>Ga0209648_10001822_pt1 | contig 17355 bp, 19 predicted proteins | sample GraSoi2013_115cm_FD_185830 | JGI IMG/M metagenome (GOLD analysis project Ga0209648, IMG submission 185830) | Grasslands soil microbial communities from the Angelo Coastal Reserve, California, USA - Sample 9_17_2013_115cm (SPAdes) (version 2) | ecosystem: Environmental > Terrestrial > Soil >...
GCAAAGAAGGTCGGCCCGGCCATGCGAATGATCTCGAGGAACAGCCAGGTGAAGGCGGCATAGATCAGGGCGGCCAGCCGCGTGGCGACCTCGGCGTCGCCCAGTCCCGTCGGCCGCCAGGCGATCTGACCCGTGACGATCGCCAAGGGCAGTAGGCCGGCCGCCGCGCCGAGCAGGATGCCGGCCGCAAGCGCCACCGCGTCGGCGCTGGGCGGGCGGAAGATCGAGGCGGCGACATTGGCCATGGCGTACAAAGCGGGCGCGATCAGGCAGAGCGCGAACCAGCCCAGACCATCGGCCGATGGAAGGGCGCCGCTGCCGGGACCGGCGATCACCAACATCCCGGCGAAGCCGAACGCCACGCCCAGGAGGCCCCACCAGCGAAACCTCTGCTGGCGCGCTGCGACGGCCATCAGGAAGGTGAGCGGCGGCGACAGCGCCAGAACCAGCGTCACCAGGCCGGCCGGCAGATGGGGTGCGGTGAAGGTCAGCAGGGCGCCTGGCAGGCCGAGGCCCAGGACGCCCACCAGGAAGTAGGCCTTGAGCGCACCGGCTTCCAGCGGAACGCGGCAGCCGCCGATGGCGGCGATGGCCAGCAAACCCAGTCCGGACAGCGCGCTTTGCCAGAAAGCATAGGCAAGCGGCGGCATGCCGGCCTCGGCCGCCAGCTTGTTCAGGCAGAACGTCGCGCCGAAGCTCGCGGCGGCCAGGACGAGATAGATCGCCGGCAATGCCTGCACGAGTTCCTCCCTCGCACAGCTCTTGCAACGCGCGAGCCAGAGCGCTGCGGACGCGCAAGGCAATGTGATCACCAAAGAGGCAGAGGATGCGGTTTGCGGTCGACACGGGAGGCACCTTCACCGACCTCGTGGTCGAGGACGACGATGGCAGCCTGCGCATGTTCAAGGCGCAAACGACACCGCACGACCCCATCATCGGCGTTCTCGACAGCCTGCAGGCGGCGGCCGACGCGACGGGGCTGACGCGCGCCAAGCTGCTGGGACGCGGCAGCATGTTGATCCATGGCACGACGCGCGCGATCAACGCCATCGTCACCGGCACTACGGCGCGCACGGCGCTGCTGGTGACGCAAGGCCACCCCGACATCCTGGTGCTGCGCGAGGGCGGCCGGCATGAAGTGTTCAACTTCAACATCCCCTTTCCGCAACCCTATGTCCCCCGCTCGTTGACGTTCGAGGTGCCGGAGAGGATCGGCCCCGACGGCGCGATCATCGCGGCCCTCGACGAGGCGGCGGTGATCGAGACATTGAAGTTGTTGCCGGGACGCGGCGTCGAGGCGATCGCCGTCTGCCTGCTTTGGTCGATCGTCGATCCGGCGCACGAAGAGCGCATCGGCGCCCTGATCGAACAGCACCTGCCGGGCATGCCGTTCACGCTCTCGCATGCCCTCAACCCGTCGCTGCGCGAATACCGCCGCGCCTCGTCCGCCGCCATCGACGCGTCCCTCAAGCCGCTGATGAGCCGCTACATGCGCGACCTTGAGGCGCGGCTGCGCGACGCCGGTTTCGGCGGCCGCGTATTCGTCGTGACGTCGCAGGCCGGCGTGATCGACGCGGCCGAAGGCGCCGAGACGCCGATCCATCTCATCAACTCAGGCCCGGCGATGGCGCCGGTCGCCGGCCGACACTATGTCGCTGCCGACGTCGGCGCCGAGACGGCCGTGGTGGCCGACACCGGCGGCACGACCTACGACGTCAGCCTCGTGCGCGGCGGACGCATTCCCTGGACGCGCGAAACCTGGATCGGAACGCCCTATGTCGGGCACATGACCGGCTTTCCCTCGGTCGATGTGCGCTCGATCGGCGCTGGCGGCGGCTCGATCGCGGCGGTCGATGCCGGCGGCCTGCTGACGGTCGGACCGCGCAGCGCCGGCGCAGTGCCCGGTCCGGTCTGCTACGGCAAGGGCGGCACGGAGCCGACCGTCACCGACTGCTCGCTGGTGCTGGGCCATCTCGATCCGGCGCATTTCCTCGGCGGCTCCGTCCGACTCGATGCCGCCGCCGCGCGCATTGCGGTCGAGTGCAGCCTGGCTCGGCCGCTGGGGCTTGCCGTCGAGCAGGCCGCTGCCGCCGTGATCGCAGTGGCAACGGAAAACATGGTGCAGGCCATCCTCGACATCACGGTCAACCAGGGCATCGACCCGGCCGCATCGGTCCTGATCGGCGGAGGCGGCGCCGCCGGCCTCAACTCCACCATGATCGGCCGCCGGCTGGGCTGTGCCGCCGTCCTCGTGCCCTCGCTCGGCGCCGCGTTGAGCGCGGCCGGGGCGCTGATGTCGGAACTCACTCAGCTCTATCGCGCCACCCGTTTCGTCACCACCGACGCGTTCGACTTCGAGGCGGCCAACGAGGTGCTAGGTGCGCTGCGCCGGCGCGGCGAGAAATTCATCGCCGCCGCCGGCCTGCAGGATGGCCGCATCGAACTGGCAGTCGAAGCGCGCTACGCCAATCAGGTGTGGGAGATCGAGGTGCCGCTGCCGATGGAGAGCTTCGCCGGTGCAGCCGACGTCGACCGCTTCATCGCGGCGTTCCATGCCGCGCACGAGGCCGTCTTCGCCATACGCGACGAGGCCTCACCCGTCGAGATCGTGGGCTGGACGGCGCGCGCCGCTTGCCGCCTCGCCGCACGTTCGGACTACAGCCTGGCCGATGCCGGCCCGGCGGACGCCCTGCCGGCGGTCCGGCGGGCTTATTTCAGCGGCACCGGCTTCGTCGAGGCGGCCTTGCATGATTTCGGCAAGCTCGCCGTCGGCGAAACGCTGTGCGGCCCGGCCATCGTCGAATCGCCCTTCACCACCATCATCGTCGATCCCGGCGCGCAGGCGCGCCGGCTGGCCACCGGCAGCCTGCTGATCGAGCCCGGCAAATAACGCCGGCGACCGATGGATGCACCGAGCGATGGCTCGTGTTAGCAACCCTCCAATGTCCGTTGCCAAGTCCATCCATCGCATCGCCTCCGACCATGCATCGTCGGCCGAAACCCTGGCGCAACGCGCCCATCGCGAGTTGCGCGCCGCGCTGATGCGAGGCGACTTCCTTCCCGGCACGGCTCTTACTTTGAGAGGCCTGGCCGAACGATTGGGCACCAGCATCATGCCGGTGCGCGAGGCGGTCAGCCGGCTGGCGGCCGAGCAGGCGCTGGAGCTGCAACCCAACCGCGCCATCGTCGTGCCCGAGCTGTCGCGCCGGGAGATCGACGAGCTGTGGCGGATCCGTTGTCTGATCGAAAGCGACGCCGCGGCACTCGCGGCCGAGGTCGCGACCGGCGAGGAGGTCGACCGCATGGCCGAGATCACCGACGGGATGTGGCAGGCGCTGCGCCGCCGCGACGTGCACACTTTCGTGGAGGGCACCGGCCTGTGGGCGATGCAGCTCGCCAAGGCCAGCCATTCGGAGCCGTTCATCGGCTATATTTCAAACCTTCGGCTACGCTGCGCCCCCCATATCGCTGCGGCCTTCGGCGGCGACATCTCGGCGGAAGACCCCTTTTTCTGGTTCAGCCTGCCGCTGCAGGAGCAGATCGCCGAAGCCATCCGCGAGCATGACGCCGCCCGCGCCCGCGACCTGCGCGCCGCCGACATCCGGACATTCCATACCTACGTCTACAAGCGCCTGCGCTGGACATAGCGCCGGCAAACGCGTCACAGGCGCGCGAGCTGGGCTTCGGTGTCGTCGAGCGCGGCGCGCAGCCGGCGGAACAGTTCGTCGATCTCCTGCTCCTGGATGATCAGCGGCGGCGCGATGACGGCGCTGTCGCCGGTCACGCGTACGATCACTCCGTGATCGAGCATCACCTGACCGAGAACCTTGCCGACCGCGCCCATCCTGGCGACACCGCCATCGGCTGCAGCGCCGGCGCCGCCTTTCAGTTTGGTTGCCGTGAGCGTCAGTGCGCCGGCCAAGCCGTAAGCGCGCACGTGGCCGACGACGGGATGGTTCGCCAGCGCGTGGAGATGGCGATGCAGGGCCGGGATGCGCGCCCGGACCTGTTCCAGCAGCCGGTCCTGCTCGACGATGCGCAGCATCTCCAGCGCCACCGCAGCGCCGACCGGATGGCCCGAGCAGGTCGTTGCGTGGGCGAAGCTGCCGTGGCGGGCGCTGCCCTGCTCGAGCCAGTCGTAAAGCTCGCCGCTGATGACCGTGGCCGAGACCGGGAAGTAGCCACTGGTCATGCCCTTGGCCAGGGACATCACGTCGGGCCTGAGGCCCATCGATCCGGCAGCGAACAGCTCGCCGGTGCGGCCGTAGCCGCAGATCACCTCGTCGTCGAGGAACAGGATGCCGTAGCGGTCGAGCACCTCGCGCACGCCGGCGAAATATCCGGCCGGCGGCGGGAAGAAACCGCAGGAGAAGCTTATAGGTTCGGCCACGAAGCCGGCGATGGTGTCGGGCCCGGCAGCCTCGATCGTGCGCTCGAGTTCGGCCACGAGACGGCTGGTGAACTGCGACTCGCTTTCGCCGGGCTCGGCGCCGGCCGGCCAGTTGGGCTGGCTGACGAACAGGAAATCATCCATCGGCAGGGCGAAGGCATCATGCAGCTCGCGCCCGCCGCCGAGCGCGGCCGAGGCGATCGTGCCGCCATGGTAGCTGCCCCACCGAGAGATGAATCGGCGGCGCTGCGGTTCGCCGCGCGCGACGTTGCGATAGCGCATGAACTTCAGCGCGAAGTCGACCGCCTCCGAGCCGGTGCAGTTGATGGCGACATGCGCGTCGGCAATCGGCACCAGCGACTTCAGCTTATCCGCCAAGGCCATGGCGACGTCGACCGTGCGGTGCATGCCCGTGGTGTAGAACGGCAGCTGGGCGAGTTGCCGGGTCGCGGCCTCGACCAGCCGCGTATCGCTGTAGCCCAGGGCGGCGCAATAGAACGACGAAGAGCCGTCCAGGATCTCCCGTCCGTCCTCGTCGACGATGAATACGCCGCAACCCTTTGTGATCACAAGTGGCCGTTCCTGACGCGTCAGCTTGAGATCGCTGAAACCGATCAGCAGAGCGCCGGAACCGGCATTTGAAAGTGTTTCCGTTGCGACCATGCGGCTTCTTCGTTCCGTTTTAAGGGCGCTCATGGTGCGACGCGCCAAGCATGGAGTCAATTATGTGATCACAATGGCCAAGATGCCAGCTTCCACACCCTCTTCGCCTTCGGCGATGCGCACCTCGGAGACGGTACCGTCGACGCCGGCGTCGTGCGGCACCTCGGTCTTCATCACTTCCATGATGAACAGCGTGTCGCCGGCCTTGACCGCGTCGCCCGGCTTCACCAGGACTTTCCAGATATTGCCCGGCACTTGAGTTTCGATCCGTTCGCCCATAGTCCTTCACCTCGATGTCGCGACGCTGATCAAAGGCGTCATGCCAGGCTGTTCTCGCTGCACAGGGCGTCGAGCGCGCGCCGCAGCGCCTGGGCCTCGTCGACCGAGACCGCCTTGAAACGGTAGACGTCGCCCGGACGCGACTGGCCCAGTTTCCAGAAGGCCGCCGAGGGCACCGTGTAGGGGTTGATGAAGCCGCCCATGCTGGGGCCGTCGCTGACCAGGATGATCGGCGTCTGGCCGGCGAGGTTTATGGCGCCCAACGGATAGCCGTGGTCGATGATGTTGGACGGCTCGGAGCCGTTCTCCGGCAACTTGTCGTAGGCCTTGGACGTGAAGGTCCATTGCGGCCCATCGAGACGAAAGCCGGTGCGGTCGCTCTTGCCCGACAATTTCCAGTCGCTGTCGAGAAAGCGCGCCTGTCCCGCCGCGTCGATCCAGTCGTCGTCAGGTCCCGGCACGACCTCGATCTGCCACTGCTTGGTACTGGAAAAGGCCGGCCGGCACTGCGGCTTCACGCTCCGGCCAGGCGTGCCGGTGGCATAAGCAACGGGGATCTGCGATCCCTTCTTCAGCGCGCTGCCGGCCAGGCCGCCGACGCCCGCCTTGTGGAAGGTCGAGCGCGAGCCCAGCCACGGCACGGTGTCGATGCCGCCGGCGATGGCGATGTAGGCGCGGGTGGCGGATTTCGCCGGACCCATCTTCAGCACCTGATCCGCCTTGACCGCAACGCTCTGCCACAGCGGCACCGGCGTGCCGTCGAGCGTCGCCGTCATGTCGGCGCCGGTCACGGCGATCACCGCCGCCTGCGTGAACTTCAGGGTCGGGCCGACATACTGGCATTCCAGTCCGGCGGCGCCCGCCGGGTTGCCGACCAGCAGGTTGGCCAGACGGAACGACCATGAATCGAACGGGCCGGACGGCGGAAAGCCCTGGTTCCAGAAGCCGATGCGGCCGGGAAAGTCCTGCACAGAGGTTTCTAGGCCCGGCACCACGACGTCGATCATGGCCCGCTCTCCTAGAACCGCTTGCTGGCGTCGACGGTGGCCAGCCAGTCGCTGTACTGGCGCACCGAGAACTTCTGGTAGCCGACTACATTGTAGACATAGGTGCCGGCCGCGACCTGCGCTTCGGTCTGGTTAAATTCCTCGACTGAGCAGGGCACGAACTTGATGCGGTCGCCGGGCTTGAACAGGCAGATCGAGTGCTCGAACTCCGGGAAGCGCCGCTCGGGGTCCCAGATCGGAATCGGAATGCGGGCGAATATCTGGTAGCCGCCGGGCGTCGCCACCGGATAAATCGCCGAGGCGGCGCCGCCCATGCCGACGGTGCCTTGCGGAGTCCAGGTCCGCGGTGGATTGTATTTCGGCGCCGTCAGGCGCGAGCGCGGATCGAGCGGCATCAGGAACGGAAGGCCGGGCCAGAAACCCAGCGACGCCACCCAATACTCTGTGCCGGAATGCACCCGCACGAGCTGATCGGGGCCGCTCAGGCCGTTGATCTCGGCGACATACTCGGCATCCCATTTCTTGGGCGTGATCTTGGCCGAGTAATCCTCGACACAGGCCTTGGTCCAGGGATCGAGGTAGCAGGTCGGGAAGTAGAACAGCCGGCTGGGCAGTTCGATTTCGGCGGACGAGCCCAGCGTGTCGATCAGCGCCATCATCTCGCGTCGGAGGTCCGCAAAGCTGATCAGGTCCGGCTCGTAATGCAGCAACAGCGAGGCGAAGCAGGGGGCGCTTTCGATCACCGCCTTCAGGCCCGATTGGCTGATGGCATCGCCCAGACCATGCGCCGTGAAGTTCAGCGCCAGGTTCAGCTCGTCGCCGAATTCGATCAGCATGTAGCGATCGCCGCCCGGCTTGAAGACGGGTTTGTCATAGATCACGCGGCAGCTCCCCCTTGCCTGCCTGCCTGACGGATGCCGCCTGGGCCCCCGCTCACTCCGCAGCCCGCGCCGGTCGCAGCGCCTCGTGCACCGCCTTGGCGACCGCGACGGCGCCCGGCGTATCGGAATGCACGCACACCGACTGCGCGCGCACGGAAAAGTCCTGGCCGTTGGTGGCGCGCACCTTGCCTTCGTTCATGGCGCGCAACACGCGCCCCGCCGCCTCGGCCGGCTCGACGGCATGGTGCTCGCGGGTGATAACCAGGAAACCGTCGGGCCCATAGTCGAGATCGGCGTAGAACTCGCCGACAAACGCCGCGCCGCTTCCGGCATAATGTGTCTCGTGATGTGTGCCGCTCATGCCGTAGAGCGGCACGCCGAAGACCGACGCGGCTTCGGCGATGGCCGTGGCGACGACGGGATCCTTGGCCGACATGCCATAGAGCGAGCCGTGCGGCTTGATGTGGTTCAGCGGCAGTCCCTCAGCCTCGAGGAAGCCCTTGAGCGCGCCGACCTGATAGATGACGGCATTGGTGATTTCCTCGGGCCGCATCTTCATCTCGCGGCGACCGAAACCTTCGCGGTCCGGCAACGATGGATGGGCGCCCACCTTCACGCCGAAGCGCTTGGCCAATTGCACGGTGCGGCGCATCACCATCGGATCGGCGGCGTGGAAACCGCAGGCGACATTGGCGACCGTAATGAAGGGCATGATGCCTTCGTCGTCGCCCATCTCGTAGAGGCCGTAGGCCTCGCCCATGTCGCAGTTGATTTCCCACGCCATGACTGCCTCGCAATCTGACAGGCGCCCGCCGGCCACGGCCGGACCGCAGGGATACATGCAAAAGCGAGGCCAACGATGGCACATGTTTCTGAAGAGCGCCTCACACCACCCATCTCCGCAGCCTTTCGAGACCCTCCTCGAAATGGCGCTCGACCTTCTCGCGCCAGGTCTGGCTGCACCGGTTGCGCAGCCACAAGATGTGTCGGGCGGATTGCCGACGCGATTGATGACGCTCTGGGCTAAAAGACTAGACCAAAGCGTTAGCCGTTAGTGGCCGCCGAAGGTCGCATCACAGCGTCGACAACAACCGTCGATCGTGTCCGGTCCGCGTCACCCCTAGCTCATAGTCGGGGCAGCAATCGCATTGTCGCGGGCCGCGGGCACGCGTCCACCGAAGCGATGCAACCTCGAAACCGCTGAGTTGTGCAACAGTCTGTTGCACAAAACGATCAGGCATTCGCGTCTCGGGCTCAAGCGGCGGCAACTCGTCGCTTCAGCTGCGGGAGTGAAGGCGTGTCGGATCCGACGTTCCTAACCATAAACGAAGTCGTGTCACGCTATCGCAACCAAGTCAGCGAGGGCACGTTTCGAAATTGGCGCTCAATGCGAGTAGGTTCTTCGTTCGTCAAACTTGGAAAGGCGGTTCCGTATCCGCTCGTCGAACTCGAGGCTTGGGATCGACGCAATCTTGTCGTTTGCCGCCCGACGAGAGAACTACCGATTCAGGAAGCTGCCTGAATGCAACGTCGCCACACCGAGACCTAGCGATCGAAGGGTCGACCGTGTACTGCAATCTTAGGATTCGGAATCCGTGCTCGAACGTGTTCGAGTGGAATCGGCGAAGCATGGTCGTGGTTAATCGTGGAAAATCACGAGTAAGCACGAGAGACATGCACCACACCGCGATCCCAGCGGCTTTCGCAAGTCGCATAAGTCGCGGCAGACAAAGGAGAATCTCTACTTGCGTGGGCCGATGCACAACCATCCCTCGGGCGATCCCAAGCCCTCACGCGACGACATCGAGATGACCAAGGAGATCCGCAAGGCCGCCGAGGCGCTCGGCATCTCGATCCACGACCACCTGGTGATCGGCCGCAAGGGCCATGCGAGCTTCCGGTCGCTGGGATTATTGTGAGGCCCGCTTCCCGGCGCCAGGGCGCCTTGTGCGCTCCGGCTCTGGCGGTAGGCGCTCCTCAGACGGTGACGACGATCTTCCCGAACTGGCCGCTGTTCTCCAGATAGCGATGCGCTTCCACCATGTCTTCGAACTTGAATGTACGATCGATGACAGGCTTGAGCGCGCCGCTCGCAAGACCTTTGACGATGTATTCCACGGCGTCCCTCCGGCCTCCCTCGTCACCCATCATCTGCCGAACGCTGTATCCCTTCACGGCCGGCATCTTGGCGATCATGTCCAGCACGGGCATCTGGGTGTCACCCTCGCTCAGGGCGCCGTAGATATAGACGATGCCCCGGTCGGCGAGCGCCGAGATCAGCTTGGGAAAATTCGGGCCGCCCACCGGATCGAAGGCAATGCGCGCGCCCTTGCCGTTCGTGACGCGCATCACTTCGGCCACCATGTCCTGTTCTTGGGTTGCAATGACGTGCACGGCACCGGCTTCGAGCAACCGCTTCTTCTTCTCGGAAGTGCGCGTCAGGGCGATGGGGGTCGCACCGGCATGATTGACGACCTGAATCGCGGCCAGTCCGACACTGCTGGAAGCCGCAGGAATGATGACGAAGTCGCCCTTGCCAACCCTGGCGTCGACGATGAGCGCACCGTAGGCCGTTATGAACATCATCCAGACTGCCGCCGCCTCAGTGAACGACAGTGATTGCGGGTGTTTCACGACGACATGGGCGGGCATGAGAATGACCTCGCCGTAGGTGCCATATTGATTCAGCGAGAAGGCAGGAATCGTGCTGACCGCATCACCCACGGCGATTCCGGTGACGTCCTTGCCCACGGCGTCGACGATGCCGGCGGCTTCGTACCCCAGGCTCGCCGGGTACCTCACGGGCACGATGTACTTGTCATTGCGCCACATCGACTCGGCGCGGTTGAGACCGATCGCCTTGACCTTGATGCGAACCTCGGCCGGGCCAGGAGTTGCGACCTCCTTGTTGATGAATTCGAGGACTTCCGGTCCTCCGGCCTTTGCGAACCTGACGGTGCGGGACATAGCGTTCTCCTTCGATGAATAATCCATCGATTCCTTGACGATCCGGCATTCGAGAGCCGGACAACTACTCCACTCCGGTCAGCAGGCACGCGAAGCCATTGCCGGTGCTGGCGTTCAACCGAGACGGCAGCACCGCCTGATACGCGTCGGAATAATAGAATGTCCTCGCGGCCTCAGGGCTGTCGAACTCGACAACAACGAAGCGCCGTTGCGGTATGGTGCCATCGAGCGGTTGCGGGTCTCCGCCGCGCACGAGAATCCGTCCTTTATGAGACGAGATGATATTCGGCACTTCCGTGCGGTAAGCCTCGTAGGCCGCCGGATCAGCGATTTCGAATTCTCCGAAAAAGTAGCCCCTGGGCATCGTCTCTCCTCTCCATCGCGGTGATCGATGTCTAAGTCTGTCCCTCGAGTGCTTTGACATCGTCGGGAACGGGAACCCAACCCTGCGCGCTCTTCATCCAGATGAAGGCGCCTGGTCGGAGCCAGCTTGTGTCATCAAGCGTGCCGGGCTTGAGGGAGACCACGTCCTGTGCGGACTTCAGAGCATGAAAGATGCGGACTCCGCACTCCGGACAGAACACACCCGCAACCTCATTGCCGCTGTCGGCGGTACGCGTGACTTGCTTCGTTAGGCCGGTCACCTTCAGGCTGTCCTTCTTCACCGGCATGGACATGCCGAAGGCGCTGCCGGATTGGCGCTGGCATTCTTTGCAGTGGCAGGCGGCCACTCGTATTGGCTCCGTCGTCAATACATAACGCACTGAGCCGCATTGGCATCCGCCGGTGTAGGGAGCTGGCATGTTGTTTACCTTTGGCTAAGCTGTTGCATCGGCCACCTTGACGAGCTGCTTCCCGAAGTTCTCGCCGGTAAACAGACGGAGCAACGCTCGTGGTGCATTCTCGAGGCCGAGCAGCACGTCCTCCTTCTGCACGAGCTTGCCTTCCCGGTGCCAGCGGCCCAGCGCTTCGAAGGCCTCGGGGGCACGCTCGGGATAATCGAGTCCCGTGAACCCCTCCATGCGCCCACGCCGTGCCGTTAGGTTGGAGTAATTCGCCGGGCCCGGGTCGGTGGGGCTGCCTTTCGATATCGAACCGCAAAGCGCGATACGCGCCCTGAGATTGATGCGTGCGAGCACCTCATTGAGGACAGTGCCGCCGGTATTGTCGAAGAAGACATCGACCCCTTTCGGGCAAAGCTCCGAGAGCCGGCTGCCGATGTCTTCGCTCTTGTAGTCGATAGCGGCGTCGAAATGCGCCTCCTTGACGACCCAATCGCACTTCTCCTTGCCGCCCGCCGTGCCGATGACCCGGCAACCCAGGATCTTCGCGATCTGGCCGGCAATGGAGCCGGTTGCGCCAGCGGCGCCCGACACCACGACTGTTTCACCGGCTTTGGCCTGGCCGACGTCCTTCATCCCGAAGTACGCCGTCATTCCGTTGACGCCGAACAGACTCAACGCGAGGTTGGGCGACACGCTAGGCAGAATCTTGTGTATCCCGCCGAATGTCGTGCCGTCGGCTACGACGTAGTCCTGCCAGCCGAAGTCACCCCGCACGAGGTCACCGGCCTTGAAATCGAGGTGCCGCGACTCGAGCACCTGCCCGGCAGCGAACGACTGCATTACCGTGTCGAGCGGAATCGCGGGTTTGTAGGAGTCGCGCGACATCCAGATGCGCTGTGCGGGATCGAGCGACAGCCACAAGATCCGGATCAGCACCTGGCCGTCCGCCGGCTCCGGGATCGGCGCTTCGTTCCAGCTGAACTCGTCGCCGGTCAATTGGCCCGCAGGGCGAATGCTCAAAATCCACTGGCGGTTCCTGTTCACGGTCATGGGGTCGCTCTCCTATCGCCGTAGCCGCTCAGACAGGCCCAGTAGCTAATGACGGGGATGACATTAGGAAAATCGATCTTTAGTATCTTGCATATCGATTTCAGTGATGATGTCCGGCTCTTGAACCTCGCCTCGACGGATTTGAACCTTCTTGTCGCCTTCGATGCATTGATGGCCGAGCGCAGTGTCACCCGCGCCGGCCAGCGCATCGGTCTGGGACAGCCCGGCATGAGCGCGGCGCTGGCGCGCTTGCGCGCGACGTTCGGGGACGAGCTGTTCGTCCGGATTCCGGGAAAGCCCATGAGACCGACGACGCGGGCGATCGCATTGCATGCGCCGATTGCTGAAATTTTGGCCAGCGCAAGTCGGATCCTCGATCCTCGGACAGCGTTCGACCCCGCGACCGCGCGCGCGAGCATCCGCATAGCGACTGGCGACCCGGCTGGAACACTCGTGACACCCCGCTTGCTGAGGCTGCTCTCCACGAAGGCCCCGGGGATCACCATTCGGCTTCTGGCGCTCGACAAGCGCGATGCGTTCGACCAGCTCGACAGCGGCGACATCGACCTGGTCTTTTCTTCGTTCAACAATGTGCCGAAGCGCATCCGTCGGGAACGACTTTTTACCGATGCGTACGTCTGCGTTGTCAGACGCGAACACGCCCGCCGGACCGTGCGTCAATCCATCGATCTCGAGACCTACGTGACGACTCCCCACATCCTGGTGACGCTGGCGGGAGACGATCGCGGCATCGTGGATGAGGCGCTGGCAAAGCTCGGCCGCCGAAGGCGTGTAGCGCTGACCGTTCCGAACACATATCTGATTCCCCGCCTGGTGGCGGAAACTGGAATGATCAGCCACCTTCCACGTCGTATCGCCGCCGAGGTTCTCCGCGGCTCCAATCTGGTGATGATTCCTCCACCGATAGCGCTCCCCGAGTGGCACATCGATATGTACTGGGGCGCTGCGTCGGCCGCAGACGCAACCGCATCATGGATCCGATCCCGACTATCCGAAATCGGCGAGCAGATCAGGCTGACACGCATGTAAACCAGGCGCAGCCGGCTTTGACGATCGTCAAACGCGGACTCTCGCGATCGTGACTGGCGACGAGCACTGCAATCTCGCCGTCATCCTCGCGGCGTCGACCCAGGTACAGGGCGTGAACTCCGACAGATCACCTTTCGTGTCGAAGAATTGTCCAATGGGACGGTGGGTGACAGGCCAGGACAATCACGAATGAGCACTTTGAACCGCCCCCAATTGCAGCCACCGGCCAACGGGTGAAGACGGCAAACTTCTCTGATTTCAACGCCCTACGGCAGCACGCAGGTTCATGCACAATCATCCCTCGGGCGATCCCAAACCGTCGCGCGATGACATCGAGATGACGAAGGAAACCGCCAAGGCGGCCGAGGCGCTCGGCATCGCCATCCACGGCCACCTGGTGATCGGCCGCAAAGGGCACGCGAGCATCAGGGCGCTCGGATTGTTCTAACGGGCTGACGTCGGCACGATACCCTCCGTCGCCAAGCGCCGGAACATCGCGTCGATCCGCTGAGGCGGCAGTCTCGCGCCGCCGTCGAGCCACCAGGTCAATACGGCCATATACGCGCCGACGATATATTGGACGACAAGATCACGCGGCATCGCGTCCGGAAGGCCCCTATTGCCAGTCGCGGCAAGCTCCTCGCGCACCAAACCGGAAAGTATCTGACGAATGGTGCCGAGGCTGACGATGCCGCCGCGGCCGCCGACCAGCGCCCGATAGTGGTGCTTATGGTCACGGGCATGTTCGAACATGGCCAGACTGAAGCCGAAACTTCGGTCTCTGGCATTTTCCATCGACGTCAAGGCCTCCTTTTGCCGTTCGACGAGCAGTCTGCGCAATCGCTCGAAGCCGCTCCGTTTCAGGTCGTCCTTGCTCGTGTAGTGGGCGTAGAAGGTCGACCGGCCGACATTGGCCGCATCGCAGATATCCGTGATGGTGATCGCTTCGTAGCGCTTTTTCAGAATCAGGGAATTTAAGGCGTGCTGCAGCGTCGCCCTGGTGCGGACAATGCGGCGGTCGATCGCTGGTTTTTTCATCGGCATTACTATTCAAGGTCAAATCGAAGATCATGTTCAGTACCGGACACTTCGGCTCGACTGTCCGGCAAAAAGACTCCCGCACTCGATGTCGGTTATCGTACGCCTTGTTCACTTTCACAATACACTTGAAAGAGATACGCGCATGGCAGACTTGACCTCAGAGCCCGAGCGCGGCGGATCCGACCGCATCGCCACACCCCGCTGGGTGAAGCTGTTTGCGATCGCCATCGCCGTCGTGGCTCTGTTGTTTGTCGCCCTTCACCTCACTGGCCACGGCTTCAGCAGCCACATGTCACACGCCGCAAGCGCGCAATCGCAGAGATCATGACACCCAGCCTGCGCAAGCTCGTGCTCGCCGTACATGTCACTTCGTCGATCGGCTGGTTTGGCGCGGTCGCCGTCTTTCTGGCTTTCTCTATCGCCGGCATGACCAGCGACGATGCTGAGCTTGTCCGATCCGCCTATGTCGCGATGCGGTTGGCCACCTGGTTCGTCATTATCCCGTTAGCCCTTGTCTCGCTGCTAAGCGGGATCGTCTCCTCATTGGGCACCAACTGGGGCTTAGTCCGGTACTATTGGGTCTTGCTGAAACTCCTGATCACCGTCTTCGCGACCATTGTCCTACTGGTGCATGTGAAGCCGATTGACTTCCTGGCCGACGCGGCGGCAACGACTGCGGTGTTGAGTGCTAGTCTTAGAAGCTTGCAGCTGCTGATGGTCACTGCGTCGGGTGCCGCCCTCGTGGTGTTGATGGTGCTCACGGTGCTGTCGGTGTACAAGCCGCGGGGAATGACGCGGTACCGACTGGGCAAGCAACATGGCCGTGCTGAGGAACCGCCCTCCACGATCACCTGGTGATCGGTCGCAAGGCCCATGCGAGTTTCCGGTCGCTGGGTATTGTGAGGCCCGCCTGCCGCAGGTCGGCGTTGCCATATCCATTGACCAGGTCGTGCAGTTTGCGAATGCCCGCTAGTGAAGGCCTTGCGGAAGAGATGCGTTCAGCGTGAGACCTTCGGCTCGTGACCCGAAGCGGACATGGCGGAACCGCTCAAGCGTTGGCAATCGATTCTGCCGACCGCACGGTTCGTCATTGACGTGTCGAATCGGCTGATTTCGTAATCGCGGCGATTGTCTTACGAGTCTGTTCTTGCATTGGCGCCAGGGCGTTCAACGCCAATTGGGTAACCGCCGGTCCAGCGAGCTCAGGCGAGCCGGCGCTGAAGGGCGGTTGCGGATCATATTCCATCGCCAGCTGTGTTACTTTTGCCGAGATATCACCGCGCAGCATTGCCAATAGAGCCAACCCGAAATCAATACCTGACGTTACGCCGCCGCCGGTGACGCGATTGCGATCAACAACGACACGCTGATGTACCGGTTCCGCTCCAAAGGCCGACAGATTTTCCACCGCGGCCCAGTGAGATGTTGCCTTGTAGCCCTTGAGCAGGCCGGCGGCGCCCAGGATCAGCGAGCCGGTGCACACCGAAGTGACGAAGCGCGCTCGCTCAGCCCGGCTCTTCAGGAAATCAAGCAATCCTCGATCTTTCATTACCGGAAGCATCCCCGGGCCGCCGGGCACAAAGAGAACGTCCAACTCGGCAGGACATTCCTCCACGGTCGTGTCAGGTTTGATGCCAACGCCGCGGTCGGAATAAATTACATCCTTCGATTTCCAAATGAGATGAACGTTGGCATGGGTCGAAAGCACTGTTTGCGGCCCGATCAGATCCAAGAGAGTCAAGTTGGGATAGGTCAGCATTCCAATGGTGAGCGGTTGGGCAGGCATGGCAGGACGCCCCGAGCCATTTTGAGCCGACGCCATCGACGGAAAGATGGTCGTACCAACGATCGCTTTTCCAAACTCTCTGCGGCGCATACTTCGCTCCTTGCATATCCTGGCCTTAAATCCCCGATCTCGAATCAATGCGCGAATACGCGAGAGCTAACGATAGGCTAGAATGACAATATGCGCATGAATCAAGCCAACTATTCCCGAGAATGCCAATGCATGTGGTTTCGATCATCGCCTTGAACGGGGTGGTACCGTTCGACCTGTCGGTTCCATGCGAAACGTTCGGTCGCGCTCTGTCGAGCGATTCAAAAAAGCTATATGATGTCCGCGTCTGCGGAGAAATCCGAACAGTCCGAAGTCGTTACTTCCGTCTGCAAGTTCCATTCGGATTGAACGAACTGAAGCACGCCGACACAGTGATCGTACCGGGTGTCGAGGATATAACAGTCCCGATATCGGCCGACGTAATCCGTGCGATCCAACGGGCTGCTCGACGCGGCGCGCGGATTGCCTCTATTTGCTCCGGCGCCTTTGTCTTGGCGGCGGCTGGCCTGCTGGACGGGCGAAGGGCGACGACGCACTGGGCGGCTGCTCCGGCGCTAGCAAAGCGATACCCGCGCATCAAAGTCGATCCAAACGTCCTGTTTGTCGACAACGGGCAAGTTTTGACATCCGCAGGAGCGGCAGCCGGTCTTGACCTTTGTCTGCATCTGGTCGGGGTCGATTTTGGCGCGACTGTCGCTGCCGAAGCCGCACGCGTGGCCGTAATGCCGTTGGCGCGCGAAGGGGGGCAGGCACAATTCATTGTTCACGAGCCGCCAACGTCTGCTGACACGTTGCAACCGCTTCTGCACTGGATGGAGTCTAGGCTTCATCATACCTTGAGCCTCGAACAGCTTGCCAAGAGAGCCGGCATGAGCACACGGACCCTGAGCCGCCGATTTCGCAAGCAGACCGGCACTACCCCACTCCAATGGGTAATATCTGCTCGAATTAGGCGCGCTCAGCAAATGCTTGAGACCACTCAGTTGACTGTCGAGAGGATATCGACAGAGGTCGGCTTCGAAACGGCGGCGGCATTTCGAGATCGGTTTACGCGCTTGATCGGCACCAACCCAAGCCGATATCGACAAGCCTTCGGCCCAAGTAAGGTAGGGTTGAGGTACGCCTCGCTACAGAAAAAGCCATACGGCTAGTCCCCCATGCGAGTTCAGGACCTTCGGTCTGCCCTGACCTGGCTGCAGCTTCGCAGGCTCATGGGGCGCCCCGGCGAAGACGCCCGGTGCGTGTGTTCAGACTTGCGCCTTGCCGCCAACTAGCCATGCCAGGGTGATGAACTCCACGGAAGCGCATTTCGTTGGGTGATGGTGCGGGCGGTCGGAATCGAACCGACACTCTGTCACCAGAACAGGATTTTGTATCTAGCGCGTCTACCGGTTCCGCCACGCCC
>Ga0209648_10001823_pt1 | contig 17346 bp, 18 predicted proteins | sample GraSoi2013_115cm_FD_185830 | JGI IMG/M metagenome (GOLD analysis project Ga0209648, IMG submission 185830) | Grasslands soil microbial communities from the Angelo Coastal Reserve, California, USA - Sample 9_17_2013_115cm (SPAdes) (version 2) | ecosystem: Environmental > Terrestrial > Soil >...
ACTTTCTTCTTCCCCTCTCCCTGAGGGAGAGGTGAAAAAAATGGAGGCCGACGTGCCGACTGAACGTTTTCAATTCACGGGTGTAGGCGGCCATCAACTCGCGGCATCGCTGGATTTGCCCGAACGGGAGCCGATCGCTTACGCGCTGTTCGCGCATTGCTTCACCTGCGGCAAGGACGTGCTGGCCGCCAAGCGGATTGCGGTAGCGCTGGCGGCGAAAGGCATCGCGGTATTGCGGTTCGACTTTACGGGCTTGGGCTCCAGCGAAGGCGATTTCGCCAACGCGACATTCTCGTCGAACGTCGCCGATCTGGTGCGGGCCGCCGACCATTTGCGCGAAACCCGAAAGGGTCCTTCGATCCTGATCGGCCATAGTCTCGGCGGCGCTGCCGTTCTTGCCGCCGCCGGGCAAATTCCGGACGCCAAGGCCGTCGTCACCATCGCCGCGCCGTCCGATCCCGTCCATGTCACCGGCCTGTTCAAGGATCGCATCGAGGACATCCGCAAGCACGGCAAGGTGGAAGTCTCGCTCGCGGGCCGGCCGTTTAATATCAGCAGCGAATTCCTCGACGACATCGCCGAACACAATCTGATGGCGCAGGTGACCAAGCTTCACAAGGCGCTGCTGATCATGCACGCGCCAAACGACGACACCGTCGGCATCGATAATGCGACCCGCATTTTCGTTGCTGCAAGGCATCCCAAGAGCTTCGTGTCGCTGGCCGGCGCGGACCATCTGTTGACCGGCAAGCGCGACGCCGCCTATGTCGCCGATGTCATTGCCGCCTGGGTTACGCGCTATCTCGATTCCACAGTACCCGAGCAAGATGCCGATCTCGGTCAAGCCCCGCGCAACGTCGTGGTTCGCGAAACCCGCAACAGCAAATTCCAGCAGACCGTTTCGATCGGCCCGCATCGCATGCTGGCCGACGAACCGGTCGCCGCCGGCGGCGAGGATACCGGGCCCGGACCGTATGACTTCGTGCTGGCCGGCCTCGGCGCCTGCACCGCGATGACCATGCGCCTCTACGCCGACCGCAAATCGCTGCCGCTCGAGCGCGTGACCGTGACGCTGAAGCACAGCAGGATTTACGCGCAAGATTGCGCCGAATGCGAAACCAAAGCCGGGATGCTCGACCAGATCGACCTGGGGATTGCCATGGAAGGCGCGCTGGACGCCGAACAGCGCAAGAAATTGATGGAGATCGCCGACAAGTGTCCGGTGCATCGCACCCTCACCTCGGAGATCCACATCGTCTCCTACGCGGCGGATTGACGAGCCATCGCGCGGGCGTACTATTCCCTTAAAAGGAGCCACCTATGCCGGTCGTGGCACGCGTCGACCCCAAATCCGTTTTTACGCCGGAGGAATGGAGCCGGCTGACGTCGCGCAGCTCGCTGCGGGGCATGTGGCTCGTGGTTCATGCCTGGGGCACCATCGCTGCCGTCATTGCATTGGTCACGCTATGGCCAAATCCCCTGACCTGGCTGATCGCGGTGACGGTCGTTGGCGCGCGCCAGCTGGGGTTGGCTATCCTGATGCACGAAGCCGCGCATGGCGGGTTGCACGCCAACCGGGCCATCAATGAATGGGTCGGACAATGGCTGTGCGCGGTCCCGGTCGGCGCTGACCTCGCCAGCTACCGCTCGTATCATTTGCAGCATCACAAGTTTACCCAGCAGCCCGAGGACCCCGATCTCTCGCTCTCGGCGCCGTTTCCGATCACCAAGGAAAGCTACCGTCGCAAGGCGATCCGCGATCTCACCGGCCAGACATTTGTGAAGCAACGGCTGCCTTTGTTCCTGTCGCTGTTCAGGCGCAATAACGCGGACGATCCGGCCTCGCATGAGAGTTTTGTGTCGAGCGGCGCCGACAAGATGGCGCGCTTCCTCGCCGTGAATGCCGTGATGTTCGTCTGTTCTGGCTGGCGGGCGCGGGCATCTGGTATTTTGGCGTCTGGGTGTTGGCGATGGCCAGCTGGCTGCCGCTGGTGACGCGCATCCGCAACATCGCCGAACATGCCTGCACCTCAACCGGCGAAGATCCGTTCAGTCACGCCCGCACCACGCTCGCCAATCCGATCGAGCGGCTGTTGATCGCACCCTATTGGGTGAACTACCACGCCGAGCATCATCTCTTTATGTATTTGCCGTGCTACCGGCTGCCCGAAGCGCATCGGCTCTTGATCGAGAAAGGCCTGATCAAGCGGATGGAAGTGCGGCCGGGATATCTCGAGGTGATGCGGTTGGCGACTTCAAGCCAGCGGGCCTGACCGCTTAGACTAGCTTCACCTCTCCCCGCAAAAAGCGGGGAGAGGGAGAAGATTTAAGCCGCGGCCAGCGGCTGCACACGCAGCGCACCGCGCAGGCCTGCGGCGGTACCGACCAAAATTCCGGCAACAGCGACGAACGACGCCAGCGCCAGCGTAGACAATCCCGTCAGCCCCTGCCCGATCGAACAGCCAAACGCCATCACGCCGCCCGCGCCCATCAGCGCAGCGCCACAAGCCGAACGCAGCATGTGGCGAGGCGATTGATAGCCTTCCCATTGGAAACGCCCGGTCAGCAGCGCGGTTACAAGACTGCCGGCGAATACGCCGCCGACCGTCGCGATTCCGAAGTTCAGCGTCGATCCCGTCGACAGCATCACATATTGCAGCGTGTCCGCGATCGGCGCGATGAAGGTGAGCGAGGTGACCGGCGTCGGATTGAAATCGTCGGCACCGAGATAGCCGGTCGCAACCCATCCGGCGGCGACCAAAAGTCCGACCGCGATCCCGGCCGCGACCTGTCCGGAGGAGCGCCGGAACGGCCCGTGCGCGAACGCAAAGATGATCAGGGCTCCTGATATCACCGAGGCCGCAAGCGTACGCGCGAATGTCTCGCCGATACCTGATGTCGACAACAGCGCCGGCAGCGAAATGATTTTTGGCGCGGCCTGCGACGCCTGCAGCAAGGCGATTCGGGCCGGCGCGATCAGGCCCTTCAGGGTCATCTCGGCTGCGATGCCGAGCACGATCACCACGACGAACGAGCGCAGATTGCCGCGGCCAAGCAGCACCAGCGCGCGCGAACCGCAGCCGTTCGACAGCACCATGCCGTAGCCGAACAGCAGACCGCCAAAGAACATCAGCGGCGCCGAAAACGACGGCTGCAAATAAATCGATTTGCCGGGATCGACGAGACCGCCTGCCGCCGAAAGTTGCGTCACGGCGATCGCAATCCCCAACGCCAGCGCATAGCTGCGGATCAGGCGGCTGTCGCCCTTGGCCCACCAGCCGCGCAGGCTGCTCATCAGACAAAACCCACTCAACAAGCCGACCGCGCCATAAAGGAGGCCGATAACGAGACCGGCAAGGACAACGATATTCGCAGCATCCGTCATGGCTTTTTCCCAGTTACAACGGCCGCAGGATGACGCGATCGCGCGACGAGCCGGCGACCGCAAGAAAGGCGGATTTAGCATCTTGCAGCGGATAGATCGCGCCCGGCTTGATCGGGAACGGCTTGAGCTGTCCGATTGCGAAGCCGGGACCAAGCTCGCTGAGCACCGCGCCGGTCGCGGCAGACGACAGCCCCAGCGTATCGATGCCGACATAGGTGTGCTGGCCGCGATAGAATTCGAGAATGTTGAACGGCACGATCCTCTCGATGGTGGCGATCAGGATCTGCCGTCCGCGCAAGGCCAGCGATTGATGCGCCGCCTGAAAATAGGGATCGCCGACAGTATTGAACACGATATCGGCGCCCCTGCCCCCGGTGAGCTCGCGAACCCGCGTGGCAACGTCGGTTCTCGACGCGTCGATGACGTCAACCCTGGAATTGGCGTGGCCCTCATAGGGCTCGTTCTTGCGCACCACGCCGATCGCGCGCGCGCCATGCCAGGTCGCGATTTGCACCGCGGCCTGTCCGACCTTGCCGTTGACGCCCATCACCAGCACCGTCTCGTCCCTCTCTGGCATGCCGGCGCGGCGAAAACCTTCCATCGCGGTCACGAAGGGAACGCCGATCCCGGCGGCTTCATCCCACGACAGATTTTTCGGCTTCTCCACCACGGCATCGGCTTCGACGGTAAGATGCGTGGCGTGGGTGCCGTCGCGCCGGATCCCGAGATCGCCCGACGAGCCGAACACCTCGCGGCCGACCGAACCGGCCGGGCCGTCGATGACGGCGCCTGCATAGTCGCGGCCGGGCGTGCGCGGAAATACCGCATAGGGCATCAGACCGGTCGCGGCTTTGACGTCGGATGGATTCACCGCTGCCGCCCTGAGCTCGATCAGCACCTCGTTCGCGGCCCGCGACAGCATACGTCGCTCGATCACCGGTGCGATAGAGCCCGGATCGTCGGCCTTCGCCGGCAGCCTCACGCAGCGCGCCTCGACGCTAACAGAAGCGCCATCTGGTCTTTTGGGAGCCGACATCATGGATGTTCCCGATTTCTTGGCGATTTCCAACGCGATTTGACGCCCGCAGGGATCGTTGACACCATGGTGGCTTCGCATCATGACTAACCGACTGAACGTACAGTTCAAGAGGCTTGTTCCAACAGGCCCGGCGCGGCCTGGGAGAAACGTTTTGGATACGATCCTGATCGACAGGCAGCCGCCGACGTCAGCGGGGAGAGCGCGGTGAACGTCAAGGCCACGCTTTCGCCCGATGATCTCGCGCGCGCCTGCGCCGATGCGATGTGGAAGGAAGACGACGCCAGCCAGGGTCTCGGCATGGAGATCCTGCAAATCAAGGCAGGCGAAGCCACGCTGGCGATGACAGTCAAGCCGCATATGGTCAACGGCCACGGCATCGCCCATGGCGGTTTCATCTTCCTGCTTGCGGATTCAGCGTTCGCCTTCGCCTGTAACTCCCATAACGAGCGCACGGTCGCGGCGCAGTGCAACATCGCCTTTATCAAGCCGGGCAAGCTCGGCGATCGGTTGATAGCTGTGGCACGGGAAATTTCGCGAACCGGGCGTTCCGGGATTTATGATGTGCGCGTCACGGTCGATGATACCGCCATTGCCGAGTTGCGCGGCCATTCCCGCACCCTCGGCGGCCCATGGGTGCCATCAGCCAAAACCGGTGCCAAATTGAAATGAACAGCTGAATTCAGGAAACGCCCGATGGCTTCGACCAACCTCCCGTCAAAGAAAAGCGGTTATAGCGCCGAGATGGATGAGACCGAACGGGCATCGCGCGACGAGATAACGGAGCTGCAGACCAAGCGCCTCGCCTGGACGCTGGCGCACGCCTACGACAATGTCGCGCATTACAGAGGCGCCTTCGACAAGGCCGGTGTGAAGCCTGCAGATTTTCGGCAGCTGTCGGATCTCAGAAATTTCCCCTTCACCGCGAAGACCGACCTGCGCGACAACTATCCGTTCAACATGTTCGCGGTACCGCGCGAAAAACTGGTCCGCGTCCACGCCTCTTCCGGCACCACCGGCAAGCCGATCGTGGTCGGATATACCAAAGCCGATATTGACATGTGGTCGAACGTGATGGCGCGCTCGATCCGCGCCGCTGGCGGCCGCACCGGCATGATCATTCACAACGCCTACGGCTATGGCCTGTTCACCGGCGGCCTTGGCGTGCATTACGGCGCCGAGCGGCTCGGCTGCACCGTGGTGCCGGTCTCCGGCGGCATGACCGAGCGGCAGGTGCAACTGATCAACGATTTCAGGCCCGACATCATCACGGTGACGCCGAGCTACATGCTGGCGATATTAGACGAATTCAAACGCCAGGGGCTCGATCCGCGCAAGTCGTCGTTGAAGATCGGCATCTTCGGCGCCGAACCCTGGACCAACGCGATGCGCACCGAAATCGAAGCGGCGTTCGACATGGAGGCCACCGATATCTATGGATTGTCCGAAGTGATCGGCCCCGGCGTCGCGCAGGAATGCATCGAGAGCAAAGACGGCCTGCATATCTGGGAAGATCATTTCTATCCGGAGGTGATCGACCCCGAGACCGGCGCGGTACTCCCCGACGGCGAAAGGGGCGAACTCGTTTTCACCTCGCTGACCAAGGAAGCGTTCCCGATCGTCCGCTACCGCACCCGCGACCTGACGCGGCTGTTGCCGGGTACGGCGCGGCCGGGTATGCGGCGCATGGAGAAGGTCACCGGACGCACGGACGACATGATCATCGTGCGCGGCGTCAACCTGTTCCCGACCCAGATCGAGGAAGTGCTGCTCGCCACCGACTGGTGCGGTGGTCATTTCATCATCGAATTGACGCGCGAAGGCCGGATGGACGAGATCACGGTGCTGGCGGAAGCGCGCCCCGAGCGCTGGGACGGCAGCGGTCTCGTCGAACACACCGAGCTGGTTAGCGCCCATATCAAGAACACCATCGGCATATCCGCCCGCATTCGGGCGGTGGCGCCCGAGACGCTGGAGCGCTCGCTCGGCAAGGCCAAGCGCGTCTACGACAAGCGGCCGAAGGAATAAGCATCACACTAGATCGGGAGGAGTCCATGACCGACTGTCCCTCACGCCGCGATATCCTGACCTCATCAATAGCCGTTGCCGCCGGCGCGGCGCTTCCTTCCCTCGGACATGTGAGCCCAGCAATGGCCGACCCCAGTCTCATGTCGGCCACCGAAATCGTCGCCGCCATCAGGGACAAGAAGATATCGGCCACCGACGTCGCGAAAGCCGCCATCGCGCGCGCCGAGCAAGTCAAGGATCTCAACGCGCTGATCATCCTGAACAAGGACCCCGCGCTGGCGGCGGCGGCCGAAATCGATTCGTGAGAACGGCCTGGCCCACTCCCGCTTGCCGGCCTTCCCATTGTCGTCAAAGACAACATCAACACCGCCGATATGCCGACATCCGGCGGCACGCCTGCGCTGCAGAACGCGCAGCCCGGCGGTAACGCTCCATCGCTGCAAAAGCTTTTGAAAGCCGGTGTCATCGTGATCGGCAAGGCCAACATGCACGAGCTGGCGTTCGGCATTACCAGTACCAACCTGTCGTCGTTCGCAGGCCCGGTGAAAAACCCATACGACAAGACACGGATACCCGGCGGTTCGTCAGGCGGAACAGCGGCTGCCATCGCCGCCGGCATCGTTACTTGCGGCCTGGGGTCCGATACAGGTGGATCAACCCGCGTGCCCGCAGCACTTTGCGGCATCGTCGGATTGCGGCCGTCGGTCGGCAATGGCGGTGCACAACGCCGTTACGACGACGCTAACATGGTGGTCCCGATCAGTCACACGCGCGATACGGTTGGCCCGATGGGCCGCGTCGTCGCGGATGTGGCGCTGCTGGATTCCATCATTACCGGTACACCAATGGCCAAGGCGGAGCCGTTGCGCGGCAAGCGCCTCGGTATCCCGGCGGTGTTCTGGAACGGACTTGACCGGGACGTCGAAGCCGTGATGAAGGCCGCGCGTGCGAAGCTCGCAGACGCCGGCGTCGTTCTGGTGGACGTCGATATGCCCGGGCTGTTCGAGCAGAACGCCAAAGTATCATTCCCGGTCGCGCTGCATGAACCCATTGCCGATATTCCCGCTTATCTCAAGGCCTCCGGCATCGAAGGCGTCACGCTGGCCGATATCGCCGACAAGATCGCAAGCCCCGACGTCAAGGGCGCGTTCGGCGCCATCACCGCCGACGCCTTCGGTGCCGTCTATCAGGATGCGGTCACGGTACAGCGGCCGGCGCTGCAGAAGATCTACGAGGCGTATTTCCGCGACAATAATCTCGACGGTATCCTGTTTCCAACCACGATTGCCCCGGCGCCTGTCATCGACGCCGAGAAGGGATCGGGCGAGATGTCGATCAACGGCGAGAAGCCGGTGCCGACCTTCGACACCATGATCCGCAACACCGATCCCGGCAGCAACGCCGGCCTTCCCGGCCTGTCACTGTTCGCCGGCATGACGCCGAGCGGCTTGCCGGTGGGACTCGAAATCGACGGTCCCATCGGCAGCGACACCAAACTGCTCGGGCTCGGGCTTTCGATCGAAGGGATATTGGGCACGGCGCCGCCGCCAAAGGGGTGAATTGACCGCGTCATTGCGAGGAGCGTCAGCGACGAAGCAATCCAGTCTGCGCTTCGCCGCGGTCAACTGGATTGCTTCGCGGATCCTATCATCGGGCGCGCATTCGCGCGACCCGCTGGCTCGCAATGACGGCTAGACTAGATGTGGTCGTAGTCCACCACGACCTTGTCCGACGTCGGCCGCGCCTGGCAGGTAAGGATGAACCCCGCACTCAGCTCCCACGGCTCCAGCGAATAGTTCACTTCCATCTGCGCTTCCCCCTCGACGAGCTTGGCGCGGCAGGTCGAGCACATGCCGCCCTTGCAGGCGAACGGCATATCCAGCCCTGCGCGCAGCGCCGCATCGAGAATGGCCTCCCCCTCGGCCACCGGCACTTCGCGACGCTTGCCGTCGATGATCAGCGACGCAAGCGCTTTCGGCGGCGCGCTCGCTGGCACGGCAGCTTTGGCACGCGGCTTGCCGCCGAACTCCGAGACAAAACGCTCGACATGAATTCGGTCCGCGGCAATGCCGATCTCCCGGCAGGTCGTCTCGATGTCCTCGCTCATGCCGGTGGGGCCGCAGATGAAGACATGATCGACGCTTTTCGCCGGAACCAGCGAGCGCAGCAGCACCCTCACCTTCTCGCCATCGAGCCGGCCGTGCAGGATCGGGATGTCCTGCTCTTCGCCTGAGATCACATGAAATACCGAGAGCCGCTGGATGAAGCGGTCCTTGAGTTCTTCCAGCGCCTCGCGAAACAGCATGCCTGATGTCGAACGATTGCCGTAAAAAAGAAAGAAGCGGCTATCCGGCTCGCGCGTCAGCACACCTTTCACGATCGAAAGGATTGGCGTAATGCCGGAGCCGGCGGCGAAGCCAGCATAGACCCGCGCCTCGTGGGGCACCGGTGCTATGCCGAAGCGGCCGGTCGGCGTCATGACGTCGAGTTCGTCGCCTGGCTTCAGCTCATCGGCGGCCCAGCTCGAGAACGCGCCGCCATCGACCTTTTTCACCGCGATGCGCAACTCGCCGTCATCGGGACCGGAGCAGATCGAATAGGAGCGGCGCACTTCCTCGCCATCCATCGTCGTGCGCAAGGTCAAATACTGCCCGGGGGCAAAACGGTAGTCGTCCGCGAGCGTCTCGGGGATCGTAAACGTCAGCGACACCGCATCGGCGGATTCGCGGCGCAGATCGTTCACAGCCAGGCGGTGAAAGCGCGGTGCGTGGGACATCAAAGCCTTCGTACTGTTAAGCCGTCATCCCTGCGCAACGGCTTTCGCCGTTGTCGCTGGAGGTGCGAGCCGCTCGCGGCGAGCCTCGAAGAATGGAAACACGGCGATTGTGGCCACCACCCTTCGAGGCCTTCGCTCGCTACGGCACCTCAGGGTGGCGAAAATCAATGGCATTTGAAATAATCGAACGGTTCGCGGCAGCTTCTGCAGCGCCACAGTGCCTTGCAGGAGGTCGAACCGAATTCGGCAAGTACCTCGGTATCTTCCGAGCCGCATTGCGGGCACGCGACCTGCTCTACCCCGAACAGTGCGCGGCGGGAGCTCGCCGCTTGCGGCGGCGCGATGCCGTACTCCCGGAGCTTGCGGCGGCCGTCGTCGCTCATCCAGTCGGTGGTCCATGCCGGCGACAGTACGGTACGAATTTTTGAATTGCGAAAGCCTGCGCGTTCCAGCGCCAGCTCGATTTCCACCATGATCATGTTCATCGCGGGGCAACCGGAATAGGTCGGGGTAATCGCGACTTCGACGCGGCCATCGGTCACCGCGACGTCGCGCAACACGCCGAGATCGGCAATGGTCAAGACCGGAATCTCGGGATCGACCACCTCAGCCGCAGCATTCCACGCGCGTTGCCGCAGTTCGGCATCGTCATGCACAGCGGTCACCATGTGACCCCCGGAAACGTCCGTTGCATCGATTGCAATTCGCTGAGCAGATGCCCGAGATGTTCGCTGTGCCGGCCGCTGCGGCCGCCCTGCTGCATCCAGTCATTTTTGGGCAAAGCCAGCGTCGCTTCGCTCACGACATCAGAGATCGTCTTGAACCATTGCGGATGCAAGGTCGCGGGATCGACCGCGATGCCGTCATCGATCAGGGCCCGCTCGCTGTCGTCGATATGAAACATCTCGCCGGTATAGGCCCAGAGATCGTCGATCGCAGCTTGCGCGCGGGCGTGGCTTTCCTCGGTGCCGTCGCCGAGCCGCACGATCCATTCCGACGAGTGTCTCAAATGATAGGCGCTTTCTTTTTCGGATTTCGCCGCGATCGCCGCCAGCGTCGTGTCATCAGACTTCATCATCGCGCGCCAATAGAGGTCGGCGAAGGCTGCGTAGAAAAACTGCCGCACCATGGTGCGCGCGAAATCGCCGTTCGGCTGTTCCAGCAGCAGCAGATTGCGATACTGCCTGACGTCGCGCAAGTAAGCGAACTTGTCTTCGTCGTTACCGTTGCCTTCGACCTTTGCCGCATAGGAATACAGTTCGCGCGCCTGGCCGAGCAGATCGAGGCCCATATTGGCGAGCGCCATGTCCTCTTCCAGCGCAGGCGCGTGGCCGCACCATTCCGATAGCCGATGGCCGAGAATCAGCGCGTCGTCGGCGCGGCGCAGTGCGTACAGCACCAGCGGCGTTTCCGAGACCTGGATGGAGGCGGTCGCCATCACATATGCCCGACTTCTTCGGGCACGTCATAAAATGTCGGATGGCGGTAGATCTTGGATTCCGCCGGCTCGAACATCATGCCCTTTTCGGAAGGATCGGACGCGGTGATCGCGCTTGATGGCACCACCCAGATCGACAGCCCCTCGCCGCGGCGGGTGTAGATGTCGCGCGCGGCCTGCAGCGCCAGCGTGGCGTCAGAGGCATGCAGCGAGCCGACATGCTTGTGCGCAAGCCCGTTGCGGCTGCGAATGAAGACTTCCCACAGTAGGGTGTTCGGCGTGGCCATCATGACCTCCCTGAATGATCTGTTGCGGCTTACGCCGCAGCCTTGCGGCTTTTGCGTTTGTCTGCATAGGCCTGCGCTGCCTCGCGCACCCATGCGCCTTCATCATGCGCCTTGCGCCGCGCCGCAAGCCGTTCGCGGTTGCACGGACCATTGCCGGCGAGCACAGAATTGAATTCGTTCCAGTCGATCGCGCTGTACACCCAATGGCCGGCCTCATTCTGCTTCATGCCGGGATCGGGAATCGAAAGGCCCAGATATTGCGCCTGCGGCACCGTCGCATCGACGAATTTCTGGCGCAGCTCGTCATTGGAGAAGCGCTTGATCTTCCATTTCGTCGAGGTGTCGCTGTGCTGGCTCGCTTTGTCGGGCGGTCCGAACATCATCAGCACCGGCCACCACCAGCGATCGAGCGCGCTCTGCGCCATAGCCTTCTGCTCTTCCGAGCCGCGCGAAAGCGTCAGCATGATCTCAAAACCCTGGCGCTGATGAAAGGATTCCTCCTTGCAGACCCGGATCATCGCGCGCGCATAGGGACCGTAGGAACAGCGGCACAGCGGAATCTGGTTCATGATCGCTGCGCCGTCGACCAGCCAGCCGATCGCGCCGATGTCCGCCCAGGTCAGCGTGGGGTAGTTGAAGATCGAGGAATATTTGGCCTTGCCGGCCAGCATCAGGTCGACCAGCTCTTCGCGCGAGGCACCGAGCGTCTCGGCCGCGGCGTAGAGATAGAGGCCGTGGCCGCACTCGTCCTGCACTTTGGCAAGCAGGGCTGCCTTGCGGCGCAGCGACGGCGCCCGCGTGATCCAGTTGCCTTCCGGCAGCATGCCGACGATCTCGGAATGCGCGTGCTGCGAAATCTGTCGCGTCAGTGTCTTGCGATAGGCCGCGGGCATCCAGTCGTTGGGCTCGATGCGTTCCTCGGCGTCGATGCGCGCCTGGAATTGCGCCGCGCGGCCGGCGTCCTCGAGGTTGCGGTCTTCGGCGTCGAACGTGTTCAGCGCCTGCGTATACATGGCCGATCTCCAGGGAGGCGAACGCCTAACATAAAACAAAATACTTGGAATTCAAGATAATTTTGTAACATAACCTAGTCGCCGAACCGGCGCGCCAACGCTTCGCCAGCCGAGGGGAGCGGTCCGGTTTCGTTGACGCCGTGGCGGTCAAGCCACTGCTCGGATGCGGGAAGCAATCCACGATAGATCTCGCCGCAGAGCTGGCGGGCTGCCCAGCCCGGCCAGTCCTTGGGCAGTAAGGTCGTCGGCAACAGCGGGTCGCGCAGCACCACCCGGCGGTAGTAATGGATCAGCAGAATACGCGCCGTGAAAGCGTCGAGGTCCGAGAGGTGCTCGCGACGGCCGATCCAACCGCGTAGCGGCTCAAAGGTTTTCATGAACTTCAGATAGGCATTGGCGGTGCGATGCAGCGGCCAGCTTTCGCTGAGCAATCGCCGACCGCTGTCGTCCTCGGCGGAAACTTCCAGCCGGATCGCGTGTGCGGCTTCTTCGGGAACGGGAACGCCCGACGGCGCGATCCACACGCCCGGCAACGGACTGCCGAAGCCCGCATTCTTCAGCGCCTCACGAGACGTATCGCGATCCCCGCTGTTACCGATCAGCAGGAGCTCAAAACGTCCGGTCCAGTCGGACGGTTGCGGATCGTAGATGTGCTTTGTCGCCGCATCGAAGGTTTGCCGGCCCTTTTCTACCAACCGATAGAAGCTGTTGCGGCCGACCTTGTTGCGTTCGAGCCAGCCGTCGGCGGCGAGCCGCGACATCGCCGTGCGCACCACGCCGCTGTCGATATCGAGGGTCCCAAAAAATTCGAGCAGCGTTCCGAGCCAGACCGAGCCGCCGCGCGGCACGATCGCATCGCCGAACACCGTGATGACGATGGAGCCGGTGCGCGAGGGTTCGCGCTTGAGCTGGTCGATGATGCGGGCAAGCGGATGCGGCATGCGCCACGCATAGCGCGTTTTTCGGAGTAACGACAACGCCGGCTCAAGCCGACGCGCTTAGAGGCCACTTCTCCCTCTCCCCGCTTTTCGCGGGGAGAGGGTCGGGGGGAGGGGCACTTTCGACAGGCTCAGACTCGCGGAGAGTCCCCCTCACCCGGATCACATCTGCGATGTGATCCGACCTCTCCCCGCGAGCGGGGCGAGGTGAGTAAACCTCCGCGTCGATTCTTACCTGGCGGGATCGGGATAGACCATGCTGCGCCAACCGCTGCGGTCGAACGGCGTCCACTTACCTTCGGGCTGCGCGAGACGATCTGCCACCGCGTAGACCACGGCGGGATGATGGCCCATGCCGCAATGGCTGCTCTCGACTTCGATGTTCTCGGAGCGAGCGGATGGCTTTTCCATGCAGCCCTGCCACGCGCAGATGCCGTCGGTGCGACTGAAGATCGCGGTGGTCGGCACCGGCGGCGTGGCCGCCAGCGCTCCTCCGAACCGCCCATCCTCTTCATCGGCGCGACGGCCACTGGCCATCTCATAGACGCGCCAGGCGTTGGTCGCCTTTGGGTTACCCGCAAACGGGCTGCCGAGCGTGATCACCGAGCGCACGCGACCCGGCATCATCTTCGCCAACTGCCGCGCGTAGAGACCACCCAAGCTCCACCCGACCAGGCTGATCTTGCGCCCATGGGTATCGCTGAGCTCATGCACCAGATCGACCATCGCGCGCTGCACGCCGTCACGCAGGCCGAGGTTGCGGCCCTGGCGCCAGCCGCTGACGGCATAGCCGCGGTTCTTCAGGAAGCTGCGTAGCGGACGCGTCGAGGTGTCGGAAGCGACGAGCCCGGGCAACACCAGCACCGGATGGCCATCGCCTCTCGGGGCCAGACTGAGAAGCGGTAATGCGCCAAGAAACGCGCCAAACTCGTGGAGGGCCCGCCCCTCCAGAAACATCAGGGTTCTGGACGGCGGGCGCAGCGTCTGGGCAGTCGCGGACATCGTAGCTCCTCTCTGGGCCGGCCCCTTGAGTTTCGGCAGCCGGCCGCTGGACCAATAGAAAGATGCAAAACTCGTCGAATCGTTCCGCAATGCAGCAATTACATCATCAAAGCTATGGAACCGCTTTTGCCCTTTCAAGCGGCTCATATTGACGCGGCCGCATTTAAGAACCCTGCAGTGATTTAATAGTCACAGCCACCGCAGCAGCACTTCGATGCTGTAAAGCCCAAGTCCGGCAAGGCCGCCGATCAGCGAGCCATTGAAGCGGATGTATTGCAGATCCTTGCCGATGTTGATCTCGATCAGCGAAATCAGTTGTCCCATGTCCCAGGCCTTGACCTGATCGGAGATGAAGCTCGAGACGCCGCTCTTTTGATCGGCGATAAAACTTCTGAGCACGGCAACGAGGCCCCGGTCGATCTCGGCCCGCAGCTCGGGATCGCCTGCGAGCGCCTCGCCTGCTTCCATGAACATTCTGGCGAGGTGATGCTGCAGCACCTGGGTCTCGCCGCTGGCGCTGCGTTCGAAAAACGATCGCGCGTTCGACCAGATGTTACGCGCGAGGTCGCCGAGTTCGGGACGCGCCAGCAGGTCGCGTTTCAATCCATCGATGCGATCGGCATAGCTGCGGTCGCTGCCGAGCCGGTCCACGAACGACAACACCATGCGATCGAACTCGCCGCGGAATGGATGCTGGGGATCGTTGCGAACGTCTTCGAAGAACGCGGTCGCGGACGCGACGATCTTGTTCATCAGGAATTTGTCGGTACGATAGAGTTTTAGCAGCGTCGGCAGTTCGTCGCGGATTTTCGCGCGGATCATCGCCATGGTTTCCGGCTTGGTCAGCGATTCATGAACACCGCGCAGGATGTCATCGAGCAGCCCCTGATGCCGGCCTTCCCTTACGAAAGCGCGCAGGGTGCCGGCGGCCAGCGGCGCGAGATCGATTCCCTGCAACTGCGTGGTGATCCGGCGCGCGATGAACGTCATCAGGCCCGAAGTTTCCGTTGCTGACACCGCTTCCGGCAAAAGACGCAGGGTGAAGCGGGCGAGATCGGTGCTGCGCTTGCGGTCACGCAGCCAGTCGGCAATGAAGGAAGCGAAGTCGATCTGGCGCAGCTTGGCGTCGACGGGAGCGGCTTCAAGAAAATGCACCTCGATGAATTCGCCGAGCTTGTCGGCGATGCGGTGCTGGTTGCTCTGGATGATCGCGGTGTGCGGGATCGGCAGTCCCAACGGCCTGCGAAACAGTGCGACCACCGCGTACCAATCGGCGAGTCCGCCGATGGTAGCGGCTTCAGCGAACGCCGCCACAAAGCCGAAGGCCGGATGCAATGGCAGTAGCGCCTTCGCCGTCACGAACAGCGCCAGCGTGCCTGCCAGCACCAGCGTAGCCAGCGCCTTGACGCGCCGCAGCTCGGCGGCGCGCGCGGCGTCGCCGGGAGCGTCGAACGAAAATGTGCTGCCGGTGGAAGTCATGGCGGCTTTCAGGGCGGACCGAGGTTCGCGTCGGCTGGAGGATAGCAGCTTCCGTCATTGCGAGCGAAGCGAAGCAATCAAGAGCGACATCGGCGGAGCAGACTGGATTGCTTCGTCGCTTGCGCTCCTCGCAATGACGGAGGATGCAACAATAGTGGCACGCGTCAAAAAGAAGGCCCGCCTGAAGCGGGCCTTCGAATGATCGGTAGTCGGCTGATTCTTAAAGCGATCAGGCGGTCTTGTTGTAGACCTTGGAGAAGTTGTCCTGGGCAGTCTTCGCACCGTCGGCGACGAGCTTGCCGAGATATTCGGTGGTGGACTTCGCCCGCGAGATGAACACTTCGCCGCGCGCACGGACCATATCGGACTGGATCTGAACCGCTTCGTTGAGCGACTTGGCGGACGCAAGCTTGTCGATGCCTGCGAAGAACGCCTCGGCGTCCTGATATAGCGCCTGCTGGATGTTGCGGCTGATCTTGGCGGCCTCGCTGACCGAATCGGCAACGGCGGTCTCAATCGCAGCGGTCACCTTCTCCGAACCGGCATGCAGGTCGGCGGCACGGTCCTTGGCGGTGTTTGCAGTCTTCTTGACGAACTCGCGGGCAGCCTCGGGAACTTCCAGGTTCTGGAGGTTCTTGAGCGCGTCGGTGACGGGCGCGAAAGCTTCCTTGACGGTGTTCAGCACGGAATTGGTGTCGGTTTCGGTGGTCATTTGGGTCTCTCCATCCTCAGGTTTGAGCTATGGGCTCACCCCGTCCGATTGGCCCGGGGCGACCTCCTTGTGCCATAGTTTATGGTGCGGCGCAACATCAATGTTGCGATGCGATATCACGAATTCGTGATCAGCCGGATTATTATGCGATCTGCATAGGGAACCAGCGGGTCCCCCCCAGACTAGTGCTGGACGGCGCCCGGCAGGCCGTAGGCCTCCATCTGTGCCCGGACCTGCGCCACATTGTGCCCGAGCACGACGATATCGTGCTTCTTGCCGTCAACGTCCCGTACATGGTCGCGCAGCAGCGCTTCGGCCTTGAACCCGAGGCTTTCGAACAGCGTGATCGCCCCCTGCTGATCGACGGTCATCTGCACCGAAAGTTTCTCGAGATCGGCGCCCAGCGCCAGCGCGAAGGTTTCCTGCGACAGCGCCCGGCCGACACCCTGGCCGCGGACATCCAGCGACACCACCATCCGGATTTCGCCGACATGCGGCGACCACGAATGCGGATCGCGAACCAGCGTGCCGCAACCCACCACCTTGCCGTCCTTCACCGCGAGCAGGCTCGTGATCGCGCCGCGCTCGATCTCCTTGACCCATGCCGACAGCACCTTGGGCTCGCTGATATTGCGCGGCAGGAACAGGAGATCGTGGGTCGGCAGTTTCTGTGCGAAGTCGAGCACGGCGGCTTCGTCGGCCGGTCCCATCATCCGGAACTCGATGTCGCCCGCTTCGGTCTTGACCCGGCGCGGATAGGAACGTGTTTCGCTGCTCATATCGATCTCTCACCCAACCATGAATCGAGTTTCGGCCATAGCCGTTTGATGGCGTTGGCGCCAGCGACAAGGCTGACGTGACCGCCCTTCAGCATCACTTCCTGCTTGTCGGACGAGCCAACCATTTGGATCAGATGCTTGGCCGCATCATAAGGGACGATGTGATCATGTTCGGCGACCGCGTGCAGGATCGGCACCTTGATCCCGGAAATATCCGCTTTCCGCCCGCCGACCGACATCGTGCGGTTGAAAAGCTTATTGTCCCACATCAGGTCCTTGGTGATGGTGCGGAAATATTCGCCGGCCAATGGCAGCGTATCGGTGGCCCAACGATCGAACATCCGGTACGACTTGACGAATTCGTCGTTCCAGATGTTCTCCCACAATTGCACCTGGCTCGCGGCGCGCGACGCCGGCCGCAGCATTTCAAAAGATGACAGGATCATCTCGGGCGGCACATTGCCGACGCTGTC
>Ga0209648_10001824_pt1 | contig 17343 bp, 18 predicted proteins | sample GraSoi2013_115cm_FD_185830 | JGI IMG/M metagenome (GOLD analysis project Ga0209648, IMG submission 185830) | Grasslands soil microbial communities from the Angelo Coastal Reserve, California, USA - Sample 9_17_2013_115cm (SPAdes) (version 2) | ecosystem: Environmental > Terrestrial > Soil >...
CAAGACCGCGGGATTTGAATGGGGAACGGGCTTTTACATCAATCCCACGCCTCCGGAGGAAGCAGCGCGGTTCTTGCGCGAAGCGGTGCTGGAAGAGGCACTTAGCAAATAGCAAATAGCAGTTAGCAATTATTATGGCCCAGCTAAAGCTTGACCGAAGGGTTATCGCACTTGTGAATATCTGGTATCTGGCTTTAGCCTGTGCTAATTGCTAATTGCTATTTGCTAATCGCCATCTGCTAATGGCTCTTCATCGAGAGTTCCCGCAAGCTCTTCACCACGTCGATGACGCGGCCCGCCACATAGTCGATCTCGGCTTCGGTGTTGAAGCGCCCGATGCCGAAGCGCAGCGCGCTGCTGGCGGCATCGTCGCTTAACCCTAGAGCTTTCAGCACATGCGACGGCTCAACCTTGTCTGAGGTACAAGCCGCGCCGCTGGAAACAGCGACGTCATTCAGGGCGGTCATCAGCTCTTCCCCTTCCACATCGTGAAAGCTCATGTTCAGATTGCCGGGAAGCCGCTGTTCCATGCTGCCGTTGATCGAAACGTTGTCCAATCCAGCCAGCAGCCGATCGCGAAGACGATTGCGCAATCCTGCGAGCCGGCAACTTTCCTCGACCATTTCATGGCGTGCGATCTCGCAGGCTTTGCCGAAACCGGCGATTCCCGGAACATTCAACGTGCCGGAGCGCATACCGTGTTCATGGCCGCCACCATCGATCATGGGAGCGATTCGCACCTTGGGCTGGCTACTCCGAACGAAGAGCGCGCCACAACCTTTCGGACCGTAGCACTTGTGCGCCGTGAGCGAAACAAGATCAAGGTGCATCTTCTGGATATCGAGGGGAACCTTGCCCAAAGCTTGCACGGCGTCGGAATGAAAGAACACGCTGCGCTCGCGGCAGAGTTCGCCGATCTGCTCGATCGGCTGCAGGACGCCGGTTTCGTTGTTGGCCGCCATGATGCTGACCAGGATCGTTTTTGAAGTAAAAGCACGCTCGAGCTGGTCGAGATCCACCAGGCCGTCGGATCGTACTGAAAGATACGTCACCGAGCAGCCCAGCCTTTCCAGATGCTTGCAGGTGTCGAGCACCGCCTTGTGTTCGGTGACAGTTGTAATGACGTGGTTCCCTTTATCGCAGTAGGCCTCGGCGATTCCTTTTATGCCCAAGTTGTTGCTCTCTGTAGCCCCCGACGTGAAAGCGATCTCCTGCGGGGCAGCGCCGATCAAGGCCGCAATCTGCCGGCGCGCGCTCTCGACAGCCTGTTCAGCTTCCCAACCGAACTTGTGACTGTGACTGGCAGCGTTCCCAAATTTGCTCGTCAGGTACGGGAGCATGGCCTCAAGCACACGGGGATCGACTGGCGTCGTAGCGTGATTGTCGAGATAAACCGGAAGCCTGGGAAGGTCCGGGACCGGTGTGCGCCCGCTGCTCATGACTTAATTTTACATCGAGAGGAAATTGAAGCGAGGGAACACGATTCGCTCGTGTCGTAAAAAAGCCCACCAGATTTCTCTGGCGGGCTTGAGTGGAGTTCGAGAGCAGGTTAGAAGCTAAACTTTCCACCGAAAATGATTTTTCGGGTTGGTATGACCGACCCGGAGGTTATGTTTGACGTCTGGGTCGGATCGCCAAAGCCGTTGAAGGCGCCAGTGAGACCAGCATCTTCAAGGACCGGGTCGACGCTGCTGTAGTTGCTGTGATTGAGCGCATTCAGCAGGGTAACGTGGAACTCGAACGAGGTGTGCTCGGTAAACTTGATGTTCTTGAACACCGAGACGTTCGCGATATTTGAGATTGCATCCGTGACGGGGTTACGTGGGGAATTGCCGAACGGCGTACCAAAGATGGCTTGCGATGTGTCCGCGTTGATGATGAAGCGAACTTTGTCTTTGGTTGTGGCAGCCGGCAGCGCAGCGTTTGGATCGTTCAGGGAGTTTATGGTTTCCAACGTTGTGCGATTGCCAAGGACAGCGAGGGCGGGGTTCCCGGTGGGATTGGGTGAAACGGGGTTCCCACCGGGATCAACGCACACGCCGAAGCCATCGCAGGCGTCACCTGCATAGATGCCCACGGCCGTCGAATTAGCCTTCAGATTGCCCAGGAACGGATGAGCAGTGTCAAAGCCGGCAAAGTTGGCGATATAACCAAAGTCGTAGTAATCGCCGGCCGCCGTTGAGGCAGCGATCGCCGAACCCTGTATCGGCGTGTAACGCTGGCCCGAGGCAATTAGGTAGTTTGCGGACAAAGACCAGCCGCCCAAGATATGACCAATCACACCATGCTGCGTCTTGTAGAAGGGAAGCTGCTCGGTGAAGAGGATGGTCCACTGATGCGGGAAGTCAAGACCGGAGAACGAGTATTCGCCGGCGCCGTTGACCTGGTTCGCCGGGTTCTGGGAAAAGAAGACGGTGTTGCCGCCGCCTACGGTGCTGAAGATCTCGCTCACGTTGTCCAGATTCTTGCTATAGGTGTATGCGCTGCGGATCGTCAGCTGTTTGAAGATGTTATTGGCCCGGTACTCCACTTGGGCTGAATGGTAATTGGAGTAGCCCGAGTTGTTGCGTTGACGGACCACACCCTGGTTGCAATCCAAACGGCCTTGCGGATCCGAACCGGCGAAGGGGGCGTTTGCATTGGTGAATGCCGGCGTAGTACATGGAGTGAGCCCTGCCGGTACCAGATTGGGGAAAGCCGCCTTCAAGTCATCGATCTTGGGATTGCCGTCCAATGTCTGGAAGAGGTTGAGCGCGTGGTTACCCGAGTACCGGGCCTCGATCGCTGAATTCTTGGTGAGTTCGCGCTCAAACCCCAAGCTCCAGCTGTGTACTTTGTCCGGACCGAACTTGGGAGTGATCTGTGTCTGAGCAAATTCACGCGGATCGAACACGCCCTTCTGGATCGAGGGCGACAGCGCCGCACGCACGATCGGACCAGTTGGATTCGCCGGCAGCGGGTGCGTGCCTGCCTTGGGAAGTGAGTTGAGGAAGGTCTCCGGTGCGGAGGTGGAGATGTTCAAGTAGATGTTGTAAAACGGCGGATCATACAACATGCGATAGCCACCGCGGAATACGGTCTTGCCATGCCCAGTAAGGAAACCGCCCCACTGCGGCGAATACGCGAAACCAACGCTCGGCCCAAAGCTGTTCTTGGGTGCCGGAATGGTGGGTTCGGTGCGGGCCGCCAACGGGATTGCGGCACCAGGATTGGTAAAGGTATTAAAGAGGCTGTCGGTACCAACCGGCTCCGTGCTTCCCCAGAAAGCTGTGGCGGAATTGCTCTCACGGGGCACAGTGATCTGATGGAACAGGTTCGCCGGCTGACCATAGTAGGACCAAGTCAACCCTAGATTCAGCGTAAGGTTTGGCCCGATTTTCCAATCGTCCCCACCGTAAAGGAAGGTGTCATATTCGCGGAAGTCCAGCGACGACGGCCCGGAGGCGATACGAACGCGATTGGGAACGTCCGTGGCGAACCTGTTCCAGTTGCTGAAACGGAAAGCCCCATTGATGTTGGGCAAGAAGATGTTGGGTGAGCGCTGATAAGTCCAGTTCACGCCCGCCTTGAGCTGATGCTTGCCCAGCGCGTAGTTCCAATTGTCCTGGGCCTGCCAGGTGTTTACGATGCGCGCCTGGGGCAGGTTAGTGGCTGGGCCAAAGCCCAAGGAGTTGGCAGCAGTGCTGAAGAGCACATTTGCCAGCGCCTGGTCCAGCTGTCCGGCGACAGGTTCAGCGCCGCCGGTCAGGGCTCCGCCGCCGAATTCAACGTTCAGGCGTCCGAAGGACCCGCGGGCTTCATTGACCATGCGTGAACTGAAGTTGTGCGTCCAGCTAGTCATGAAGATCTGGCTGATCGCCGGCTCATTGAAAAAGTACCCGCCCGCGCCGTTGTCGCTGAGATTGAAAAAGTTCTGGCGGTTGAAAAGATAGCGGGCAGTGATGTTGTCGCCACCCAGCTGGATGTCATTCTTGAACACCCAGTCAAAGGCATGAACGGGTTGAGGCACGGTACGGGAAACTCCGGAGAACTGTGCGTTTGGACAAGTCGCCGCCATCCCAATCTTGGGATCGCTGCCTAAGACAATAGGTCCATTAGGAGTCGGATTCCCAGCTGAAATCGCGTACGGGCCATACTTGCTGAGTGCCGCCAGGCTCGCGCTACCCGGGAAACAGGTTGCCAAGGCAGCCAGGCCAGCCGGAGTTGGAGTCAACAAACTAGAAGAGAACTGCTGCTGCTGCGTGGTGATTTCCTGGTCAAAACCGCCAAAGAAGAACACTTTGTTCTTGATCCAAGGACCTCCGACGGTAAAGCCGCCGAACTCGTCGTTGAGGCGCGGGGGCCGTTTAAGACAGTTGGTTCCGCAGATATCGGTGTTCTTCTGAAAGTTGTTTAGCGAGTTAAGAACCGAGTTGTTTTCGCTGGCGTAGATATTACCGTGCCAGGCGTTGGTGCCTGATTTCGTGATGACGTTGACCACCGAACCGGCATTGCGTCCGTATTCCGGGCCAAAATTGTTCGTGACGAGCACGTACTGGCCCACAAACTCGGCGTCTGTAACAAACAGCCCAGGCCCGCCGACGCTGTTGTCGTTATTGTTCTGCCCGTCAACCTGCTGGTCATTGTTGCGCCCACGCAGACCGTTGGAGGAGAACCCCATGCCGCCGTTGGTGTTGGAGAAGCTGTTGTCGCGCACGGAAACGACGCCGGGAACAAAGAGTGCCAGATTGTCCAACCCCTGGTTCTCCTGGATGCCGGAGAACGTCTGGAGAGTCGTACCGGAGAAGGTATTGGTCACCTGGGCTTGCGTAGTGTCGATCAGCGGAGCCGCCCCCACCACTTCAACCGTGGTGCTCGCTTCGCCTACAGTCAGCTTAATCGTGCCCAAACCTCTTTCGGTTCCGGCGGTCACCATGACGTCACTTTCAACGGATGTCTTGAAATGCGGGGCGGAAACTTCAATCTTGTAGGCGCCCGGGCTAATCAGATTGAACCGGAATGTACCGGAGCCATCTGTCGTGGTGGTGAGTGATTTGCTTGTGGCAATTTCTGTTGCTTTCACTTGAGCACCCGATACAACCGCGCCCTGCGGGTCTGCTACGGTGCCTACCATCGAACCCTTCAGCACCTGACCCATAGCGGGGATGCACCAAACCAGTGTCAAGCAAGCTGCAACTAGGACTAAAACGTCGCGCAGTTTACGGTTCATCCTTTGCATCTCCATGCCTTATTTTTTAGGAATGCTACGCCGGGGATTGGGGTTACGTAAAAATCCCCTGGGTGGCTACCGTAGAAATACTGCACGAATCGTTCCCTTGTTTTGTCCCGTGTAATCAATAGGTTACGAACGCCGAGTGGGTTTGGTATCCGATATTGTGGATTTCCGCCGTCCAAGTATCCCATTTTCGGAATAGGACGAAAACCCATACTCGGTGGTCACACTTAGTTGGAAGGGGCATTGGTAACCCTACCGGCAGGACAAGCACGAAGCCGGCCGGGCGTGCTGGCGGTCGCTAGTCTTCTGAAGGGCTTCCAGTTACCTAGAATCTGAAGATGCCTCCGCCGTAGAACCGGCGGCTGGCCGCAATGTTCGATTCCCGGAATAGAGTTCGGCGGTGAACTCCCAATGACATTTTGCGGCTGCTGTAGATGCACTCGGACTGCAGTTGTCCCAGGATCGTGTGGCACAGGCACTTGCCTGTGCCGAAGCGTTCTTCTTGAGGAAGCAAGCACCGGCAGGAGTGCCGGTGCCACACGAGTTTGGGTCATTTCCGTTTCAGCCTGCCCCGGCAGGTGCGTTGCTCAGGAAGCAAAGGCGTTTCCAAAAAGCTCCCGTTTTGCCGCGATGCGTTAGGGCATTGAGATAAATTGAAGAAAATTGCCCACGCCTATTTCACGGGCAGAGGCAGATCGGCGAAGGGTTTGTCGGACATGCGGAAGCGAGTACGAAAGTGCTCAGAAAGCAACATCACAGCATCTCGGTTGGCGTCAGGGTCTTGCTGGACCAGATACTTCATCGCGTCAACCAGCAGTTTCTGGCCTTCAATATAGCGCGGGTCCGGGATGCGCTGTTTGCCTTTGCGCCGCGAAGGATCGGGCAGCACGGGGATGGTAAATACTCTAGCCAAAATAGAACCTCGAAAAACTGACCTTACTTAAGATGCAGTCCCGCTCGGGCCTGTTGCAGACGTCAATCGGCGTTCATGCGCATGATCTCGGGCTTGCCCGTCGTTTTCAAACGAAATGTGCTATCAGACATTTTCTCGTTGAACTTGATGTTGTGATAGCGAATCAGGCGATAGTCTCCCGAGGTCTGAAAGAATTGCTGCCGGACCACGATATCCCGCTCGGGATCGATCCACAACACGGCTCTGCTAAACACTTTTTGTATGCTCGGCGACTTGCCCGTAACCTCAAGTTTGGCAGTCTTCACTCCATCGATGGTTTCCCATCCTTGCCAATTGACGGTAAAAGACGTTGCCAATTCATCGCCACGGCCACCCAATCCCAGACTCATGAAGGCATCGACATCGGATTTGTACTTGCCGACCTCGCGCTCGGTGATCTGATTAATCTTGACGTCGTAGAGGCTGAACATGCCGCCCTTATAGAGCGCTTGCTTAACCAGGGTTTCCCTTCCGTTGCTTGAGGCCGCGTTGAAGTTGTACAACGTCTCCAGGTCCCTGCCTTGGCGACGAAAATAGGCTTGCCCCTTTTGCACTTCAGTCTCTTTGATCAGCTTGTCGAAGGTTTCCCAATCGAAGTCGGCTTGGAGGGATTTGAAGGTTGCTGCGGCTTGATTCATTTTCGCCAGCACTGCTTTTAGTTCGTCGGCGGGCGTGGCCGCGGCGGATTGCGCGGCTGCCGCAGCCGGGGATAGCTTGGCTGCCGCAACTGATTTGGACGGCGAGGTCGCCTCACTCGATTTGCTGACGCTCTGGCCCAGGCCGAACGCCGCCATCAGTAATGGCAATGCTAAAACCCGCGAGATCAACTTCATAGGCCTGCTTCCGCCACTCAGAGAGTTTCGCCTTGTTAACCTTGGCTCTCACTCTCTTTCCGTTTGTTTTCAATTTTCCGACTACTGCTTTCGCACCCAGGCGCGATATGCCACGATATGTCCAGCCTGGTCGCGCACCGGCTCCACGCGATCAACCTTGACCGGGCCGGCAATCGGCCGCAGCAGCCGCACAAAGTTGGCGCGCACCCTATCGTCCGACTGTCCATCGACAGCTGCCGCATCGGCTTGATAAACAAAGCTTACGATTGCCGGACGGCCAGGCTCGATCTCCGCTGGTTTGTCTTTGAAATCGATGAACCGCGGAGCGATGAAAATGAAGGCAAGAATCAGCGTCACCATGACGTCGTAGTGAAAACTTCCTCGGTCATAGGTCCAGAAGACATAGCCTTTTATCGTGCGCCAGATTCGCGACATATCATTAGTTTAGCAAATAGCAATTAGCATTTAGCAATTAGCGCTCAGCAAAACTGGTTGCGTCTGAGGTTTGGCTAATTGCTAATTGCTATGTGCTAATTGCTCATCTCAGAACTTCTTCCCAACTATCCTCTCCGCCCCCACATAGGGACGCAGGACCTCCGGAATCAGCACACTGCCGTCGGCCTGCTGATAGTTTTCCAGAATTGCCAGCCAGGTGCGCCCAATCGCCAATCCGCTTCCATTGAGCGTGTGCACGAACTCGCTTTTCTTGGCGCCGTCCGGCCGCCAGCGGATGTTGGCACGCCGCGCTTGAAAAGCCTCAAAGTTCGAGCAGGAAGAGATCTCGCGATAGAGCTGCTGCCCGGGCAGCCACACTTCCAGATCGTAAGTCTTGGCCGAACTCGGACCGGTATCGCCGCTCGCGAGAAGCATCACGCGGTAGTGCAATCCCAGCTTCTGCAGTACGGTCTCTGCATCACGGGTCAACTGTTCGTGCTGTGCGTATGAATCCTGGGGCCGGGTGAACTTGACCAGCTCAACTTTCTGAAACTGGTGCTGGCGGATGATCCCGCGAACGTCCTTCCCGTAGGATCCAGCTTCGCTTCTGAAGCACGGCGTGTAAGCGGTGACCGAAAGCGGCAGTCGCGCGGCGTCAAGAGTCTCGTCGCGATAAAGGTTGGTGAGCGGCACTTCCGCCGTAGGAATCAGCCACAAGTCATGCTGCTCACACTTGAAGAGGTCTTGGGCAAATTTGGGAAGCTGGCCGGTTCCGTACAGGGAAGCGGAATTCACCATGTAAGGGGGCAGCACTTCTATATACCCATGCTCCCGGGTATGAAGGTCGAGCATGAAGTTGGCCAGCGCGCGCTCCAACTTCGCCCCCAGATCCCAGTAGACGGCAAAGCGCGCGCCGGATAGCTTGACCGCGCGCTCCATGTCCAGCACGCCCAGTTGTTCGCCCAGCTCCCAGTGCGGTTTCGCCGTGAAGCCGAAACCCGGCGGCTTGCCCCAACGACGCACCTCAACGTTATCGTCGGCGGAGCGCCCCTCGGGAACCGACTGGTGCAGCATGTTGGGGATCACCGCCAGCAAATTCCTGAGCTCCTGATCGGTCTCAGCGGCCTGCTTCTCCAAGGCTTCGCCCTGCTCGCGCATCGCCTTGGCCTGTTCCATGATGGCGACCGCGGCATCGTTCTGACCGGACTTCTTGAGCTTGGCAATCTCTTCGGACAGCCGGTTGCGCTGCGCCTTCAAGGTCTCAGCATGGGTAATCAACCGGCGGCGGCGGTCATCCACAGCGCCGAATCCTCCGAGCGTCTGCGCCGGATCCATCCCGCGCCGTCGAAGCATCTCTTCCACGCCGGCTAAGTTGTCACGAACAAAAGCTAGGTCAAGCATAAGAGCCGTATATCGGATTGCCAGAATTGCCATGATTGCCAGGATTGATGATTGCGTCGGCAATCCTAGCAATCTCCATTGAGTCAGACCCTCAGAAAACACGAAACGCAACGGATCCCCGTTGCGCCATCGGTGGTCTTTCTAGCCGCCCAACACGCCTGCGGCCCGACTCCTTCAACCATAACAGTTCTAGTGCGTAAATCCAAATGGGAAAAAGTCCAATCGTTCAAAGGGACAATCTCAACCGGTTTTCATCAGCGTTCTTTCGCGTTCATCTGCGACAATTCGGTATTAGCTGGTGGTTTTTCGATGAAACCGGTTAAAGGCGAAACCGATCAGCGCCAGACCAGCCAGACCTAACAGGTCCATGACCAACAGCACCGGCATGTGCGGCACGTGGGACGCCAGCGTCCCCGCGAAGGCCTTCAAATCATTCACAACGCAGAGCGGCCAGCGGGTCGACACGTGTTGCTCTCCGTGCGGGAATGTAGCTGGCGGCCACGACCACTATGGTCAAGGCTATCGCCACGGCAACAAAGATTGCTGGATCGTGGGGGTCCACTCCGAACAACATGCTGGAGAGCACACGCGTGGCGAAGTAGGCTGCAGCGCTTCCAACCCCCAAGCCCAGCAGACCGATCCGCGCGCCCTGGCGCAGAATGAGGCTCAGCACGTTGCTCCTGTCCGCTCCCAGGGCCATGCGTATGCCGATCTCATGAGTACGCTGGACGACGCTGTACGCGATGAGCCCATAGATCCCGATTGCCGCCAGCAGCAGCGCCAGTCCGGCGAAAACACCAAGCAACTCGCTACTGAACTTTTGCGGCGACATCGAGCGTTCCAGCAGATTGGTCATTGGATGCAGGCGATAGATCGGTTCACCCGGAGCCACTTCCTCTACAGCGTTACGCGCGGCCGTCGACAACGATTGCACCTCACTCCGGCTGCGAATGACGACGAACATCCATGGCGCCGGATCAGCTTGCGCGTAGGGAACGTACATTTCTGGATTCCCCGGCGCGGTCAGGCTCTGCAGCTTGGCGTCGGCAATCACACCGACAAGTTGATAGAGCTGGTCGTGGATCTTCAGTCGCCGGCCTAGGACCTCTTCGCCCGCAAGAAATTTTTTTACGAATGCCTGGTTCACGATCGCCACGGGGACAGCTTCGCGGTTGTCGTGGTCTGAGAATTGACGGCCGGTGAGAAGTCGCATGCGCATGGTCTGCATGTAGCCGGGACTCACAGTCCGATAAATCAGATTGACGTGTTTCTCCCGGCGCCAGCGGGCGTGCCTCAATGTCAAAGCTGGTGCTGGTCTGTGAACCGGCGAAGGGCATGTCGTTTGTGGCTCCAACCGACTCAATGCCGGGTACAACGGCTAGACGGTCCAGCACCCGTTGATACAGATCGGCGCGCTGCCGCGAGTCGTATTTCCCGTTGGGCACGGAGAAACGGAAACTCAGGACGTTCTCTGCCTGGAAGCCGGGATCGACTTGTTGCAAGCGCCAAAGAGTCTTGAGCAATAGCCCGCCGCCGATCAGCAGAACTGTGGCTAAGGCAATCTCCCCGGTCACAAGAATGCTGCGGAGACTGCGCCGGCCTGACGCCTGGGTCGACGCCCCTCCCTCCTTGAGCGACGCATAGAGCTCAATCCGCAATGCGTGGAGCGCCGGCGCGATGCCGAAGGCCAGCCCGGTTGCGATGCAGGCGAAGGCGGTAAATCCGAGCACCCAGCCATCCATTTGTACATTGCGCAGCCGGGGAACGGCAATGCCGCTGCCGGAAATCAGAACTCGGCCAGCCGCGTACGCGATGGCTATACCTAAAAGACCACCGAAGGCCGCTAGCAAAACGCTCTCCGTGAGGAACTGACGAATCAGACGCGTGCGGCCGCCACCAAGCGCTGTGCGGATCGCGACCTCTCGTTGCCGGGAAGCGGCCCGCGCTAATAGCAATCCCGTAACGTTAGCCCAGGCGATCGACAAAACGATCAGCACGGCCGCCCACAACACCAGCAGACGTCGCCGGACATCGCCGACCATCTCATCTTGGAGTCCCAACAAGCGTACACCGCTGGAGCGTCCATCGAGCCGATTGAGATTGTCAGCAAGAGTGTTCATCTCCGCCTGAGCTTGCTCCAGACTGGCACCGGACTTCAGGCGTCCGATCGCAAAGAGCGAAGTCGAGCCGCGGCTGACATTCTTGGGATCGAAGCCAGGAAGGCACCACGCTTCCACACCGTCGCCGGGAAATCCGAAGGTGGCAGGCATCACGCCGATCACGGAGTAGGATTGCTCGTCAAGCATGATGGATTTGCCGACAATCTCAGGGTCGCGATCAAAATAATGCGACCAGGCTCCATAGCTCAGAACAACCACGCGGTCGCGTCCAGGAGTGTCTTCGTCAGGAAGGAATGTCCGGCCTCTCAAAGCGGCGACCTTAAAGACGTTGAAGAAACCGGCGGAGACGAACTGCCCGTCGAGGCGCCGCGGTGTCTTGAGCCCGGTCAGCACCACGGGGTTGTAACTATAGGTTGCAATCTCCGAGAAGCCCTGGCTGTGCTTGCGCCACTCCAGAAAGTTATAAGCCGAGACTGGGCCGCGCATCTCGCCGCGGCGTGGATCGGTCTCCCAGATCTGCACCAGCCGGTCAGGTTGAGGATAAGGAAGAGGACGTAGCAACACCGCGTTCAGCACACTGAACATGACCGTGTTGGCGCCCATGGCGAGCGCAAGCGTGAGGACGGCCGTAGCTGCGAAGCCAGGAGATTTACGCAGCAGACGCAAAGTGTACCGGACGTCGTGCAGCAAAGTTTCCATGGTCCTCCGCCGGTTCCAAACCTTGATCGCTTGCGCCGGCTCTTTCTCGCAGAAAAGATCTTACCGAATCCCTATTTGTGTCCGAAGTGGAAAACCAGTCCCGTGGCCAGACGAAAGTCAGGCTGAGCTTCGTGGAAGAAACGATTGCGTTGGAAATCCGCCTGCGTCCTGAACGCCATACGTGAGGTGAGAGCGATATCGACGCCGCCACCGGCCGTCAGGATCGAGCCTCCGTTGGCCTCAGCTGCGGGGCCGCCGGAAATCCCATTGGTGTGTGTTGCATCGCTGAGGTAGCCGCCGCCGAAGAGGGCGCGCGCGAAGGGAGTGTAACGGGTGTGGTTGCGGTAGTAAAACCGCGGTCCAATGGAATACGTGTGCACTTTTTGGCTTTCGTTCGTTGCCCCAATGCTGATCGGCAATGGACACACAGCGGGGTTTTGCGGACACACAAACACAACCGTCCGAGGGGGCGACACCTGTTTTGAACCGTAAAGCCCGCTGCCTTCAACAACAATTCCAAACCACTTGTTCCAATTATAGGTGACGGAAACATCCCATCCATTAAGGTTGGGGTTGGCGAAGAGTCGCGTACCAACGTGCCCGAAGGAGTATCCGCCAAAGACATCGAGTTTCGGAATCGGCTGAGCCGCTATCGTCGCTGTTCCAATCACCAGAAACGCAATAAAGACGCATGATCTAGACATTGAGCCTCTTTTCTTTTGTATCTCATTTGGGGATAAAAACTTGGGGTGGAACGCAGACGCGTTTCCCCCACATCCCGCATGGGAACGTGGCTGAACCAAAATCTTGCACCCAATCTCAGACCTTGGATGCCAGCGCTTGCCGCCAGCAGTTACACTAGATATTTCATGGCTACCACCACACAGGAAGCTGTTACCTCGCGCAAGCCCAATCTCAGCGTCAACTTCTGCGGTATCGCTTTCAGGAACCCTGTCATCGCCGCCAGCGGAACATTTGGCTACGGCATCGAGTTTGAAGACGTAGTCGCCTTGGAAAAGCTGGGCGGCTTCGTTTCGAAAGGGCTTTCCCGCGAGCCGATGGTGGGCAATCCGCCGCCGCGGTTGTTTGAGACCGCCGCGGGCATGCTGAACTCGATTGGTCTGCAGAACATAGGGGCGCGCGCGTTCATCGACGAAAAGCTGCCGCGTCTTGAAAAAAAGAAAAACCTGGTGGTGATCACCAACGTCTTCGGTTACAGCCGCGAGGATTACGAAGCCACGATCCGTATGTTGAACGAAGCCGAAGGCATCGCCGCTTACGAGCTCAACGTCTCTTGCCCGAACACCCACGAAGGCGGCATGGTATTCGGAGCGAACCGCACCATGCTGGAAGAGCTGGTGGCCACCTGCAAGTCGGCGTCGCGACGGCCGCTGATCGTCAAGCTCTCCCCCAACGTCACCAGCATTCCCGCCATGGCCAAGGCCGCAGAAGACGCCGGCGCCGATGCCATCTCGCTGGTCAACACCTTCGTCGGCATGGCCATTGACGCCGAGACCCGAAAGCCGCGCATCTCCAACGTGACCGCCGGACTGAGCGGGCCGGCGATCAAGCCCATCGCGCTGCGCATGGTCTATGAGGCAGCGCACACCGTCGAGATTCCGGTGATCGGAATCGGCGGTATTACCACCGCAGAAGACGTGGTCGAGTTTATGATGGCCGGCGCCGCAGCCGTCGAGGTCGGGACCGCGAATTTTTGGGATCCGTGTGCCACCGAGAAGATCGTCGACGGACTCGAACGCTGGTGCCTTGATCACCGCGTCAAACGTATTACCGATCTGATCGGAGCGCTGGAAGCGTGAGGGCGGCTCTCGGCCGCAAGCTAGCTGGCTAGTGCTAACGGCTAAAGGCCAAAAGCCAACGGCCAACGGCCAATTGCCATTTGCCATTTCCACGCCTACAATTCGTCCGGCCCCAGGAGGAAAGTTATGTGTGTCACTTGCGAACACATGCTGTACGAGGAGCATCGCAGCGCCGAAGCCGGGCCTTTCGATCCCTGTCCGCAATGCAAGAAGTTTCCCAGCAATGAGGGCAGTGGCTGCTATCACTGTTTCAGTGTGGGCAGCACCATCGACGAATGCCCGGAGTGCCAGGGCAAACCGTGGAGCGAGGAGTTTCTCGCCATCAAAGCGGAGATCGACAGCCGGCATCCGAACACAATTCATTGATGGGCGTGAGCGGATATCTGCCCTCCCGAACCGCAATAGAAATAGTTAAGTATCTACTTGACAATTAATCAGGCTCCATCAGATACTTAAGTGACTGCTAAACTAACATTTCGGGCCAACTGTAAATGTGCGGAGAGGAACAGATCATGCGGAAATTAGGCGTTTTCAACCACGTAAGTCTGGATGGCTACTTTACGGATGTGAACGGCGACTTCGGCTGGGCTCGCAACGGAAACGACGATGCGGAATACGCTGCGTTCGTCGCCGAGAATGCAAGTGGCGGCGGCATGTTAGTGCTGGGCCGGATTACCTACCAGCTCATGGCCGGCTTCTGGCCAACGGCAGAAGCAACACGGCATGCTCCAGCCGTGGCCGAAGGCATGAATCGCATGCCGAAAATCGTATTTTCGAAAACGCTGGACCAGGCCTCATGGCAAAACACCAGGCTGGTAAAGGGCGACCTGGTAGCGGAAATTCGAAAGATGAAGGCAGAGCCCGGCGAGGATATGGCGATCCTGGGCAGCGGCAGCATTGTGTCGCAATTGGCGCAGGACGGACTCATCGACGAGTACATGGTCGTGGTGAATCCCGTGGTTTTGGGTAAAGGGCGGACGATGTTCGATGACGTCAGTTCGAAAGTGGCCCTCAAGCTGACCAAGACACGGGTCTTCGGCAACGGGAAGATCTTCCTCTCCTACAAGCCGGCAGCATGAAAGGGGAAAAGTGAAAGATCGATCCGTGACTCACAGCACCTTTACCATCGAACGCAGTTATCCTTCAACCGCCCGAACGAGTGTTTGCCGCTTTCTCCGATCCGGCCAAGAAACGCTGCTGGTTTGCTGAAGGGGAACGCGGCCCCATCGAAGAATTCACGATGAACTTTCGCGTCGGCGGCTACGAGCGGACGCGGTCTCGCTTCGTGGAGGGTACTCCGTTTGCGGGGACCATGCTGACGAACGAAACCATCTACCAAGACATCGTGCCCAGCCATCGCATCGTGATGGCCTACACCATGACCCTGGGCGAGAAGCGCATCTCGTCGTCGCAGGCGACTGTGGAGTTCTTGCCCACGGAAAAAGGCACCGACCTCATCTTTACCGAACAAGCGGCATTTTTCGAAGGCGCGGATGGCCGGCAAATCCGTGAAGAAGGGTGGCGCGAGCTGCTCGAACAACTGGCAAGCGAGCTGGCGCGCTAGTCCGCGACCGAACTGGAAAGGCATAGCCGTGCTTACGCAAAGAGCCGCTATCGACCGGGTGTTTCATGCCCTCGGCGATCCCACCCGCCGGGCGATTGTTGAGAAACTGAGCGAAGGCCCGGTTTCCGTCTCGCGGCTGGCCAAGCCTCTCGACATTACTCTGGCCGCCGTTGTTCAACACCTGCAGGTGTTGGAGAAGAGCGGGTTGGTGCGTACCGAAAAAGTGGGAAGGGTCCGCACTTGTCGCATGGAGCCGAAAGGGCTGACGGTAGCCGAGCGCTGGATCGACGATCGTCGTTCGCTATGGGAAAGACGGCTGGATCGTCTGGGAGATTTGCTGGCTGAGTCGGACTAAGTTTTTTGGAGCCAAGCCGCTGAGGTCTTGAGAGCGCGAAGGCATGCAGGGGCTTAAAGCCCGCTCTGTTTTGGGCTTGGACGGCACGGCTGAAAGCCGTGCCTTGACACTTGTCCCGCCCCGATAAACCTTTTTTCGTAACCCAAGCCGGTTTGCTGGTCCCTACCCGACCTTTTCTTGTGATCTTATCGATTCCGGCAGGCGGTCGCGAATCTGGCTGGGCAGGCGGTTCTGGATGCGCCGGGCGTGAATGCGGGCGACATCGGCCACAACCACAGGAGCCGGGGTGGCCACGGCGACAATCAGCCACACCACACTGAAGAAAAGGAAGCCGGCCAGCGCTATGAGTTCGAGGGTGAGCGCGTGCCGCGGCGAAAAATGACGGACGGCGCCGAAGGCCACCAGAAACATGAAGGCCGAAACTGTGGCCACGATCATGAGCGCGATATCGATGGTGCGATGCAGGACCTGCCGGGAGTGGCAGTGGACACACTCTGCCAGATGGTGCTCATAGTCGCCGCGCATCTCCGGCGCCAGGCCGGAAATGTCGTAGCGCCAGCCGGCCAAGATGTCGCCGATCACCTTATCTGCACAAGTGCTGTTCATCAATATGCCTGACCACGGGCCCCAAACCTGTCCCGGATACAGATACTTATATTATCCCAGGCAGAGTGGCTGCAACGGTTTATCCTGAAGAGCCAGGCTTAGGGCACAAGATTGGAATAGGTTCGGCCTTATCTTACCGCCCAGTGCGCGGTAGGCAGCCTCCCGAGCTAGTTCTGGATGGTTATTGTGCTCCGAGAGATGGGCCAGAACAAGAAATGCTGCTTGCCCATCATAGTCTTTCTCGAAGAAATCGGCCAGCGCGGCGTTGGAAAGATGGCCCACGCGACTCATCACGCGCTGCTTGACCATCCAAGGGTAAGGGCCGTTGCGCAGCATCTCCAGGTCGTGATTGGATTCGATCATCAGGACATCGCAGCCCCGCAGGTTCTGCTTGACGTTGGGCGTAACGTAGCCCAGGTCGGTCACAATGCCGACCTTGATTCCATGGCTCTGCAGGGTGAAACCGCAGGGATCGGCTGCATCGTGAGAGATAGTGAACGGCATGACCGTCATGCCATTGACCGCGAAACTCCGTCCCACCTGGAAATGCTCGCGCCGCTCCAGCTTGGCCGGCTTGCCTTCCGCGTCGCGAGTAAACCTGCGCCAACTGTAGTAGGTCGCTTCGGTGACATACACGGGAATTTGCAGCTTTCGCGCCAGCACCGGCAGCCCGGCCACGTGATCGCCGTGCTCATGCGAGACGAGGATCGCCTTCAGCTTGCGCGGATCCTCACCCACCTCCCTCATTCGCTTGAAAGTCTCGCGACAGGAGAGGCCGGCATCCACCAGGATGCTGGCGTTGGAGTTGGAGAACACGGTGCAATTGCCCCGGCTCCCACTGGCTAGAACTGTCATCCGCACTGACACTGGCTACAGCATAACTGCATTCCCCAACGCACACAAAGAACTAAATTCCAGCGGGCGCAGCAAGACGGGCCTCAGAGAGGTCTCGGAAACCTGGTGTCTGAGCGCCGTCAGGCGCGGTTGAAAATAGCCCGGCAGGAACTGCCGGGTTAAGTCGGGAGTCATGACAGCGAGTCCCGCCAGGGACGGCTGAAAAGGGTCAATCCTTCGCTGAGCAACCGGAGTCGAAAGCAATCGATTTTTGGAGAGAGGAGACAGTGGACCAACAAGCTTGTTCCTGCATTCTTAGGACGCAACGCGTCATCGTGTCTCAGCCGTCCCTGGCGGGACTTTCTCGCCTCTATTTCACATCTACCCGGCAGTTCCTGCCGGTCGCGGTAGGGATGCGGATTGCTCCGCACCCCCCGCACAGATCCGGACTTGAGGAATTGCCTCATCCGGCTCCTGTCTTAGGTGGCGACGTGTCGGCGTCGGGAAGG
>Ga0209648_10001825_pt1 | contig 17339 bp, 20 predicted proteins | sample GraSoi2013_115cm_FD_185830 | JGI IMG/M metagenome (GOLD analysis project Ga0209648, IMG submission 185830) | Grasslands soil microbial communities from the Angelo Coastal Reserve, California, USA - Sample 9_17_2013_115cm (SPAdes) (version 2) | ecosystem: Environmental > Terrestrial > Soil >...
GCCGCGTAAGTTGCGTGATCGCGGACGCGCGGCCCTGGAAGAGCCGCGCTCTCACCAGTGCACGATCAAAATCTCAGAATCCTGGCGCCTTCTCCAGACTCTTGTTGCACACCCCGTTGGTCGGCTGGGGCGGTAACGTTGGAGGAGTCAGCAACGGGGGAGCTCCGGAGAAATTGAAGAACTCCATCATGTCATCGGCGTTCGCATCTCGCAGCGTCAGTGATGGAACTTTGAATGTATCCTCAATCAGCCGCAGAATCGAGGTGTAATCCCGGGCCGTATGTGAGACGAAGCTCGGCCTCACCCACGGCGAAATAACGACCATCGGGACGCGGAGTCCGCTCTGGTTGAAATCACCAGGCTTGTCGCCGGAACGCAGCTTTGGAGCAATGGCATCCGGCTTGACCTCGCGCGCAGGCCGTACGTGATCGTACAAGCCACCGCCCTCGTCGTACGTCAGAATAAACGCGGAATCCGGCCATGACGGACTATGGATCAGCGTATTGATGATATTCGCCCCGTCGGCCGCGCCCACTTGGACATTGGCCCCGGGATGCTCATCCCGACCGGACGTTCCGGCTCTCTCGATAAAAATCACAGAAGGCAGAGTCGCGTCATTCTGTACATCGGTGCTCCAGTTAGAGATCGATACTACTTTCGCGGCGTCCCGCTGATATGTCGAGAACTGCTGAATGAAGGCCGAAGTTGCGGCATCTTGATAGTAGTAACGCCAGCTCACGCCAGCTTGGTCCAGATGATCGAAGATCGTTGGTTGGGTAAAGCCTTCAAACGAACTCGGAGGTGGAATGATATTGCCAAACGAAGTCGCGGTGAACAGATACAAGCGGTTCGGCACCGTGTTGGACAGCACCGGAGAGAAGAATCTGTCGCTGGTGGCAAATCTGGCTGCCAGTTCGTAGTAATAAGGAAGGTCGCTCTGGTCGTAAAAACCCATGGCGCGGGTTCCAGTAGGGTCAATGGTCGAGGGCACAGAAGTGGTGGTCAACATATATCCATCCATCTTGCCCCCGTCCACATCAGCGTGGCTCTCGTTCCACGCCGGGCTCAGATTTTCAGTACACACTGTCTGATAGTGGAAAGGATGCACCGGCTGTCCCTGGGTATTGTTCAGCGTCGCATTCAAATTGATTCCGTCCACATCATTCACCAAACCCAATGAGGCCTTGTATGTGCCGAGCATTCCGAAGTAATCGTCAAAAGACCGGTTCTCCTGCACAAAAAAGATGATGTGTCGAAGTTTCGACAATCCATTCGCTGCGCCTGTCACCGTGATGTTGAATTTCTGGTTGAATAACACTCCTGTGCTGTCCTGCGCCTGCACCGCAATGGAATGTGTTCCCAGCGTCAAAGAGCTCACATAGAGGTCCAGAATCGCCGAGTTCGTATTGCCACCTTTTCCCACGCCGTCAATAAACAAAGTCATAGACTTTACTGGATTCGAATCCGTCGCCGCCGCCACTACATGAAATGGCTGGCTCACCACCGACCCGCTCACCAGTGAGCAGATGGTCACCGTCTGATTCGTCGGATTCAGAGCGCACGGTGGCTGCATCGCGACTGGGACATTGCTCTTGAAAGAAATTCCTGTGGTGTCCCAGCCTTGCACCGTGATCAGGTGGTTCCCGACCGCGAGATTGACAAATGTATCCACTGTGGTCGCTTTGATCTGATACGTCAGTTTGTTATCCACATAGACTTGCATCGTGGTGACCGGGTTCGAATCTGTGCTTCCGGCGACTACATGCACCAGGCTCTGCACCAGGGCATTGGGCGCCGGCGTACAGACGGTCACCGAGGGATTGGTTTGGTTCAACGTGCAAGGGGCAGTAGCATGTGCGGCCTCAGGACTGACAAATGCAAGCGCCAAGACCAGAGCTGCCCACGCTGAAAATGTTAAAGCCCGATGAAATTTCATGGCATCCCCCGCAAACAAGAAAGACCGTTGAGCAAATCGTTGACCCAAAGATCATTGACCTAGAAAAGAGGAAACTTCCGGCTGCTGAGTTGCCCGTTTCTAAGGTGCTCTACAGCTTCATCTGGCCGCTTGCTGGCCTTCCTCTATACTGCTTCTGTGTTGAGCTTTTATAGGCTGGGCTTGCTTTTAATGATGCTGGTCGCCGACACTGCGTTCGCGGCGAATAAAACTGCCATTCCCTCCATCCGATGGACCGACGGCGCAGGAAGCTGTACCTTCCGCGAAGGCGATGACGGCCGCTACTATTACGGCCTCTCGTTCGGAGATTTCGAAGTAACTCTCGCAGTGGATCGTCAGGAACTGGAAAAAATCCCCCATCGCTCCCTGCCGATGCTGGGAGTTTTTCTCACCCTTCATTACAAAGGCGGCGCTCAGTTCGAGGTCCAGCAGAACAGGTTTACGTTGGAATTCGTCAAGCACTTCCAGGTAGTCAAGAGTTCATTTGATCCTGACGGTTTGCAGAAGCGGCTGCAGGACGATATAGATGACCTCACGGACCAGGTCGAGCGCCACGACGTAAAAAAACATCCCGAACAAAAAGAGCAGAAAGAAACCGAGCTTCAGGCAAGGCTCAAGGACTATACGGAAATGATGGACTTCATCAGCACCCGCGCTCTGCGCCCGACGACTCTGGATGCCTCCAACTCATCCGCTAGCGGCTGGGTCTTCTTTCCGATAAGAGATAAATGGATCGGCCCCTGGCGCAAGCCCGAACAATTCATCTTGCGATTGCCAGTCGAAAACCTGATCGTCGAATTTCCCTTCCTGCTCCCGCCACAACCAGGCAAAGTCCTTCTACGAAAGAGGCCGGAGGAGTAAGGTCGTGACTCCTGTGTTACTCCAGTAACCACTCCGCGTGCGGTTGGGGGCTGACTCCGCCCCAGAATAAAATTAACATTCAGGTACCTGTGAAGCCCCTGAGCCAGCAGTCGCTGGGTCGTTACCAGATCGACGCCGAGATCGGACGCGGCGCGATGGGAGTTGTGTATCGAGCCCGCGACCCGAAAATCGATCGCACTGTAGCCATCAAAACTATTTCGCTGGCAGGGCAGGAAGTTGCAGATGAGCGGGCCTATCGCGAGCGTTTCGTACAGGAAGCCCGTGCCGCCGGACGCCTCTCCCATCCCGGCATTGTGACCATCTTCGACGCCGGTGAAGAGACCGACACTCACGAACCTTATCTGGTGATGGAGTACATCGCTGGCGAGCCTTTAAGCAAGATCATGTCCGGAGAGGACCGCAAGCTGCCTTTGCCGGCCGCTCTTCAATTCGCCCAGGAAATAGCAGAAGCCCTGGATTACGCGCACTCGCAGGGCGTGATTCACCGTGACATCAAACCTGCAAACATCCTGGTTACGCAGGAAGGCCATGCCAAGATCGCCGATTTTGGTGTCGCCCGCTTGAACCAGGAGCTCATCACCCAAACCGGACAGCTCTTTGGGAGCCCCGCCTACATGGCCCCCGAACAGTTGAGCGGAAAGCCAGCCGACGCGCGCTCTGACCTATTCTCTCTCGGAGTCATCCTTTACAGCATGATCACCGGCTTCCGCCCATTCCAGGGAAACAGCGCGCAGACTGTCTGTTTCAAGGTGATGAATATCGAGCCGGTCCCGGTCACCAGTCTACAGCACGACGTCCCGCCCGCGCTCGACGCCATAATTTCCCGCGCTATTGCCAAGGACCCGGACGAGCGTTACCAGAGTGGCTCTGAGTTAGCGCGTGACATACAAGCGTTTCGCGAGACCGATATGTCCCCGGCAGACGCTACCAGCGGTTTCACAAGGGCCATCCATAAGGATAGGGATTCAGGACGTGCTCGGTGGAACCGCAGGCTCCATGACGGCCGTGCATTCCATCAGAGACTTTTTTGGAGCGCGGCGGTCTTTGCGTTCATCCTCGCGGTGCTGGTGACCGCGTCGAAATTGAGGGAAAACATCCGAAGCGCTGCCGCGATCCAGGCGCCTTCAGCTCCAGTACAGTCAGCTCCGCCAATCGAAAAGACTCGCCGACCGGTCACTATCAGGAATATTAAGAGGCCCGTCAGCAAGGAGCCAGTCAAACTAGAGGCGGTTCAAACCCAAACCGCCAAAGTGCAAGTCGAGATTCAGCATCATTTCAACGCCGCCAAAGCTTCTATCTGGCTGGACGATGAGCTGGTCTTTGATCAGAACCTGCGAGGAGCTGACCAGAGACATCCCCTGTTGCGCACCGTTGAAATGAACCAGATCGCCAGCTTTCAGTTCGCCTCCGGCAAACATCAGCTACAGGTTCGCGTGGTTTCGCCGGCGAACACCTACGATCAGATAGAAACCCTCGATGCAGACTTGTCCCCGGGCTCCGCACACGTCCTGCGCGTGAATTGTGATCGACGAAAAATGCTAGTGGCGTTGCAGTAAGAAATTTAGGGGGCAGGCAACCTCACCTGCCCCGCGGAGTGAAAAGCTCTATCCCTTCCCTGCTCTCAAAAGCGTATCTGCGGTCCGAACGAGACTTTCAGGTTATTGAACGTTCCGTTGTTCAGATAAACCTCATCGCCCGCCTCTAGCCGCAATCCGAACGGTCCCCAGAAACCTTCAAAGCCCGCACCGGGATAAGCGGCGAAGTGCGTGCCGGGATTCCCGACTCCGGAAACGGCGTTGCCGAAATTGCCGAAAGTCACCGCCGACGACGATTCACTGAACCTAATGAATCCCACCTTCCCGGTCACAAAGAACTTGAACGGCCCGGAAGTCTCGAACTTCGGCCCGAACAGTCCCGTCAAGGGACGCACTTTAGTGGTAACGAAGGTTACGCCTGGCACGCAGTTCCCGGTACAGTTATTGGTGAAGCTGCGCTGGAAGTCATAGTTCATCTCGGCTTCGATCTGAGTATGATGGCTCACATTGAAGCCGGTCCGGGCGCCGAATCCAACAAAATTGACGGCGTTTGAGGTTGGGCTGAAGCGAAAATAGTCCGCGAATATTCCGACTTGCCCGTGGTCGTAATCCCCTCGCGACTCCTGTGCCAGCAGCCACGATGGAGCAGCGATGATCATGCTCAAAATAGCCAAACCAAGACTACGTTTCATTCGATACCTCTTTCCCTTCCTTGTGGAATTACTCCGCCTGCGCCTTCCCCGGAAGCAGCACCCGACAGGAGCAGGCGTCAAATTGGATGCAGCCCCTCTGGGGTAGGGTTGGGTTTTCCCAGTCGCCTGAAACCCCTAGGTTTTTCAGGGTATTCCAGCGTCTAAGAGCAAATAGAAAGCAAAAGGGGCTTGGGCGGAGAAGCGGACGACGGCCTGCATCCAAATTGGCTGAGGAATGTCTTTTAATCTTTTAGACACCCCACCCTTTGCGGTTTTTTAAAGGGGTGGAAAACAAAAATTACTTGGCGGTCAGCTTCGGCGCACTCGCGGTCTCGGGAGAATCTTTCGGCACCATCGCGACCACTACGTACTCGCGCTCCTTGTCATCCAGATCCTCAACTCGGAGGAGCATTTTGTCCTTGTCCAGGCGGAACTGCGCCTTCTCGCCTACTGGCAGCAGAGCAGGATGTTTATCGTCCTTCGGCCGGATCGTGTAAACCAGGTTGTCGGTCTCGAGAACATACTCCTGGCACAGCAATTCGTGCGTCTTCATGTGCGAGGAATCTGTTCCAAGCATTTCCCCAGCGACGCTCTTCCCATTCTTCTCATCGGTTCCGCACTTGACGGATTGCATCTTCAGCAACTTCCCACTCTGGAAGTGCTTGGGTTCTTTGGCCTGAGCCAGGGCCGCGAGCAGCACGATGGCCAGAAAATATTTCGGTCGCATTTGAGAGTCTCCGATGGCTGCCTTCGGCAGCCCGTTTTCACCATTTTGCTGCGGTCGCAAGAAGGCTTGAAGATTCCTTTGGTACCATGTCCCCGGTAATCGCGAGTTGCCTGTACAGCACCAAGGGCCGAGAAAAAAATCGCGCCTGTTTTCAAAAAACGATTCCTCCTGCAGTTCACGGGATGCGAAATCTCTCGTCCTCTGCTATCTTCCAGGGCAAGGCAAGGCCATACTTTATGGAAGAAACTTTAGCTGCGTCCGTCCAAACCGATACCAGCTTCTTCGGCCATCCACGCGGCCTTGCCACACTCTTCTTCACCGAGATGTGGGAGCGCTACAGCTACTACGGGACTCGCGCACTGCTCATCCTTTATATGACGGCTGGGCTGCAAACCGGAGGCTTGGGCTTTTCGGTGATGAAGTCCGGGGCGATTTACGGCTTCTACACTGCGATGGTTTATCTGCTGAGTCTGCCGGGAGGCTGGGTGGCGGACCGCATTATCGGGCAGCGAAAAGCCGTCCTTTACGGCGGTATCCTCATCTCCGCCGGCAACTTTTGCCTAGCCTCCCCCAGCCTGACGGCGTTCTATAGCGGTCTGGCCCTGCTGATGCTCGGGACCGGGATGCTGAAACCGAACGTCAGCACCATTGTCGGTCAGCTCTACTCTCCTGCGGACAATCGCCGCGACGCCGGCTTTTCCATTTTTTATATGGGCATCAATCTTGGGGCGCTCTCGCCTGTAATCGTGGGTTGGGTCGGAGAGAAGGTCAATTGGAGGCTAGGTTTCGCGACTTCTGCCATCGGAATGCTCATCGGTGTGATCCAGTATTTATTGACGGATAAGCATTTGCGCGACGCAGGGCTACATCCGTCCAGTTCCGGCGATCCGGATCGCGATCGCGCGCAGAAGCGAAACGGCTCGATTGCTGTGGCCGGCTCCCTGTTGGCGCTTATTGTCCTGGCAATTCTTGCCTCCACGGGGAGGATCACGGTTACGGCCGAAGCGATTTCCGATGTATTGGGTTGGGTCCTGATCGTCATCGCCGCGGCAGTGTTTTCCTGGATGATCTTTGGCAAGGGCTGGTCAACGCAGGAGCGCAAGCGCGCCGGGGCAATCCTAGTGCTGTTCATCGCCTCGGCCATCTTCTGGGCTGTGTATGAGCAGGCTGGATCGTCGCTAAGCCTTTTCGCGGAACGTAACACGAATCGCGTCGTGCTGGGTTACGAGTTCCCGGCGAGCTGGTTCCAGAATGTGCAGCCGATCTTTGTGATTCTTCTTGCGCCTCTTTATGCCTGGCTTTGGATCCGTCTTGGCCGCCGCGAGCCGTCCAGCCCGGCGAAGTTTTCGATTGGTCTGCTGTTTGTGGGACTGAGCTTTCTGATTCTGGTACCGGCAGCATCCGGGACTCACGTGTCGCCGAACTGGCTTAATGCGTCCTACTTCCTCAGCGTGGTGGGAGAACTATGCCTCAGTCCAGTGGGATTGAGTGCGATGACCAAGCTGGCTCCGGTGCGAGCGGTCGGATTCGTGATGGGGGTATGGTTCCTTTCCATCAGCATTGGAGACTGGCTGGCCGGAAGGGCCGGTTCCCTTTTCGAGTCGATGCCGCTGCCCAGACTCTTTGGTATCAGCGCCGCGGTTCCGCTGGCTCTGGCTCTGGTGCTGGCCCTGTTGGTAAAACCAACTAAGCGCCTGATGTCCGGGGTGTCGTGACGTCTAAGACGCCCTTGCTGCGTCCGCGCGGCATCAAAGCTCGACCGGGCGGGTTAAAGAACGTGACTTCCGAGCACTCACAAGCGCTCCGAGACGCGGTTGACGCCGCTCCCTCTACCCTTTAGGCTGCGTACCAGGGTAACTGTGGGCTCCCCGGAACCGCCGCAAGCAGTACAACGAAAAGACGTTTACGCCGCATCAGACTGAGTGCGGCCGGAAAAGGCAACTTGACGGGCGCGAAGAAACTACAGGGCGACAAACTAACTGAAGCAGAGGCAATTGAGCGGGCCAAGCAGGGGGACGCAGAGGCTTTTGAGTTCCTCTACAACCTGCATAAACGCCGTGTCTATTCGCTCTGCTTGCGAATGACCGGTAACCCCGCCTCAGCTGAAGACCTGACTCAGGAAGCTTTCCTGCAGTTATTTCGTAAAATCGCCACTTTCCGGGGCGAATCGGCCTTTTCGACCTGGTTGCATCGGATGTCGGTAAACGTCGTCCTGATGCAACTCCGGAAAAAGAGCCTGCCGGTGGTTCCGATCGATGAAACCATGGAGGGCGACGAAGAGGGCACGGTCAGAAAAGAGCCTGGCGCGCCGGATGAGCGGCTGGCCGGTTCGATCGACCGGTTGCACTTGCAAAGAGCGGTTGACGAGCTACCGCCCGGTTATCGTAGGATCTTTGTACTGCACGACGTCGAAGGTTACGAGCACAACGAGATTGCTGGCTTGGTGGGCTGCTCTATCGGAAATAGCAAGTCGCAGTTGCACAAAGCACGGTTAAAATTACGCGAGCTCCTCAGGATGAATAGAGCCGAAAAGGCCGGAACCGGAAGGACCGGAAAAAGATGAGGAGCCGGATCGCGGTACCACCGCCCAAACACGCGAAAATCGCGCGTGTTCGGGGCCCGGGTCGGGGAGAGGTCGTATGAATTGCGTGCAGTTTGAACGCGTCCTGCCAGATTACTTGGAAGGTGGACACACCCCCGAGCAGCAGGCGCATTTGAACTCGTGTCCAGCTTGCTCTGGCTTGCTGGCAGACCTGAATTTGATTGCGTCCCAGGCTCGGTTGCTCCAGGCCATTGATGAGCCGAGCCCGAGAGTGTGGAATGCCTTAGAGATTCAACTTCGCCGCGAGGGTCTGATTCGCGGACCGCAGCTTACGCGCCCTAGCCTGGCTGACTTTTTCCTACGCTGGCGCGCCGCCTGGATGGTGCCCGTCGCTGCGGTTCTCGTGATCGCCGCCGGTATTAAGCTCTACCAGCCCGCCAAAGTTGGCGATAACGGCACGGTTGCCAAGCAGGTCTCGATTCTGTCGCCGGCGCATTCAAAGCCAGTCGTAAGGGCGCCAGCAGTATCCGCCGAAGACGAGCAACTTTTGAACTCCTTTGCTTCTCGGGTACCGACGCAGCAAGCCTCATACAAAGCTAATTTGGACGACGCTAACGCTTTCATTCGGGACGCAGAGGAATCAGTTAGAAATGATCCCAACGACGTTGAGACGCAGCAGTTACTGATCAACGCTTACGAACAGAAGCAGATGCTTTACGATCTGGCCGTAGATCGCAGCGGAGGCCAGTAGTAGTGGTGGGGAGAAAAGCCATGGGTAAAGGGAAATGCACCGCAAGAATCGTGACCGTGCTGACGCTTGCCGGCGTGGCCTTCGGCGCAGGCGTCGTCCGCAAGGACTTGCACTTCAAAGTCAGCAAACACCCAATGATCTCCATCAATAACCAGTATGGCCCGATCACCGTGAAGGCGGGCGCTCCACACCAGGTGTTGGTAACCGCAATCCTCCATTCCGACAAAGTCGAACTCGACCAGAGCAAGAGCGGCAATCGCATTGGGCTGGTCTCACATCTTCTCCCCGGAGCCGACGCAACCAGCGGCATGGTTGAATACGAAATTCAGGTTCCACCCGGCGCGAACCTCACACTGCGCTCTGCCAGCGGCCCGATTCGCGCCGAAAAACTCCGCGGAGACATAGCAATGGAGGGAGCTAACGCTGCCATGGACGTCCTGGACTGCGCGGATGGTCACGTCCATGTAAAGACGCTAAATGGCACCGTTACTCTCACCAACGTGCGCAACGGGCACGTTGAAATCACGTCCATGGGCGGCGATGTGCTCCTCAACGGAGTGAGCGGCCCGTTTGTTCAGGTGGACTCCAACAGCGGCAAGATCCAATACGACGGCGATTTCGGGGCCGAAGGTGATTACTCTTTCACCAGTCATACCGGAAACATCGAGGCCGTAGCCCCCGCTTCTGCATCCATTGACGTGCTGGCGCGCTCTACCAATGGCCGGGTAGAGAGTGACTTTTCTCTTGAGCCCAAGCACGCTCCTTTCCTTCTGAAAAGCGGGAGTGCCTTCTCAGGCACCTTGGGCAAAGCCGCTTCTTCGGTCAAGCTGTTTTCCTTCAGTGGTAAAATCCACCTCAAGAAGCGCCAGAACTAGCCGATTCCAGTAGGTCGAGGATGCCCGACCCTTTGTGTCTTTCAAGAGAAGGGAGAGCCCAAATTGCCGACAATGACCGATGAGAAGGCTTCACCCATCGCTCTGAAAAAAAGCTTGATTCCGACTGCAGTGTCGCTGGTGGGCTTTATGGGCGCGGGCAAGACAACCGTGGGCCGCGCCCTGGCAACGCGCCTCGGCTGGCGTTTTGAAGATATGGATGACCTTATCCAGACACGTGAGGGACGTACCATCGAAGACATTTTCCAACAAAGCGGAGAAGCAGCCTTCCGTGATCTTGAGCACGTGGTGTTACGCGAAACTGTTTCCCAGCTGAATGCTGATTCCCTGGTCCTCGCCCTGGGCGGAGGTGCGTTCTGCGAGCTCCACAACCGGGAGGTTCTGCGTGAGGCAGAGATCCCCGCTGTGTTTCTCGATGCGCCGGTTGACGAACTATTCCTTCGCTCAGGGCAGGCTGAGATCATACGGCCGCTGAGGAACGATCCCCATCAGTTTCGCGCTCTTTATCAACGGCGACGGCCCGCCTACCTGGAAGCCCGGTTGTGCATCGACACCGGAGGAAAAGAAGTTGCTTCAGTGGTCGAAGAGATTATCTTCGGACTTAAACTGGTTCCAGGAGCACCCAAGTGAATCGTGTCCTAGTGAAATCAGCGCGCCTGGTTGTGGTTGTTTTATGCGGCGGCCTTGCCTTAACAACACCAGCATGGACAAAAGAGAAAGATTCTCCCGACAAAGTGGTCGACTTCGGTTCCTTCGGCGTCTATAACGGCGGGCAACGGGTAGCAACCGAGACCTTCTCTATCAAGCAAGGCGCGGGGGGCAGCGTTGTGTCCTCCCAATTCAAGTCAGCCCAGGGCGAGCAGAATGCCGAGCAGTCCTCAGAACTCGACCTTACTCCTTCGGTCGAACTTCGCCGCTATGAGTGGAAGGAAGTGAGTCCCGAAAAAACTGAAGCCACGGTCGAACCGAGCGACACTTTTCTGATCGAGCGCTTCGGCGGCGGCGCAGGCGATAAGCCGCACGAGCAGAACTTTCTGTTGCCGGCTTCGACCTCTATCCTTGATGATTATTTTTTCATTCAGCGCGAAGTTCTGGCCTGGAAATATCTGGCGACTGCCTGCAAGAACGATAAGGGCGGGCCCCAGTGCCCTAAACAGAAAGTGCAGTTCGGCGCCCTGAATCCTCACGCGCGAAGTTCGATGGCAGTGACCGTCGAATTTGCCGGCAAAGACAAAGTCACGATCCGTGGCAAAGAACAGGAATTGAGTCATTTCATTTTGAGGTCAGAGGTCGGTGATTGGGCATTTTGGCTTGACGATCAGTTGAAGCTCGTGCGATTAGTGGCCGATGGGGGAACAGAAGTGGTGCGCGATTGATTTATGACGCTGGCTGTCCCGGACGCTGCCTCGGCTTTGGGAAGATTTCCGAGGGCTGGCAGGAACTGTGATTTATGTCGCTGATTGACGGACGTACGACGCGCGTACTCTTCACCGTCTTCCTGTTCGCTGTGGGTGTGGGATTTCTATATGTCGCCCGCCGCACGCTGATCGCATTTCTGTTCGCAGTCTTTTTTGCCTACTTGGTCGATCCCGCCGTTTCCCGCGTCGAAAAATGGACGAAAGGTAGGCCGAGCGCCATCTCTGTTATTTATTTTTTGATCGTCCTCCTGCTGGTAACTTTCTTTTTCTTCGTCGGCCCCAAGATCGGGCACGAAACTCAAAAGCTCTCTGAATCTCTGCCTGCGCTTCTTGAAAGAGTGAGCAGCGGCCAGATTGCGGAACAGATCGGCGCCGAGCACGGCCTCAGCGTGGCAACCCGCCGCCAGTTGAGTGAATTCCTCACTTCACATCGCAATGACCTGCTTCAGTTGGCGCAAAGAGCTGGCCTGCGGGTGGCCGAACTGGCCCAGCAATCCTGGCTCTTGATCGTGGTCCCCATCCTCGCCGGATTTTTCCTTAAGGATGGCCGTGTCTTCAGCCAGGTCGCCCTGTCCTTCGCCCACACCAAGCCGCAGCGCGAATTCTTGCAGGGCGTGATCAGCGATATGAACCAGATGCTTGCGGATTTCATCCGCGCTCAACTTACGCTGGCGGCGCTGTCCTGGATAGCCTATGCGTCTTTTCTCGGGCTCATCATGCATGTGCCGTTTGCGCTGATGCTGGGCACTGCCGGGGGCATTCTGGAATTCATCCCAGTGGTTGGCCCGTTGGTTGCTGCGTTCTTGATTCTCGGCGTGGCGCTGCTCACGGGTTATCCGCACTGGGCGATTCTCTTGATCTTCCTTATTGTCTGGCGCATCGTACAGGACTACTTTGTCTCTCCGCGCGTCATGGGCAAGAACATGGAACTGCACCCGCTGGCGGCAATTTTCGGCGTGCTTGCCGGAGGCGAGATCGCTGGTGTCCTGGGCGTCTATCTTTCTATCCCGGTCATGGCCAGCCTTCGGATTGTCTGGAGGCGCTGGCGTATGTACGCTGAGAAGCGCCGCTTTGGTCCTCTAAATGAATATTCATTCGTGCCCGAAAGCGCTCCGCGAAAATAGCCTTTCGGGTCGGCTTCAGCCGCGTGCAAAAGTCCTGTTCATTGAGAAGTGGTGAGTGACCTAAGACTCCGAGGAGTCACATCATGGAAGCAGCTCGCCCCTTGTTCATCCCGGTGATTCTGGGCACGGTCAGAAAGGGTCGCAGGAGTCTGCATCCGGCACAATTGCTCACCCGGGAACTAGGCAAGCGTGCGGGGGTTGAGACCGAGCTCATTGACATTACTCAGCTTCCCCTTCCGACGAACGATGCGGGTGAAGCTATCAAGGACGCCGGCTTCTCCTCAAGAATGGAACGAGCAGATGCGCTGGTTATCGTTTCGCCGGAGTATAACCACGGCTATTCCGGACTGTTAAAGCACGTCTTGGACAGTTGCCTGAAAGAGTACATTCACAAGGCCGTCGGCATCGTGGGAGTTTCTGCGGGACCGTTTGGCGGGTCCCGGGTGATTGAAAACCTGCTGCCCGTAATGCGAGAGCTAGGGTTGGTTACGATCTTCTGGGATGTAAATTTCTCGAGCGTACAAAAAGTATTTTCCGCCGATGGCGCGCTTCTAGATGACTCGTACCTCCAGAGCATAGACCAATTTCTAAAGGAACTAATCTGGATGGCCAGAACCCTGCGCCGAGGTCGTGAACAAGTATCTGTGGATTAGTTCTTGAGATGAGGACATCGCAAAATGGCCACGACTATTCGAAAGATGATCTGCCCAAGGTGTGGAGCAGAGATGAATCATCACGGTAACAAGCTTGTGTATGATATCGACCGGCAAGGCACCCGGCAGATCGATCCGAACCTGGGCGGGTTCGTCGACGAGTTTCACACTTGCCCGAAGTGTAGCGCCGCAGCCACACGCGCCGCGTAGAAAAAGACCGCTCGGCGATGGAGAGGCCCAGATACAGACCAACGGCCAAGTTGGCGGGCTTTCTGCAATCGGTTCGGCCATCGTAGCAAAGAAGCCTAAATTGTGCTACCGACATACTGGGAGGACACCTGCGCGTGTTCGCGTGTATCGGACTTAGTCGAAACTTAGCGCCGATGCCGTCCACAAGGAAGCCCGCCGTGTAAGCGACGGGCTTTTCTACTATCTCTATCTCTAAGCTGCCTTCTTGGTTTGCTGCGCCCTGACTCGCGCCCACCTTGCCCGTTGCGCCGCCGCGATCTTACGCCGAGCCGTCACAGACAAAGTACGCTTCGCCGGAGACGCGCCAACCGGTTTCCCTGCCTGTGCCGATTGAGATTGTCTCCGCACCTTGGCCCATCTTGCTCTCTGAGCTCGCGCCATGCGTTTGCGAGCTGCGACTGATACCACACGGTTTGGCCGGCTGTTACGTATCACTCTCGAGCTATTTCTTCCAACTAAACCCTCGAGCACAGAGATCGCCGAGTCCAACTTCTTAATTTGTAATTCCGCCTGCCCGCGCTCTTCTCGAAGTTGCTGGAGCGCGTTATCCAAGTTAGCCATAGTTCCCCCTCGTTAGTTATGACAGCGCCGACCATTGTAGAAGATTTGAGAGATTAGTGCTTATCAGACACACGAACCGCCATGAATAGATAGTCGCAGGCTCCGGTAACTTACAGGTTAAGGAGCTTAGCGCATCAGGAGTTCGGGCGGGCGATGGTGCTCCCACCCGTGGCGGCCTAATTCAGGGTCCGGATGCTGCTCTTCGGGATAACCAATGCAAAGATATGCAATGAGTTTCCAGGTGGAAGGGACCGCAAGTATCTTGCTCACTTCGGCGGGATCTAAGATCGAAATCCACCCCATCCCCAGACCATGTGCTCGGCTGGCCAACCAAAGAGTGTGGCAGGCGATAACCGCGGAATACTCCCGCATTTCAGGCATGGTTCGCTGTCCCAACCCATGTCCGACGGTAGTCTCCATATCACAGAACACGGCGATTTGTTCAGGTGCGGTATCCAGGCCAGCCAATTTGAGCTTGGCGTAAAGTTCAGCTCTTTCTCCTTCATAAGAATCCAAAGCTGCTTTGTTGCAGGCGAGAAAGTTCGCACGCACCAAGGAACGTCTGCTGGCATCCTGGACACGCGCAAACCTCCAAGGTTGGCTGTGTCCAACTGAGGGAGAAAATGAAGCAAGGCCGATAAGCGCGTCGAGGAGCGGCTCTGAAACAGGATCGTTGCGAAAGCGGCGTACATCGCGCCTCCATCTCACCAGATCAGCGAAGTTCCTAATGAATGACTCATCAAAAATCGGTGGTGTATTTTCCATGAGAGCGCGGAATGATCAGGTTCAAAGAACTCTTCAAATATGTTATCGATTTTACACACCGAGGGCCGAAATCGTTCGGCGCCACCAAAAGACTGGGAGTATGGATGATCGTAACCTTGTTACTCTTTGCAAATACGCTTCCGGAATTGCCCCCCCACATGTCTTGCCCGTCCGGCGACGCTGCTACTTAGTATCCGGTAGAGCCGCCATTGGCTATGGTTGCAACTTGCGGCCTAGTTCGGATCAACAATACCCAAACTGCGGTCCGTCGTTGTTTTCCTAATCCCACACCTTATAATCTCGACCTATGCTGCTCTCCCTGGACGCGCGGGCAAGCCGATGAGCGGCCGCCCTCGTGCACTCTTGCTGACCCGCCGTGAGATGCTGGCCACGTTGGGCAAGACCGCGCTGACCTTTCCCGTACTGACTGCGGTAATCGGCTCCGGTTGCGGCTCTGTGCCCAATCCGCCGCATTCCCCTTCTCCGATTACAGATGATCAATTTCTGGACAACTTGGAAAAGGCGTCCTTCTTGTTTTTCTGGGAGCAGGCCAGCGTAGCTACCGGACTGGTCAAGGACCGCGCCTTCGCTGCCGGAAATGACTCTCGTACCCTCAGCAGCATTGCGGCCACAGGTTTTGGCCTTAGTGCCCTCTGCATCGTCGACCAGCGGGGTTAGGCCGACAGTTCCCAGATTCTGGCGCGCGTCTTGGCGACCCTGAACTTCCTCTCTAATCAGACTAACGTCAACGGATTTTATTACCACTTTGTGGATATGAATACCGGTCAGCGGGCTCTTAATTCCGAGGTCTCGTCCATCGACACGGCAATTTTGCTCTGTGGGGTTCTGACCTGCCGGCAACACTTTCAGGATGCGCAGATTCAAAACCTTGCCACGCAAATCTATCAACGCGTGAACTGGCCGTGGATGCTCAACGGAGGCGTGACTTTTTCTCAAGGCTGGACGCCAGAAAACGGCTTCTTCACGACGCGCTGGGATACATACTCCGAATTGATGATGCTGTACCTTCTCGCGATCGGCTCGCCCACTAATCCGGTCCCGGCGAGTTCGTGGCAGGCAATTCTTCGGCCGGTTCTGACCTATCAGGGGCTGACTTACATTACCAACCTGAGTGCGCCACTATTTATTCACCAGTACTCGCATGCATGGTTCGACTTTCGCTCACAGCAAGATGCCTATGCCAACTACTTCAATAATTCTGTTGCCGCAACCCAGGCTCACAAGCTGTTCTGCGTTTCTCTGCGAGGTCAGTTTTCCGATTACTCGAACGCTGTGTGGGGCATCACTGCTTCGGATTCGGCTAATAACGGTTACGTCGCCTGGGGCGGGCCGCCGTCGATGGGATCCATTGACGGCACACCCGTTCCGAGCGCGGCGGCGGGATCACTCCCTTTCTTAAGCACCGAGTGCATCGCTGTGCTGCGCCGTATCTACAACCAGTTTCCGAGCACCTGGCAGCGCTACGGTTTCGTTGGTGCATTTAATCCACTGACTGGTTGGTATGATCCGGATGCGGTCGGCATTCACACTGGAATAACAATGCTAATGGCCGAAAACCTGCGCAGCATTGCCGCTTCGGTTGGCGGCTGTAGTATGTACTTCGTCGCAAACTCTTCCGCCTGTGGATACTTTGCCGCCCGGACCCGCTCCGCTGCTCGCGCCAGATCGTAGTCCGTGTGCCGTAATTCGACGTCGGGGCCTAGCAAAACCCAGTCCGCCCCCGCCCTGCCAAACGGCATGCCCACACTGCCCGCATTCACCACACGAATACCTCCGATGGCGCGGTCAAACTGCATGTGCGTATGTCAGCAAATGACCACATTGGCTTTCACACCCGCGAAGGCCCGCATGACAGCGCTTTCCGGCGTTAACCGGGCGAAAATCTCGTTTTCATCACGCGGTGTCCCGTGGCAAAAGAGCACCTCGCCCAAGTCGTTGACTGTGAGACTCAGGGTCTTTGGCCAGGCGCGCAACACTTGCTCAGCATCGGAACTGAGTTGTTTCGCGGTCCAGCGCATGGCTTCTTTGCTCTGCTCCGGCATGTGACCCGGGTCCTGTCCGGCCCCTGCCGCCAGCACCGCGACCTCGCAATTGCCATAGATAAAATCAGTCGGTGTCCTCAGCTCCCGCAAGCGTGCAAACGTTTCCAGCGGCATAGGCCCGGGGAACACGTCTCCGCCAACCACGATACGCTGAACTCCGAGTTGCGCGATTTCTTCTAGCACGGCCTCCAATGCTGGCAGGTTCGCGTGGATATCGTAGATTGCAGCAACGCGATTCACGATCATGCGGGTACGCTTTCTTGGTGCTGTCGCGATAGCTTCATTGCCCCTTGCTCTCGCTTGCAGACGGCCCGAAGCCCCAACGTTCGCGCATGCGTTGCCGGAATCGTTCTCGCTCTTCCAGTGTCATGTGCTCGCAGCGGTCTTTCATGCGACGGCGGAAATTGGGGCGACCGGAACGGTGCCATCCATGTCCGCCGAAGAGGATCCGGCACAGCGCCAGAAGTCCAAGCGCTTGCCAGAAGGTGATCTGGCGCCAGCCGAAGAGCGGCGGCAGCAGCCAATTCCAC
>Ga0209648_10001826_pt1 | contig 17336 bp, 17 predicted proteins | sample GraSoi2013_115cm_FD_185830 | JGI IMG/M metagenome (GOLD analysis project Ga0209648, IMG submission 185830) | Grasslands soil microbial communities from the Angelo Coastal Reserve, California, USA - Sample 9_17_2013_115cm (SPAdes) (version 2) | ecosystem: Environmental > Terrestrial > Soil >...
GAAATAGAAACCACAGCCGAGAGGCCAACACACGCGGCGAAGAAACAGAAAGAATTTACACCCGCGCTCCTCCGTAGCGCGTCAGGAGAGCTTTTGCCCTCTTGACAAAGACCTATCATGGAAGTCGCATAATCCGAAGCTTCCCGACTACCCCAGAAGTTTCCCCCAAAGTTTTTCTTGACTTTCCCTTATTTCCTGGTACACTTAGCTCTGTATAAAACTGCGTTTGGAGTGCGGGAGCTTGCTCCTGCTTTTCTTTTTAAAACAGCTATTTCCGCCTTTGCTCGTCCAAAGCAACTAAAATCGCGTCCTTTAGAATCAATTACTTACGAAATGCAATTTTAGCAAGTCCTTTCTTTTGATATTCATGCAAATTGGTGGGGGGGGGTGGCCAGCCCTGCACGAGTCACCAGCTACCAGCCACACACGTGCGTCAGCGTGCCGTGGCTCCAATTCCAGAACATTCCCAGCAGCGCGGCGGCGTTCCAGCCCCACAAGAAAAGGCGCATTTGTTTTGGAGTGTAGGCCTGGTTTTTCCACAGTAGAGTCGCGTCGATCAGAAACCAGAGCCCGCCGATGGCTAGGAACCCCGTGATGATCCAGTCTCGAAAATAGAACTGCACCAAAGCAGTCTCGACCAACAGAAACGAGGCGATTAGGAGTTTGGCGCGGACTCTGCCAATCACCGTCGCTGTAGTTCGCCGGCCACTCAGGCGGTCGGGTTCGATGTCCATCACCTCGCCGAAAATGTGCGAGTGCATTGCAAACATCGCGCCAAACAAGAAAGTCTGCCAGGGAAGTTGCGCGGCATTATTCAGCCAGCTGCTCAGCACGAAAACGAGCAGATAGCTCGCCTGGATCAGCACATCCAACGGCGGGCGGCCTTTCCATCCAATGCCCGGCGCATTGTAGATTCCCACGGCCAGCAGCAGTACTGCATACCACCACAAAATGCGCGGGCCGGCAAAATAATAGAAAGCCACGACAAACGGAATTTGCACCACCGCGATCTGCCATTTCAAGGCCGCCAGCTGTTCGCGCGCACCCCGTGCTCCGAACATAAACGTGCCCTTCCGCGGGTTCAGCGCATCGTTCTCTGCGTCAACGATGTCATTGACCCCGTAGAGCACAAGCCCCAGCGGGAAGAGCACGAAAAATAATCCCAGCCAGAGTTTTCCGGAATGCAAGAAATCCGCATGCCCGAGCGGCATGAGATAAAACATCGCAGTAGTGCTCCACAGCCCTGGCCGCGAAACTTGAAGCAGGAAGACCGCATAGGAATGAGATTTCTGACGGCTCGCGACACTTGGAGATGCTTGGGCGGCTTCGGCCATCTGGCCCAATATACCGCGGCTCAGACCGCATCTGGGTCTTCAAAATAAAACGATGTGATGAATCGTTTCGCCCACTTCAAATTCTTCTCAGAACAAGTATGTGAAGAACATTCCTGCAGACGAGGAACACGCGCGGCCGTTAGATTAAGCCGAGCGAAGCGAACGCCGTAATCGAAGCGCAGCCTAGGGCCACGCCCATAAGCACGCCCGCCAGCACGTCACTCAGAAAGTGCATGCCCAGCACGATGCGAGAAACCGCAATGCTCAGCGCCAGGAAAAAAAGCATTCCTTCCAGCGAGGGATAAAAGTAGCTCACGACCAGCGCGATCGAGAACGCGGTCATCGTGTGCCCCGAAGGAAACGAAAACTGATCCGGCGGCAGCACCTTGGACCAGCAATGTGGCTCGATCTGGCATGGCCTCGGGCGCTGGCTCAGTTTCTTCAGCGCTTTGAAAACAAAAATGCCCAAAACCGCGGCCGACCCCGCGGCGCCAATGGCCGAAAACCGTTGCGGGCCTCCGTAGGCCAGCAGCATTAGCCCCAGGCCGTACCAGATCCACCCATCGCCCATGCGCGTGGCGGCGATCATCCAGATGCGAATCCAGCGCGGCGCGCGCCAGCGATTCATCCGCTGCATCAGCCGGTGATCGCGGCGGTCGATATATCCCCAGAGGTTGCGTGCGACTGCCATCGCTTCACCTTACCCACACGGCTGGAAACAGACAAGCGCTCTCAATGAGAAAGATGCACACATAGGCGATAAGGATTTCTCCCGCGCAAATCGCGCGTGCGTGCAGCTTCTCACGGATCGTTCGCAATGATGGATTGGAGGACTTGCTCACGCGCGCCTCAACTCGCCCAGTTGGCCTCGAAGTTTGAATCCATATCCCAAAGCATTCGCCTGCGTTTTCCACCGCGCTCGATTGCCGTGGTCCATTTCCGGCAAAAGCGAATCTCGTTCATCCAATGCCCCGCGACACACGCAGGAACCAGCAGCGCGAACGGAGACATTGCCAATGTCCACGGTTTGTCCCGGAAAAGTGACCGCACAATGCTGAATACATCGGCCATGAGCTTGCCGCAGCTCCCATGCACGCCGTGAATGCGCCCGCGGCCCGTGCGCAGCCCGGCGAAAAATTCTTCCGCGGTTCGCGCTCCGGGCACTTCAGTGAACGTGTGTCCCACCCCGGCGATGGTGTGTGAGTCGCTGCCGGCAATGGCGACTTTCCCCAGACGTGCCGCAAGCCTCGTGGCACTCTCGTTGGCTCCCGGCCACATCTGGCCATTGCGCGTCTCAAACGCCGGCACGTAGGACTCAAACCAATGGAAATCTTCCTCCTTGCGGCGGCCTGTCAACCCGGAAAAAACATGATTGGCGCTGAAGAAAAGTTTACGCTCGGTGAGGTACATCAATAGCGCAATAAAATCGTTTCTACGGCGCTGAATTTCCGCATGATCGCGTTCCGTGATGCCATAGACCCCCATGTGCATCTCGGTGCCGCTGGGCAACCGAACGGTGACTTCTTCGCTTAGAAAAAAGTCCGGGTGGCGGCGCAAGGTTTCCGCGCCCTCGATGGAGTCGTGGTCGGTTAGGGTGACGATGGACATACCCATCCGCTTCAGCCGCTCATAGACTTCGGCGGGCTCGCTGTAGGACTCCCGGCAAATACGGTCCAGCCCGGGAACGGTGAACATTCCGGATGCGATCGAGTGAACATGAAGGTCGCAGCGCATGGTGACATTATCAGTCATCGATATGAACAGCCTGTAAAGACGTGGCGAATTCTAAGTAAATGTGCCCATGGAACTTATAGAACACACACGGGTTACGACCTTATCCACATGGCATGGAGTGTGCTCTAGCAAAACTTCCCATGCTTGTGCCACAATCGCCCCAATGAAAAGAATTCACGTCGTCTTTCATGATGGCGGGGGAGGACATCGCAACGCCGCGGTCGCTTTACAAACCGTCATTTCCCAGCAGCGCGACTGGCAGCTCCAACTGGTTCAGTTTCAAGACCTTACGGACCGGCTGGACGTGCTGCGCAAATTCACCGGTATCCGCATCCAGCAGCAGTACAACATCCTGCTGCAAAACGGCTGGACGCTCGGCAGCACTCAGCTTCTCCGTGTTCTCCAGGCCACTATTCGCGTCTTTCATCGTCCCCTCGTGAATCTTCTGGAGAAGTTCTGGCGCGAAAATCCAGCGGACTTGCTGGTCTCCGTAATCCCTCATTTCAACAGGGAGATTTGCGAAAGCTGGACCAAGGTTTATCCCGGCCGGCCGTTCGTCACCATCATCACCGACCTGGCTGATTTCCCGCCGCGATTCTGGATCGAGCCAATCAAGGATCAATATGTCATCGCCGGCACGGAAAAAGCAGCAAATCAAGCGCGCGCCTTGGGCCATGACGAAGCCCACATTTTTCAAACCTCCGGGATGATCCTGCGCCCTGATTTCTATGCACCGGACGATTCCGACCCTGTGGTATTGCGGCAAGAAATGGGATTGCGGGAAGGTCTGACGACCGCTATTGTGCTTTTTGGTGGCCACGGCTCCAAAGTGATGTACGACATTACGGGGAAATTGGATGCCGCTGGCCTGCCCATGCAGCTGATTTTGATTTGCGGCAGAAACGATGAGCTGGCCGGGAAATTGCGCGCGCGCCAGTGGAAGATGCCCATGCACGTCATCGGTTTCACCAAGGAAGTGCATCGGCTGATGCGCGCAGCGGATTTTCTGATCGGCAAGCCCGGCCCAGGGAGCATTGCCGAGGCCATGGTCCGTCACCTGCCCGTCCTCATCGAGTGCAATGTCTGGACGCTCCCTCAAGAGCGCTACAACGCGGAGTGGGTCAAGGAGAAGGGTGTGGGCATCGTTTTGAAGAGCTTCAGAGATATAGCGGAAGGAGCGAGGCGCATGCTCGAGCCGGATACTCTTGCTGTATTCCGCAAAAATGTGGCTGCTCAGCAGAATCGCGCCGTTTTCGAAATCCCCGAGATTCTGGCAAAACTCCTCGGCGAACCAAATTCAATCACTACGCACACCTCACGAGTACCCGTGCAAGCCGAAACTCGCTGACCTTCGTTGCGGCAATATGAAAGGAATCACCAGAACAAATCGCGCCTACTACCCAATATTGAGGACTGAAAACTACTGATGGAGCCGGGCATGTTCCGCCCGGCCAGGACGTGGGAATCGCGGACCTGCGTTTGAGTTATGGGCCGGTGTATGCATGTGCGGTTTCGCGCACTTTGTCGCCCGCCAGCGGGAGGCATAGCGCTTGGAATCGCACAATTTCGCGCACCCGCCGCGGGCGTGCGATTCCGCACAATGACAGTAGCATCCGCCTGCCGGGACAGTTCGCAGCAACGCCGGTGTGTCCGCAAGGAGCGTGAATGAGCTGGCCAGGAGAATGGCGGCCAGGACGTACAGTCGGCGGAGGCCATGCTGCAACGAGCTTGCCTTGTTAAGGAATCGGAGCACGAGCGTATCTTGCGCAGAGGGCGGAAAAAAACCGATAGGCCACCAAGTTCTAAAATTTTGTTACCAGGGTCCTAGAACCAGGTCGCTAGCTGTCAAATGCGTTAGAGAGACGGTTCCCGGTTCAATCTGCGGACAGTTCCGAATTGAAACGGGAGTGCAGATTTGGCTTCGAGGCATTAGCTCTCTCTCAAGCTAAACCAAACATACTAAGACACTTATTCAGCCGCAGGTCGACCGTCACATTGGTGGAAGCCGTGCATTAGAGAGTGCGTGGGCGCGTTTCAAATGACGAGATGTGAAGAGAGGCAAGCGAGGGGGAAGGGGCTTGCTTGTCACTTCTTGCAGATCGTTCCCACCTGCCTCTGAGAGGGAAGCTAGGATGGATGACCCCACGCGCTGGTGTGAAAACGACGCCAGCAATTGAAACGCGCCTTCTGGGGCCCCCGATCCCAAGCGGGGGCCCCTTTTTTTTCAGGCACGGTGAAGAATTCCACATTGACGAGCGCGTTCCGAAATCAGCACCGCCCTGCGCTTAACGTGCCTCTCAAGCGCACCTCAAACTAGCGCACCAAAATCAGATCAATTCACTTTGCGCGCCACGGCGATGCGCGCCTGGCCCAGCACGTGGGCGACCTGCGTCTCGCGAAGCCGTGAAGCGTCGTATTCGAAGGAAAGCTGCTTTTTTGAATCGTCCAGGCGGAAGCTGCGCAATCCATAAGTGTTTGCGAACTGGCCGAGCCGGCGCAGTTGCTCTTCGGTGAGCGGAGACTGCAGTTCGTAGGTGATTTCCACGAGTGTCATGCCGGCATTATAACAGCCGCCGCAGAAGAAGCAGCCGTCAAGCCGGGCTCGTTTGACACAATATAGGGGTAGGGGTATAAATAGGGGTGGAGGGTATTATGCCAGTCAAGCTCAGCAGAGCAACGGGAAGCTCCGGGCATAAAAACCGGCACGAACTGCCCGCGAATTGCGCTTGCGATAGCGGGGCGGGCGGTCGCAAGGCTATCGGGGTCGACCCGCTTCTCAAAGAGGCTAATCAGAACCGCCTCCGGCGCATTGAGGGGCAGATCCGTGGCCTGCAAAAAATGGTCGAAGAAGACCGCTACTGCGCGGACATCATTACGCAGGTGGCTTCCGTGCAGGAGGCCTTGCGTGGAGTGGCGCGCAACCTCATGAAGAATCACCTACATCATTGCGCCGCCAAGGCGCTGCGAAGCGGAAAGAAGCAAGAGACGGAAGCCATGTACGACGAATTGCTCGAACTGATCTACGCGCATCTGCGATAGCGCCGCCGGAACAAGGGGAGATCACCAATGAGTTCGCAAAATGCAGGCGGCACGTCACTTCCAATCTTGAATGAGCCGGTCAGGCACAAGGATCCTGTCTGCGGAATGATGGTTGCTCCGGAGAAGGCGGCTGACAAAGTCGAGCGCGCGGGAGAGACGTACTACTTCTGCTCGAAAGGCTGCGTCGAACGCTTTTCCCGCGAGCCGGAAAAGTTTCTCGCTGCTCCCGGAACTGCTGGAATGGGCCACACTCCCGCGCACGCGGAACACGCAGCGATGCAGCATACTGCCTCCACGCCGTCGCGCGCGGCGGCCGATAAAAAGATTCGTTACACCTGCCCGATGCATCCCGAGATCATTCGATTTGGTCCAGGGAGTTGCCCCATCTGCGGCATGGCGCTCGAACCCATGGACGTCTTTGCGGAGGTGGAAGCCGATCCCGAGTACGACTCCATGCGCCTGCGCTTTTGGGTGAGTGCGGCGCTGTCGCTTCCGGTCCTGCTGCTGTCCATGCTGGGCGAATCACTCGGCCTGCATCTGACTTCCAACATCCGAAATATCACCGAGTTTCTTCTCGCCACGCCCGTGGTCCTCTGGGGCGGCTGGCCCTTTTTCGAACGCTTCTGGTCCTCGCTCGTCAATCGCAGCCCCAATATGTTCACGCTGATAGGCTTGGGCGCTGGCGCCGCGTATCTCGATAGTGTTGTGGCCACTTTTTTTCCGCAGATTTTCCCTGCATCCTTTCGAAGCACGGACGGCGCAGCACCCGTTTATTTCGAAGCCGCCGCTGTGATCACCACCCTCGTTCTCCTCGGGCAAGTCCTGGAATTGCGCGTCAGGCAGCGCACCAGCGGAGCAATTCGCGCGCTACTGAATCTCGCGCCGCAACAAGCGCACCTGCTCGATTCGAGCGGGGCCGAAAACGACGTCGCGCTCGATCAGGTACAGCGCGGCGACCGCCTGCGCGTTCGCCCCGGCGAACGGGTGCCGGTCGACGGCGTGATTCGCGAAGGTGCGAGCGCCGTGGACGAATCGATGGTGACCGGCGAACCGATGCCAGTTGAAAAATCCGCCGGTGACAAAGTCATCGGCGGAACATTGAATACGAGCGGCAGCTTCATCATGGAGGCGGAACGCGTTGGCAGCGAGACCACGCTATCGCAAATCGTAAAGCTCGTCAGCGAAGCCCAGCGCAGCCGCGCGCCACTCCAGAGGCTGGCCGATCGCGTGGCCGCGTATTTTGTGCCGGCCGTAATCGTCACGGCGATCGCGGCCTTCTTCGGTTGGATTTTCTTCGGCCCCGAGCCGCGCTTTGCGCATGCGCTGGTCGCGGCCGTATCGGTGCTGATCATCGCGTGCCCCTGCGCGCTGGGCCTTGCAACGCCGATGTCCATCATGGTCGCGGTGGGCCGCGGCGCCCACGCCGGCGTCCTCATTCGAAATGCCGAAGCACTGGAGACCCTCGCCAAAGTCGACACCCTGGTTGTGGATAAGACGGGCACGCTGACCGAAGGCAGGCCCCGCGTTGCTGCAATTAGTATTTTCGAAGGAGGTGGCTTCAGTAAGGATGGGTTGTTGTGGCTTGCTGCAAGCGTGGATAGAGCCAGCGAGCATCCACTGGCCCGCGCCATCGTTGATGCGGCAAAGGATAAGGGAGTCGAACTTGCCGAAGTCACTGAGTTTCGCGCGACTCCGGGTGGTGGTGTCGAAGGGCGAGTGCTTGGAGACAAAGTCCTAGTTGGAACCGAGAAATTCCTTAGGGAAAAAAGAGTCATCGCAGCCACAGGGGAGAAATTGCCTAGCATGGATTTCGGGTTTGACCGCACATTCGCGACGACTTTTGTGCTTGTCGCAGTGAACGAGAAGGTTGCTGGCGCAATCGCGTTGGCAGATTTGATAAAGGAATCGACCCCGCAGGCGATCAGAACACTACGGGAGGATGGATTGCGTATTGTTGTCGTCACTGGCGACCGCAAGGCCTCGGCCAAGATGGTCGCCGACGAACTGGGGATCGCAGAAGTGCAGGGAGATGTTCTGCCACACGAAAAGGGAGAAATCGTCAACCGCCTGAAGAAAGAAGGGCGCGTGGTGGCGATGGCAGGCGATGGCATTAACGATGCCCATGCGCTGGCGGCAGCGGACGTGGGAATTGCCATGGGCACCGGCACGGATGTCGCGATCGAGAGTGCCGGCATCACGCTGCTGAAAGGAGATTTGCGCGGAATCGTGAGGGCGCGAAAATTGAGCCGCGCCAGCATTCGCAACATCAAGCAGAATCTTGCTTTTGCGTTTCTCTACAACGCGATTGGAATCCCCATTGCCGCAGGCGTTTTCTATCATTTTTTCGGCTGGCTGCTGAGCCCAATGCTCGCCAGCGCGGCGATGAGCTTCAGCTCCGTGTCCGTGATTGCCAATGCTCTGCGCCTGCGAAGCGCCTCGCTCTAATATGTTGCCGAAAAAACTCCGCCGATGGAATGGATGAAGGGCAAAAAAAATTGGGGCGCGAGAGGGGCACCGCGCTATCCGTTGAAAAGAATCGCGTAGCCGGTTGCCGGGAATTTTGCACAATCGTGCACAGATTTGCACAAGTATTCGATCAGAATTTGATTGACGCCGTGAATCGGAAGATTTATTTTGCATTCCAGATTGAACCGGGAAGCTTAAGAACTTTACGGATCAATTTAGAGGGCGCAGCAAGATTAAACATCGGCTGCGCCGCGAGATTGAATCGCAAAGCTCGAAGCCTTAACGGTTTCGTTTGGAGGGCGCGGCTAGCCTAACAGCGGTCACGCCGCCAGTCTGGTTCGGGAAGCTCGAAACTTAACGGTTCCGTTGAAAGGGCGCAGCACGCTTAACGGCGGGTTGTGCCGCGAGATGGAACCGGGAAGCGTAGAGCCTCAACGGATCGGGCTGGAGAGCGCAACAGCCTCACGGTGGTTGCGCCGCCGGATGGAATCGAAGAGGTTAGAAACTTTACGGCTCAGTTAGAGGGCGCAACAGGCTAAACACCGGTTGCGCCCTCAATTTTTTGGGGCTTGGCCCTTCCGCGGAAACGGCGCAAATCGCATTCTATCCTCTAGTCGTCCTGCAGACGTCCGCTCCGACACTTCTCTGACTCCTCTGCGTCTCTGCGTTATTTTTTCTGAGGTTTTTTCTCAGCTCTGCCCAAGGATAGCGTCGAAATAGGCAAGCATGTCCGGCGAGTCCCACTGCTGGAAGCCGATGAACTTGCGGGCAATCTTGCCGTGACGGTCGATCACGTAAGTTTCGGGGTACATCGACGTGCCATAGGACTGAGCGATGGGCGAATGATTGTCCCGGGTGAGCGGATCGCGATAGGTCGGGAAGATTACGCCCTGTTCGCGCAGGAATTTCTCGTAAGCCTCAGGATCTTCGTCGGCGGCAACTCCCAGAATGACGCCGCCCCGCGCCTCGATGTGTTTCTGCAGGTGGTTCAGGGCGGGAGTTTCCTCGACGCACGGTGGGCACCAGGTCGCCCAGAAATTCAGCACCACGACCTTGCCTTTGAGATCGGTCAGATGCCCCGGCTTCCCCCCGATATCCATTGAAAAGTCTCGTGCGGTGGTGCCGGCAATCGAGGCCTCGCCTTGACGATAGGTGGGCATCGCAAAAAGGAACACCACCCCAATCGCGGCCGCCAGGGCTCCCCAGGCTGCTATTTTCTGAAGGATTCTCATCGAATGCTATACTAACCCAATCTCTCCAAGCCGGAAAACAATCGTTCCGCATCCAAGAGAATATGGCGAACAACGCGCACAATCCACCTGCCACCGGAACTCCCGTTACCGCGGCCACCGCGGGCTCGGTCACGGCCATTGTTCCCGCCCGGAATGAAGAATCAGTCATCGCGGCCTGCGTTGGTTCCCTGGCGAGCCAGCCAGAAATCGCGGAAATGCTGGTGGTAAACGATCAGTCCACGGACGGGACGGCCACGGTCGTGAGTTGCCTGCTGGAGAAAATTTCGAACCTGCGCCTGCTGGATTCCGGCGGATTGCCTGATGGATGGGTTGGCAAGAACCATGCCCTCTGGGTCGGTGTGCAACAGGCAAAGTGCGCCTGGCTGCTGTTCACCGACGCCGACGCGGAACACGAGCGTGACTCCGTCTCCCGCGCACTGCAAATTGCAAACGAGCAAGGCGCCGCATTGGTCTCTTTTTCTCCCGAGCAAATCACCGCGACGTGGTATGAAAAAGCCCTGATTCCCTTTATCTACCTGCGCCTGGCGAAGCGTTTCTCGTATGCAAATGTAAATGATGCGAGCTCGCAGGCAGCTGCAGCCAACGGCCAGTTTCTGATGGTGCGCCGTGATGTCTACGACGCTATCGGCGGCCATGCCAGCGTCGCGGGCGAAGTTCTGGAAGACGTCGCCTTGGCCATCCGCGTGAAGGCCGCGGGCCATCGCATTTGGTTCGGCTCAGGCAAAGGCATCGTCCGCGTGCGCATGTATCGCTCGTTCCAGGCCATGTGGCAGGGCTGGAAGAAAAACCTTTATCGCTTGATGGGTGGCACGCCGTGGGCGGTTTTCCGCGAGATAGAGTCGAGCGTCCCGTGGATTCCCTTGCTCGTCATCGTCCTCGGACTGAAGTTTCCGCTGCTCTTTTTCGTGGGAGTTTTGTTACTGATTGCCCGCCAAACCAGCTATGGCCTCGATCTCGTCCGTAACCAATACCCCTTCTCGCTCATCTTTTATTATGTGCCCGCCGTGGCGCTGTACGTTGGTGCGCTCTGGGCGTCCTACCGGAGCCACGTAAATGGAAGAATCCAATGGAAGGGCCGGGAATACACCGTTGGAACTCCCGAACCGGTAAAATAAGCGAAAATCCATGGTTCTTCTCACGCGAAAAATCGAATTTGCGGCTTCGCACCTCTACCACAACCCGAACCTTTCGGCAGAGGAGAATCGTCGAATCTTTGGAAAGTGCAATAATCCGCACGGCCACGGACACAATTACACGCTGGAAGTGACCGTCGAGGGCGAGCCGGATCCCGTGACTGGCATGGTGCTGGATTTGAAAGAACTGAAAGAGATTCTCGAACGCGAAGTCATGCAGCGCATGGATCATCGCCATCTCAATTACGAAGTCGCTGAACTCGCCGGGAAGATTCCGACCTGTGAGAACGTCGCCCTTGTGATCTGGCAATTGCTGGAGCCGAAAATTAAGCAAGGCCGACTGCACCGCGTGCGGCTTTACGAGTCGCCCGACCTCTTCGCCGATTGCTTCCGCAATGGAGCGGTCGCGGCAGGGAAGTCATGAGCGACGCACTCAAGATCGAACTCGGCCGCCGCTATCGATTTTCCGCGTCCCATCGGCTGCATTCGGTGCATCTAAATGAAGAGGAGAATAGCCGCGTCTTCGGGAAGTGCAACAATCCCCATGGCCACGGCCACAATTACCTGGTGGAAGTCAGCTTCTCGGGAGAAGTTGACCCGGCCACGGGCATGATCGCGAACCTCGGCGATCTGGACGTCTTCGTCGAACGGCACGTGCTCGAAGAATTCGATCGCAAGTCGCTCAATGAAGACGTCACGGCATTTCGCGATAAAGTGCCAACCACCGAGAACTTGTGCATTGAAATATTCCAGCGCCTGAAAGCCTTCCCCAAAGCGAAGCTAGAGCGCATTCGTGTCCAGGAGACCGGAAACAACAGCTTCGAATACGCAGGGGACAATCTAGAAGGGAACCACCAGTGACCAAGCCGACGGAAGAGATTCTGCTGAACGAACAGGACCATCAGGAAATCGATGAGCGCAGGATCGCCTACCATATGCGCGAAATCATCAAGCTCATCGGAGAGGATCCGAATCGAGAAGGGCTGCGCAAAACTCCGGAGCGCTTCGAGAAAGCGCTCAAGTATTTGACCAGCGGTTACCACTCGAACCTGGACCATGTCTTGAACGGTGCGACGTTCAGCGTGGCCTACGATGAAATGGTCATCGTCAAAGACATCGAATTCTTCAGCCTCTGCGAACACCATGTGCTGCCTTTCTTTGGCAAGGCTCATGTGGCCTATCTGCCGGAGAAGCGCGTTCTCGGGCTCAGCAAGATTGCGCGTGTCGTCAACATGTATGCGCGTCGGCTGCAGATTCAGGAACGCCTGACCAATCAGATCGCAACGTCCATCGAGGAAAAAATCGCTCCCCAGGGCGTGGGCGTGATTATAGAAGCCCGCCATCTGTGCATGCAGATGCGCGGCGTGGAAAAACAGTGCGGCCAGGCCGTCACCAGCGCCATGCTTGGCGCTTTCCGTCACAATAAACAGACGCGCGACGAATTCCTGGCGCTCCTGCGCCGGAAAACTTCCTAGGTCAATTCAAGAGAATGGACTGCGGGCCGGGCGATGGCAGGATTTTCTTCGTCAGGCCCTTCGTTTTTGGGCAGCCCGCGCGCGGCGGACGCGAGCGCGGTTGCCGCACGTGCGGTCGTTGCACCAGCGCTTGGTTCTTGCCTTGGTCGGATCGTGGAAAACCCACCGGCAATCGGAATTGGCGCAAACTTTAATGCGCTCCAACTCCCGGTTTGCCAGCATTTCTCCAAACGAAGCCGCAATTCGCGCGATCACCCAAGTCCAGTCGCTCCGTACTGGAACCGTCTTCGCGCGAAACCCATTTTGGTCCTGTACGAGCTTCTGCCAAAACGGTACGTTCATCACGTGATTCAGAGCCGAGAGTTCCCTGTGGCCGAGGGAGCCTCCCGCGGCCAGTTTTTCCGCCATGCGGCGCAGCAGGTTGCGCAAGTGCTCCAGTTTGTGGCGAGGAACATCTTTCGAGGGGAAAGGATAAAGCTCCCAATGCTTCAGGAACGTGGCTAGCCACCGCGGATTCGCAAGGTGATCGGTCAACTTGCCAAAACCATCCCATTCCTCGCTGTTGACAAGATCGACCCACGGCGCAACCTTGCCGAACCCCCTTTCGCCGAAGATTTCGCGGAATGTGTTCACGGTAATGGCCTAAATGAACTTGACTCGTTACAATCAACTGCCTATACTAGCGTAATGAGTATAATAGTGTTAGAGCATTACAGCAACGGAAGCTTGCGCCCCAGTTTCGGGGTTAGCCCGCGCGTTCCCTGGTGAAATCATGTCCATGAAATCCGCCGCCGTCGTCGAAGAACTCTCCCCCGTCACCGCTTCCGCCCGTCCACGCTTGAGTCGCTTCACCGTGGTCTTTTCTTTTCTCTCCATATACCTGATCTGGGGTTCCACGTATCTTGCCATTCGTTACGCCGTGGAAACCATTCCTCCGCTCTATACCGCGGGCCTCCGTCACTTGATGGCTGGCACGATTCTCCTCGCCTGGTGCTTGGCAAAACGTCTTCGACCCACCTGGGCGCAGATTCGCGCGAGTATCATCATCGGCGCATTCTTCTTTCTGATTGGCCACGGCACGCTTCACTGGGCCGAGCAAAAAGCGCCGTCCGGCCTCGCCTCTCTGCTCATCGCCAGCGAACCGATCTGGGTTTTCCTGCTCAGCTCGCTTGCCGCCCGGCAGTGGCGCTTGAATGCGCCGCTCTTGGCCGGAATTCTTATGGGATTCGGAGGCGTTGGCCTCCTGATGGGCCGAAGCGCCCTGAATTCCGGCCCTGGGGTGTTCGTCGGTTCGCTTGCAATCGTGTTGGGCGCGCTCTCCTGGTCCGTGGGAATTGTCTATTCGAGACGGTCGCATCTTTCCGGGCATCCGCTTCTCTTGTCGGCGCTCTCGTTGCTGGCGGGTTCCGTGCAACTGCTTCTCGTGGGCACCGCGTTGGGTGAATATCGCGGGTTTTCGTTCGCGTCCGTTTCCTTGCGTTCGTGGCTGGCTCTCGGCTATCTCATCCTCTTCGGCTCGGTTGTCGCTTTCACAGCATACAACTGGCTTCTTGAGCACTACTCTCCTACGCTCGTCGCCACACACACTTATGTCAATCCGATCGTCGCTGTTCTATTCGGATGGCTCTTCGCGGGCGAAGCAGTCACTCTAAATGTGCTTCTCTCCGCCGCCCTGGTCATTGGCGCCGTCATGCTCGTCGACCGCGGCATGACACGCCTTCAAGGCAGCGCCTAAAGCTCTCGAATTTCGCCGAGCGGAGCAAAAATCAAAAAGGCGCGCCGGGGAATTGCCGGACGCGCCTCTTTGCGGCTCTTGAGACCGTGGGCAGCTACATTTTCGATACGTCCACGGAAGCCCGCGTCATCTCCCAATCCATGCGCAGCGTGCACCCACCGGCCGTCTTATCAAACGCGATCGTAAAATTCTCGATGGCCGCCGGCAGCGCCGAGGCCTTCATGTCAATTCGCGCCAGATCTTCTGACGGCCCCGGATAAGCAGTACCCCATTCGCCTGTTTTCTTGCTGACAACCAGCGTCCACTTGTCCTTGTTCGGAATCGCGAAAATAGTGTAACTGCCCGCGGGCACATGAGTCCCGCCGACCATCAGGTCACTGGTGGTAACGAATGTGGTCGCCTCATTGGCTCCCGCGCGCCATACTTCGCCATAAGGAACCAGTCCACCATAAATCTTGCGCCCCTTGGCGCGTGGGCTCGAATAATCCACGGTGATCGTCTTCCCGTCGGCCAGCGCGCAGCTTGTTTTCGCCGCTGGACTGGGGCGCGAAGCTCTGTCCATTTGTGCTGAGCCTAGAACCGCCATCAAACCCAGAGCCAGACATCCTGCCGCCAACACTGCGAATTGCTTCCTCATCTTTTCTCCCCCTTTGGGCTGTGCGCAAACATTGAACCCAATCTGCGCTTCGAACGCAAGCTGGAACGTTTTCCAAACCCATCAGACGGCTTGCACCCAGACTTGTCTCACTCATTCCATAGAGGACCTTGCGAAAGTTGGAAAAAGGGGCTAAATCTAGCACTTGATAGCTACGCTGTCCTAGATGGCAGTTACCCTGGGTTTTGAAAGCTTCGGACCTGCGATTTCGGAGGTTTCCATGACCGAGACACGACGTGACATATTGACAGCATTCCTTGGCGCTGCCGTAGTATTGCCCGCCGGACCTCTGCTCGGCTGGCTGCAAGAGACTGGGCATGTGGTCAAACCTCATCCGTATCCGAACGGGCGCGACCCCAGCGCTCCAGTGAGTATGGATGAGCCCAGCGTAATCAACCGCAAGGGCCTGGAGATGGAGAGGCAAAAGGAACTTCGCGCCAACGTCGCAAAGCTTTATGACATGGTCGTCGACTTGAAAGAACAGGTCGAAAGAACGGACGCGAATTCCACGCTTTCCCTTCCGGTTTTGAAAAAAGCGGAGCAGATCGAGAAGCTGGCCAAACAAATCAAGAACCTTTCGAAAGGCTAGTTTTAGCGCGGCCGCGCAATCCTCCGTCGCAAGTGACGTGTGCCCAATGCGGTTACCAATCTTAGAGTGGCGCTAGTGGTTTGACATTCCTTTACACTCTTAACAAAGTTGTGTTAGCCTGAATAGGTCGAAGAGAAGAGGAAAAATTCAGGGGACGACGGAGAGGGGCACTTGAGCGCACCGAAAGCAGCGTTGATCGAACAGTTCCGGACACATGTTAAGGATACGGGCTCACCAGAGGTGCAAATCGCGCTTCTGAGCGAGCGGATCAACTATCTGACCTCGCATCTCAAGTCCCACGTGAAAGACCATGCATCGCGCCGCGGATTGATCATGATGGTTAATAAGCGCCGCCGTTTGCTGGACTATCTCAACCGCCGCGACCCGGATCGGTACCGCGAGATTGTTGAACGTCTTAGCCTGCGCAAGTAATCGTCCTGCTTTTTCATTTAAATCAGGGACGATATCATCTGCGTTCTCAAGAAGTGACACATTCCACACGGAGTCTGTCGTCAGGCATCCGGCTGCGTTAGTGCCGGGTTTTCTCGTGGTATGGTCCGTCGCGTTTCGTTAGCCCATGCAAGTTCTCGCCTCTCGCTCTTCCTCATCGATTGCCGCAGTGCGGCCAACGTAAACTCGGGGCCCGTCCACGTACGCGCCCGAAGATGCCCCGACCCGGTCGGGGCCAAAGGAAATGATTGCTCATGTCTGAAAATACAGTTTCACCCGCACCTCACCAGGTCACCGTCGAAGTCGGCGGACGCCCTCTGATTCTCGAAACCGGAAAAATCGCCAAACAAGCCAACGGCGCCATCACCGCGCGCTATGGCGACACTATTGTTTTAACCACCGCTTGCATGGCTTCGGCGATGAACGACCGCGATTTTTTGCCTCTCACCGTCGACTACCGCGAAAACACCTACTCCGCCGGGAAAATTCCTGGCGGTTTTTTCAAGCGCGAAGGCCGCCCTTCCGAAAAAGAAGTTCTCACGTCCCGCTTGATTGACCGCCCCATGCGCCCGCTCTTCCCGGAATCCTGGCGCAACGAAACGCAGATCGTGTCCATGGTGCTCTCCGCGGACAGCGAGAATGACCCCGACGTCATCGCCGTAACCAGCGCCTCCGCCGCCGCGTACTGCTCGGATCTCCCGTTCGAGAAACCTATTGCCTGCGTTCGCGTCGGTCTGCTCGACGGCCAGTTGGTGATCAACCCCACAGTCGCCGATCAGAAAAAAAGCCTGATGAACATCATCATCGCCGGCACCGAAGAAGCCATCGTTATGGTGGAATCCGGCGCGCTCGAGGTTTCCGAAGAAGCCGTCGCCGATGCCCTGGAATTCGGCCACGCGCAAATCAAGAAAATCGTCGCCGCCATCAAGGAACTCCACACGCAGCTCAAGCCCAAGAAAGTTGTCGTTCCGCCGCTGCCGTTCGATCAAGCCATCTATAAGGACCTCCAGAAAAAGTATGGCGACCGGCTCCACGATGCGGTGAACACCGAAAAGCATCCCAAGAAAGAAAGCTATCACCTCATCGACGCTCTCAAGGAAGAGATCATCAAGGCCATCCCCGAAGAGCCCAAGAAAGAAATGGACGAGAAGCGCGCGCTGACCAAGCGTGCCTTTGAACGCCTCCGCGAAGAAATCTTCCGTGACGACGTTCTTAACAAACGCCGCCGTCCCGATGGCCGCGCTTTCGACAAGATTCGTAAAATCACTTGCGAAGTCGGCTTGCTCCCTCGCGTTCACGGTTCCGCGCTCTTTACTCGCGGCGAAACCCAGGCTCTCGCCACCCTTACTCTCGGCACCAAGGAAGACATGCAGCGCCTCGACCTGCTCTTCGCGCAGGACCAGTTCAACCGCTTCATGCTCCACTACAATTTCCCGCCGTTCAGCGTCGGCGAAGTAAAATTCCTTCGTGGCC
>Ga0209648_10001827_pt1 | contig 17336 bp, 18 predicted proteins | sample GraSoi2013_115cm_FD_185830 | JGI IMG/M metagenome (GOLD analysis project Ga0209648, IMG submission 185830) | Grasslands soil microbial communities from the Angelo Coastal Reserve, California, USA - Sample 9_17_2013_115cm (SPAdes) (version 2) | ecosystem: Environmental > Terrestrial > Soil >...
TTACGAGGACGCCCTGTGATATTCGGCTTAAATTGCTGGACGGCTTCTTTCCTCAATAAGATGACGTTGCCAGCTCGGAAAGCTGGAAGGCGTTGCTCTTCAATATATTGGTAGACTCGCTGCTTCGAAATCCCCAGGATTTGAGCAGCCTGATCCGTCGAAATGTAATCCGGGACTTCGGGAAGTTCAAAATACTCTGTCATGGGCAAACTTTACGTTTGCCAAGACTTTATTGTAAGCTATTTCCAAAACAATACTTGAAATAAGGGTAGAAGCAATGTTACAATCACTGTCATCAGCTTTCATCGATGAAGAAAGAGGCACGGTTAGGCTCTTAGACAGCTATGCCGGTCTTGGATCTTACAAGGCAAATTGGCAGATACAAGCAAAAAGCAATTTCTACAAAACCATGCTAGCTCTTTGCATGCGTTCCCAAATGCCTGACTTGTGAGGTTGGAGCGAGCAAGAGTTCTAGCTCGATGAGAGTAAATCGTTTCTGTCTATGGAGGGTGAATGGTGTCTGAGGCTCCCAAGCGCTGGCAAGCCCGCATTGAGATAGGTAGGTACTCTGGTGAGGATTTCTCCTACCACGCTCATGATGTGTATGGGGAAACAATATCCGCGTTACGTTCGGCAGCATACGCCTATCTGAGCCAAGAGAAACCGACGCGTTTTTGCAATACGGGCGATCACATTGCGGGACGTCTCACCTATTTTTACTACTATGAGGGCATGGAATATGAGGGGGGCATCTCCTTTCCTGAACAGCAGCTCACGCCAGGATGGTGGTTGCTGAAAGAATCCATGATTGGCGGTCACATTGATCAAAGATGGCGTTCACCAGAGAAACTAGGGAGTTTCGTAGATGCCATCAAACACTTTGTCGCCAATGCACTCATTCCCGAGAAAGGCCCAGAGTATCAGTCACGAGCACTTGTCGGGAACAATCTTCGATTAGCACTGGTCGAAAGGGTGTTGCGTGAAAGTGAGGAGTACCCGATCAATGATCTCATTCGCCGAGGGTGGCACATCGTCGCGCTGGAATACAAAGGGGAACTGAGCATGTCAGGAGAACTCATGAATCGCAAAGCCGTCTTTGTCATGGGACATCCCGAGCTACAAGCTGCGACGATGACATTGAATACAGACTATTACAAACATTCATAAAGATAGCAGAAGAGGAGGAGAGAATCAGGTGAAATGCTCTGCTGACGTGCTCATTGTGGGCGGTGGGATCATTGGTTGCTCGATTGCCTACTTCCTCCGCAAGCAAGGCGCAGAGGTGATCGTGCTTGAGAAAGGTGATATTGGTGCGCAGGCATCAAGTGCTGCCGCTGGGTTGCTGGCCCCCATCAGACCCCTCTGCCAGCGAGACCCATTCAAAGTGCTCCAACTGGCTGGCCTAGTACGTTTCTCTTCGTTTGTCCCAGAATTGGAGGCAGTCAGTGGGATCACCGTCGGCTACGAGCAGACTGGAACACTGCGTCTCCTCCCTGCTGAGAAGCTTGATGCTGTACAGGCGTGGGCAGAAGTATGGCAACATGCAGGATATCACATCGAGGTGCTGACACCCCAGGAGGCATACACGCGTCAGCCCAACCTTTCTTCAGGGTTATATGGCGCTGTAACCATAGCAGAAGAAGCACAGGTAGTTCCTGTCCAACTGGTACAAGCCTACGCACAGGCGGCTCTCAACTTAGGAGCCTTGCTCTACGCTCATACCGAAGTCGTAGCACTCCAGCGTTCTGAGAGGGGGAGCAGGATCACGGGATTATGGACGAATCAGGGTGACCTGCTGACCTGCAACCAACTCATTCTTGCAGCAGGAGCATGGTCTGCTCGGTGTGGAACATGGCTGGGCATCAAGTTGCCTGTGCGCCCGGTGCGTGGCGAACTTATCGCCCTGGAGCAGCCTTCACTGCCAGTACGTCATATCATTTTTGACGAAGGCATTTTTGACGAAGATATCTATATCGCGCCCAAACTCAATGGGACTGTTGTAGTCGGTGCCACCAAAGCTGATGTCGGATTTGATACCTCGGTTTCGGCTGGGGGAGTGCTCCATTTGCTCACGGTGGCCACCCAGCTCCTTCCTGCCCTCGCACACTGTCCCATTCACCGCATGTGGGCGGGTCTGCGCCCAAAAACACCCGATTCTCGTCCCCTGTTAGGTCCGATCCCTTCGTGGGAGAATGTCGTGATTGCGAGCGGACATGGTGGGTTTGGCGTGTTGCTCAGCGCTATCACTGGCGAGATGGTCGTGGAGCTGGTAACGACAGGAACAATTCCCGAGATCATCCGGCCATTTGTACCAAAGGAGAACATTGTCGATGAAGTCAATTCCCATAAGAGGGAAGATGCTCAGGGGATATGATAATACTTTCCCTTTTGAGGTGTAAGCTCATATTGTACCGTTGAGAGGAACAGGCAATGGAAGAAAAGACCTATACGCTGAACATTCGCCAGACCGGCAAATTCCAGTACGAAGTCACCATACCAGAAACAGGTGCGACGAAGACGGCTCCAACACTTGATAGCGCACTCACTATCACCTTGCACGATATACTCAAGCACCTCACTACTCGCTATCTCATCCTGGTGTTCGTTGATCAACACTTCGATGAAAAGGGCTGGTTTATCGATCCTCAGGAGCGACCACAGACCGACTTAGAGCAACAGGCCGCTTTTGAGGTAGAGCAACTCGGAATTGCCCCATATGTGAAGAGGAGAGAGCGTCGCCTGGTGTTTGAGTTGTCGCACCCACTGACATCAGAACAAGGCAAATGGCTTGAGGAGCACGCGGGGAAGCTCTTCGACCGGTACTACGCCAAAGATGAGATTGAAATTTAGCTTGATGAATTGAAAGGAAAGACATAATGTAACCCTCAGCAAACCTCACCACGAAGGTGAACGGCAGACTCCTTCTGCTGTCTCTCCTCACTCGCTAAAGTGTCGTCGCCATGCTACCATATATCCATTGATCGCCCAGTTTTGGAATTGAGATTCACCCGCTTTAGTGGAGCCCCGAAATCTTCGGGTTAACACATCACTTGTTCATACACAACCGGGCTCACATAGCCGAGTGAGGAGTGCCGCCGAATGCGGTTGTTAAAGCACTCGACATACTCGAAAATGGCTTGCCTGGCCTGTGCGCGCGTCTGGAAAGACATGCGTTCCACACATCCCCCTGATCACGCGTCCCGAAAAACGATTCGGTGACCGCATTATCGTAACAGTTGCCGGTGCGGCTCATGCTCACCGTGATGCCAGCTTCCGCTAAGGCGGTCCGATAGCGATCACTGGTCTACTGCGAGCCGCGATCCGAATGAAATAACAGTTGCGCTGATGGATGTCGCCCAAGCAGCGCCATGCGTAAGGCGGCCTCAATCAGCGTTTCGTCTTGGGTGGCCCCCATCGCCCAGCCGATGATTCGCCGGGAAAACAGAGCGAGCACGACCGCCAGGTAGAGCCAGCCTTCATAGGTCCACACTGCCGTAATGTCGCCCGTCCACTGCTCATTGGGACGGCTCGCTGTAAAACCCTGCTCCAAGAGATTGGGGGCCACGCGGGCACCAGGCTCACTTTTCGTCGTCGTCCGATGATGCTGACGGCGAGCGCATAGCCCGCGCTCTCACATCAGACGCGCCACCCGCTTGCGCGAACAGTTAATCCCTTGGGCTTGCAATTCCACATGAATGCGGGGACTCCCATACACCTGCCGACAAGACTGATAGACTTCTTGAATCTGATCGGCTAGCATGCCATCTTCTCGGCAATGCTCACTCATGGGCTGCTTCTTCCAGGCGTAATATCCGCTGAACGACACACCCAGCGTGTCACAGAGGACCTTGACGGGATAGTCCTGGCGATAGTCTTCCACGACCTGGTACCTCACAGCTGGCCGTGCGAGAAGATGGATACTGTTTTTTTTAGAATATCACGTTCCTGACGCGTTCTCTCCAGTTCCCGTTTGAGGCGACGATTTTCTTCCTCCAACGCGGTTTGGTGTCCACTGCCGGGAAACGCTTCTGTACCGTGTTCCGCCAACTCCTTGCGCCATTGATGAATGGAACTGTCGGAAATGCCCAGCTCACGGGCAACTTGAGCTATCGACTTGCCGCTCGTCTGAGCAAGTCTTACTGCCTCGCGCTTGAACTCCAGCGTATAGGTCTTTTGAACTTTTGCCATGATCCTGCTTCTCCCTCTGGAATAGGATACTCTCAGCTTTCACTACTCTACAAAAGTGGGGGAAGCTCAGCCACTCGTGTTTGCAACTGACTGACCTGTGCTCTCAAGGCTGCATTTTCCGCCACAAACACCAGCAACTGGCGAATCTGCTCACGCAACGCCGCATTTTCCGCTTCCAGTTGGCCTGCGTATTCTTCTATTCTCATGACCCCATCTTATCAGTGCGAGCAATCCCTACCTGAGCAATTACAACAGATGTTAACAAATGTTAAACATTTGTTAACATCTGTTGTAAAATTATGAGCTTTTTAATTTATACAATGAAAATATAAATTATAATCAAATAGTTGACAGACAGGAAAAAGTAGCGTATTATCTCTATGGGATCAGAAATGAGGGTAAAATTGCGAAGACTGCGAAGACTAAATTATTCGGTCACGATCCGTATGATACTGCAAAGTCGGCAGACATTTGCCTCGCTAAAACAAGCCTTGCATCGGTACCGGACAAGCTTGTATGAGGCCAGTTGGAAAGGGGAACATGTGGACGATGTCACTATCGTCTTGCTCCAATACCTCGATGAAGTGTGTCAACAAGTGGGCAAATTGGTGCCACAAGGGGGGGAAATACCCAACGATAAGAAGCTATCTACTTTGGATACGACGGTTACTCAGTGTTACCTCACACTGAACCTACAAGTGCTCCTAGGTATCAGACCCACTCTTCTGAACCTCTCATTGCTGAGCCTCAAGCGCTATTGCGTCTGGGCAGTAGATTTTGGACTAATGGACAGGAGGGCAGGAAAAGCCTTAAAGCAGTTGGCCGAAGAAAGGCGACGGTATTCTCAGAGAGAAGTGCAAGATGACGACAACATAGAAGGGTATTGGCGTGAAGACCTTTGGACAACAGAGAATTTGCCCGATGAATTTTTGCGAGAGCGGCTCATGCTCTTACTCGTGCTCTACGAGGGTTTGCAGGCAAAAGAGATCTGCTTGATCAGGCCGATAGACGTAGAATTCGACGAGTGGAGCTGCACTCTCCAGGTGCGTAAGGTAAATAGGTTCCAGAGGACTCGCCTGGATAGAGGGACCCGGTGGACTCTTGAGGCCTATTTGGACGATCTTGACCCTGAAGCACAGTTTTTGATACCTGCCAGGTATAGTTGGGAGATGACCGAACAAGCTATGAGAAATGAAATGAAGAGATACTTGGTTAAAGCAAGACCTCTCTGGGTTAGCGAACAAAAGCATTGCTTTTGGTTTGGGTGCCGCATGGTCGAGTATGCTCTATCGTATCGGTTAGCCAGAATACTGGGATGCAGCACTGTCGAGACCACCATGCTATACATCTGGAAGGCCATCTGGAAACTCATCGAAGAGATAATAAAGAGATTTGAGCCTGAGGCAGATCTACATTAAAACGATGAGCAAGCGCCAGGCTATCAAGTCTGTGCTGGACGATGAAGAGGAACTAGTAGTACATGGCGTCCTGCTTGCGCCATACAGACCAATGCCGGCAGGAGCCTTTTACGCGCTTACCGTTCACGAAGGAGTTCAGACTGACATGAGCGATTTATATTCAATCGTGTTTGAGCTGCGGGTCAGGTACGCAGCGACAATATCTGGTGCGACAGGGCCTCTGGCGCACGCCCTGTTCCTCAACCTCATCAAGCAGTTTGATCCGGCACTATCGGCGTCTCTGCATAATATGCCGGGCCCTAAACCATTTACCATTTCGCCATTGCTAGGAGTAGAGCAACTTGCTGAAAACCTCACCTTGCCCGGCGAGCAAACCTGCTCGCTACGGATCACTCTGCTTGATGGCGGAGATCTCTGGCACCGCCTCAGCACGTATGCTCTCCAGAGAGAAGTGGTTCAGGTACACCTCGGCCCAGCTGATCTACGGCTCACCCGCTTGATCACCTCCAGCAGTGTCGATCCCACAGGATGGGCAGATATTACAGATTGGCTGACGCTGGCAGGTCTTCCAGCACAGCGCGTAATCACCATGCAATTCACCAGCCCGACGGCTTTCAACGTGGGCGATAGAGCGTTCGAACTTTTCCCGAAGCCATCCTTCATCTGGGAGAGTTTGCTGCGAGTTTGGAATGCATACGCCCCCCAGCATCTAAGAATGGACAAACAGCGATTACGCATGTTTCTCATCGAGCATGTCTCAGTTCTGGATTGCGCTATCGCCACCATGATGTGGAGCTTCCCTCAATATCTTCAAAAAGGCTTTGTAGGCACCTGCACGTATCAGATTCAGGAAGAGGACGAAGGCATTGCTGCTAACCTTACCACGCTCGCTGCTTTCGCCCGCTATGCAGGCATCGGGTACAAAACGACGATGGGGATGGGCCAAGCGCGAGCGCTCCTTCTTGAGAACCCTCCCACTAGAGAAATAGAGGGGTAGTTTTACATGAGCAATTATTATTCGGTTACCTGTAGATGTAGATCTGTCCATTCGACTCACCTGGAGGTTTGTAGTTTATGGACTTCACCGATCTCGAAAGCGCCAGACAGCAAGAGGCAGAACGCCGCTTGAAATTGTTAGGAACATGCACGAGGGATGATTGGACTGACCGCCAACTGCGTGACCGGTCTGCAGAGACTTTTGTTGCAGCCCACTATTTAGCTGACTGGAACCACAAATATCGCCTGTATGGCATCGATGGCCTTCTTCCAAGTGATTGGGCCGCCCTTGATAAGCAAATGCAGTGTATAGTGCGTAGCCGCTTCAAGCAACTTGGCGCTCTTGCCGATAAAGAACTCATCACTTCCGACGATATTCGTAAATTAGCCAAAAGGCGCGGCTGGTCATATAGTACAGTCGAGCGCTGGGTACGCCGTTACCGGGCCGGAGGCTTATGGGCGCTTGCGCCTGACGCTGACCCTGAGAAGGAAAGGAAGCGAGGCTACCAGAAGCGACCTCCACCAGAACTTGGGTCACTCAAAGAGAGTGAACTCGACAAGGCCCTCGATGAGGTAGCGAAAAACTTGCCTCTTATCGAGCCGTTCATTTCCCAGTTGCATTCCTCGAATAAAGATATCGAGAAGCATGCGAAAAAGCATGGCGTTTCAGCTCGAACGATACGACGGCTCTTGTCTCTCTATAAGACCTATGGTCCAAGCGGTTTAGTGCATAAGACTCGCTCTGATAAAGGTAGTTTCCATAACCTCAGCGACAGAATGAAACACCTGATAAAGGGCATCCGGTACACAAAATACGATATGACGCTGAGCGAGGTGCATGAAAAAGCCTGTGAGAAAGCGCGCCTCCTTGGTGAACCGGAACCCAGCATGTGGCAGGTGCGGGAAGTCCTTAGAACAATTGATGAGCAAGTGCTCACCGTTGCTGATGGGCGATTAGGTAAATACCGTGATACATTTCGCACCACCTATCGATTTCGATTCGATGGCACAATCATCATCTATCAAATCGATTGGACAGAAGTTCCCGTTTTGATAAAAGATTTGCGCCCTGCAGGCGTAAAAAGAAAAGGAGGAGAGACGCGCCCCAAACTGACGCTGTGCGTGGAGGCCAGTTCGGGCGTACCGACCGCCGCAATTTTCACCTATGATGTCCCCAATCGATTCACCATTGGTGATGTCATCCATGATGCGCTCCTGATCACTACAAAAAAGCCCTATGGAGGTATACCAGATGAGATCTGGGTAGACAAGGGCCAACAGATGATCTCCAAACACGTGAAGCGAATTACAAACGATCTGCACATCACCCTGCATCCCTGCATCCCCCATGATCGCGAGGATAGGGGAAATCCTCAGGAAAACGGCAAAGTTGAGCGGTTGCACCAAACGCTGCAAACGGAACTGTGGGCAAAAATGGCCGGGTATGTCGGTTCAAATACAGTCGAGCGTAATCCCAACGCGCAAGCCGAGTTGACGATCTACGATATAGTCGAGAAGTTCTGGGAATTTATCAACAACAAATACCTTCAAGAAAAGCATGGTGACCAAAAGACGACACCAAAGGAGTACTGGGCAGAGCACTGCCACACCTGGCCACCCGATGACGAGCGAGAGCTTGATATCCTCCTGCAGGAAGGTGAATGGAAAAAGTTGCATAAGGAAGGGATCAAGCATGACAGCCGGGTATATTGGAGCGAAGATTTTGGCTCAGCTATTCCCATGGAGACGATGGTCTTCATTCGCTCACACCCCCGATACACGCGTCCAGACGAAATTCTCGTGTTCTATGAAGACCAGCGGATTCGGGCAGTTGCACGGGATTCTGAAGAAGGGCGTGCCGTAACCGGAGAGCAGGTCGCCATTGCTCAGCGACGGCAAAAGGCCGCGATCAGGCGCGAGATCGAGGAGGGACGCGCAGCGGTGCGGGAAGCGCACAGCGAGATCGAGAAGCAAAAGAAGCAGACGACCACAAAAGCCACTCCATCCGCCTCTTCGAACTCAAAGACGCCAGCAAGCACCCAACAGCAAGCGCAGTCCAAACCATCCGAGAGAGTTAAACTCCCTGCTGACCTTTGGGAGCAACTCATGTACATGAAGCAGCAAAAAGAACAGCAACAGCCTGGAGGACACTAATGTTTGATCATGATGATTTGTACGACGATTTCGAAGAGGATCGCTTGCCACCGGGGCAAAAGACCATCATGACTCAGAACATCATCAAATTTCGTATGTTTGCCAGGAAAGTAATTGAGGCGAAGGAGCAAACGGGTTATGGCCTTATGGGAATTGTAACTGCAAAGTCAGGTTGGGGCAAATCGATAGCGATACTTGACTTCTTAGAAAATGTGCCACGCCGTCCCCATACTGGTTTACCCACCTGTATAGGCATCAGGGTGAAACCTCAAGCCAACCCGAGAGTATTACTCGCTGATCTCTACAAGAGACTCGGAGTAAAGGTTCCCCGCCGTCTCACGCGCTTTAACATTGCCGATGAGGCGGCAGAAACAATCATGGCGACTGACCTGAGAGGCATTTTTACGGATGAATCCGACCAGCTCGAGGCCGATGGCATGGAGTTTTTACGATATGTGTATGATAAAACAGGCTGTTCAGTTATCATTGTTGGTCTGCCCAGCATTATGACAGTAATCCAGCGCCATGAGCAATTGGAAGGCAGAATGGGACACGAGCTGCACTTGCTTCCCCCCACCGTGGATGAAGTGCTCGATACGATTCTTCCAGAGCTTATCATTCCCCATTGGTTTTACGATCCTGCCAATGAAGCCGATCGCAAGATGGGACAGGAGCTATGGGCACACACAAGATCCTCTTTTCGCGAGTTACGAATGTTACTCGTCAGGGCCAGCCAGTTTTCTGTGGAAGTTGCAAAAACCCCTGACGAGGCAAAGATAACCCCGGATATCCTCCAACTGGTGTACGCCAGGCGCTCCGGAAGACAAACATCTCTCTCCAACCAACAGGAGGAAAAGACTCAGCCGGATCCTCCTCAGACTGACACAGCAGAGACTCAGTCAGATCAGGGAGAGGCTCAGCCGGACTCTCCTCAGACTAACTACGAAGCCGAATCAAAACAGCGCCATGACGCCAAGAAGAAGAAGAAAAAGAAGTCAGGAGAGGACGAAGAAGATGAGCACTGACCTACAGATAGGCAAGGACTTGCAGCATACGCCTTTGACCATGGAGATGTACCAGCGTATACATGCCACTGCGCTACAGAGGACAATTCGAGGACTGCATTTGCATGCCGTGCCCAATCATATTGATGTTGAGCAATTGAAACAGCTCGCCACCCACATTGGTTTCGATGGATGCCTGATCCATCCCTCTGATGCTGAGCGTAATTTTGCGGGAGTGACGCTAGAGACCTATCAAACCATTCGAGAGCTCTATTGCTCGCGCCTAGGGCGGAGTATAGCAATGGTCCACCGCATCCTGCAGATGCTGTGCCAGCAGGAGAGCGCGCCGCTTCCCACCTACGAGGCCGTATGGGCGATCTGCCTGTATCTTGAGAAGCGGCGCAGGGAAAGTGTGGACGTCAGTGTAGTGAGAACAATCGATGCCTGGTGGATCGGCAAGCTATCACCAGCCGTACGCATACCAGTCGAGAAAGACGCGTACTACCTCCCTGGTATCTTCTGCATTATTGATACGCATACACAGCATATGCTGGCGTTTAGAATAGCTCCCCTGGATACGCTGGCAGAGAGCATCCCACTTGCTCTCTACGATGCAATCACCGCACAACGTCAACCACGCCCGTTAGCTCTGACAGGCCTGATATGGCAATTGCCACGCCGCATCATTACTGAAGAGACTCTTTCGCCTGAGTGCTCTACCATCTGCAAGCGCATGGGTATCCAGGTCGAGACGACTACGTGTACGCAGCCGCTTCTTGAGACCCTGCGCGACACCTGGGCATCAGGTCTGGATGGGCGTGTCCTGCCGCGTAGTCAGTGCGCTGCAATTCTAGATAGTTTCCTCGAAAGAATACACGGATACGGACCGGTTCGCGAGGGCAAACGGCGTGACGAAGCCTTTGCCCATGCTCAGGGCTATAACCAGGACCCGGCCGCACTCTTTCCTCTGCTTCGCGCGCTGCTCCCTGAGCGGAAAGGTATTATCACTGAGGATGGGCTGGTGATAGACAGGTATCTGCGTTATACTGACGAACTGCTCCGCTTCTGGCCGCGCGCTCAAGTGACCTTGCGGCACTCGGCCCATTCGACAAACATGGCCTGGATTTTTCTTGAGGGTGAAATCCTCTGTCAGTCCAAAGGACTGCGTCAGGTCCGGGATGGAGGCAGTATGTAAGGGAGGGAAAATCAATGTATTTCGTCGCGCTGCTCCTCACGGTACGTTGCTTAGAAGAGGCAAGGACCCTGGAATACAGAGAGACCTGCGATATCCATCACATCCTCGCCGACTACCACTGTAGCCTTGCTGCGTCTCACCGGCAGGAGGATATCACTCTATCACTCTTGCGCTGTGAGCCTCAGCATGCCCTCCTGCGCCTGACTATCTGCGGTGGGGAGAAGACTCCGGTTTCAGCTATCCTGGAAACGGCGCTTCCATCATTATTCCAACATGACCATAGGAGTTACGAAGTGCAAGCCATCGATCTCACTCATCCCAGATGGGCTGGAATAAGCACCTGGGCCGATCTCCTGCCTCAACAGACAGAACGCTTTATGCATTTCTCATTCGCGACACCTTTGATCACTGCAGAACCGGGCTCGCAGCAAAACCGCAATGTTCTCCCTTTTCCGGAGCCGCTACCACTCTTCTCCAGTCTGGCTCATCGGTGGCAGATGCTGGGAGGCCCAGCACTGGCTGGAAGTGCAGAGCAACTGATCCGCGCCAGCGCATGCGTGGTCTCCAAGTATCGCCTACGCTCTCTGACGAGAGACGGTTCTCTGCCTGCACCCGTTGGTTACCTCGGCTGGGTCGAGTACGAGTGCCTGAGATATAACCCCAGGGCTATCGCATCGCTCAACGCATTAGCGCGACTCGCTTTCTTTACCGGGACAGGGTATCTGACAGCATACGGAATGGGTTCCACCACAACCCGTCTATCGTCGTGAGGAGGAAACATGCAGTGGTGTGTTGCTAAAACTGGATTCGAGTTGTTCGATATGTTGCACGCCTATGGATTAGCTATCCTGCTCACCTATGCGAGCAGATTGCCGGTCAGCGTGCGAGACGAGTCCCTGACCTACCGTATATCTTGCCCGACACAAACGACACCCTCGTCTGGAGTGGAGATTCTTGACCAGGTGCTGGCTCTGCCAGAATCCCGCAGCTTCCAGGCAAACGCGCGGGATTACTCCTTTCCCTCCACTCAAGTGGAGGTATTGGACGGGGTGCTCGCGACACTTTTTACGAAAGGAGAGCGCATACTTTCAGTGAGCGATTGGTTAAGTAAGCAGCGTTTGTCACCATCAACGGAGCCTGTTGGCATCATCAAAGCCGTCAAAGCCGTCAAGGAATGGAAAGATTCCGTTGAACGAGAGAGGCCGCACGCATCAGCATGGGTCGCCAGGGTACTCAATGATTACGATTGCGATCACCCCGCTATCCCGCTCCCAGGAAAGCCCGGCAGCAAGCGAGAGATCAGGGTATTGATGACAATCGACCCGGCGCTCGGATACTCGCTGCGCAGTCCGACCGGTGATGGATTAGTCTCGCGCAAAATAAATCTGGCATTGCACGGAGCTCGCTACGCAACCCTGCTGGCTTTTATTGGCGCCTCACGATTCTTACGCGCCCAACGTGTTTCTGGCAAGCTGGTCAATCTCTATGTTCCTCTGGCTACCACACTGGTTATCGACAAGAATACTGCCCTCCCTTTACTGTTCTCCACCGACTGCACGCCCAATCACGCAGCCATTGAGTTCTGGCTCACGCTTTTCGTCCAAAGCTTTCCTCGGCACGTATCCTGGAGAGCGTTGGCGTACCAGACCCTGCAAACGCAGGGGCTCCAGCAGTCCATAGGTCTGGATAAAGGCTTTCTTGACTGTGCCTGGCTAAAGCGTGTTGAAGAGGCAGTTGGCCAGGAAATCCTCTTGTGCTGGAGTGCGCAGCTCAGCTCAACAGAAACAAGCAGCCGAGATGAACGGCAGCATCTCTTAGACGCTTTGAGCACGCGGCATATCGGGGCATGGATGAGGCACCTTCAGGACGGAGCGCTGCGTTACTGCTGGTTGGGCCGCCAGGAAAAGCGCCCGTACAGCTTGAATGAAGTAAGGAAGATAACCGCGATGATGAATTCCTCCGAACACCATCCCTTGCGAAAAGTCCTGGAGCAGGAAGAGGGCACAATCTCCTTCGGTCGTGCGCTCCGGCTCCTCGGTGAAAATAATCACGCACTCCTGCGGGATCTAGTAATGATATTGGAGACAGTGCAAACGCTGGATCAATTGGATCGTGCCCTATACCGTGTAGTGCAAGAATGTGTACTGGCCAAGGCGAAGAACGACTTTATTCTTATTCCCTATGAAGGTGACTTCATACAGCTAGTCGATGATGTACACGAGCATGGAGTGCGCCTCATAGTGGGCGTGCTCATGCTCTTATCAGTACTCCGCTATCCACCCACTCAGGCGGCCGACCAGGATGACATGCCAACACTCGATGCCACTGAGACCGATGAAGCTCATTCTACTACAGGCACCGGCCGAGAGCTGGAAAACGTTGAATTACTTACTTTTGACGAAGGAGTAAACGAGCATGACGTCAGAGAATAATCGCTTCCCGAGTTACGATATGACCATCAATGTACGGGTCGCCTGGCAGGCACATAGTATCAGTAACGCAGGGGATAACGGGTCCAATCGACTCTTACCTCGTACGCAACTGCTGGCAGACCAAACGATCACGGACGCATGCAGCGGTGATATTCTCAAACACCACCACGCGGCACTCCTGACAGAGTACTTCGAAGCGGAGGGGCGTCCTTTATGCCCAGCCTGCCGGGTGCGCGACTCACGCCGGGCAGGGGGGCTTATTGACAATCCTGAGTACAAAAAGATCACGATTGAGCGGATTCTCAACGAGTGCGCGCTCTGTGACACCCACGGCTTTCTGATCACCGCCAAAAAGGCTGCCAGCGATGGCAGTGCAGACAAACGCGAGGGATTGCACAAGCATACGATCATCGATTATACCTTTGCTCTGGCATTGCCGAATCGTCACGCAGAGACCCTCCAGCTGCACACGCGCTCTGGAGCATCTCGTGAGGAAGGGCAAATGTTGATGACGCGGTCTTCTCGCTCAGGAGAGTATGCTCTGTGCATTCGCTACCACAGCGTGAGGATTGGTGTCGATACTTACCACTGGCAACTGGTGGTGCGGGACGAGGAGGAGCGCTTGCAGAGGCATCGCGCGATTCTCCGCGCCTTACGCGATACACTTGTGAGCCCAGAGGGTGCTCGCACCGCCTCGATGCTTCCTCACTTTACGGGGTTGGTCGGAAACATCGTCGTTCAAAGCGCGCCAGGTCGTGCGCCACTCTTTTCTGGATTGAGCGACGATTTTATGGCGCAACTAGAGTCAATGGCCGGGGACACCTGTCAGGTCTATCCGTTTGAGACAGTCAGTGCGTTCTACCAGCAGATGAATCGGCTCATCCAGTTTTCTGAACCGGCCTGGTTAGCAGCCTGGGGGCCTAAATCGCCATCCAAGTAGGAGCAGAAGAGGGGGGAGTAAACTGATGGCAAAGCTCTGGCTGGCAGCCGATTACCATTTTCCATCAACCTATTCCTGTCGTATTCCAATGAGCAGTGCAGGCAGTGCCATGATTACACCCGCGCCAGGCCCATCAACAGTACGTCTTGCGCTGATTCAGACCGGCATCGAGCTTTTCGGCCTGAAGACCACACAGCATGAACTTTTTCCGATCATTCGCTCTGCCTCCATCCAGATTCAACCACCTGAGACAGTAGCCATCTCACTCCATCGCCTGCGAGCTCATAAGTGGGAAAAAGGCAAGGCGGGAAAGCAAGAACGCTTTCAAGAGTCGGTGATTCTTCGGGAGATGGCCCATGCCACAGAGCCTTGCACTGTGTTTATAGAAGTCCCTTTAATTGAGGAAGAGCGCTTTCGTGGCTTGCTCCAAGCTATTGGTTATTGGGGTAAAACCGATTCATTAACCTACTGCATGAGCATAACGCAGCACCTTCCAGATACGACCGTTTGTGTAGTACCCTTGCGAACATTGCAAAATGGTCAGCCAGTTGGACAATTTTTCGCCTGCATATTAACGGAATTTCGTGATCAACAGGTGACGTGGCAGGAGATCGTTCCGACTTTGGCGGGTAGTCAAGGCGAGCCCTTTCTTCTTGACGTATATGTTTGGCCGATGCTCGTAGAGCATAAACCGGGTGGTAGCAAATTCCTCACCCGTCATCCCTTCTTACCGGTAAAAAGAGAGCGAGAAGCATGATCCCGCCTTGTTTGATCGCTGATAATCCAGGAGATACAGAGACAAGACATTTAGCTCATCTAAGAAGATGAATGCAAAGAAAGTTGTGACGAACTGCAACGCTCTCTCGCGATTGTATCAAAAGCAATTTGAGGGAACAGCGCGTCTTATTGCACCCTCGGGCTTAAAAGTGCTTCAAACGCTTTGTCGCGATTATATTTCTTTTTACGGGACCCCCAGGCTGATGTGCGCCTGGCTGTACGTCTGCTTCAAACGCTTTGTCGCGATTATATTTCTTATTACCTCTGCACGTAAGAAAATTGGTTTCACCACTGTCTTTGAAAGATCTTGCGAGAAGCCTTCTTTACTAGTAAATATAATTCGGAACAATGGAGCTGTCAAGTCAACTAATGACCGTATTGCAGGGTTGCAACTGGCGCGAGAGGTGTTGCAGATGCTTAACACAGGGTAACCTCTCGCAAACATATAACCGCAGAGAACCATAGAAATTTCCAATTGAACGCGCTTCGAGATTACTTTGCAAAGAAAGAGTTTTCGCCACGACTCCAACTATTACTTCCCCTGTTTCGCCATAAATACTTTGAGAGTAGGAAAGTGATGATGCCTCAGTTCGAGGTTTTTTGAAAGGATCGGCTCAAATAAAGGCTGATTCCGAAGTTACTTCTCTCACGAGGCTAGCTGATCTATCTTTTCTAACAAGAAGCGAGTGTCTTGAATAGACGAGTTTGAGGCGCTATTTTTCAGTGTTCGGTTGGTACTATAAAGATTCAAGAACATTTTGCTTGTGTCGTTCAAAATCTTCACGGATGCACGATAACAATGCACTAGCGCAATGCAAAGTCTAAATCAGTGCAATGCAAAGTCTAAATCAGTGCAATGCAAAATCTAACGTTACAAATGTAAATTCACAATCCACAGCACACGCCAGCCCTCACGCCGCTGATCTCGCTGTTCAACGAAACTGGAACGGCCCATTTAATCGCCCCTTCCGGCTTCAAAGTCACTATCCTGGCAGGGTTGGTAGGGGGCGGCACACGCTGGCTCTACAAGAGGCAAAAGCGTGACAACCAGGAGAGAACCCTGCTTCCTGCCCAAAAGCGCGAGGGGTACTGGCGGCGCTGGCTAGCAGCAGCGCTGGTAATACTGTGCATCAGTGGCTATACCTTCCTCAGCGGCGGAGCACCGGCAGCATTACGTGCCGGGATCATGGGCATACTGCTGGTTGTAGCACCGCGCTTTGGGCGCATTTACAACATCTACACCGCTCTCGCGCTGGCAGCGCTCTTAATGAGCCTGTTCGATCCTTTTGTCATGTGGGACGCCGGTTTTCAGTTATCGATACTGGGTACGCTGGGTATCGTCGTACTTACACCTCTTTTTAAACGCCTGTTACATCCTGTTGAACGTGTACCCTTTGCTCATCACCTCACCGAGATAATCGCAGTTACTCTGGCGGCCCAGATTGCAACTTTACCCATCATCGGTGTCACCTTCAGCCAGGTTTCGTTTATCGCGCCACTCACAAATCTGCTAACCGTACCCCTGCTCGTTGCAATACTCGTGCTGGGAACAGCGCTTTGCGTGGCAGGCGCCTTTTACATACAGTTCGGCATCCTGTGCGGCTGGATCATCTGGCCGCTGCTCTGGTTCGTTGATAAGGCCGTTTCATGGTCTGCTATGCTTCCGGGGGCCTTTGCCAGCGCGAGCAACATAGATCCACGCCTGCCCTGGTGCTACTACGCCCTGCTCATCTTGATAGTAAGCGTTGTCGTACTTCGCTGGCCTGCACAAAGGCAGCCGCACACGGTAAACGCCACGCTCCAACCCTTGTCACAGCCCATGCAGCAGCCGCACAAGATAGCGGCCGCGTCCCCACACCTGCCACGATCCATCAGGCCGGTATTACGCTATGCAGCAGCCGTCATAGTGATCCTGGCGGCTGGAGTAACCATCGCAGCAGCCCCGCCCGGTGAGCAACTGACCATTACCTTGCTGAATGTAGGTCCAGCAAACAAGCCGGCACAAGGTGAAGCCATCCTTATCCATACAGCGGATGGTAAAACCGTGTTTATCGACGGGGGGCCCGATGTTGCCTCGTTAGCGCAGGAACTGGATAGCCGCCTTCCTTTCTGGCAGCGCTCCATCGATACGGTAATACTGACAACCCCGAAGCAAGATCACCTGGCCGGGTCACAGGATGTCATCGGTCGTTTCCAGGTAGGCGAGGTCCTGGACGCCGGGATGCTGCACCC
>Ga0209648_10001828_pt1 | contig 17334 bp, 14 predicted proteins | sample GraSoi2013_115cm_FD_185830 | JGI IMG/M metagenome (GOLD analysis project Ga0209648, IMG submission 185830) | Grasslands soil microbial communities from the Angelo Coastal Reserve, California, USA - Sample 9_17_2013_115cm (SPAdes) (version 2) | ecosystem: Environmental > Terrestrial > Soil >...
GTGCGGCGCTTGATGGACGAATTTGAAATCACCTCGCAACCCGGCCGAGGGACAACTGTGGTGGTGAAAAAATGGAGACAATAAAAGAGCCGATGGTGGAATACGGCGTGGCCAAGCTCGCCCTTCCGGGCCATGACCAGTCGGGCGACCACCATGTGGTCCGCTGCAACCGAAACGGAGTGCTCATCGCAGCCATCGACGGCATTGGCCACGGCGAAGAGGCGGCGGACGCCGCGAAACTGGCGGCTTCCATTCTTAATGCCAGTGTCGACGAACCAATTATTTCCTTGGTGGAGCAGTGTCACGAGCAACTTCGACCAACTCGGGGTGTTGTTTTGAGCGTTGCATCCATTGACCCAGCGCATGGAATGATGACTTGGATTGGTGTCGGAAACGTTCAAGGAGTATTGATGCGCGCTGACACGAAGAATAGAAATCCGCAAGAAACGCTTCTTCTGCGTTCGGGAGTTGTGGGATCCCGATTGCCGCCCCTGCAAGCCACGGTAATCCCTGTGGCTAAAGATGACACACTGTTTTTTGTGACCGATGGCGTTAGCGGTAATTTTGTCGAAAACCTTCCCGTTTTGGGAAACCCACAGAGAGCAGCAGACAGGATTCTCGAACGATACCGGATTGGAACCGATGACGCGCTGGTGTTAATCGCTCGATTGGTAGGAATTCGAACGTGAAGATGGCCACCCAACGCAAACCGAAAGCGCAAGCAAGATTTGAGGACGAATACGCTTCGTTCTTGCGTGAGTACGCGGCAGGGAGCGGCGAAGCCGCGCTAGGCAAAGCCTACGAGCTGGGGCGACGAGCTCTTGCTGAAGGGAAAAGCCTGGTGGAGATTGCCTCCCTGCACCATGAGGCCGTACAAGGATTGATTAGGGAAGAAAAAGACGAGGAACTTCGCAAGAGTTTGGTCCAGACGAGTGGCGACTTCCTTGCGGAATGCCTGTCTCCGTACGAGATGGCGCACCGGGGATTTCAGGATGCAGTGAAGGCCCTGCGCCAGCTTAACGAGACGCTGGAGGAAGAAATCAAGCGCATCGCGTACGCGGTGCACGACGAAGCTGGGCAACTGTTAGTCGCCGTGCACCTTGCGCTCGCCGAGGTAGCTCGAGAATTACCGCAGCCCCAACAAGCGCAGGTCGGACAGATTAAGGAATTGCTGAACCAAGTTGAAAAACACCTGCGCCGGTATTCGCACGAACTTCGGCCCACGATCCTGGATGATCTCGGATGGGTCCCCGCAATCCGTTTTCTGGCGGAGGGAGTTTCAGCTAGAGCCGGTCTGCCAATCCACATTGACGCGACCTTTTCCGGACGGCTGCCCGGCCCGGTGGAGACCGCGCTTTATCGAACCGTGCAAGAAGGATTGACCAATGCGGTTAAGCATGCAAAGGCACGGAATATCTGGATTCGCGCGTGGAAAGAGAGAGACGCATTGTGTTGTTCGATCCGGGATGATGGAGCGGGCTTTGACGCCGCCCCAGTTCAAACGAAACCGAGCCGCAAAGGGCTGGGATTGATTGCCATGCAGGAGAGAATGAGCGCGATCGGAGGCACTCTTCGCGTCGAATCCTGCCCTGGACGTGGAACAGAGCTTTCGGTACGGGTCCCATTGGAGGTTGGCCATGCCAATACGCGTCGTGCTCGCTGATGACCATGTTCTGGTACGCCAGAGCCTGAAGGCGTTGTTGGAGCGGGAGAACTTTCAGGTTGTTGCCGAAGCATCCGATGGACAGGAGGCCGTTCGCCTGTCGGAATCGCTCCACCCAGATATCGCGGTCATTGATATCAGCATGCCAATACTGAACGGTATTGAAGCGGTTCGTGAACTCGGCCGTTCATGCCCGAAAACGAAGGCGATTCTGTTAACACAGCATGAAGAGGATCAATATATCCGAGAGGCCCTCGTAGCCGGGGTGAAAGGATATGTCTTGAAGAACCAGGCAGCCAGCGACCTCATTCACGCTATTCAGCAAGTCTCGCGAGGCCAATTTTACTTGAGTCCTGGCGTATCGCGGGCAGTGGTGGAGGCCTACCGCACTAAGTCGGATAGCCCTGCCGATCCCCTGACAGCGAGGGAGCGCCAAGTATTGCAATTGATTGCCGAGGGAAAATCCACTAAGGATGCCGCCTCCCTTCTGGGTATCAGTGTAAAGACGGCCGAATCGCATCGCATGAGGCTGATGCAGAAACTGGATATTCACGAAACAGCAAGTCTGGTGCGCTACGCGGTGCGCCGCGGCTTGATCCAGCCCTGAATCGAAGGTTTTCTTAACCGCGGAAGACTTCCGTGTGGCCCGCCCATTCTGTCATCAACAGTACTCGCCCTGTTTTCAATTCTTGCGAGAATGGCATTCCTGGCCTGGGTGGCAACTGATAGGGTCTTTACCGCAGTGGGAAGAGAGGAAACTACCGATTGCCTGGGACGGAGGGATTTCCTAATCTGCTCGCGAATGATGCGTACACGTGTCCTGCTTGCGGACGATCATGGCCTAATCCGCCAGGGTCTGAAGGCCTTGTTGGAAGGACAAGGATTTCAAGTAGTTGGTGAGGCTTCGGACGGACAAGAAGTGCTGGGCAAAGCAGAAAAGACCCACCCCGATGTCGCCATCCTTGATATCCGCATGCCAGTTCTGAACGGTGTGGACGCCGCCCGCGAACTGAGGAAGTCATCGCCGAACACTAAGGTCATTATTCTCACGCAGCATGATGAAAATCAGTATGTTACTGAGGCTCTCCAGGCCGGCGCAAAAGGATACGTGTTGAAGAGCCAAGGAGCAGAAGATCTGGTCCACGCGATACGCGAAGTTTGCCGCGGAGCCGTCTATCTCAGCCCAAGCATCTCGCAAACTGTAGTGGGAGCTTATCTCGCAAAGGGTACTGTTTCAACCGACGAGCTGTCAGGACGGGAGCGCCAAGTTCTCCAATTAGTTGGTGAAGGAAAGTCGACCAAGGACATTGCTGTGCAGCTGGGAATCAGCGTGAAGACGGCTGAATCCCACCGGGCAAGACTAATGAAAAAGCTCGATATTCATGAAACCGCAAGTTTGGTGCGCTACGCGATTCGGCGAGGTTTAATCCAGGCCTGACCACATTCACACTGGCATTTGCCCCTGGGCCGTTATCGGTCGTTCTACTTACCAGGATTGGATGATTCACCGGATTGCAATCATTTGGTAACAGGCTATTTTGGAGTCAGGAGGAAACGGCCGCTTCCGTGTAAAGGGCCCACCCTACCACCCCAATCTTCCACCTGCCCTAACACGGAGGCGGACCGGAGTTCGAGCGATAGAGGATTCAAGGTGGGAAGCAGTTTAGCGGGCAAAGGCAAGTGAAACAGGTCGCGAGCGTTTTTTTGGAATGTATCGGACTAGCTTGGAATAGAGCGAACGGATAAGGAAGATGGCATCTGACGTGGAACTAGACAATTTCAGTAGCTGCTCACGCAAGCGCCCCGATCACTTCAGGTCGAGTCGTCCATTTGATGCCACGCCCCCGGGCTGGAGCGCCGACTCCGAATCGCTGTTACGACGCGATGTATCTCGCCTGTTATTTCGCGCGAAGAAAGAGGGCATTGATGAGCCCTTCGAATCCAGGCTCTTAGAAGCCAATGAGGAGTTCGCGAGCCTGTTGCAGGAGGCAAGCGCGCTGCCAAACGGCGCGATTTCTAGTCAAAGGCCATCGATCAGTGAAATCCTGATATGCGCAGTTCGGTGCGCCGCAAAGCAATATATTCTGCTGGCAGAACTGGGCGATCTTGCCCTCGTGGACGAACTGACCGGCCTCTATAACCGCCGCGGATTTATGGCCATTGCCGAACGGCAATTAAAAGTTGGCCGCCGGTCGGGCAAGGGGATGCTGCTCTTTTTTATAGACGTGGATGATTTGAAGCAGATTAACGATTCATATGGTCATTCCGAGGGCGACCAGGCTTTGAAGCGAACGGCCCAAGCCTTAGAGATGACTTTTCGAGATTCCGATGTCATCGCTCGGATAGCAGGCGATGAGTTTGCCGTCCTCGCGATCGAGGCGGCCGATCACAGCGAAGCAGCAATTAGGGCGCGCCTTTGCGGGGATTTGAAATCAATCAGCGCGGAAGAGTCTCGTTACTCGATTCGTCTAAGCATGGGCGTGGCGCGATTCAATCGGCGCGACAGCAGACCGATTGGAGAACTGATGGCTCAGGCCGACAAGGCCATGTACGAGGAAAAGCGGCGCCGGTCGAAGTTTCTTTTCGGCCCGACGGCCACTAATCAACCACAATAAATACCATGGCTCTCATCGGATCATTTACGCGCTTCCTGCCGATTCCCGCGGTTTTTCGGCATCATCCAGCTTGGCGCAACCCAACCAGAGTTGGCTTGAAAGATGACTTACAACACCTCTATGCGGTCTGGGCGACTTGAGAAACGGACTTGGCTGGCTGTCCCCCTACAGATCTCCAGCCTTCATGACTCGACTGCGATAGAGCGGACGACCACTGAAAACGTATGCTCTTTGGGGATCCGTGCTGTGATGGGACGGCCTAGGGAGCTGGGTGAACGACTCTTCGTCAAGTCGCCAGATGGTGCTCTGCAAACGCTCGCGCGTGTAGTTTATTGCCAGAGGCTCTCCGATGGGCGTTATGGTGTGGGTTTCCAATTCCAGCAAAAAGCCACCAATTGGCTGAAAAAGTCACTGACTAGAACAGATTGAGTGATGTGATTGGAACGGAGAAATCACCGAGCTCCCGGTAGCGAGTCCACGAAAGATTGAGCCTCTACCTCTACACGACCTTTTCGATTTGGTCCGCTCCAAGTAACCGTCGCCAGCGAAGAACGCCCCGTCCCTAGAGAGGGAGTGCACGTTGATGGGGTGAAGGTTACTGTTCGAAGATCAAGAGGGTGGGGTACGCGCCGGACGACGACACCACCACAAACTTCGAGGGGGAAATCACGTAGATGATACCTGCAATGTTCCCACTCACAGTTCCTCTTCCATTTGGGTAGGTTGAGGAGATGGAGTATGTAGCATTGGCCGCCACACCCAGAAGTGCTCCGCTGGCGGTGCCGATATCTTCAGTGCCAGAGATGTTGCCCGTTGGGCTGGCACCATCCGCGGTGAACTCGCCGGAGAAGATAAAATCGTTAACGTACGTCGGAATCGCCATCGAGCCGGCATACCTGCCCATCACAGCACTATTGGTCAGCGGTCCTGCTGCTTGTGGCTCTCCGAACCCGAACGAAACACACGGATCCGGCACGATGTAGAAGGCCTGATTGGAGCTGACCAGGTAGGCAGCCGCATAAGCACTGCCGATCCTGACTGCTGTCCGCCCATTGCTCGCAACATTGTACGTCCCCGTACCGCCACCTTCGCCGAAGCAGCTCGCGTCTTGGAACAATGTCAGCGTTCCAATGCCGTCGGCCTGGAGCAACCCTGCATCGGCACCCCCGACCCCGGAGCCGTACATCACCATGCCACCATTAAGCGAAGCGTTGGAGAAACCTAGGATGGGAGTTTGCTGCTGCAGCACCGCGCCGTTGAGCAAAGGCGTCAGCGGGGTAACCGCATCCATTTCCATGGCAAATAGCTTCCCGGCATTGACCACGTAGAAGACAAAATTCAGGTTCGTCGGCGTACCGCCGGCCACAGGAGGCAGATTCAGTATTCCTCGTCCAGTCGCCCCGTCAGTTAGCATGTAGTCCCCCGCAAAAACGTTCCAGGTCGAAAACATACCAGCCAGATTGATGTCGGCGGCTCCGTTGGTTAACGTGCCCGCTCCGTTTGCCGTAAAGCGGCCCGCAATCGCGGTACGATTGTTCGACTGGTCGAAGCCGGCAACGCCAAACGCGTAGTCCCCCGTGATTTTGGCCGTGCTGTATGCAGTGGTGTCCACCTTCTCCATAGTCCCAGAGCCAACTGTCCCGTGCCCTCCCGCGGCATCGATCTCGACGAATTTTGCGTTGCCGTTGGCCATCATGGCGAAGGCAAGCGTGCCTCCACCCGGAATGTTCAGGTTCATCACACCCCTGTTGGCCGCTCCGATCGAGTAGGTCCCGTTGAACGATTGAGCGATTAGTTTCTCCATGGCGCCTACGCCATTGGTGTCAAGTTCGCCGTTAGTCAAATTCCCCGCCCCGTCTGACGTGAATCGTCCCACGGCAGCGAAAGGAGTCGAGTTGTTGCCGCCTCCCGTGGTCATCCCGTTAAACGTAAATGCATAGTCGCCCTTCAGCGCCGCGTTGTTCACTCCAGGAGCGGTCTGGGCACGAACCGTCGAAGCGAGGAACAATGTCAAACACATGATGCACAAAACACTCGGTTTCCTCATTTTTCCACTCTCCTTGTTGGCCGGGCGTTGCAGGGGTCAGTTTCGTTGCGAACCAACGATCATGACTACTCCGCGAAGTGAGAACATCCTTCCCCAAACCTAAAGTACATTTGCCGTCCGACCTAAAACCGTCTCCATTAACTCATGCACTCTTTCCTGCTCTCGACCACCTTCGAGATGACTCGCTTCCCTGTTTCCGCAGCAGTGGTTGCCACGTTCGAAAGATTTATTCAATCTCGTGCAAAAGAAAATCGGGTGGTTACCGGAAAACTGCGATAGGAAAAGGCCTAAATCGTTGGCAGATACTGCTGGGGATAAACCTGTTCTCCCCACATGGGCAGTGAAACCGACGGCCATTATCTGGCCCTTGGCCAACGGGGCCGACCTTCCAATTACTGGCCTGGCGGACGACCAAGGCCATGTCCAATTTTTGGCCCCCTGGCCAGTTGTTTCCTCGCAGCCCAAGGGTTTAGCCTCGCCTCGGTAGTAAGTTCTATAACTATTAGTACTAGATGCTGCTCGCGGCCGCACTCCTCCACTACTTTTCGAACAAGCCAAGAGCCCGGGCGAGAGAAACATGAGGACGAAATCGTGCGTCATTTTGGCTTTGTTGTAACGGTTTTGCTACTCGCCGTTATCAATGCGGGATGTTCCGGACTCATAAGCCCAGCAAACAACTCGGGACCGGTCGCTCCCGCGATTACCACCCAGCCGACCAGCCAGACGGTCGCGGCGGGCCAAACCGCCACGTTCGCTGTGGCTGCCGTGGGCCGCGGCCCGCTGAGCTATCAATGGCAGAAAAACGGAGTGGCGATGAGTGGCGCAACGTCGTCCAGCTATACCACGGCTGCCACCACGAGTTCTGACGACGGGGTGCAGTTCATTGTCGTGATCAGCAATGCTGTGGGAACTGTTTCCAGCAACCCGGCTATTCTCAGGGTAAATCGGACTCCGGTGGCTCCTTCGATTACAACCCAGCCGGCCAGCCAGACGGTGGTGGCAGGTCAGACAGCCTCCTTCAGTGTGGCCGCCACTGGCACCGCCCCGCTGAGTTATCAGTGGCAGAAAAGTGGCGTGGCGATCATTGGTGCAACTTCTTCCAGCTACACCACGCCAGCGACAACCAGCTCTGACAATGGGACGCAGTTCAGCGTGCTCGTTAGTAACACGGCCGGAAGTGTGACCAGCGGAGCGGCCACCCTCACGATCAACGCGGCTCCGGTTCCGCCTTCAATCACGGCGCAGCCGACGGGCCAGACAGTGACGGCAGGCCAGACTGCCACCTTCAACGTGGCCGCAACGGGTACTGCTCCTTTTAGCTATCAGTGGCGAAAGAACGGCGTGGCGATTAGCGGCGCGACCTCTTCTAACTACGCTACGCCGGCCACAACGAGTTCTGACAACGGAGCGCAGTTCACCGTTCTAGTCAGCAACTCGGTGGGTAGTGCGACCAGTAACGCGGCCACCCTCACGGTCAATGCGGCCTCCGTGGCTCCTTCGATTACAACCCAGCCGACAAGCCAGACGGTCACAACTGGTCAGACCGCAACCTTCAAGGTGGCTGCAACAGGCACTGCCCCGTTAAACTACCAATGGCGGAAGAACGGAGTGGCGATCAGCAGCGCTACCTCGGCCTCCTACACCACACCGGCCACAAATTCATCAGACAATGGCGCGCTGTTCACAGTCGTAGTTAGCAATACGGTGGGTGGTGTTACCAGCAGCGCAGCCACCCTCACGGTCAATGCGGCCCCGGTGGCGCCATCGATTACCTCGCAGCCAACTAGCCAGACCGTAACGGCAGGCCAACCTGCGACCTTCAGTGTCGCTGCAACAGGCACTGCCCCATTGAGCTACCAGTGGCGGAAGAACGGCATCGCCGTCGGCGGAGCGACCTCTTCCACTTACACAACGCCGACCACGACCAGTTCCGACAACGGAGCGCAGTTCACCGCGCTGGTCAGCAACGCGGTGGGTAGTGTGACCAGTAACTCGGCCACCCTCACCGTGAATGCGGGCCCCATGGCCCCTTCGATTACTACGCAGCCCACAGGCCAGACAGTAGCCGCAGGCCAGGCTGCTGTCTTCAACGTGGCAGCCACAGGCACCGCCCCACTTACCTATCAGTGGCAAAAGAACGGCATCGCGGTCAGCGGAGCGACCTCTTCCACTTACACTACGCCGGCCACGACGAGTTCTGACAACGGGGCGCAGTTCACCGTGCTTGTCAGCAACTCGGTCGGAAATGCCACCAGCAACCCAGCCACGCTCACGGTCACAAGCCCGACGGCGTTTCCTGTGTGGGTATCCCCCAGTCTGAGCCGAGTGGGGCAGGCCGATGTCCCCGGCACGACTTCTTCCATCAGCCTCTCCGGTGCACGCGGTGAAACTGTAGACACACAAGTCGTCGTGCAGGCCCCCGCGGGCGGCTTGACCAACGTCAACCTTAGCGCCAGCGCGCTCACCGGTCCCGGCGGTGCAACTATCCCGGCTTCCAGCATCACTCTCTATCGCGAGCACTACGTCTCCGTCACAGGTACCGCGAGCTACGGCGGTGGCAGCAATCCTCCGCTTGGTTCAGGAACCTATGCCGAACCGCTCATCCCCTTCAATGATCCGGAAACCGGCTCGCCCCTGTGCGGCACCTCCGCCGTGCTCAAGGCTTGCAACGCCTCCCTCACCGCCGGCCAGAATCAACCCTACTGGATCGACATTTCCGTGCCGAACGGAGTAACAAGCAGCCCGCCGGGAACCTATACCGGCTCCATCTCGCTCACAACTGCTCAGGGTAATGCGACCATTCCGGTCACCATGACGGTGTGGAACTTTGGGCTCCCCATGCAGCCTTCCGAACTTTCTCTATGGACGCTGTGGGCGCCCTCCGCTGGCAACACCACAACCACCCTGGGGCAAGCCCTGATGCGCAACAAAGTCATGGGCTGGTATGATGCCGCCGCCAATTCCTCCTCCGATATCACCAATCTCGGTCTCAACCGTTCCGGCCTGGACGGCTACTACTATATCGGGATCCAGTGCAACGGTTCCTATAGCAGCATACCGTCCACAAGCCAAATCAACGCTGCAGCCGCCAATTTCCCGGCTGGCCTCGGACTGGACTTCTACCTCGCCGACGAATTGAATGGCTGCACCGGCGATTACTCGGCCATCAAAACCATGGGCGCCAACGCCCATGCTGCCAACCGCAGCGTCAAGACCATGATGACCATCAACGCGGTTGACTCAAATCTATTCGGTGCCATCGACCATTGGGTGCTGCTCGATTCCGTGCAACAGTGGCCCGCTCTGCCCTTTACCGGCGGCGGCGACCTCTGGAGCTACACCAGTTGCAACGCGGGGTTCGGCAACACTCCGGAATGGATGGTGGACTATCCACCGATCAACGAACGTATCCAGGCAGGCTTCTTGAACTGGACCCAAGGCGCGGCGGGTATTCTTTACTATCGCTCTGACGGCTGGACTGCCGGAAACGCCATCGGCAGTTGGAACAACGTGGATACCACCGCTTGCGGCGGCGGCTTGGGACGGCCGGGTGACGGAATCTTCCTCTACCCGCCGGGGCCCATCGCCTCTACGGAGTCCGCTCCCGGGATCCGTCTAAAGGCCATTCGCGACGGTATTCAAGACTACGAATACGCGCAGATTCTCAAGAACCTGGGGCAAGTCCCCTTCGTGAATTCCGCCCTCCAGCCGATTGCCACAAGCTGGACCAACTGGACTCACGACCCGAACTCTCTGGAGAATGCACGGCTGCAATTGGGCCAACTGCTCCACCAGCTTGCCCCTTAGGCAATTAGGCCCTCAGAGTCCCGGAGACCATACATCTACTCTCTGCGAGCAGGCGCAATTCGCGCCGGCTCGCAGAGAATAGGGCCAACGAGAAGTCACCAAACGTGCGCCCAAACGCCCGTGCTAGCTCACGTAATTTGCGTATCCGGCAACGGTGTACGCTGGACTCAAATCACCACGTTGTTCAATCGCTAATTTCGTTCGGAATTCGCTGGCCAGTTGCCCCATTGTCAAGCACCTCAGGTCTCCGTTGCGCACCAAGATGCCAAGTTCGTCTAGAAAACGGGCGACAACATTTTCAAGTCGCGGCCACTCCGCGTAAAGATTTTCTGGATGAAACCAGACATGGAAAACGCCGCCGTTTCGGCGCACACGGTCCAATCCTTTTCTGAGCCTCCGCAAGCGACTCGAGTCAGGTATGTACTTACGCCAGCCGGCGGCGTACCGGATCAACAACGATCCCGGAATGGAAACGATGCCGTCTTTTAGTGAAGGCTCGACCATGCGGGGTGATAACCCAGCGAAGTCTGCCAATATCATGGCAACGGATGTCAACTTGTCGCTTGCGCAGCGAAATCGGAGTTTGTCAACGTCGCGAAAACACGTGAATCCTGCGTCTCGCAGCTCAGCGACGTAGGCGACCAAATTCCGCGGGTAAACGAAACACTTTGCTGGAATTCCAAGTTCTCGCGCGATCCGGGCACAATATTGATACTCAGCGATTGCCCGTTCCCGGGTCATGCCAGGCTGTCTAAACGGCACGTGCGAAAACGAATGGAATCCGATTTCCTGCTCCGGCTCTGCGCGCCGGATCATTTCCACCAGGCTCGCACCGAACCACTCAGGATGAGTCAATTCGTCGCCTTCCTTTGGAACATAACTGAACCAGGGCTTCGAGAAATGGGGGAAGTTCACTTCTGGCAGCCCGGTTACGTCAGGCAAAGAAGGGCGCATCATCGCACCGACCACCGCCCAAGATGCGGATATCCCGTTGCGCGTAAGGTGATTCAGCAAATTGGGCACGCCAACGTCATGGGTCCACCGGCCCATCTTGAGCAGTTCGTCGTCAAATGAAAGATCGAAGCTGCCCCAACTGAGTTCCAAATCCAGGCTCATTACGACCGTCGGTTGGGTCATCTCAAATCACACGCGCGAGGAGCATTGCGCACTGCAGTGACACGCACGGCTCGCGTGCTGTGTGTGGCGGGGTATTTTGTCTATCAAGTCGCGCATGAACTGGCGTGCAATATTTCAACTCTTAGTGGGACATCTTTTGGCAGACGGGAAACCGTTTCGCAGGCTCTCGTATCGGTTGTAAAGATGCTTGTAGGCAAACAGAGGCAAATCCAGCAGTCCAGGCAGAGGATCGTCTGCAGCCATCAGCGCAAATTCGATCGGCCTGCGCAAGGAGCGTAAGTACGCCCCGAAACTCAATCGACCGCGAAACATTTCGTGAACAGCGGCTGGAACATCGGTACTCATGCGAACCCATCGAGCACCTGCTCGTCCAGTCTGTTCTTGCACGGGTTTGCCTACCATCATCCGCCAGAGAAGGTAGGGAAAATCAACGCCCGCATGGGCACCTAGTGCAGACCAGGTCCACAACCTTGGATTGATATCCAGGAGCTTGAAACCTCCATTTGGGGAGTCAAACTTGAACTCCAATTCAACAAGTCCCGTATACCGCATTGCGGCAAGTAGACGCCGTGAAGGTTCCACAATCTCAGGCACATCGAGGGTTTCGACAAACGAGCTCGAATATCCGAAATCGATCGGGTACTGCCGCGTCCGCCGCGCTGTGAGAGAGACAATCGGTTTTCCGTCGCGGCAAAGCGCCGCATATGAGAATTGGAACTCACCCCCGCCAGGGATGAGTTCCTGAACAAGAATCAACTCGGCAGGAATCATCTCGCGCGCTTCGCGGTACCTGGCAAGCAATTCGCCACGATTTTCCACGCGCCAAGCCTTATCCGCAGTGAACCGATTGACCGAGGCATGCGCGGCAGGCTTCAAAATGGCGGGAAAAGTACAGGCGACAGCTTCGAGATCTGATTCCGCGCCAGGATAAAACGTTACGGGATAGTCAACCTTTTCGCTCGTGGCAATTTGATAGGTTAAACGCTTATCGTAGGCCCAGCGGAGTGCGTCCCATGTGGGGGTCGATACGCGGAATCGCCGCGAAAGAGGGGTGTGAAATTTTGAGAGCAATGCGGCCGATTCATCGCTGGTCGGAAACAGCACCCATTGGTCGAGCCCGTACCGTTCCGCAACCCGTAAGAGGTACTCGACTTGTGCCTCGCTTTCCCCGTCCGGCCACGGCAAAGTCTTTAGTGTGTACCGGGAGCAACTGGCCAGCTTTATGTTCGGTGTGGTGGCGATCCAAACTGGCACGCCACGCCGGCCCAGACTCCTCGCGATCGTAAGACCATTGAGGTTTCCACCTAAGACCAAAGCTCCAGTCGTTTCAATCATGGAAGAAGGCTGTTATATGACATATCCTTGATGACTCTCAAGTCTTGTCTACTGATTGCCCAAAGGGGTTTATCCGAGCTCAGCGACGAGGGGTTCCCTAAGCTGAACCCTCTGGCCCGCAGCTTTCCCCGCAACGTAACGGAGTAGTGCGCGCGACGCGTAATGCGTTCCGACAACAAACTGCATAAGCGGACCGAAACTCCAAATGGCCGGCGCTCCTAGAAAGTGCAATCTCGGGATGGACGTTTCAAACCCTTCGCTGAGTCGCGGGAAACCTTGAAATCGATTTATGGAATGCGCGAGCTTCGGGTCAAGGAAATCGTATTTGGAAACGTCCACTTTGTATCCGGTTCCCAGAAAAACGTGGTCGATGGTTCTCAAGCTTCCGTCATCGAGCCGAACCCTGATGCGCTCGCCAACCGGAGTAGCGGAAACAATCGAACGGTCAAGGCTCACGGGCACGCTCTTAAGCCTCTCCACTAACCAGCGCGCACCGGCGGGCCGGATTGATCGACTCCGGAGCCAGTCCTGAATTGAACGGGGCAGCCTCCTGACCAGGTCCGGCCGCGCGACAATCTGGCTGATACCGGCGGGCCCGACGTCAGTGGGTGCATACAATAGTTTTGAAACTCTGGAGCCCAAACCATTGTGAATCGCTTTGGACACCAACCCACCAAGCCAGCGAATTCGACGGGTGCGCGCTACGATCTCGACTTCGGCGCCGCTTTCATGCAACAGGGCGGCCGATTCCAGTGCGCTCTGGCCGCTTCCGACCACTAGCACCTGTTTGCCGGCGAACCTGTGGAACTCGCGATGTTCAGATGTATGAGACGCCAGCGAACTCGGCAGGCGTGCAAATTCTGGCGGACGCCACGCAAACGAACTGATGCCAGCGGCAACAACCAAACGGCGCGCAAGAATCGTATCACCTTCATGGAGGATCAGCCGGAAGCCTTTTTCGTCGGACTCGACACGGGCAATCTTCCTTCGATCTAGGTCGGGTACTGCCTGCCGTTGATACCAGTGTCCGTAGTCGACGAAGCGGTCTAGTGGCACAGGGCTGGAAAAGTGAGTGCGGCTCGCTGCCCGGAATGCTTCCAGAGTCAATGACTGATTCGGATCGGCAATGTGCGTCGCGGCCCATCCCGAGCGCAGCAACATACCGACTGGCATCTTGTCTTCCCAAAAGGACATGGGCTCGCCGAACGTATGTACGTCCACACCTTTAACCGTGCGCAAGTGAGCGGTCGCAGATAGTCCATAAGGACCCGCACCAATAATTGCTACGTCGCATTTTGTCATTGTGCCCTCGAATAGAAAAATATTCGGTTTTTCAATCCACCAGAAAAATGCCGTGATGCTGAATCATTCAGAAAAGGATCGCAGGTGCCCAGTACTCGAAAGGAATTCGGGCAGGCATGGAAAAAGCATTCGCTATTCTTTCTATGGCGGGGCAAGCTGATGCAACAGCTTCCCCAATTGCACCCGTGCATTCTCCAGGGCTTCTGGGTCGTGACTCCAGGTGGTCCAGTTGGCCGCTATCGACGAAAGAATGGAGTTCACCAGCGAGACTTGTCCCAGATTCTTTAGAATCTGAGCATATTCGTAGTCTTGAATACCGTCACGGATGGCTTTCAGGCGGATCCCCGGAGCAGACTCCGTGGAAGCGATCGGCCCCGGGGGGTACAGGAAGATGCCGTCACCCGGTCTGCTCAGGCCCCCGCTGCAACTAGCCGTATTCACATTGTTCCAACTGCCGATAGTGTTCCCGGCGGTCCAGCCGTCGGCGCGGTAGTAAAGGATGCCGGTCGCTCCTTGCGTCCAGTTCAAGAAGCCCGCTTGGATGCGCTCGTTGATCGGGGGATAGTCCAGCATCCATTCCGGAGTGTTGCCCAAGCCGGCGTTGCAGCTGGTATAGCTCCAGAGGTCGCCCCCGCCGGTAAACGGCAGCGCGGGCCATTGTTGGACGGAATCGAGCAGCACCCAATGGTCGATGGCACTGCCGCCATCGCCCTCGTTGAAGAGATTGGCGTCAGGCGTGTTGATAGCCATCATGGTTTTGACACCGCGATTGGCGGCATGGGCGTTGGTACCGATGGTCTTGATGGCCGTGTACGCGCTGGGACAATCATTCGTTTCGTCGGCGACGTACAAATCCAGCCCTAAGCCTCCCGGAAAATTGGCCGCCGCAGTGTTGATTTGGCTGGTCGAAGGGAGGCTGGTATAGGAGCCGTTGCACTGAATCTGGATACGGTAGTAGCCGTCCAAACCCGAGCGACTGAGTCCGAAATTGGTGATATCGGAAGTCGCGTTAGCAGCACCATCATGCCAGCCCATGACTTTGTTGCGCATCAAGGCTCTATTCAAAGTGTCTGTGGTGTTTCCCGCGCCGGGGGGCCAGAGGGTCCAGAGTGACAGTTCTGAGGGCTGCGGCGGCAGCTCAAAGTTCCACACCGTCAGCGTGACCGGAATAGTCGCATCGCTCTGCGTACTTGTGATCGAGATGGTGCCGGTATAGGTTCCTGGCGGACTGTTGGTGGCTCCGCGGGGAACGGAAATGTCAATCCAGTAGGGTTGATTCTGGCCTGCGCTGATGTTGGCATTGCAGGCTTTGAGTGTGGCCGCCGTTCCGCACAGCGGTGACCCCGTCTCTGGATCATTTAAGGGGATAAGCGGCTCGGGATAAGTGCCCGAACCCAGCGGTGGATTGCTGCCGCCGCCGTAATTCGCGGTGCCGGTGACGGAGACGTAGTGCTCGCGATAGAGAGTGCTGCTGGAAGCCGGGATAGTTGCACCGCCGGGACCGGTGAGTGCGCTGGCGCTAAGGTTGAGGTTTGTCAAGCCGCCCGCGGGGGCCTGCACGACGACCTGCGTGTCCACCGTTTCGCCGCGTGCGCCGGACAGCCTGATGGAAGTAGTCGGCCCAGGGGCGTCGGTCCTACCCACCCGCACCAAACCAGAGACGGCCCAAACCTGAAAGGCTGACCCTGATGTAGCACTACACGTTACAAGGGTTCTGACAACAGCGAGCAGTGCTACGGGCAACATCAGACTCTTAACGCGTCGCATAATTCTACGAGCGCGTTCCTCATTCCGGCGACTAGAATTGGCGAACATATTCTTGAGCATTCAGCCTCGGGCAGATAATTTCGAGAATTGCGAAGAACCAGGGATAAGGAAACGACTGGTTCCGCGAAGCTAATTTCAATGACTGACTTTGTTGAAACGTTTTTCAAGGAGGGCTACTTGTTGGGCGCATCAACTAAACTGCTGTTTTTTCTGTATTGGAAGTAAGGATGGCGACGGTTCTTTCATTTGCAGGAACCAGAGATATTCTCTGCAAAGGGCCTCCCAGTTTTGCTCTTGCTGAAACTCGCGTTTGACTCTTTCCTGACCGGCGCGCGCTAGCTTACTGGCCAAGACTTTGTTAGTTATAAGTTTCGTAAACGCATCGACAAGCGCGGACACATCACCTACCGGGAACAGAAGGCCCGTTTCACCATCCGCCACCAGGTCCACGATACCCGTCGCAGATGCACCTACTACCGGTTTACCAGAGGCCTGGGCCTCGAGAACGACCGTGGGCAGACCTTCTCTATGGCTCGGCAGGACAAAAACATCGGCAAGCGCATAGTAGGGAGCTGTGTCCTGCGCTGGGCCCGCAAAAATCACATGCGGATGCGTCTTCAGATGTGTTCGAGTATCGACTGGAAGCGGGTCTTCTTCTTCGAAGCATCCCACCAGAAGGAGCCAAGGATCCGGGAATTGCTTATAAAGTTGCGAGAAAGCATCCATCAGCTCGGGAATGCCTTTGTCACACGTGAGGCGTCCAACAAATAGCACCACGGGCGCTCGTCCGGGAATTCCGAGCTGATGCCGTAACTCGGCCGCTTGCCTCATCCTCCGTGGGGTGGCGGCGAATCGCGAAGCATCCACACCGTTACAGCTCCCTGATCCCAAAACCACCGTGCGCTCCCGACTTGCAAGTCCGGAAGCAACGGCCTTCTCGCGTACACTGTGGCTAACACACACAACGCGATGGGCAAGACGACACGCCAGACGCTCAGCGAAGATGAGCAGTCGCCGCCTCAGCCCTTTCGTAGTCTCGAACCGCAAACCGTGCAGTGTGTAAAACCGGCAAGGGACACGATTCAGCCAGGCTGCAAGACCACCAAGCAACCCTGCCTTGGGCGTCCCCACGTTGGTCACTGCGGGACGAAGGGAACGCATGGTACGCCACAAACGACACAGTGAGACGAAATCGCGCCACGGAGAGATTCCTCTTTCCATGGGCACATCGACAATGGGAACGCCGTCGGGCCTGGGCACTTCCCACTCGCCCCTCCGCGGTTTTGGGCAGAGTACAGTCACATCAAAGCCGCATTGCTGAAAATATTGCAGCTGACCTTGCAGGAAGCCGAGTGCAATCGACGAATTCACCCCAAAGACCAATCGGGGCCGATCTGAATTTACGTTCATGTTTGTGTCGTGGCTGCCGATTAAGGGGCAATTTGCGAAAGACTCGCAGATGGCAAAACTCGCGCCGGCCCAGTAGCCAACTGGGCGTACATGGCCTGATAGCGTTCCACAATCGTTGGCAACGAGAAATGCTGCTGTACGCGGTGCCGAGCAGCCATTCCGAGGCGGTGCCGTACTCCTGGTCCCGCTTCGATCAGATTCCGCCATGCTTCGGCCAGCGCACACGGATTTCCGGGGGCCACGACGATACC
>Ga0209648_10001829_pt1 | contig 17333 bp, 21 predicted proteins | sample GraSoi2013_115cm_FD_185830 | JGI IMG/M metagenome (GOLD analysis project Ga0209648, IMG submission 185830) | Grasslands soil microbial communities from the Angelo Coastal Reserve, California, USA - Sample 9_17_2013_115cm (SPAdes) (version 2) | ecosystem: Environmental > Terrestrial > Soil >...
TGTGTGAGCCTTGCTCGCACTTGGAAGGGCTGACGCGCGAAGGCGTGTTGACGGGACTAGTTCATCGTGGTGGATTGCGGGCCGACATCATAAGTGGCGGAACGATTCGAGTGGGCGATGCAATTGCAGAATGAAAAAGAATAGGATGTAAATAGTCTTGAATAGCTCATTTTTCATCCGCCCACAAAGGAGATGGCATGAGATCCGGACTCTATCTTCTGCTGGCCCTTGCTTTAATGTCTTCACCGTTGCAGGTAGCCGGTTCCGGATCGCATAGCACCTGTGAACAATGTCGCGCTGCAAAGCTCAGTGCGATGAGACTAACTAAGAGAGGAATTCTGCCCCCCACAGGCAACCAACTTCCAACTGAAAGAAATCCTCTGCGAATTTGCCCATCTCCCTGCACCCTCAGAGCACTTTGCCCAACCTCCGGACGCCCTCTCGAATTTCCTCCTCCCGCATGCGTGCGTAACCGAGCATGATCCCCGTCCGCGACGGCCGTTTCAAGAAATACGGGGATATTCCATAAATGCCGACCCCTTGCGACTCTGCACGGTTGATAACGGCATCTTCCGAGATGTGCTTGCTGAGCCACAGAACGACGTGAGCGCCAGAACCATCACCTGCCACCTCGACACGATCGCCCAAATACTTGTGAATGGCTTCGAGTAGCGCTTGGCGGCGTGCGGCGTTACTGCGGCGAACGCGACGCAAATGCCGCTCGTACATTCCGGTAGTGATGAACTCCGCAAGCGTTAGCTGCTCCAGTGTGGCTGTATGCCGATCACAGAGCCATTTGCCCGATGTGAACGCGGGAACCAGCGACTTGGGAGCGATCAGGTAACCGATGCGAAGCGCCGAAAAGATCGTACGCGAGAAGGTCCCGACGTAGATGACGCGTCCTTCGGTCTCCAGGCCCTGCAGGGACTCCAGCGGGTGTCCTTCGTAACGGAACTCGCCATCATAGTCGTCCTCAACTACCACCGCGTTCTTGCGCCTAGCCCATTCGAGGAGCGCTTGACGCCGGGCGAGCGAAAGAATCGCGCCGGTTGGAAACTGGTGCGATGGCGTTACGAAGGCTATCCGAGCATTCTCCGGCAGCTTGGCTGGATTCAAGCCGTCGCGATCAACTGGCACCGGCAGCAAGCGGGCCCCCGCGGCTCGAAGTACCTCCCTCGTGCCCTGATAGTTCGGATCCTCGATGGCGACACGATCGCCGCGATCTATCAACACCCGCGCAATCAGATCCAACGCCTGCTGCGACCCGTTCACAACGATCACTTGCGCCGGATCACAAACCACGGCGCGCGACCGCTGCAGGTGGGTAGAGATAGCGTCGCGCAAGGCAACGTTCCCCGCTGCCGGGCCATAGTCAAGCTCGCGCACCGGAGCTTTGCGCGCATGCCGCAGTAAGATGCGGCGCCACATCTCGAAAGGAAAACTTTCCACATCGCTCCGTCCGTACGCGAAGTCGTAGCGAAGCAGAGGCGATCGCCGCTCCGGAAAGTTCACCCTCGGTGCGATCGCAGCCGCCGAGGACCCAAAGCGCGACAGCCGCAGCTTGGCCGAATTCTCCGAGGTGCCCGGTCGGCTGGCAGACAGACCTTTGGATACGTAGGTTCCCGAACCGCCGAAGCCAGCGACGAAACCTTCCGCAAGCAATTGATCATAAGCCAGCAACACAACTGTCCTCGAAATGCTGAGTTGCTCAGCCAGGTCTCGCGTGGCCGGAAGTCGGTCACCGGCACGGAAAGTGCCTGACAGGATGGCTTGCCGCAAGCTCAGGTAGACCTGTCGGAAGAGCGGTCCGCCCTTCTTCGAAAGTGGTATCACGAATGGCATAAAAAGTGGACCTATGAAAATACCATACATTCCAGCATGCTCGAAGGTGTTTCACCGCAGATCAGCGTGGAAGGCAGATTCGAATCGTGGAGCAACAAGCAAATTAAGAATCTGGAGAACGCAAAGATGAGTGCACTCAAACAGGTCCGGACCTGCTTCCTCGTGGGTACTCTGATCTTCCTCTCGTACTCGATTCTGGGATCGCCGCAGACAAATTCAGAGGCAGCGAAAGCGGGACTTCAAGAAACTGCCATCCAACGAGATGGCCAGCATGATTTTGACTTCTGGTTTGGCAACTGGAAGGCCCACAACCGCCGGATAGTGCATCCCCTCAGTGGCTCGAACGAATGGGTTGAGTTCGATGGAACAGTTGTTGTCCGGCCGGTTTGGGGAGGGCGCGCCAACGCGGACGAATTCGAGGCGGACAGCCCCTCCGGCCACATCGAGGGCATGACCGTGCGAACCTATGACCCCAAATCTCGTCAGTGGAGTATCTACTGGGCGAATGCGGCGAAAGGAGTTTTCGAAAAGCCCATGATCGGCCAATTCAAGAATGGTCGTGGCGAATTCTTCGACCAGGAAGAATTTGCGGGCAAAGCGATTTATGTTCGATTCGTCTGGTCGGACATTAAGCCAAACTCTTGTCGGTGGGAGCAGGCGTTTTCCGAAGATGGGGGAAAGACCTGGGAGACAAATTGGATCATGATGTTCACGCGAGACAAGCAATGAAAGCGACAGCACGCACGAAACTCCGCAGGTTGCCAAATCGCGGATCGCACGACGTCGAGACCATTCACGCGATCCTGGATGCTACGTTTGTGGCTCACGTGGGTTTCAATCTAGACGGACAACCGTTTGTTATTCCTACGCTGTACGGCCGGGCAGGCGATAACCTCTACCTGCATGGTTCCGCCGCAAGCCGCATGCTGCGCAAACTCCAAACCGGCGTGCCGGCGTGTGTAACCGTGACGCTGGTGGACGGACTGGTGTTGGCCCGATCTGCTTTTCATCATTCCATGAACTACCGGTCGGTAGTAGCCTTTGGAATCGCCCGCAAGGTCAATGAACCAGCGCAGAAGACACGGGCGTTGCGCGTGATTTCAGAACACGTGATCGCAGGCCGCTGGAATGATGTGCGCGGCCCTAGTGAAAAGGAGTTGAAAGCCACCACGGTGCTCAAGTTTTCAATCGAGGAAGCCTCCGCGAAAACCCGAACAGGGCCTCCGATAGATGATGAACAGGATTACGCTCTGTCAGTCTGGGCTGGAGTTCTACCGTTCGAGCTCACACCGCGGACACCCATTTCGGACGAGAAATTGGCGACCGGTACCGATGTGCCGAAATATGTCCAACGCTACGGAGTCCGGCTCAACGCCAGCAGGCGAACCAATGATCTTGCACAACCTCCGCGGGATCTCTGGAACTGAGTTGCGCGAACGATCACTTTACAGCAGGCGAGGACGGAGCCGTCACCAGTCACCCGGCGCATAGCCGACTTTGATTTCTGCGAAACATATGACAATGCTGTTTGCAGTAACACGCATGAGAGGTCAAGCATGGGATGCAAGTAAGACGATGGAGTCTCAACAGGAGTGGTCCGAACATGCGACATTTATGAACCGACTCGCTGCTGATGGATTCGTGGTCTTAGGTGGGCCCATCGGTGATCAAGGCGATGTGCTGCTCATAGTGAATGCGGCCGACGAGAGTAAGATTCACTCCACTCTAGCGTGCGATCCTTGGAACAAGTTAGACCTTCTTCCTGTCCGCACCATCCAGCGCTGGACTATCCGGCTCCAATCTGGGCAGGGACCACAACGTGTTTCGATTTGAGATCACGCAAGTTTGCCGCATAGAAGTCCTACCTCGAGGGGTGTGCCTGTGTGAACCGTGCTCGCATTTGGAGGGGATGAGGCTCCGGTGCTGCTCGAAGGAGGGGGGCGAGTTGTTCCACGTCGAGGAGGTTGAGTGATGAAAGTGTTCGTAGCTGGAGCGACTGGGGCAATTGGACGACGGCTTATTCCTGTGCTGGTGAAGGCTGGGCACTCAGTGGTCGGGATGGCGAGAACTCTGGGCAAGGTAGCCGTCATTCGTGGCGCGGGAGCAGAGCCGGTAATTGGCGATGCCCTTGACGACCGTTTTGTAACGACTGCGGTAGCACGCGCCAAACCCGATGTAGTCGTTCACGAACTGACGGCCATTCCTAGCCAGTTGAACTTCCGCAAGTTCGATCGCGAATTTGAGCCGACCAACCGGCTCCGCATCAAGGGAACCGATCACTTGCTTTGGGCCGCTCGGGCGGCCGGCGCTCACCGATTCGTGGCCCAAAGTTTTGCTGGGTGGCCCTATGCACGCGAGGGCGGTCCAGTAAAAACAGAGGAGGATCCGCTTGACCCAAATCCGCCGGCAGCCCTGCGACGGAGTTTGGAAGCAATTCGTCATTTGGAAGCCGCCGTTCTCCGGATCGAAGGGATTGAGGGCCTCGTCCTGCGGTACGGAGCTTTCTACGGTCCAGGGACTTCGCTCGGCCACGGCGGTTCGATCTTGGAGGAAATCGGGCGACGACGGTTCCCGATCATAGGCGGAGGCACGGGAGTTTGGTCGTTCATCCACATCGACGATGCGGCCCGAGCAACTCTCGCGGCGATCGAGCGCGGTGCACCAGGCGTCTACAATATCGTTGACGACGAACCGGCGTCCGTCTCGGAATGGTTGCCAGCCATCGCGGCTGCAATCGGGGCACCGCCGCCAAGGCGCGTGCCTACCTTCGTTGGCAGGCTCGTCATCGGCGAGCACGCAGTTGTCATCATGACCAGCATCCGTGGTGCCTCGAACTGGAAGGCCAAGCGCGAACTCTCATGGAAGCCCGTTTGGACAACTTGGCGCGATGGTTTCCGGAGAGGATTGTCTGAAGCGGAGCCGAATTCGGTCGCCTAGAAGCGTTAGGTTTCTGCTTCAACGGCGAAGTAGCTTCTGCAGATGTAGGCTGCGTTCAGCAGCAGCACCAGTGCCTCTCTACCCGGCTTCGGATACCGGTGGCTGGAAAATGCAACGACGTGATATCACAAAGACAATGAGAACTGCACTGGGGATTGTTTTGATTGGCGATTTTCTGCTGCTTTGTTTGCCGACTGTCTGCAGCAGCAAAAGTGATACGAACCGATATATCGAGATCCCATTCGGTCCTCCCGTGGTCATTGATGGCGCTATCTCTCCCGGAGAATGGGAAGGAGCAGGTTTTGTGCAGATCGTGATCAAACCTGGATGGACGGTGCGCGTGTTTTACAAACACGATGCGACAAACCTATATTTTGCCTTCGAGGGCCTAAAGCATGGAGGCGAAGAGCGATATCCCGAGGTACTGATTGCAAGCCGACAACAGAAGAGCAATTCTTGGGAGTCGGGAGATTTGTGGTTTCATGCTTCCTACAATTTGTGTGAGGGCAACGGTAAATACGGCGTCTACTACCGTGACACGATCTTTCAATGTTCGCTCACGAAACCTGGTTGGTTAGCGAACTTATTTCCGCTTGCGCAGAACCAAGTTGTGGAATTCCAGATCTCCCTTTCAAAGCTGAATGCAGAGATCAAGCCAGAAAATCTCGTCCGCATTGCCTTTGCTGTAACCGATACACGGCAGAAATGGAATCTTTGGCCGCCTGGCGCGAATCTTCAGAAGCCCAACACATGGGGCGAGGCTTTAATCAAGGCAGCCACCCACAACTGAGGTGAGTCGTGTGTCGAAGCAGTTTCACCCCTCTCGCAATCCTTACGGGTGCTTTCTTCCTCCACGGGGCACCGAGGACGCAGGCTCAAGAGGTTTCACTGAAACACCCATGGGTCGAGGCAACTCGCTTTGTGCGGCACATCGATTCATTCGTTCCGAGGCGAATGGACGAGCTTGGCATACCCGGTGCTGCGGTGGCATTGGTGGATCATGGCAAGGTTGTCTGGAGCAAAGGCTATGGTGTCGCGGACAAGGCCACGGGCGCAGCCGTCAAGCCCGAGACTACGTTTCAGGCAGCTTCGATTTCGAAGTCTGTGACCGCATGGGGCGTGATGCGTCTAGTGGAGAAAGGCAAACTAGTCTTGGACGTCCCCGTTGAGGGGTACCTTACCCGCTGGCACCTTCCAGCTTCGCAATTTGATCGTTCTGGCGTGACCATCCGCCGGTTATTGAGCCACACCTCTGGTTTGTCAGTGCGGGGCTACGCCGGATTAGAACGCTCCTTGCCGCTGCCCACTCTGGAACAATCGCTATCAGGCGATACGCGCGGCGCAGGGGCGGTGCATCTGGAGATGCAGCCTGGAACCAGCTTTAGCTACTCGGGTGGTGGCTACACACTCCTCCAACTAGTTGTCGAGGAGGTGGCACAGGAGAAATTTTCGGATTACATGCAGCGCGAAGTGCTACACCCGTTGGGAATGGAGCACAGCTCATTTGAATGGAGTCCGGAGATCCAGGCTCGCACAGCGAGCGCTTATGACCGTTCCGGAAGCCGGCTCCCCAACTATCTTTACACCGAAGCAGCTGCTGCCGGTCTGTATACGACGGCTGTCGACTTGGCGAAGTTCGTCGCTGCAAGTATGACAGGCCCGAACGGAGAACCACCTGGAAGGGGTGTTCTGACGCCGCAGGCTATCCGCCTGATGACCTCGCCAGCCCCGGCAACAAAGGGGCGTTATGGACTTGGTTTGCAGATTCAGGAGTTGCCCGGCGGACTGCATATGGTTTACCACCCAGGTGGGAATGCGGGCTGGGGCGCAATCTTTGTCGAACTACGAGAAAAGAGCGTTGGGTTGGTTCTTCTGACCAATAGCGACTCCGGCGAAATACTTGCAACTCAAGCGGCTTTTGCCTTTGCGGCTCAACCTTTTTACCGATCCATACTCTGGACCGCACTAGCATTGGCACTGCTACTGTGTTCCTTCGTGGGCTGGCTCTGGTTCCGCCTCAGGAGAGGTCACAAGCAATGGGGATGGGGACCTCCAAAACCGGGATGGCTAAAACTCGGCTGCGCGATCGTACTTGGGCTGGTCACCTGTGTATGGTGGCTTGGCTGGTACTCGGATGTTGTCTCACGCGCAATGGCGGGACTGAACGGCGTTGTTCCCGCTGATGAAATGCCTGCAACATTTCGATGGCTCACGCTGGTGGTCACCGTCTGGTGCTTAGTGGGAATTGCTAGCTGCTTCACGCGCAGTGTAGGTACGAGAGACCCACTTTCCGATCGGTTTGTTGCTCCGCCGATTGCTTGACGCTCGCCCAATGTGAGGCGTAAGCGGCGCACTGGATGAGTTGGCGGCGGAATGCAATCGAGAGTGAATTCTGTACGAATCGGACTCCAAGGCATTCATTAACAACAGCCAGCAGTTCTTCCGTTCTTCCAAGCGTTACCGCTTGTTGTCAAGAACGAGGCCGAGTCCGAACCCAACGAGCACCGCGCCAGTCGTACGATCAAGCGTTTGAACGACGCGCGGCCTACGTAACCAACGCGAAAGCGGGCGCATTGCAAGGTTAAGAAGGGAAAACCAGAGGATGCCTTGGGTCGCGTGAATGACCGCGAGCAACATGCTGAACGAAGTCACAAAGACTCCAGCGGGAATAAACTGAGGCAGAAATGTAACGTAGAACACGGCTACTTTCGGGTTGAGAAGGTTTGTTAAGAGTCCGCGAATGAACCACCGTGGCGTGGTTACACTGACGGCGCTGTCGCGCACTGGCGATGGCACTGTGTCATCCATCGCGGAGTGCTTGCGCAACAGCATCTTCGTGCCCAGAAAGATCAGATAGCAAGCGCCCGCGATGCGCAGTGTGTTGTAGGCCACTTGGGAAACGGCCAGAAGAGTGCCCACCCCAACTGACGCCGCAAACCCCCACGTCAAACAACCACAGCAGATCCCCGCGCCCGCGAGCATTGATCGCCGAGGCCCTTCCACTGCCGCAGTTCGCAGGATGAGAGCCGTGTCAAGCCCCGGCGTAATGGTCAGCAAACCGGCGGCCAGCGTAAACGCGAGCAATGCATGCCCAATCGTCACAGGTGCTCCGTCATGAAGAGGCCGCCCGCTTAAGGAGATGCGCACCAAACAAGCACAGGATTGCACCGAAGACGCGTTCCACGTATCTCTGGCTGCGCTGATATGCGGCGCGGATTCGAGCCGTGGCAAAGACTAAAGAGAGGAGAAAGCGCCATGTGATCGACGTCAAAATGATTCCAACCAGCATCGCGAGACGCACAACACCTGGTGTTTCCGGTTGAACCGTCACCGCGAAAATGCTGGCGAAAAAGACGATTGTCTTCGGATTAGAAAGATCCGTGGCGAGCCCGCGAGCATAATGTCGGATGAGCGAGTCGTGTGTGCACGACGGAGAGCTGTGATGCTGGCTTTTAGCTGCGCGACGAAGCAGCATCTGTATGCCGATCCATATCAGATACAGGCCGCCTAAAAACTTGATGGTCATCATCACATGGCCGCTTGTCTCTATCAGCTTCGCCACGCCAAAGAGGCCACAGGCAGCGTAGAGGGCATCACCCGTAGCGGCACCAAGTCCCGTAACAAATCCGGCTGATCGGCCCGAATTCAAGGTACTCTGCACGACCACGAAGAAGTTTGGACCGGGACTGACGAGCCCCAAGAGGAACAGGGACACTACCGTAAACACAGAATCGATGTGTATATTCATGCAACGTCTCGTACAGCAACTCTCGCGTCATTGCCGGCAAGCAGCCGGCACGCCGAGACACCAATACCTAGCGAGCCACCACTGACGACAGCAATCATGGCTTTCATATCGGCGTAGCTTGGAAGGGTGGCGCGCATTCACAGTCCACCTAACGGCTCAGCTAAGAGCGCACCTATGCGATGAAACCCTGTCGCACAGCATGTATGAAGTCCGTAAATGCGGGCTCACCGCCACTCGTGCGGACGTCTGCAGCGATCTGGCCGCGGTGATAACCCGAATGTATAACCACATGTGTCAGTATGTCTGCAATTCGGCTGGAATAGCGTTCCCCTTTCGTATTCTTGTACGTCACTGAATCGTTCAGCCGATTTGCATTCAGTTCGGTCAAATACTTGTGCCAGATGGATCTTAGTTGTAGCAGTTGCGAAGCGGAATCATTGAGGTTTAGTTCCGGCCAGACTGCCATCGGCTGGGGAAGCTGCCGCAAGCGAGCATGCCACAGGCATTCGGCGGCAACGATGTGCGCCATGAGCTTGAGAGAGCGCACTGACGGATTGCTGATTGTTTCGAGCGACCGCAGTGCCTCCTGGTTTGCCCAGTCGTCATACAGGAAAAGGCGTCGAAAATCGGCAACGTCGATCATCACAATCATCTTGACTCAACGTCTATCGCTTTGAGCTGTTGATAGAGTTTTCTCTGCTCGTGGGAAATGGCCGAAGACGAGTAACCCCACGTAGTAACCACTATTAGGGCCTCGCAATCCCTTCCACTCGTAGAACGGAGCCAACTGCGTGCCACGCGGGCCTGCAATTCGAACTACAAATCGAGTCCTAGCCGGCTGCCAGGCATGGAAGTTGAAATCATAGTGCGGCTGCCAGGCAACGGCTGGAGTGATTGAGCGCCCTTTCAAAGAGATTGCCCTCCCTATTTCCACGCGTTGCACATACTCGAGATTCCAAAAACTCCCGGGCGATTCGACCTCAAGAGTGTTAGCTTCGCGGAAATACCAACTAGAACTCAACGCCTTGTACCAGGATAAAGATCCATGAATCTCTGACCAGACGTTATGAATGCCTGATCGTTCAGTTCCAAACATCCACAAAGACCCTGAAATAGAGAATGATTTGCTTAGGGGCTTGTCTATTCCTCCCGCTGCAGCTTGCAGACCTTCGAGAGTGCGGCCGGAATTCGTATTCTCACTATTCGCAGCCACCCCGAAGGCAAACCAGGGCTGAGTCCGATCTGCGTGGTCCCGATATTGGGCTTCTGTGGATGCCGACGGGATAGTCGCCAGGAAGAGAAAGAGCCGCACTATGGCACCCGAGCGTCGGCGCGCATTGTGACGCATCTCCACGTCGGCAGTATCGATTTCGAATCACTGAAAGAGAAGAACCATTTAGCGGATTCTATACACACCGCTTTCATAGCAATCAGCCCATAATGGCTCTGTACACTCCGAGGCGAAAAACATCTAGTCGTACTACTGAAAAGATGATATTCAAACCACCCCTCCTTGATCAGTCGCTCCAACAGTATGCTGAGCCAGCGGTATCTCAAGCCCTTTCAGCTACCCTCTTCGAGAGGGCGATTACGCATTCACGAGGAATCGCAACTTGCTAGAAGCGAGCTTCGGGGGCCCGTCCGGAATGGCGAGCTACTTTGGTCTGAGCTTTTCGGCACGCCAGCCTAGGACTTCAGCCGTGAAAATTGAACCATCAGGGCCGAGGGCGATTTTGTGCGGACCCAACTGCGGCCCCTGGCCGGCTTGCGGTTCGGTGAAACGCCCACGACTTTGCCCTCCGAATCGATCTTCAAAATGCGGTTGGCGAGAGGGTCGGCCATATAAAGGGAGTGGTCTGGGGCGAGCACCAATTGGGCGACTAAGGGCCGCAGTTTTCTATTTGTGTCTCACGGTAAACTTCCTAGCCCGCCAGTTAATGACCTCAGCCGTGTAGATAGAACCGTCCCCTGCCACCCATAGTTGATGATAGCAGGGGAAGGATAGCCCCACTTTCCCGGGTGGTCTTTTCAGAATCGCAGCAAATAAGATGCCTTGACAAAGAACTGTCGGCCGTCATTCATGAATGAGTTTCTGATAGTGAGCAGACCCGTGGGCGTAGGGATTAGGCGACGGTCGAGGTTTTCGAGATCGCTATTGTATCCCACGTAGATAGCCGTGCTCGGATGGACCAGATAGGTGAGAAGAAAGTCGGCATTGAAATTCTTAGTCGGTGAGAGCGAACTGATCGCGGGATTAGAAAGAACCGACGTATACTGGAGAATGACCCTGGCCGAAAACTCCTTCGTGAACTGCCAGTTCCACTTGCTGCGCACTATATGATTGGTCACCGCGGTACGGTGGGTCGGGAGCTCTCTGAGGTGCTCCAAGAAGTAATCGTTTTGGATTCGCAGGCGCTGGGACGCATGAAAAGTAAGAGTGATATTTGCTTGGTCTTCATGGGCTAGCAGCGGAATTCGCCCCGCTGCTGGATTGAAATTTACGCCGCGGCCAATGCCAAAAGACCAGTTCAAGTCGAATTGCTTGAACCAACTAGTTGCGCCCTCCATGTTCCACCCCGGCTGGGGATATGCGGTCACGTGGGTTAAACCTGGGTAGTCCTGAGGACGAAGCCAGGTCTCGCCGAAATTGAAGGGGTGAAAGTTCACAAACGTTCCGCGTGTCAGATCAATTCGTAGACCGGGATTTGCGTAGAGGTCAAGTGCGGTGCCGCAATGGTCGAAGACGGATAGCTCCTGCAGAGTCGGTCCCCACGAAATGAGAAATTTTCCCTCAGGCCGAAAATAGTAGCTGGCATTTATCTTTTCCTCGCGCAGGTCTACGCGGTTGACGAAGCCGCTTTCTGTTTCGAACCCCGGACTGAAATCCAGGTAAATCGATTGCAGGTTAAACTGGCGGCCTGCGCGCTCCAGGTCTGCTTCGTATCCCGGCCCGGCTGAATACGTCCCATCGACATTGCTCGTGGAGCTTGTGACCGCCTGGCCTTGGAGGCGCCAGTTCTGGTTAAGCTTGATATTCGCATCCACGCCGCCCACGCGGTTGAATGTGCCGGCGAATTCACGGTCCGTGAAGATGGCGCCGATGGTTGACTGGTCCAAAATGTCGCGACTGATGCGTGCAATGGTAAACGTCGCACGATCGCCGCTGTGGGGGTCGCTTGGCGGAACCGCCTCCCCTGGTGCGCGGTCATCGCTGGTAAGGAAGCCCAAGGCCCAGGGACCGGACTTGCCGGTGAGCCGTAAGCCAAACTCAGGATGGCCGATGCGGCGCGTAAAGACCAGGTTGATCGGTGTCGTGAAGTAATTGCTGTTCTCCATGAAAAAGGGCCGCTTTTCGGGGAAGAAGACTTCGAATCGCTGATTTACCGTGACCTGCGGTTGGTCGGATTCCACCTGACTGAAATCCGGATTAATCGTGCTGTCCAGCACGACTTTGTCGCGCAGAATGAATTTGGAATCGAGGCCGATCTCAGGTTCGAGCGATCGGCCTTCGAAAAATGGGTGATTGGGGTCCCGTTGGTCGATATCACGGAAGCTGCGGAGAAGCCCATAGGGAATCAGCTGGATATTGCGGCCAGGAGAGACGTGCTCCAGGCCCACTAGTGTGGCTGCCTGATTGAAGCGTCCCTGAATCCGACTAGTGATGCGCGGCCAGAACAAATTCTCATTCGTACGCGGGATGCTACGGTTCAGAATGATTCCCCATTCTTGCTGATCGGTGTTTGGGAAACGCAGACTCTTGAACGGAATCGCCATCAGCACCAGGTACCCCTGGCGGGTGAGGCGTCCTTCGGAGCGCCACACCGTGTCAAAGGAGGCGTCGAAGCCGCTGGCATCCGGAGGACCGTTCGTGGCGAAGGGAGTGCTGCTGTTCCGAATTGTTCCTTCGGTCCACAGCGCGTCCCATTGAATGCCAAACGGGTTCGCCGCAAACGCGTATCCCCGGCGTGCATCATGGAATGTGTCGATCATAATCTCGACCGTGTCATCCGAGAAGATGTCCTCGCGCCGTGACATATGTGCGCGGATCTTTTCTGGCTCTTTGTCCCAGCACACAAAGACCGCATACAGGTTGTGCCGATCGTAGGCGAGGTATACATCGGTTTTCTGCGTGGGCGGAGCGCCATCGGCAGGTTCGCGCGCGACGAAGTCCGTCACTCTTGCCATGTTGGCCGCTACTCGAGCGCTGGGCTGCATGTCCTCGAAATCCGCCAGTGCTGGAACAGTGTCGGTATAGGGGATCCGAACCGTGGGTGGTATCGCAAACACGAATGGGACAAGGACCGAAGCAGCAGCGACTGCAGCGAGCCCTCGGCCAACGGCGCGAGCATGGTGCAGCATGCCTTGAAACATCGTGGGCAGTATCGTTACCATACGTAATCAGGTGTTTAGCGATTCTCTTCTTTTGTCCCCCAGGGAATTCTTTCCGCGGTGAAAGACGTAGATGTGCCCCCAAGAATTCACGGCAATGCCGGCTGGCTCTAGGAAATTGTCTTCTGGCGGAAGTTGAAAGAAGTCAGCAACAGGTTCGTATGGAAGCGCTGGAAAGTTTTGGGGATCGGATATTGATACCTGTCCCTTCGCGGCCGGAGTGATGACGAATATTAAACACAGAAAAACCAGTATCCGCCAATGTATCCAAAAATATCGATGTGACCACATTTCTTGTACCTCCTTTCACGGTCAATGCTTGTAACTTGGCCTTGCCCTAGACGGCGCAGAGCATCCGCTAGCCAAATGGTGCTGTAACCATTCGATGTACCGATCTCCAAGATGTTTCGTCGCCGGGTCGCGCGGAGAAAGATATGAATTAACACAGCGCTATCGCGCTCGAGATTCAGCATCTTCTGTTGACGGTCGTTTTCACGCTGGTCATTCGCGAGACCAAAGTGTTCCATCTGCAGTATTAATTCCTGTAATTGGTCATCAAGGATCGTCGACATCGACACTGCTTTCATCTTCCTTTTTTCAGTAACGAAGTAGGGCCGCCTCCTACTTGTGTTTCAGGGTAAATTTCCTGGCCCGCCAGTTAGCGACCTCGACCGTGTAGATGGAGCCATCACTTGCCACCCATAGTTGGTGCGGGTCGCCGCGACCCTCGGGGCCGTGGCCGTCAGTTTCCGTAAAACCCCCGACAATCCTCCCATCGCTGTCCAACTTCAGAAACCGCCCCGCCCACCCGTCACATATCCAAATAAAATGATCCGAAGTGATGAATAGGCCGTAGGGATGTCCAATGTTCATCCATTGCCGCAAAAATTTTCCATTCCTGTCGAAGATCTGAATCCTGCCATTTTCACGATCAGCGACATAGACTAGGTCACCATCAACCCCAATCGAGTGAGGCGTTTCAAACTGTCCAGGACCTCCCCCTTCCATTCCCCAACTGAATAGGAAGTTGCCGCTTTTGTCGAACTTCATAATTCTCATGTTGACGTAGCCATCGGCCACGTAGATGTTGCCGTCACGGTCGATCGCCACATCCGTTGGCCGATTAAAGTCAAGCGAATCTGCTCCTGGCTTCTTAAATCCGCCGAGGGCAAGTAGTACCCGGCCGTCGGAATTCAACTTGACAACCATATGTGTGCCGTTATCCACAGTCCAAATGTTGTCGTGCGAATCGACCCTCAGCGAATGTGCGATCAGGAAGAGGTCGTCTGCGATGCTGCGGATGAACTTGCCGGTACCATCGAATTCCATCAGTGGATGCTTACCGCGGTGGAACACGTAGATGTGGCCCTCGGAATTAACGGCAATGCCGGCTGGTTCTACGAAATTGTCTCCTGGCGGAAGTTGAAAGAAGTCAGCAACAGGTTCGTACGGAAGCGCTGGAAAGTTTTGTGGATCGGATATTGACACTTGGCCCTGTACGACCGGAGTACTGACAAACGTTAACCACAGGAAACACAGTATCTGCGAATGTATCCAAAAATATCGATATGACCACATCCTTCTGCCTCCTCTTAGAGTTTGCTTAAATCGTGAGACGCAAAACGCCTGATGTTTCCGGCTGAACCGTCACCCAAAAATGCTCGGGAAACAGCCGATTGTCTTCGCATTAGAAAAACCCGTGGTGAGCCCGCGAAGGATCGTCTGCGCCCGTTTCCGACGACACGTCAGGGTTTGCGAGCTACCTTGGCCTGAGCTTTTCAGCATGCCAGCCTCGGACCTCAGCCGTGAAAATTGAACCACCAGGGCCGAGGGCGATTTCGTGCGGATCGAAATGTGGCCCTTGGCCCGGTTGCGGTCCGGTGAAACTACCCACAACTTTGCCCTCCGCATCGATCTTCAAAATGCGGCCGGCGACAGCGTCGGCCATATAAAGGGAGTGGTCTGGAGCGAGCACCAGGCCAAAGGGACTCCCAAGTTTCCACTGCCGCAGAAACCGGCCATTCCGGTCGAAGATCTGGATGCGCGAATTCTCCCGGTCGCCGACATAGACTAGGTCACCATCAATCACGATCGTGTGGGGAGTGTCGAACTGTCCGGGGAGGGTGCCTTTCATTCCCCAGCCCATCAGCACATTCCCGTACTTGTCGAATTTCACCACCCGCGAATTCCCGTAACCATCGGCAACGTACACATTGCCGTCTCGATCCCACGCACCGTCGGTTGGCTGATTAAAATGCAACACGTCATCTCCCGGAATGCGCATCCGGCCCAAAGCGAGCAACACCCGTCCTTCGGGGCTAAGCTTCAGGACCACGTGCGAACTGACGTCGGCAGTCCAGATGTTGTCTTCAGCATCGATGCGAACCATGTGCGCCTTCACGAACAGGTCGTCCGCAATGCTGCGGAGGAATTTGCCGGAAGGGTCGAACTCCATGAGCGGATGCTTTCCACGATGAAAAACGTAGATGTGCCCCTTCGAATTCACCGCGACGCCCGCCGGTTCGACCAAATGCTCTCCCGCTGGCAATTGGAAGAAATCCGCAATCACCTCGTAGTTCAGTTTCGGCAGTGACTCCGGTAACTGGGCGAAAGCAACCTCAGGCCAGATGCAGAACCAAAGGGCTACGCCCGCGCGATACAAAGTGCGACGAATCATTGAATTACCTCCGCTATGCAGATCACTGCATCATCTCTCTTGCACATCTCTTTGGGATAAGAACGAGAGGATTTCTTGGATAAGACAAGAGCGGCCTCATCGGATCATCCCCATGCTCGACAAGGAAACTCGAACGCCTATTAAGAAGTGGCTTCATAGCTCAAGTTCCATATACAACGCACCGGAAATAGGGTTCGGACGATAAGAATTGATCTCTAAAAATCCTAGCTGCCGGTAAAGCTCGATAGCTCCGTCCATCTTGCCCATGATCGTATCGAGGCGCATTTTCTTGTATCCAATAGCTCGAGCGTGAGCAATGATCTTTTGCGTCAGCCGTCGGCCCAGACCTGATCCGCGAAACTGAGGCCGCACGTACAGCCGCTTCATCTCGCAAATGTCCGGCTCCAGCTTATGCAGCCCAGCGCAACCTGCGGGCTGGCCATTGATGGACGCCAGCAGAAGCCTTCCTTCCGGTGGTGCATACATCCCGGGCAGGTCCGCTAATTCCTTATCGAAGCCTTGGAAGCAGAGACTGAACCCGAGCGATTGCGCGTACTCCACGAACAGCTCGCGTACCTGCTCAAGCGGAACCCGACTCATAGCCTGGCTGATCGTGATCTTGCTCGTATTAGTGCTCGTGGTCACGTGTTCATCCAGCGTTTAAGGAGACCACCCGACCGGTTGTAACCGGCCAGGTCTGCAACTAAGAAAGAAGGCCCGAATAAGTCCTTTCAACAGCGTCATGACTAGGAACCAAGCGATTGCAAAAGATCGGCGATCAGATCATCCGGGTGCTCCAGTCCGATGGAGAGTCGCAGAAGGTTTGGCGGCGAGGTCGACGATTTTCCCTCTTCGGAAGCGCGATGCTCGATCAGGCTTTCGACGCCGCCCAGGCTCGTCGCATTCTGAAACAAGCGCACGCGCGAGGCCACGCCGACAGCTTCTTCCCATCCTCCCCGCACCAGAATTGAGAGCATTCCGCCGAACCCTTTCATCTGGCGAGCCGCGATGTCGTGTCCGGGATGCGAGGCGAGCCCCGGATACAAGACTTCCTCCACTTTCTTGTGACCGGCCAGAGCCTTGGCTACCGCGCACGCGTTGGCGCTGTGCCGCTCCATACGGCAAGGAAGCGTACGCAGGCCGCGCAGAATGAGCCATGAATTGAAGGGAGAGCACACCGCACCGAGGACCGTGCGAGCGTGAAGGAGCTTGTCATAAAGTGGCTCGCGCTTTTTCAGGACAAGGCATCCTCCTTGCACATCGCTGTGACCACCGCAGTATTTCGTCGTGGAGTGCAGCACGATGTCAGCGCCAAGCTCGAATGGCCGCTGAAGAACGGGCGTGGCGAACGTGTTGTCCACAAGGACGAGAGCGCCGGCGGCATGAGCTATCTTGGCGATGGCTGCGATGTCCGTAATGTTCATTCGGGGATTCGAGGGCGTCTCCACCCACACGAGTTTTGTATTGGGCTCAAGCGCGCGCTCGACGGACTCGGGTGATTCCATATCCACGACGCTCGATTGGATCAGCCACTTCGGTAAAAACTCTTGGTGCGCAACGCGGACGTGAACGTAAACGTCCTGGGGAAATATAACGTGTGAGCCGGGCTCGAGCACTTGCAAGAGCGTCGCTGAGGCTCCCATGCCAGAGGCAAAAACAAGGGCATCCTGGCCGCCTTCGAGAAGTCTCATAGCTTCTTCGAGGCGGTCCTGCGTTGGATTCTTGTCGCGAATGTAGACA
>Ga0209648_10001830_pt1 | contig 17332 bp, 12 predicted proteins | sample GraSoi2013_115cm_FD_185830 | JGI IMG/M metagenome (GOLD analysis project Ga0209648, IMG submission 185830) | Grasslands soil microbial communities from the Angelo Coastal Reserve, California, USA - Sample 9_17_2013_115cm (SPAdes) (version 2) | ecosystem: Environmental > Terrestrial > Soil >...
CGGGCAGTCGAGGCGCAGTACCTGTCAATCCTCAAGGATGCGAAGACCATCCACGACATCCTCGAAGTCCAGCAGAAGCTGGGCGACATCCGTGTTGAGATCGATCGCGCCGAGGGGCGACTTCGCTACCTCGAGAACCAGACGAGCCTTTCCACGTTCACCGTCCACCTCGCGCGCCACATCGAGGCAGTCGAGGCGAGCGGGCCCGGTTTCGGTGCGAGCGTGAAGAAAGCCGGGCACGACGCGGTGGTGGTTTCGATCGCCATCGTGAACGGCTTCATTCGAACGGTCGGCATCCTGGTGCCCGTGGCAGCGCTCATCGGCCCGCCTGCTTTTCTCGTGGTGTGGGCTCTTCGTCGTCGGCGAAAAAGAGCGCGCGAAGCGGCAGGGTAAGCGTGCGAAGAGGCGTGGGGTCGGGGACCCACGCCACAAACCTGGCGAAAAGGCGTGGGGTCGGGACCCACGCCACAAACCTGGTGGAAAGGCGTGGGGTCGGGACCCACGCCACAAACCTGGTAAATGCGAACTTCGGACTTGCGCATTGGTAGATTGTCGATTACGTTAGTCCCTCTCCAATGATTCTCTCATCCATGTTCCATCGATACGTCCAGTTGGGCCACCTTCCCCAGCAATCGCAATCCGGAGGTGGGTATTTAGGGGCGGTAAACTCTAAGAGGTGATTGACCTCACGAGAGCCGCCCCGGGAAACCTGGGCGGCTTTCGGCATTTCTGGGGTCCAAAAACAAATAGCCAATAGGCTGTTACGCGCGAAGCGCGTCTGCCCGATTCCGGGGCAGCACAGGAGAGGTGTGTCGTCACGGGGTGTGAAGAGGGCAATGGAGCCCAAGCCGGCTGTAACCCGGTGGCCTAGAGCGAGCCGTTCGAGTCGGCCACGCCCCACGGAGGAAGTCATGAAATTGGGACTGATCAAACAAGAAGGAGGGCGTAACTCAATTGGTAGAGGCCGGGCTTTTACCCCGCGCGATCTCGGTAATTAGACTCCGGCCTTCGCCGGAGTAACGATTCCGGGCGCCCTCACGCTCGCGCGTCCGTAGTGTCAATGCAGCACACCGAGTTCTTACCTCGTGAAGTGATGGTGCAAGTCCATCCGGACGCACTGGGGCTTCGATGGTCGACAGCGACGCTCTGAATGTCGTGACGGTGGTCCGATTCCACCCGCCCCAACCGCCGCAAGGCCGTGATCTTTGACAATCTGAACGCACGTGACGCGCGCTCGCTCGAGCGCGGGCGGTCTCTGCGATGTGTTTACGACGCGCGGCGCCTGTGGCCGCGCACATTCCAGTGGCGCCCGATGGCGGGCAGCCGGTTGTTTCCCGGTCCTGAGAGGGTTCGATTCCTTCCGCTGGAGCTCGTGCCGTCTTCCCGCGCAGGCGGGCTCCGCTTTCGTAATGCGGTAGCGGCGAGTGCAACTCTCGCAGGCGGCTCCGACGCGGCTCTCAGCTAGAGGCCCAGGCTACGTGATTCTCAATCACGTCACGGTGGGTTCGAATCCCCCGAGCCGCGCCAAGGCCCCATCGACCATCAGCGAAGTCGCCGCTCTTTTCAAGGCGGAGAGACGGGGGCAGCACCCGTTGGGGTCATCAACGGCTCGTCAGCTGATCAAGTGACAGCGCTCGCCTGAAGAGCGAGAGAGCCCGGTGCGATACCGGGACGAGCCACCGGAGCCTAGCCTAGCCTAGCGGTCCAGGCACCTGTTTCGGGAACAGGATGAGGCGCGTTCGACTCGCGCGGCTCCGTCACTGCAGCGTGTGGGGTAAGGGTTGCCCGCTCCGTTTGGGCCGGAGTAGAGCGCGTTCGATTCGCGCCACGCTGACTGTGACGCGAGGGAGCAAGAGAACCCGGCTGGCTGTGGCCCAGTCTTCGACGGGCGCAATACCCGTGCGTCACCCAATCTCCGCGACCTGCCGGACGCAGGCGCTGCACTCCTAAGGCAGCTGGTCGGGTCCGACTCCCGACGCGGAGACTTGCATGGCCCCGTAAGCATCTGGTGAGGCTGCGCCGCTGTCCACGGCGCGAGGAGGGTTCGATTCTCTCCGGGGTCGCTACGGGTCCGAGGCGAAGCGCCAACACGTTCTCCAAAAGCGTGGACGCAGGGGCGGTACCTGCCGGGCCCGCAACGGGGGTGTCCAGAAGGCTGGGCGTCTGCCTTGCAAGCAGACTCACTCGGAGCGTTACCGAGCACTTCCACCTCGCCGTTCACCTCGTGGAGAGGAGCGTCGACTGGTATCGACGCGATGGGTTTCGAGCACCCAGAGCGGCTCCGCCGATTCGTCCCAGCGGACAGCGCGAGCCTGTACCTCGCTCGGGCCAGGGCAGCACTGGCAGTCGGCTCAGTCGCGGGTGCCGTCTGATGGCCAGACCTCGGGCTTCCAACCCGATGAAGCGTGTTCGATTCACGTCGCCCGCTCCGATGCGCATTTCGCGCATCGTGATGCGGCCAAATCGGAAAGTGACGAGGCTTGAGTGCCACTCAAGCATTGAGGGAGCGTTACCCTCTGGCCGCTCTTGGACGCCGGCACCCAGCGGTGGGCGCGGATTGCAAACCCGCGTGGACGCGTGCAACTCGCGTCGGCGTCTCTCGTTGCGCTCGTCCGGGCGGATCCCGGCGCGGCTCTTCTAAAGCTGACGGCTCGGTTCGACTCCGAGCAGAGAGACCTCCTCGAGCTCCCGCCGGATGCGGGCTTCGGTTTGCGATACCGACTGCGCTGGGTGATAGACCCCGGCCTTCGCCGGGGTAACGACTCCCAGGCTCGAGGCCGACACGATCGTTGCCTTGCTAACGATTTCTGCGCTTGTGGCGGCGGACCCGCCCGCAAGGCTTCGACCCTTGCTGACTCGGTTCGACTCCGAGCAAGCGCTCCGCGGGAAGGGTCGACCTAGTTCCCAACCGAGTCTCATACGCTCGGCCAGGCCGGTGCAACACGGCTCCCGCTTCCACGCAGCGACCCACGGTGGGAGGCGCGGCCCATAACCGCGTTCCGAGAGGGCTCGAATCCCTCCGCTGCGACTGAAAGCCCCGTGAGTGAGCTGGCGAACACCGCGCTCCTACAAAGCGACGCAGCACGGTTCGATTCCGTGGCGGGGCACCGGCGCGTGGCCACGGTCTGGCCAGCGACTCTTATAAGGTCGCCCTCCTCGTTCGACTCGAGGCGCGCCGACAGCACGTCCGCAGCTCTGCTGCGGCGTGGTCAATTCCTGCAGCGGGACGAGCGAGCCAGAGAACGCACCACCTCGACAAGGTGGCCCATGCCGGGGGCGGCACCCGGGTCCCGCACGACTCGCGACTGGATGGTCCGGTAGACCGACGGGCGCTGATAACGCCCGCGGCTGGGTCCGACTCCCAGCAGTCGCACGAAAGCACATGCTCTCCAAAGGAGGCTGACTGTGAAACTCAAACCAAGGTGACCGTCATGCAACTGCGCACACTGATTCTCAACGCCTGGATGTCCCCCCACTCGATCGCCACCTGGCAGCAGGCGATCTGCTTGCTCGTGACCGGCAAGGTCGACGTGCTCGAGGAGTACGAGGCCGAGGTCTCGTCCCCCTCAGTGACGATTCGCGTTCCAGCAGTCGCTCGCCTGCGCAAGGAGCTGAACATGCACAAGAAGGGCGTGAAGTTTTCACGCGTGAACGTGCTCACGCGCGACGCTTTCCGATGCTGCTATTGCGGCAAAAAGAGGAGCGCGCGCGAGCTTAACTACGACCACGTCGTCCCACGCTGCAAAGGAGGCAAGACCGCGTGGGAGAACATCGTCACGAGCTGCTACCCGTGCAACACGCGCAAGGCTCAGCGCACTCCCAAGGAAGCTGGGATGCGGATGCACTTTCAGCCGCACCGGCCGCGTGTGCTGCCGATGACGCAGCCGATGCTCGTTTCGATGGACGCGATACCCGACACGTGGAAGCCCTACCTCGAAGGAGCGCGGGCGGCGGGATGATCGCGGGAGGACGAACCGCACGGGGTGCACCCACGTGGTGACCTGTTCGACTCAGGCTCGTTCCGCGAAAGCGCGCACGTGAGGTAACTGGTCAACCTCCGCGTCTCAAATACGCGGGTCTCTCGGTAACTAGACTCCGGCATTCGCCGGAGTAACGAATCCGAGCGTGCGCACTCGGGCCTGCGTAGCCCAATCTCCGGCAGAGGCAACGCGTTCAGACCGCGTCCAGTGTCCGTTCGAATCGGACCGCAGGTACGACGCCATCGTGGTGGAACGGTATACACGCCGGCCTGAGAAGCCGGGCCCGAAAAGGGCAATGGGGGTTCGAGTCCCTCCGATGGCACCGCGGGTCCGACTCCCGCGAAGCACTTCGTCACACGCCGGCGCGTAGCGCGGGTCGACTCGACTTCCGCGCGACGTCCGTTGGGCGCGTCTGTTCGAAGGATCGCTTGCACGGTTGCCAGCGGCTCGACTGATTCGAGCGTCACTCTGGAATAGCGGGTTCGACTCCCGTCAGGCCCGCGAGGGCCTGAAGCTCAACGGTAGAGCAACAGATTGAAGATCTGTCACCACCCGGTCCCACGGACGCGGGTGCCCCTCTTCCACCAGCGTGCCTTCCAAGACACGCCGAGTGGCAGCCTGGTGCGTGCCCGGAGCTCGGGCGCTTTCTCTCGTGGACGGCGGCCATCGTCACGGCGACCGCTGCCGTACCCCTGGAGCGAGCCCTCGTTCTCTGCGCCTCACCGGGTCCGTGGTGCGAGCGCGTTCGGCGGCGACGTGCGTTGTCCCTTGAGACGCGCACCGGTCCGCCGGACCCGTTTGCATCGGGGCTCTCGCGTTCGTCGGGACCACTTTTTCGGGCGCCCGTCTCGGGCGTCTTTCATTTCCTTCTCAACCCCCAAACCCCGCAAGCCGGCGGCATCGGCACCAAGGAGGCTCGAACAGCCATGTACACAATGATCCGTATCAAGCTCAACGAACGCGCGGTCGTGTTCAAGCACGGCCTGCCTCGCCGCGCCCTCGGCCCGGGTCGCTTCGTCCTTTGGGGCTCGGGCGCGACCGAGCAGCGCTGGACGACGGACAGTCTCGTCTTTCAGGCGCTGCCCGAAGTGCGCGCGATCCTGCCCACCGACTGGTTCAAGGAGGTCACGCTCGGACCACGCGAGCGCGGCATTCTCTACCGCGACGGCCAGGCGAAAGTGTTCCTGCGCCCCGGCACGCACCGGTACTGGACGGTGGATCCGTCGGTGCGTCTCGAGGTGCTCTCGGTCGACAACCCAATGCCCGAGTTGACGACCGAGCTCGCCGGCGTGCTGCCGAATGACGAGTACCTGGACGCGATCGTGCGCGAGTATGAGCGCGGCCTTCAGTACACGCAGGGCCGCATGGTGGGCACACTCCAGCCGGGTCGCTACCGGTTCTGGTCGAATCGCGAGGCGCGGGTCGAAGTGCAGCTCGTCGACATGCGCCGCGTGCAGGTCGCCATCGTGGGTCAGGAGCTCATGACCCGCGACAAGGTGACTCTGCGTCTGTCGCTGACCGTCGAATACGCCATCGCCGATCCGGCGCTCGCGACGCATGCGGTCACGAGCGTGAAGGACGCCGTGTACTCGCTCGTGCAGCTTGCGACGCGAGACTACGTCGCCGGTGTGACCCTCGATCAGCTGCTGGAGGGCCGTGACGCGATGACGCGGTTTCTCGAGCAGCGAAGCGTCCCGGAAGGGCGCAAGTTCGGCGCTCGCATCGAACACGTCGGCGTCAAGGACGTGGTTCTGCTGGGTGAGATGAAGACCCTGCTCAACCGCGTCATCGAAGCCGAGAAGGAAGCCGCGGCCAACGTCATTCTGCGTCGCGAGGAGACGGCGGCCACCCGGTCGCTCGCCAACACGGCGCACGTGATGGCCGAGCAGCCGGTACTCCTGCGGCTGAAGGAGCTGGAGGCGCTCAAGGAGATCGCGGCGCGCATCCACGAGGTGCGCGTCGTGGTCGGAGCGGACGGCTTGAAGACGCTGCTGCCGGCAGGTTTGCTCGGCAACGGCAGCAGCAAGGTCGAGCCGAAGCCGGGAGAGTAGGAACCTCGCAAACGTCCTGCCCCGAGACGAAAAACCGGGGCGCTTTCTCTTTTGCGTGCGCCGGACCGCATGGCCGCCACGTCGCAAGCGGCACACATTGGCACATGCTGGGTACGCGCATCCGCGAGAAAGTGCCGCTGCGGATCGATTCATGAGAGTGGCACGGTATCTGCGTACACTGCGCCGAGCGCAGTGGATTTGCGGAGCTTCATGTCATGGGCCGCCGTGCTGGCGATCGGAGTCGTGCTCGCGAGCGAGGGGGCGGCGCGGGCGGACGAACCGCCGGCGCTTCGCCTCGAGTACCGCGCGCCCGTGAGCTGTCCGGATGAAGCGGCGCTTGTGTCGCGCATCCGCGCGCGAGTCGACATGCGCCTCGCCCGGCTGGGCGAAACGGTCCCAACGTTCGACGTCACGGTCCAAACCGACGGCGGCCGCGTCGTCGGTCGGATCGCATCGATGAGTGAGCGAGGCGAGCCCACGTGGCGCGAAGTGAGCGGCAGCGATTGCTCCGACGTCGTCGACGCAGTCGCCCTCATCGTCGCGATGGCGCTGTCACCTGAAACGAGCGGGAACGCTCCCGCCCACGCGGGCGCGGGCGCGGGCGCGAACGCAAGCGCGGGCGCAACCGCGGGGAGCTTTGCTCCTTCGACAACGGGCGCAACGACGGACGTTACGGTGGCATCCGGCAACCCGCCCGCTTCGCCAGCCAGAGAAACTCCCACCGTCAACAGCGAATCCAAACCGCGCATCAAGCTCCTCGGCAGCGGGCAGGCCGAAGTGACGCTCGGCTATTGGCCGTCCGCCCTGGTCGCGGCCGGTGCTCGCCTGCAGGTCTTTCGCACCCGCGCGTACGCAAGCGGACCGTCGATGGCCATTGGATTCGCGGCGGCACAGCCGGTCGACCGAGACCTGTCGATGGGGCAGTCGATGGCGCACGCCCACCTCGCGCTCACCACAGGCGAGCTTTTTGTCTGTCCCTGGTCGCTGGACCTTGCTCCCTCGCTCAGCCTGCGCCCGTGCGCGCGGCTCGACATCGGACAGCTCAAGGCCCAAGGAAGCGGCATCGCGGGCGCCCGGGGCGAGGACCTTCTCTTTTCGAGCGCCGGCGCCCTCGGTCAAATTTCGTTCGTCCCGGTGAAGCCGCTGGTCATCGATGCCCAGGCGTCGGTCCTTTTCCCCCTCACCCCCTACGAGTTCACCTTCATACCGGATTCGGTCATCTACCACGCCCCCATCGTGGGCTTTTCCGCGTCCCTCGCCGTGGGCGTGATGTTTTTTTGATGCGATCGCCCGCTTCGACCCATGGCCCCGGGGTAGTGGACTCACCACGCCTCGAAGCCGCTCCCTCTATGTCCGAGGTCCGGGGTCCGCCCCCCGGACCCATGGCACTGCACGCGGCTAACTCGGCGAGATTTCGTCGGTTGTTCGAGCAGCACTTTGCTTTCGTGTGGCGAACGCTCCGGCGCCTCGGGGTGCCCGATGCCTCGCTCCCGGATGCCTCTCAGCGCGTGTTTTGGACTGCCTCCCGCCGGCTGAGCGACTTCACCGACGAACGCGCGCGCTCGTTCCTCTTCGGCACGGCGCGTCGCGTCGCCGCCGATTTCCGGCGTTTGCGTCACCAGGAGGATTCGACCGACGACAGCCATGCGATCGCCGACGTCGCCACCCCCACGCCCGAAGAGCTCGTCGACCAGAAGCGCGCCCGCGAGTTGCTCGACGAGCTGCTGGACGCGCTCGACGACGATCTGCGCGAAGTACTCTTCCTTCAAGAAGGCGAGGGCATGACTCTTTCCGAGATCGCCGATCTCCTGGAAATCCCGCTCGGCACCGCGGCATCGCGCCTGCGTCGAGCGCGTGACGAATTTCGGCGTCGGCTTGCGCGACGCATGGCCAACATGCCCCGCGCCGGAGGCGTACGATGAAGTCCACAATCCCCGGTCACGAAGACGTCGAGCGCATCGAACAAAAGCTGTTCGAATCGCTCAGCCGAGACGAGCCGCCGGCTCGAGCGCGCCGTGCAACCGCCGCGGCGCTCGGGCTCGGGACCGCCGCTCTCACGAGCGCGACCGCCGGCGCACAAGGAGCGGCGGTGATCGCGAAGGCAGGGCCCTTGTTGGTGAAATGGGTCGGTCTCGGCACGTTGGCCGCGGCCGTCTCGGTCAGCGCAATCCGGTACGTAAGCGAGCCCCCACCGGCAGAGTCGCCGAAGCCCGTCGTCACGATGACATCGGCACCACGGGCCGCGAAAGAGCCGAGTGCTGTCTCTAAGACCGTGGCTCCCGAACCGGCTGCAGCTCAGCCCACGGTCGCGCCCACATTGTCAACGCAGGCGCCGCCACCCATTCCGTCGGACGAAACAAGAATTGCCCAACGTTCGTCCAATTCGCTCGCCAAGCCGGCTGCGGTTGCCGCGCCCGCCTCGCCGGTGACCGGGTTCGAAAAGCCCGAGGATCGCGTGTCCGGTCCATCCGTGCCGGTCGTCGACTCTCGGCAACTCGCCGCGCCGGCCATCGAATCTCGGCAACTCGCCGCCGAAGTGGCGATGCTCGACCAAGCAAGAAGCGCGATCGTGACCAAGGACGGTGAGCGCGCTCTCGATGCCTTGGGGCGCTACGGGCGCGAGTTCCCCGCGGCGACACTGAACCTCGAAGCCACCGTCCTTCGGATCGAAGCGCTCTTCTTGACTGGCTCGCCGGACGCAGCGACTTCCCTCGGTCGCGAGTTTTTGGCCGCGCACCCCACGAGCACGCATGCGACCCGGGTTCGACGCTTGCTCGCCGAGCACGAGAAACCGTGATGCGATTTCACGCGTGCCTCCATTGCACCTGTAGGAGGCGACAGACGCCATGAGATTCCTTAGAAACGGCCCATCGATTGTTCTCGTCATCCTGACGTCGGCCTGCGGCGGCACCATCCCCCTCGGCGGTCCCACGGACGCACAAGCGACGAGTGGCAGCATGGGTTCGTCGGGGACCGGCACTACGGCGTCTGGCGCTACGGCGTCCGGCACGAGGGCCTCAGGCTCGATCGCAACCACCGGGGCCACCGGAATCAATGGCGCGGGGGCGCAGGATGCCTCATCCAGTTGTCTGCCTCTCAGCGCCGCGCCGTGTCCTCCGGATTGGACGGCGGCAGTGGCCGACGAGGCGCGGTTCTGCATGAAAGAGGCGCCCTTCTACGATGCAGTCATCTCGACAGCACCATGCAGAGGGCTATTGCGCTATACACGCTTTCTCTTCGACGCCGGCCCCCGCTATTGCGTGTACGATCCGAGCACTCTCGCTCTCCGGGGCTACCGTGCCTACGATGGAAAACTAGGCTTCGAAGCCACCACGTGCGGATCAACGGCGGCTGACTACGACATTACCGGTTGCGCCGGCAACTCGTGCCCGAAGGACGCGTCGGTCAATTCGAGCGGTTCGGCCTCTGGTCCGCCCGACGCGGGAACCTTGGCGTGCGGGACAACGACCTGCTCGGCGTCGCAGTACTGCGTCGACGAATCAGGTGGACCGCGAGCACCGGCATCCTGATGGCCGGCGGCTTTCCGGTGGAGCTGCCGGCGCTGTCGGTGTCGGAAAGCTTCGTCAAACCGACCACGATGATGTACCGCAACATGCTGGCGATGGAGACCGAGGCGCTGCTGCGCTCCCATCCCGTCGACGTGCACAACGCGCGCGACGTGTGCATGCGTCGTGCCCTATGTGAACGACGCGGGCAGCTTCTCGGGAACGAACAACGCGTGCACACAGCTCACTCCGGGCGCTGGATTCGGCTACTGTTTGGACGACGGCGCGGGACACGTCACGGTTGAGTGCGGGCTGCCGTAGCGCTTCACGGTCCGGTCACCGCCGCAACGTGCAGCCCGTCCGTAACGTCGCCACCCGGGCTGACGATAACTGACTCGCCACCCTGGAGGCCGTCGACCAGCTCGATATCGCGGCCGTCGTCGAGACCACGCACAACCGCTACGAGATGCACCGCCCCGGCACCGTCCACCGTTGCTACGTGGACTCCGCGCGCGTCGGTGATGACAGCGCTCGACGGCACTTTGACGACGCGATGGGACAGGGCGACGGCGATCTTCACCTCCGCGTACATGCCAGCGAAGAGCTCACCCGTCGGATTCGGTATGTCGATCTCGACGTTGAGAGTGCGCAACGCCGGATCGAGCGTGCCTGCGGTGCGCGCTACGTGACCCTCGAAGACGCGTCCTGGAAGCTGGCGGACCGAAACGCTCGCCGTCTGTGCATCCTTTACGCTCAACGCGAAGGTCTGCGGCACCTGCACGAACACTCGCATCGGATCAGTCGACTCGATCCGGAACAGCGGCTGGGCGCCCATCTGGCCCGACGTTCCGCCCGCCGTGACAAGGCTCCCGACGTCGATGTTGCGCTGCGTGATCCGGCCATCGAAAGGGGCGACAACATGTCCGAACGACACGAGTTGGCCGAGCTCGCCCACGTTCGCCTGCGCGGCGGCAATGTCTGCCTGCGCGGCGTGCACGTTCGCTTCCCAGACTTTGATCTGGGCGTTGGCTTGATCGTCGTCCTGCTTGGAGGCGAGTGCCTGGGCCAGCAGGGCGTCCTGGCGCGCGCCGGTCAGCTGTGCGAACTCGCGGTTCGCGATCGCCTGCTCGAGCGCCGCTTCCTTCTGTTTGAGCGTCGCGCGCGCCTGCGCGAGCCGCTGGTTCAGCTCCGGGGTGTCGAGCTCCGCAAGCACTTCGCCTGCGTGCACGCGGTCGCCAATGTCGACCAGCCAGCGAGTCACGTAGCCGGTCGCGCGCGCGTTGATGAGTGCCTGCCGACTCGCCACCAAGCTGCCTGGCAATGTCAGCGACCGCTCGCCTTGCGCAGCCGTTGCGGTCGACACCTTGACTCTGGGCAGTCCGTGTTGGACAGCGCTCGACTCTGCGGCCAGCCTCTCGCGCGTCACGTGCCGAGACCAGTAGCCGGCGAAGAACAGGACAGCGAGCGCGATCGGGACGAGCGTGGCAATCCACCAGCGGCGGGGCCACCGGTCAGCGTGAAGCGGAGACCAGACCATGTTCACGACGGCACCTCGACCTTCTTTCGTCCCTGGAGGACGCTGAACATCACCGGCACGAAAAACAACGTAGACAGCGTGGCGAGGAGAAGACCGCCGATGACGGCGCGTCCAAGTGGTGCGTTCGACTCGCCGCCGTCACCGAGTCCAAGCGACATCGGCAGCATGCCCAGAACCATCGCCACCGCGGTCATGATCACCGGCCGGATGCGCGTGCGACCGGCCTCCAGAGCGGCGACTCGCGCGTCGAGGTGCCGTCGCATCTTCTGGGCGGCAAAGGTGACGATGAGGATGCTGTTTGCGGTCGCAACTCCGACGCTCATGAGAGTGCCCATCAGAGCGGGCACGCTCAGCGTCGTTCTCGAGAGAAAGAGCATCCAGACGATGCCCGCCAGAGTGCCCGGCAGCGCCATGAGGATGACGAACGGCTCGAGCCACGACTGGAAATTGACCACCATCAGCAGGTAGACAAGGACGACGGCGAATGCGATCCCGATCCCGAGGCCGCGGAACGACGCGGTCATGTTCTCGGCCTGGCCTTGCACCGAGATAGTGGAGCCGCGCGGTAGCGCGCGCTGGGTCGCGTCGACGATCCGCTGCACGGGCGTGGCAACCGCCCCGAGATCGGTTCCGTCGACGCCGACGAGCACGTCGAACGATCGGGCGATGTTGTAATGCGTGAGGTTGGTCGGACCGAGCTGGGGCGAGATCGTGGCCACGTTTGCCAGCAGCTGGGGCTGCATCATAGTTGCGCCGCTCGGAGGCGGCAGCGCCGCCGCGCCTGCGGTAAGGGGAATGCTGCCGAGCGCTTCGATGGAATCGACGCGCCACTGGGGCGTCTGGACCGCGACGGTGTACTGAACTCCGGACTTCGGATCGAGCCAGAAATTTGGCGCCGTCTGACTCGTTGACGACAACGAGACGAGCATGTTGTTCGTCACGTCGCGCTGAGTCAGACCAACCTGCTGCGACAGCGTCCGGTCCACGTCTACCAAGAGTTCCGGCGTATCGGTCACCTGCGCGAGATGAACGTCGACCGCGCCCGGCACCGCGGCGAGGCGCTTCGCGAGGTCGCGGGCGATGGCGATGTTCGCTTGATCGTTGTTCGAGGGACCGGTGATCCGCACATCGATCGGAGCCGATTGCCCGAAACTCAACACCTGGCTCGAGATGTCCGCGGGAAGAAAGAAGAACGTCGTCCCTGGAAACGATTTGGCCAGGTCCCGGCGCAACGCGCGCACGTAGCCGGCGGTGGGCTTGTGCATCGGCTTTAGCGCAACGAGCATCTCGCCGTCCGCCGACGAGATCATCGACGGATCTCCCAGAACGAGATTGATCCCGCTGATCGGGACCCCGATGTCCTGGATCACGGTGTCGAGCTCGGCGGCTGGGACGATCTGACGGACGTGGTCCTCGCCTGCGCTCGAACGTGCAGGCGGAGCGCGCCCCCGTCGACGTTCGGGAAAAAGTCTTGACCGAGGAGGGGAACGAGGGCGACCGAGGCGACAAACAGGGCTCCAAAGCTTGCGATGAACATCCGCCGCCGCTCGAGCAGCCGCGAAAGCGTGCGCGCATAGGCTGCCTGCAGGCGTTCGAACTGGCGTTCGATGGAGCCGTTCACTCGGGCAAGGAGTCCGGGCCGGCGGGTTTCCTCGAGAGGTTCTCCGGGCAGAAGGTACTGCATCATCGTCGGAACGAGGGTGCGGGAGAGCAGGTACGAGGTGAGCATCGCGAAGACGACTGCCATGGCCAGCGGCACGAAGAGCGACTTCGCTGCCCCGGCGATGAAAACGACCGGAACGAAGACGATGCAGATGCACAGCGTCGACACGAGGGCAGGCGCCGCGATCTCGGCGGAGCCGTCGAGGATCGCATCGCGTATGGATTTCTTGTTCACCGACCGCTGTCTGTGGACGTTCTCGACGGCAACGGTCGCGTCGTCGACCAGGATGCCGACCGCGAGCGCCATCCCGCCGAGAGTCATCAGGTTCAGCGTCTGCCCAAGCAAGCCGAGAGCGATGATCGAGACGAGGAGCGAGAGCGGGATCGACACGAGAACGATGAGCGTGCTGCGCCAGCTTCCGAGGAAGAGGAGCATCATGAGCCCGGTCAGACCTGCAGCGATCATCGCCTCGCGGACGACTCCGTCGACCGCGCCGCGCACGAAGACCGATTGATCGAAGAGCTGCTTGATCTCGAAGCCCTGCGGGAGCGTCGCCTGCACCGCGGGAACCGTGGCCTGAACCCGTGAGACGACGTCGAGTGTGCTCGCTCCCTGCGCCTTCAAAACGGGCAAGAGGCCTCCCCGCGAACCGTCGGTCACGACGAGACTCGTCTGCGGCGCGTATCCGTCGCGCACGTGGGAGACGTCGCGAAGGTAGACGGTCGTCCCGCTGACCGTCTTCACTGGCAGGTTGTTGAAAGCGTCAACGACGCCGGGGCTCTCGTTGACGAGGATCGGGTATTCGTGAGCGCCGATCTTCGCTGTGCCGCTCGGAAGCACTAGATTCTGGAGATTCACGGCGCTGGAGATGTCGGAAGGCGAGAGACCCCACGCGAAGAGTTTGCTGGTGTCCAAGTCGACGACGATCTCGCGCTGTTTGCCGCCGATGGGCAGGGGCAGCTGCGCTCCCGGCACGGTCGCGAGCCCGGGGCGAAGGAAATTCGTTCCAAGGTCGTAGATCTGCTGCTCGTCGAGCGTCGGGCTCGAGAGACCGAGCTGAAGGACCGGGACGTTCGACGCGCTGTACGGGATAATGAGCGGAGGCGTGGTGCCTGGGGGCATCGTTTTCACAATCGGGCTCGCCGCAGCACCAACCTGAGCTACGGCCGCGTCGACAGACGTCCCCGGCTGGAAGAAGATCTTGACCACGGACACACCCGCAAGCGTCTGGCTCTCGATGTGCTCGATGTTGCTGACGGTTGTGGTCGTTGCCCGTTCGAAATTGGTGGTGATCCGGCCTTCCATCTCGCGCGGCTCGAGACCCGTGTAGGACCAGACCGCAGCAACGACCGGGATGTTAATCTCCGGGTAGATGTCCGTCGGCATCCGGAGGATCTCCACGACGCCCATCAAGACGATGAGCATCGCGAGGACCACGAACGTGTAAGGGCGCCGGAGTGCGAGCTTTACGATCCACATGGTCCAATCTCCTCCGGCGCCCTCACGAGGCGAGGCTCCAGTCCTTGCCCACGTCCGCCACGATCATTTGCCTGCCACTGGGTTGCTTTCGCCTCGAGCGAGTGGGCTCGCCATGGGCTCGGGGGCCGAGGAGGTCCGGACTGGAAAACCGGCGAGCGCGGCATGCACGTCGCCCTGCAGAAGGCTCGGGTCGACGTACTTGTTGATTGCGACCTTCGACGTGGCAGTGCCTTGCCACACCTCGGTCTTCGTCGAACCGTCGAAGACATCGACGTCAATCTCTCGCAACGTGTAGGGCGTAACGTCCGTATTCTCTTCGGTCGCCGGACCCGGATCGATTCGCACGGTTCCGGCCGCGAACCGCACGATGAAGTCAGGTTTCGCGTTCACCTCGGCGTAACCCTTTTGCTGGAGCTCCGAGCCAACGAGCGCTCGCATGCGCTGCTCTACCTCCAGCGATCGCGGCGACGCTTCGTACCCGGCGGGGGGATTCTCCGTCAGTCCGAAAGAGAACGTGTGGAATTGAGGCATCGCCGCCCTAGCGGCCGTAACGGTTTGAACCGCAGGGCCTGACTTGATGGCCGGAGCGCAGGCAACTGCCAACGTACCGAATAGAGCCAATGCAATCGTTTTCATGGGAATCTCCTTCTTGTTCGAAGCACGCTAGGTGCATCGTTGATGGGCACACTTCGCAAGGCCCGTGCCGACAGGCGCAGAGCGGGAATAGCGCGCGGGAAACAAGGCGAACGGCCGGCTCGTGCGGGTTCCGCACGGCCTTGGGTGCCGAATCCGCAGTCGTCGGGAATGCATTTGTCGACGTTGAGCGGTTTGCGCCGCAGCCGAGATGGCGGGTCGTTTGCATGGCCCGGCCCGTGGCAGCCCGCACGTCCATCTCCACCGAGCGCCTCGTCGGCTCGGTCGCATCGGAAGCCGCCGCAAGGCATCCGTCACATCGGCCGTTCGCAGTATCCTCTGCGGAGAGGTTACGCGAGATGAGCGAGCAACAGCGGCGCTGGTCATGGTGGGCTGCAAGGGGGGCCGTCGCGATGGCGGCCCTCGCGGCGCTCTCACTGGCCATTACCGTCCTAGTCGCGCACCAAGCACTCCGCGACGCGGCCGACGTCCTGGTCCGCGGCGACGGAGATACTCTCGTCACCAGTGTGGTCGTCGACCTCGCGGAGGCCGTGTGGCCGCCGACGACCACGACTCTCGCTGTGGTCCTCGCGAAGCACGAGGCCCAGGGGCTCCGGTACGTGGCGCTCGTCGACCGCCACGACCACCGGACGCTGGTCGAGGCAGGCGCAGCGGCGATCGCGAACGCCGCCCAGTTGCCCGGCGTAGTCGTGCGACAGGAGCGGCGTGCGCGGTTGGTCGACGCGCTGGCGCGTCTCTTCGCGCGCCGGCGCGACATCGACGAACTCATAGAGCGAGCAGCGGAGCGGCCCTTCCTAGTCCTCGAATTCGAGCCCCCGCTCATTGCACGCCTTCAGAATGACCTCACGAGGATCTCGATCGTCGCGGCCGTCGCGGGGTCGGTCCTCATCGCCTTGGCGTTCGCCTGGTCGCGCACCATGACCCGCCTCTCGGCGGTTCAGCAACAAGCCGAGCGCGAACGCCGGCTCGTGGCCCTCGGGCGCGCATCTTCCGTCATCGCGCACGAGCTCCGAAACCCGCTCGCTGCCCTCAAGGGACATGCTCAGCTCCTCGTCGAGGATCTCGCCGAGCCGTTGCGGGCGAAGGCCGCGCGCGTCGTCGAAAGTGCGGAACGGCTCGAGCGCCTGACCGACGTACTCCTCGATTTCGTGCGCGACGTGCCGCTCGAAATCGGCGCCGTCACGCCAGCCGAGCTCGTCGAAGCAGCCCTCCTGACGCTGCCGAGGGATCGCGTTCGCGTCGATCTCTCCGGCGCGCCCGAGACGCTTCACGTCGACAAGGAGCGAACGCGCCTCGCGCTGCGCAATTTGATACGGAACGCGGTGCAGGCGAACGAGGGCGCCACCGAGCCCGTCGAGGTTCGCGTCCTCGGCGACACTCGCCGGGTCGTCATCGAAGTGCGCGACCACGGGTCCGGTCTCGCACCTGGGGCCGCAGACCATATCTTTGAGCCGTTCGTGACGACGAAGGCCCAGGGTACCGGGCTAGGGCTTTGGATCGCACGGCAGATCGCGGACCAGCACCATGGTACGCTCACGGGCGAGACACACCTCCAGGGCGGCGCCGTGTTCCGCCTTCTCCTTCCGCTCGATTCGAAACCTGCGTGACCATGAACAGCCCGCAAAAGCGCGTCGGGAGGATCCTGGTAGCCGACGACGAGGAAGGCGTTCGGACTTTCCTTGCCGAGTCGCTCGAGCGTGCTGGACATGAGGTCACGCAGGTCGCCGACGGTACGGCGGCCGTACGCTCCGCGCGGGAAGAGCCGTTCGATCTCGTGCTCACGGATCTCCGGATGCCTGGAATGGACGGCATGGCGGCAACCCGATGTCGAGGTCATCGTACTCACCGCGCATGGCGATGTGGCGACGGCTGTCGAAGCGATGAAGCTCGGCGCCTTCGACTACCTCCAGAAACCCGTGTCGAGTCCGACCGCCATTCGCGAGCTCGTCGCCGGCGCGCTCGAGCGCCGCGTCAAGCTCGCGGCACCTTCGCTGCACGAGCTCGCGAGCCCCGTCCGCCTCACGTTCGGCGCGCCGGCAATGATCCCGGTCGTCGACGCACTCGCGCGCGTCGCGAAGACGACCGCGACCGTGCTGCTCGCGGGTGAGAGCGGCACCGGCAAGGAGGTCGCCGCGCGGCTGCTCCACGAGTCAGGTCCGCGCGCGCTGAAGCCATTCATCGCCATCAACTGCGCCGTCTTGACCGAGCAACTTCTCGAGAGCGAGCTGTTCGGTCACGAGAAGGGTGCGTTCACCGGCGCGCACGCGCAACGTCGTGGGCGCATCGAACTCGCCGACGGCGGAACGTTCTTCCTCGATGAAGTCGGCGAACTCAAGCCCTCCCTCCAAGCGAAGCTCCTTCGCGTTCTCGAGGAGCGCCGCTTCGAGCGGCTCGGAGGATCCGTCCCGGTCGCGGTGGATGTTCGGTGGGTGGCCGCCACGAACCGTGACCTGCGGTCGATG
>Ga0209648_10001831_pt1 | contig 17330 bp, 16 predicted proteins | sample GraSoi2013_115cm_FD_185830 | JGI IMG/M metagenome (GOLD analysis project Ga0209648, IMG submission 185830) | Grasslands soil microbial communities from the Angelo Coastal Reserve, California, USA - Sample 9_17_2013_115cm (SPAdes) (version 2) | ecosystem: Environmental > Terrestrial > Soil >...
TCATGTGCGGCAGGATCTCTGCGATCCACCCAGCACGTCGCCCGGTCTGCACCGAGAACCAAACTCTTTTCCCTGCTGGCCAAAGCGTGACCTCCAGGGTGCCACGCTCGCCTGGCTTCTGGAAATGCCAATGCCGGGAGCCTGGATAGATGCGCAAAGTTCCTCTCATACGAATCTGCAATCCGTAATGTTCAGCCGCTTCCTCGATCAAGGCGGCGAGCTGTTCTTCCCTTCCTGCGGGATTGACAGCTACTTCCATCTCTTCCATATTTGCCAACTCGAACGTGATAGTCACAAGAGCGCTCGCTCAGCCTATTGCAGGTTCAAGTGACCGCTTGTACAACAAGGAGTAGAGCGGAATGTGGTCGGCAGCAGTGCGATGCCTAACGAGCTGTGTCGCATATGCCGGCAAACAGGTACAGGTTAGAGCTCATGTACTGAGACCTTTCCCCCCGATGGGCTCGATCTCGATACGCTCAAACCCGGCAATCAACGGCCTGCCGCGCATGAGGATCGGGCGGATATCCTCTCGCGTGAGGGAAGCCTCATGGTCTGCCTGGCTCCTCCACGCCTCGGTCACCCACACCGTGTCGGGCTCTGTAGCCGAGACACTGACGATATAGAGCTGGCAGCCCGAGACCTGCTGCAACACTGCCGCCGCGTCCAGCAGCACTGTGACCAACTCGTCACGTTGGCCCGCCTGGGACCTGATTTTAGAGTACAATCCGAATGTGTTCACACGCTTCACTTTCTTGAATTGCTATTCGGAGTAGAGCACCGGATGGAAGCTCTGCACTCCGCTCAATCTGAGAACCATCCCTTCCCATTTCAAGCAGTCAGCCACTTCCTCATGAGAGGGGCAGTGGCCATGATCTACGCAAAGGAGACAGCCATGTATCAGATACGAGCGCCACCCCAGCGCTGGCGCATGCACCACGCACATCCAAACGACCATTCCATTTGAACAGCATAAGGGCAGCACACCTGGCAGGGTGTGCTGCCCATTTTGTTTTCTCCCATCTCGGGAGAGAAGGACCTAACAACATGATACCAGAAGATACCCTCAATTTCAACAATGGTGGCGCACTCAGCAACTTCGATGATCACGAAGCTCGCTTGCGCCATCTCCTACGGCAGGATGCCACGCCAACGTCCGATGGCGGCAGGCACCTGCTCTTTGTCTGTCCGACCTGCAAGCATCCCTGGTACAAAGCCGGGAGGCACGAGTACCCACGCCTGACACCAGGGCAACTCTCGTTCCTCGGCGTAGCGCTACACACCGATATTCACGCGCTGTACCTGCTTCCCAAAACGCTCTGCCCCCTCTGCAGTACGATCTACCTGGGCGGCATGTTCTCCGTCGGAGAATACCCGCGCCGTAGGGGGTATCACCTCCTGTGGGAAAGTGCTTCTCCACGCCGCATCCGGCTCCTGGCGATGGTCTGCCGGCGCGAGGCACTCACCCTGGATACACTCGTGCAACTGACGCCCGATACGCCCGCTTCCTCCATGCGCGACGTGCGCGCTGTGGTGGCCTGGCTGGAAACCTGTCCATTGCCGCAAGCTCCCCAGGCGTATACCGACGAGCAGTGCGCGCAACTTGCCCGGCGTTGTCCTCTCGGGAGCGCGTCTACCAGTTGTGTCCACCAATGGCACGGATATGCCTGGGAGACGACCTGTCCTCCGCTTGGGGGCGAGGTGCTGGTCTCGCTGGCGGTAGCCCTTCCGCCACGTGCTCCGTTCCCGTTCGCCAGCCTGCTGATAGGCTGGAGCGTGCTGGCGCGAGCCATGCGCGCGGTGCTGTGAGGAGGTGTACAGATGACGATCACCTCACAGACCACCCGGCAGGGAAAAGTGATCCACCTCCTCTCGCCCGGCGACCTGGGCGATGCTGTAGAGAGCGGGGGAGGTGGAGGTCGGCTGCGTACCTACTGTCCCATTCATGGTGGGGACCATCAACGCTCTCTCTCGATTGATCCCGATACCGGCTGGGGATTTTGTCACTGCTGTCATGCCACCGTGCTGGTCACACCTACCGGCTCCGGGCTCGTCGGCGGACGAGCGTATGAGCATGCTCAGCGAAACGCAAGCAGCGCTATCCTCACATTTCCACCGCGCGCCGATCACCATTCTTCACCCCCTGCGCGTCCGTCCCTGGTACAACACACATACCCTGCCACCACCGCATCTCGCTGGCAGCGGGATGAAGTAATTGCGCTCACAGCTGTTGCACCACTCATGCGCCAGGCGCTGGCTTCCTCCCGGAGGGTGTGGTTGTACCTCAGCGAACGCGGCATTCCTCCAACTCTTGCGCACGCCAGCAATGTAGGCTACCTTTCGCGCGCCGTCTGGGAGCAAGCGCCAACCGAGTGGCGATCACTTCTCACACGCTGGATCGGGCGCATCATCTTCCCGCTGGGTTCTCCCAAGGGGCAGGGCTTCATCGGGCGCACGCTGCTCAGGTGGGAACCAGGGATGGATGAGAACGCCCACAAGGCCTTGCTCGACCAGCCTGGCTCGACCAGGCGTTGGATCAAGACCAACCCGGCAGGGTGGTTCGGCTTTGATGAGACGTCCCGGCTCACCAAACAGATTGTCCTGGTCGAAGGTGGCTTTGATCGCCTGACGCTGCTCGCGGCGGGGTTTCCAGCCACTTCCGTGCTTGCCCTGGTCGGCACTGCCGCACGTCCTGCATGGCTGGCGCGGTCGGCTCCGCAGGTCAAAGGCGTGGTGCTGGCGCTCGACGCCGACGAAGGCGGACAGACAGCGATAGAGCGGCTTGCCGGCGAGTTCCGGCAGGCGGGACTCGCAGTTATCCTCTGCCTACTACCCCACGACTGCTGGGGTAAGGACTGGAGCGAGCGCTGGCGACGGCTCGGCCCGCAGAGCCTGTGGCCCCTCTACGAAGCGTTTGTGCAGCACCAAGCCGCTCTCGGTGAAAGGACGTGATCATGGACATACAAGAGCGCTATGCCGTCTATCATGCCCATGACCTGTTCGCGATGATCACACCGCAGGCAGCGCACTGGTATGCAGACCGGTCCAGGCATTACACCCACGTCGCCGACGTGGTGGCACTCCTTGAGCAGGTGTTTGCTCTCACCAACCACATCGATCACCCCTGGACGAGCAATCCGGAGGTGGTCTGGCACACCACGGTCTCTCCGCTGCGCTCGACCTCGGTCGGTGATGTCATTGTCTCCCAGGAGAGCGGTCGGGCCTGGCTGGTGATGCCTATCGGCTTGCAGGAACTTGCACCGGAGAACGAGCTTTATGCAGGAGATGGCGGGAGACAGGATACGCTGCAACCGCCCGCAGAAAGGAGGGCCGCTCATGGCCACGATAACGACGAACGATAGTGGGGCGACAACCCTGCTCGACGGGACCTTGCCGCTCCGGCCCTTTCATCCCGACGGCTTTGCCGGCTCGCTGCAAGCGGACGGCCAGCAGGTCAGGGTCGCCGCACTCGCCTGCGACGCTGAGCGGATGATCGCGCTCAGCCTGGTCGGCTTCGATACCAGCATCGGTGTCGTGCTCTCCAGGCTCTGGGGTTCGACGGCGGTTCCCTTCGCGCCTGCCCCTGACTGGCAGGGGGAGTGGCAGGGGCCGGAGCAGCTCAAACGCAGCGGCGAGCGCTACAAGCAATGCGTGGCGCACCTCGAGGGCACGCGGGAAGTGCATGCATTGGCCCTGTTGCGTACCGCCCACCTCACCGAGGGCATCCTGCACCCTCCCGACCTGCCAGAGATGGGCGAGCAGCCCTCGGCCGCGACACCTGAGCAAGCACGGAAACAAAGGCACGTGCCTCCATCACCGTCTGGGCAGCCAAAGCCACCGGTCTGGGTGCCGCGCTACATCCTGGGCAACTGGGATGAGTCCGGCCCGCACCGGCAGAGCTTCCTGGGACACCTCTACGCGCTGCGCGTGCTGTTCCTGCACCACCACGCGGAACATCCCGAGTGGTGTGAAGCTTGGGCCGAGGCGCTCTGGCAGCACGGTCTCGAAAGCCTCCTGATCACGAGTCTATCGGCCATCGGGATGCGCGCCTGGAGGCTCTCTGGCGATCTCCTCGCCTGGAGTGCGCTCGTCGGTGCAGGTGTGCGCGAGGGCTGGCTCCCCTGGAAGGAGCTGGAGATGCTTTAGCGAGTTGGAGGAGCACATCCTTCCCTTTTGAAGGCGGCCCACTGCTGCATTGATCTCGTCGATGCACCGGTGGGCCGCCTTTCTGTTTGTTGTTCTCCCATTACAGACAAAGGAGATTCCACATAGATGCCACATGGAACTTTAGCCAATCTTGCTAACTCGGCCTTTGTACGCACGCCGCCCGCGCTCGCCGAGCGCATCGCGCGCTGCCTGCTGTCGTTCCCGCAGGGCAAGGAGGTAAATATCCTTGACCCGACAGCGGGTGAGGGCGACCTGCTTGTGCCTTGCCGTGATATCCCACAGGCCCTGCTCTACGGCGTCGAGATCAGCGCCGAGCGCACCGCCGTTGCCCGCGAACGGCTCCCCCAGGCCGAGCTTGTCCCCTGCGCCTTTGAAGGCGTGAGCATCCCCAAGGGGAGTATGAGTCTGGTGCTGGCCAACCCACCCTACTTCTTCCAGGACGGCAAACGCGCCGAGTACCGCGTGCTTGCCGACGCCGGAACGCTGCTCGTGCCAGGAGGCGTGCTGGTCGCCATCATCCCGGCGCGCTCGGCCTGGGACGGCACCATGATTAACCACTGGTGCCGCTGGTACGACCGCGTGCGCGTCTGGAAGTTCCCCGACCGCGCCTCACCGGAGGATGAGAGCGCGTTTGAGGATTACACGCAGCTCTGCGTGGTCGGTCTCCGGCGCACCACACCGCGCGACCCCATTCCCGCGGAGAGCCGCCGCCTGCAGGGCTACCGCTACCATGCTCCTTCGGTCTCCACATCCGGCAGGAGTTCCTCCCGCACACGAGCCGGTTGGGAGCAGGGAACGCCGCCACCCGAACTGCCAGTCCTCCCCATCTCCGACCCGTATCCCGTGCCGGAGAGCCTGGCACACCCCCACATCGTGGTGCGGCACGCCGATGAGTCGATGCTGCTGGCTTCCCTCGAACGCTGCGGAGCGCACCTGTCTCCGAGCTTCCAGGCCGCTACTGAATGGCGCGAAGAGGACCTGCGCGAACCACCGGTGATGCCACTCTCCGGTGAAGCCCATGTCGCCGCCGAGGTGCTGACGGGCTTGCTGGACGGCGAAATCGTCTGGGGGCCACAGGCAGGCAGCAACGACAAAGAGGGAACGGCGGCGGCAGCACCGCATCTCTTGACAGCCTTCGTGGGGCAGGAGTGGGTGCCGATGCCGGTTGATGCGGAGGAGCGCGAGAAGCTGCGCGAGCGCGGCGTGGTGCACGTCGCGGTCCGTCAGTGGCAGGACAAGCCCATCCTGGGCGTCCTGAATCTCACAACCGGTGAAACACGCTACGAGCAGGGGGAGGACGTGTTCACCTTCTTGCAGCCCTGGCTCAGCACCCTGGCCGCGCGCGTGGTGGAGAAGCGCCGGTCTCTCCCTGGCGCAGCAGCACCGCGTCTACGCCATGGGCCGCGCCCTTGATAGCACCGGACGAACAGCCATCCAGGGCGAGCCGGGTACCGGTAAGACGCGCCTGGCCGTCGCCACCGCCGCGCGCCTGGCCTATCACTGGCGACAGCGCAATACATCGCTCTTCCGCGATGGACGCGCACAACCCGCCTGGGTGAGTGGCCTGCGTCGCGCCTGGCTCAAGAACCCGCGCACCCTGGCCCTGCTTGGCCTCACACCTGTGCGTGAGGCAGCAAGCGGGGGTATCACCGCCTACCGACGCAGGGACGGGGCGCTCATCCCACCGGAGGAGGCCGGGCCGAATGCTTTGCCCGTGCTGGTCAGCACACCCAAGAAGGTGACGAAGGAGTACGCCGCCGAGGTGCGCGCAGCCTGGCCGGAGGCCGAGGTGATCTTTCTCGACCGGCACAGCGATATCCCAGGGTGGATGCAGCGCTGCGCCGAAAGCCGCGCGCCCGCCGTGATCGCCATCCTGTCGCACTCGCTCACCCGCGCCTTTGGACGCGAGTGGCGACCGGTCGTGCGCGAGAAGCAAATCACGCGGCGCGAACCGGTGCTGGAGCCGGAGAAAGCACTCCTGCCGAAGCTCGATGCGGTGTACGACGAGCGGCATGTCCTCACCGGCTACCGTTGGAAGGCGAGCGGAGAACTCTATACCCAGGAGGTCTCTGTTTCGTACTTCTTCTGCCCGGACTGCAATGGCCAGATCAAGGCCACCCCTGGCAGGCTGCACGAACGCGAGCAGCGCCCAGACCAGGAGGAATCGCCACTGGCCGCGTTGAAGAGTAGGCAGCAGGAGGAAGAAGACGCGTCAGAAAGTGACAGTGTCGAGCCGGTGACCAGTCGCACCTGGTTCACCCTGAAGCCGCGCTGGTGCCGGTGTCGCGCCGATGCCAGGAACAGGTCAGGGCCGCGCAATCCCAATGGGCGAACGCGCGTGCGCACCCCGCTCTGGACGGATGCGCGCATCGAGGCTGCGCAGCGCAAGCATCCCCAACTGCCCTTTGCCGCCTGGTCTGCCGCAATAGACAGCAGGTACCGACATCAAGACGACGGTCATCAAGCCGTTGCATACGCTGCCAGCAAGACGCCGGTGAGGAGCATACGCAAGGGAGTCAGCCTGGGTCTTTCACTCACGACAAACAAGGGACAGAGCGTGCAGGGCGATGAAGGGGCGTGCTACCTCGCTCGCGAGCCGCTGCCGGACAGCTTTTCGCCTTACAATTACCTGTACCGCTTCTATCGTGGCTGCGTGGCGCTGGCCGTGATCGACGAGAGCCACAATGGCCGGGGACGGGATACCGATATCGCACACGCCCATCACCAGGCTATGCTCGCCTCCCAGACGCGCATGCTCACCAGCGGTACGCACTACGGCGGCGATATCCTGGGCTTCTATCACTACTGGTTTCGCTACCATCCTCAGTTCTGGCGGCGCCTGGAACTCGGCTGGAACGACGCGGACAAAGCCCTCTCGCGCTACGGCGTGATCCAGGAGTGGACCAAAGAATACGAGTCGGACGCGCGGCGCGGCTCGGGCCAGACCACTGTGCAGGTCTCGACCATCCCCGCCCCGGGGCTTTCGGCCAAACTCATCCCGTACCTCCTGGAAGATATGGTCTACCTGACCGTGCTGGACGTGGGCGCGCACATGCCACCGCGCATCGAGATCCCCGAAATCGTCTCCATGCGCGATGCGGAGATCGTGGACGCGCTCTCCGAAGCAGAGCAAGCGCGCCGGGAAGCCGCGCGCCAGCTCACCGCGTTCAAGCAAGCGTGCCGGGACGGGCAGAGTAGAGGCGACTTAGTTGAACGAGTAGCGGAAGAGGAGCACCTGCAACGTGCACTCCAGGAGGCCGACGAGCGGGAGCGATCCGTGCAGGCCTGGGCTGAGCCACGTCACCTGGCCGCCCACTACGGGCGACTGGTGCGCGTCCTCGACGACCTCGCCAGAAGACGCAACACGGCGGCGCGCCTGGCCAAGGGCACGGTGCCGCGCTGGTTCGCCGTGCTGCCCTGCGACCGCCCCTTCGAGGTGTGGGAGACCAGGCGCGACCGCTGGGGTGATACCCAGGGCCGCGCGCTGCTGGTCGAGACGGAGCGGCTCTCGTCGGAGTACCTGTATCCCTTAGAGCGACGGCTCATCGCGCTGGTACAGCAGGAACTCAGCGAAAGGAGGCGCGTGATGGTCTACTTTGAGCAGAACGACCTGCGCAGTATGGCCCGCCGCCTGGAGTGGGTGCTCTCGGACATGCAGCCCTGGACGCTGCCCAACAGTGTCGCCGCAGAAGATCGCCAGCAAGCGATTCTCCAGGCGGTGCAGCGCGGGCATCGCGTGGCGATCGTCCCGTACCGGCGCGTGAACGAGGGCCTCAATCTCCAAAGCGGCATCGATACCATCCTCTGGGTCGAGATGGCGCTCAACCTCTTCATGCTCGATCAGGCCAGCCGGCGTGCCTGGCGACTGGGCAAGCGCGAGGAAGTGCGCATCTACTACCTGGCGTATGCCAACACTGCCGGACATACCAAGCTGCGCAAGCTGGGCCAGCAGAGCGGCGCGGCAGCCGCCTTCGCCGGAGAACCGGCGCGCGGGGCGCTGATCGAACACGCTGGCGCGGACAAAACCACGCTCGCCCGTCTCTCCAGCCTGCTCGAACAGAGTGAGGGCGAGGGTGACGGTGAGGAGGACGCTCCGGTGTTGCTCTCCGACGAGCATGAGGTGGCCGAGGAAGAGACAGCCCTTAAAGCCGTGTTCGCCAGGAGGGCAGAGGAGTTGCGCAAGGCGCTCGTGCGCGGGCGTGAGTGGCTGGGCGGCATGCAAGACGATCTCACAGAACGCCTCGCGGCCCTCGCAGCCTCCCCTGCCGCCACTGTTTCGGTATGGGCTATGCGCCCCGAAGTGCTTGTTTCCTCCATCCCCAGAGCGCGTAAGGCTGTACAGGTGGATGCGGAACAGCAGCAGCGCGACGACGGTCAGCGTGAGCCGGTAAGCACACTCCCGGCTGTCATGCTCCCTGCGGCGGCGCTCTCACCGGTGCTGCCTGATGGTATCGCTGCATCTCTCCCTGCCGTCGGACCGTTGCCAGAACCAGCTTCATCACTGGTGGTTGGCAGCCGCGCCGGAGTCGTCTTTGGACGAGACGAGCATATCGCACTGGCGCGCGTTCGGAGTCGAGCGCGACGTTCAAGGGGCTATGGGGAACCGCTCCGGCGGCACATGCCGGTAACCGAACGAGATATCCCATCGCTCGGCGAGGATGAGGCAGCAGGAAAAGAAGAGCAGTGTCGCCAGGTGACGATGTTTTCGCTCTGGGATCTGCTCGTTGCGCCCACCTCGGAGGCCGTAGTAGCGACGCCGGTGCGCTTCGCTCTGTCGTCTGACCAACGGCATGCCCCTCGCCAGTCGCACTTGTGGGAATGAGGAACAGCGCACACGCGAAGCTGCATGACACACAGGAGTCGCACGACTCCTGAAACCGTCAACCTATGATGACAATGACCAGCATGCGCCAGGCCGCTATCGTACAAGCGGTTTGGGGCATGCTGGTGTTTGCAAAGGAGAACGAATCCTATGCCATCTACACACGCACCCGTCCTCGAAGTTGAAGGCGAGGACATCCGCGAAGTGACTCCCGCTACCGCTGTCCTTTGGCGGCGGCTTGGCATTGAAGCGTTACCAGAACACGAGACCATGCTCCTGCCAACAGAGCGACTCGTCGTTCCAGATGCTGACCATCTGGTGCGTTCTGCGAAACGCCTGGTGAAAAGTATCCAGCACGTGGGTATCCTGCAAAACCCCTCGGTGGTTGTGAAGGCGGGGGCCGATATCCACGATACCGACGCCACCTTTGAGGTGATTGCCGGGCGCAGGCGCGTGCTGGCGGGCTGCCTCGCCGGACTCACCGTGATCAAGTGCGAGGCGTATTCCGCCAGCACGATACCGCTCTCGGCGCTGCTTGCACTCATCGAGAATGAGCAGCGTTCCGCGGCCTGGGTGAGAGAAGTCGAGGCACTGCGCTGCCTGATCGACGAGGGGGTCGGCATGACGCTCGACGACCTGGCTGCCTTCGGTTTCGACCGCGCGACGCTTGCCGAGCGGCTCAAAATCGCGCAGCTACCCGTGCCGCTTCTGAACCGTGTGCTGAAAGGCGGTATGAGCCGGGAAGTTGTCCGCAAGCTGGTCCGGCTCACTCAGGCCCAGCAAGAGCGCGTCGTGGGATTGGCCTTAGCAGGCGAGGAGATCACGGCTGAGCGGGTGAATGACATCCTGCGAGCACAGATCAATGCGGGCCTTGAACCCATCCAGGCGGCACTTGCCCAGGGATGGAATGCTCCTCCATCGCACCTCCCTACACTGTCGGACTCGCTGCCTCTCACAACGCCTGGGTGTGAGGAACAGGGAGGACAGGCCGCATACGCAGGCAAGGAGTCCGCGCCGGAAATGTATCCATCCGCCTCAGCCACGTCGATGACTTCGCTGCTGGCGGCGCTGCATGCCTTTGTACAAAGCCCTGATTACCGGACGACACCGCAGGCCGTGCAGATGCTCACCCAGGCATTGGAGCAACAACTACGTCTCGCACTGCGTGAGGCGTTCTCGTCATCGCAATCCGATCCTACTGTTCAATCACAATCATGATGAAAAGGAGTACGAAACGATGTTTGACCTGGATTTTCCCAAAGCTGATCCCGTCCCTCGCGGCTGCGGAGATCGTGAGCCGGGCGGCGTTTACGCCGAGTCGGGTCTGTCTCCACGGGGGCGGCCATTGGAAGAGTTCCTCTTCGATCCGCCGCTGCCCATCCCGGAGGGGCTCGATCTGATCAATAAGCCGCAGCTCTGGCAGCGTACGCTCGCAACGGGCGAACCAGCACTCGACGAGGAGGAACTCCCGATCTTCGATCTCCTCATCTGGGTGGGAGCAGAACATTATGAGTATTGTCCAGATTACCTTGAAGAATCACGCCGGTATGGGGCCTCCCGCCGGCTCAATCCCAATCTCGATCTCTCGCTGCTCTCCCAGGCGAGTCGCATGATCCTGGCGCATCCCCACGTCCTCAATACCGCGTGGCAAGAGCAGTGCCCGCCGCTGGACTGCAAGAAAGCCGTTCCTGGCCACGATGTTTCCACCGAGGGTAGCGACGAGGCAGAAGGCGCAAGGGGTGAGACTGACGAAGGGACAAACACTCGCCTGCCTGTGCATAGCGCCGGTACTAGCACGGAACCGTTGTATCTGGCCTTGTTACCAGAGACCCCACAAACGGGACCGTGCCTCTTCAAATTGTGGGAACTGATCCCGCAAGAGGCGGCGCAGACGGTGATCGATGTCTCCGAAGAGGAAGCAGGAGAGCAGCATCCAGACGCAGAACCATTGCCGCTCTGCCTGCGTGAGATCGGCAGCACCATCTACCAGTACCGTCCGACGGGGGAGTCTGCGGATGGTCTCGTACCCGGCCTCTTCGCTGCACTGCCGATCACCGGCTTCGCGCTCATCCGCTACCATGATGGCACGGTCAATGATCGAGCCAAAGAGAAGATCCTGGCCGGTCTGGAAGCGCATGAAAGTCACGCGCTCCCGTTCTACGAAACCGACCGGTAAGCCAACGATAGTCACACCTCAGATACTCATCCATGTCCATCCCTCAGGAGATAGTTTCCTGGGGGATTTGTTTACAACACAACGAAAGGATATGACTATGGCACTCCTCATTGCTCCATCCGGGAGCGTTCGACAGGTGTTTCCTACACAAGGATCTTGCTTTACCACAGAAGAGCTAGGCGCACTGGTTGAAGGGTGGTTGGGATGTGTCCGCCTGCCTCATGGTCGGCTGCTGTGGATCAACGAGGAAGGCAAACAGCATGGTCTGCCCTCGAATCCCCTCGCAACCATCCTCGCCAGATCCAGGCTTCAGCCGGGCGATTACATCGCTGGCTCAGCGGTCGTGATGACGCAGCGGGAGGCCGGGGAGTAGCCTCTGCCCGCCATCCCAGTCACGTCGTGCCTTGAATGAGCAGCACACTTCTCTACCAGACAAACAGCCCCCAGGAAACAGTTTCCTGGGGGTTTTTCATGCTTTTTAAAGTGAAAGGAATACCAGATTATGCCACGATCAACAACACAGTGCGGGTCTTGTCCCGCGGCGAGAAAGAAGACGCGTGACACCACACTCATGCGCCCACTCTTTCTCGACGAAGCGACAGCCTGGCCACCACCCGATCTCCGTACCCAACGGCAGTTGTGCGCATTGCGTGAGGCTATCGCGCCCTACCTCTGTCTCGACGATCTGCGACGGCTGGCTGCCAGTGGCGCGAGCGTCCAGGATGCGCTCAAGCGTGTGGAGGGCTTACCAGAGGAGGTGCAGGCGCTCATGAGCCTCCTCCAGGTGCTGCTCACGCCGTCTGCGGATGAGTGCATCAGGCAACCGGCTGATCTCGCGGCGCTGCTCATGCTGGAGATGGGGCATCTCGACCACGAGGAGTTCTGGGTGGCGTGCCTGGATACCAAGAACCATGTGCAACGCCTCCATCGCCTGTACAAGGGCAGCCTGAACTCATCAGTGGTGCGGGTGTGCGAGCTGTTCCGGCTCCCTTTACTGCTCAATAGCGCCGCCATCATTGTGGCGCACAACCATCCATCTGGCGGGATTCAGGCCAGCCCCGAGGATATCGACGTGACCCGGTCTTTCATCCAGGCAGGTGAGTTACTGCAAATCGAGGTGCTTGACCACCTGATCATCGGCCAGGGCGTGTGGCTGAGTATGCGCGAACGACAGCTGGGCTGGTGAGGATGCCGCAGAAAGAGCAAACAAGGAGAAAAGACGAGTATGAACGAACGACGTATCCTGGGTATTGACCCTGGCTTTGGCCGATTGGGCTATGCAGTTATTACAGCGAAGGGCAATGGTCTGGGGTTGCTTGTGTGCGACGCGGTCATGACGCCGAAGACACTTGCCTATCCCCAACGCTTGCAACAGATCTATGAGCAGCTCGGCACGATCATCGCCGAGTACCAGCCAGCAGAGGCAGCCATCGAGGAACTCTTCTTCGGCAAGAATGTGACAACGGCAATCGCAGTCGCGCAGGCGCGTGGCGTCGCGATTCTGCTACTAGAGCAGAGGGGAGTCTCGATCGCTGAGTACACTCCCAGCGAGGTGAAGTTGGCGGTGACCGGGTATGGGGCTGCTCGCAAAGAGCAAGTAGGCTACATGGTGCGCCAACTGCTCCACCTGCCAGCAGTCCCCAGGCCGGATGATGCTGCTGATGCGGCGGCTATCGCCATCTGTCATGCACATCTAGTGCTTCCTTACACGTCAGGTGCAATTGGCTAGTTGTATGTTGCTGGACGGCAGTCAACAAACATAACACTAGCAGTTCAAGGATGGCTTTTCACAGAAAAGCTGTCCTTTTTGCGTTTTTGGCATATTTGCTGCTCCTCAATGAGCATCCTCCTACTCATCTCATCGGAGTTCTTGTGAGATGACCCTTCAGCTTGCTTGCCACACGTAAACAGTATGATCATCGCTTGCAGAAGCGATGTACTGGCCATTTGGGGACCAGGCAATCGCATTCACCCGATCGTCGTGACCAGTAAAGTAGAGTTCGTTGTCTCCACTGTTAGCATCCCAGACACGAATGGAATAGTCGGCACGTCCCCCTGCAGATGCAATACGCCTGTCGTCGAGGGACCACGCCACAGCATTCGCTCCACCCACTTCGCTCTTTGTCGAGAAGGTGCTCCCGGTCAATGCGTTCCATTGCTCGATCGTGGTATCGCTGTCGCTACTTGCGGAGGCGATGCGAATCCCAGCACGATCATGCGACCAGGCCAGGGCATTAACCGCCTCGTGATGCCCCCTGTAAATCACTGCCGGTTTGTTTGATTCGGTATCCCACACGTGAACGGTATTGTCGACGTGGCTCAGGCTCCCGCTTGCTGATGCCACCCGCTTGTTGTCGAGCGCCCAGGCGAGAGCGTTGATGGTATCGCGATGACCACGATATATTTGTAGGCGCCGTCCTGTGGAAGCGTCTATCACCTGCACCGTCTGGTCAACACCTCCCGAAGCGATCCGCTTGCCATCAGAAGACCAAGCCACCGCTTTGACCTGGGCGGAATGACCACGATAGATGAACACCGGGGAGCTATTCCCTACCTCCCACACCTGTACGGTTTGGTCATCACTTGCCGAGGCAATGCGCGAGCCATCGGGCGACCAGGCAACCGCATTTACCGCATTGGAATGGCCCAAGTAGGAAGTTACTTTATTGTAGGGGGCTTCTTGAGTAGTCCGCCAGACCTGCACCGTCTCATCGGCTCCTGCCGAAGCGATATACTGCCCGTCTGGCGACCAGGCGACGGCATAGACACTCTCCATGTGGCCGTAATAGGCGTTCACGATGGCCCCCTCAGGAGTAGGAAGCAGGGTAGTTTCTGGGGCAATGTACGGGAAATTTTCCCCTGATGTCGCGTTCCCAATCCGAACGAGCAGATAGATTAATCCCGTAAATGCTCCAGCCGAGGCTACGAGTGTGCCGATCCCCGTGGCACACCCCTTCAAGAACCACCGGCGATCCTGTCGGTGAGTGGGCCACAGGTGTTTGAACCAGCGCAGCGGCTTTTGTAGCACAGTCGAAAGGTGAATTTGGTCAGGTTGAGGAGCGGGAAGGCGAATAAAGAAGGGAAGGACCGTGGCTAGAAGGCTTATGGCGCCCAGGATCGCGGTAAGGATAGTGGACCATTGGCTATTGAACAAGACGCTGAGGAGAAAAAGCACGCAGAAGACAAGCAGGAAACAGGGGGCAGCGACCCTGAAGGCTTTGCCCCATGATATTCGGCGGAGACGCGAGCGCTTTTCCTTTCGTGTCTTTTGACGGTTAAAGAGCACCCCCCCCGGCGCGTTGTTATAACAGGCCCACGTCCCTATCGCAAGTGTGTGACTCGTCCCAGTGGTGATTGTGTGACGCGCTCTGGTCACCGCGACATCAACAGGAACTTTTCTTGCCAGTGCCTGATAGAGGACGCGGGTGAACTCGGCCCTCATCTGACGGGGAATTTTGTATTGCTCCGTCACTACAGCAGGCAGACCCTGGCGTAAGAACGTCAAAGCGGTGCTCGAGAAAAGATCTCGTTCTTGTCCCCGTGCGCCTTCGCTGGCATCAAGTACCGCAAGGCGCAGGGATCGGTGAGCTGCAAGCAGGCCCGCCACCTGGGTTGCGGGCACCCAGTGAGTCTGACCCTGGTCAGTGGCGAAGGACAACTGGCCTTCGCCGGTCGTAGCGTCGACATTGCCGTACCCGATGAAGTGAAAGATATCCCAGCTGTCACGTGCAAGGGCCTGCTGTAGCTCATCCCATGTTTGCTTCTCGAGCCAGGTAAGCCTGACCAAGCCACGCCGTTTTAATCTCAGCAGCGCTTCGCTGAGAAGAGACCTCTCTCCCTCGATATCCAGTGGATCCTGGTCTGTCGGGTTGGCGATCATGCCCAGGATATACAGCGGGGGTCCTCCCTCAAAAGGCTTATCGTCCTCCGAGCTGTCTAGCGAGCGTGTCATCGTGGTGTACTTGCTTAGGCAGACATAGGTGCTCTTCCGTGGGTCGTAGAGCAACTCCCAGGGCAGCGGATCCAGCTCTTGCGCTTTGAGTGCCAGCCTGAGATGCAAGTGTGCCCCCGGTTGGGCCGCTATGAGTCCCTGGCTCTCGTCGAACCGGCTGCGGACCTGCCCAGTGATGAAGGTATCAAACAACCGCTGCCCAAGTTCCTGCACCCCGCGTTCCCTCTGGGAGAGGGTCGTGTGGGGCCAGTCACCAGAGGAAAGAAGCGCCAGCCGGAAATTCGTTAGCTGATCCTGCACCTCTTCATCCGCAAAGGGGAAGTGAACGACGTCGTGCGCTTCGCCTGCTGGTGATCTCACGACGGTGACTGTATATTCCTGTGCGCTACTCCTGTGGGTGATTTCCAGATCAAAAGGAATGGAAGAGGGATGCTCCTCTGCTCGTTTAATCCCAGCATGCTTACCGCTCTTTGCCGATCTCTCCATACGCAAAGTACTCCAAAGCTAAGTTTTTCGCTGACAATGTCCCTTCGACGCGAACGCCAGTCAGGTGTGCCAATGGGGCTGTGAGTTGCCATGGACCTCTACCAGTCCCTCTCGTTCAAACGCTTCTCCCAATTTGATAATATTCTCAACCATGAGGTCTCTTGCATTGATTGCAGACGAGATGTTGTGTTCTGTGTGGGCCAGAGCGAGCAGGGCACTCCCAAAATTGTTGCCGTTTAGCCATCGGAATAGAAACAGTGACCTTGGGTCTGCCTGATTTGCAACTTCGGCATCGGATACACCCCCGTTTTCTTTGCTTCTTATGCACATGCGCCGAGTTGCACTTCTGCTGCATAGGGTCCTGAGCTAGCGCGCCTTACGTCATTCTACTACAGTTTACAAATACGTGTAAATAAAAATTGTTTTGTAAGGAAGAATTCATATACTACCAGGATACACACAAACCTTGAGCACTATGAAGAGAGGGCGTAAAGAGATTCCAGGGACCAGAAGTAACGCACGTTCCATCCTGTTCTAGAAAAACCAGCTGGCTCAATCCTTCGAATCGTCACTCTAGTGACCTCGTCAGAGTGTAAGAAATCGAGTAGCCACACGGACGGAAACTGTTGCTGCTTCCCATGCGCAATTCATCTCCTTACCTAGACTTGCACCTGCTCATCCTGCCACAGGGAAGGTGTGACAACCTGCCTTGCTCGACGAAACTCGTCCGGGGAGGTGAGGCCGGAGATGATGATCCCGAGCAGCCGCACAGCCCGTTTCCCATCAACCAGTCCGGAAAGCAGCTCGCGCAGAACGGGCAGGATCTCCTCTGACACGATACTTGATCAAGACCTGGGGTACGTATTGTTGCACTCGTTGGTTGCCGAAAAACTAGTCGCCTGAGCGAGCCATCAGAGCGAGCAGGGCTGGTATACTTTTCTCGCAGTTCTCCTACGATTGTGTAGGGGACAGACCGATTGCGAGAAGGAGGAACCACTCATGCTCATCTTCAACGATGAACAACGCCTTCGGGCTGGAATTCCGAGTCTTTCAAAACGCTGCCCATACTGTCGCAAAGCGCTTCGCGCCTATCCCCTCATTCTTTCGGATGATGCCGGGTTTGCTGTCTATCATGCCGCCTGCGCTGCCGCGCTCGCTATTGAGATTCAAGTAGACCTGTATACATTTTTCAATCCACCTGCCCCGTACCGCCAGTTGTTTGTCCTCGATGTGACCCAAGGAGCGCGCTTACAGGAGGATCTATGCAGTCAACCGACCTAGAAGAGATCAAGGCCGCGCTGTGGGAACAAGCCTACCATCCTTGTACACAGGTGAAATGGGGAGTAGCACAAGTCATGGCGGTGAGAAAAAGCCGTGGGCAATTGCTGGTCCAGCTTCGAGGACGAGGACGCTGGCATCCTGTGGAAGTTGTGACCATTGAAAGGGCGCTCGTTTGTCCAACCGGCGCGTGCGACCTCGAAGAGGTGATTTGAGCAATTTGTAATTTTTAGGCATATTCTGGCAACAGTTATTACCCATATCATGGCAGCGCCTTGACGCCAGAAGCGGTTTGACACTGCCGAGCTAATAGACTTTCTGTAGCTGCCGATTGAAGATAAGTTTGTCGCTTTCAGAAGATAAGTTTGTCGCATCATAATTGCCTTTTACCAAAATGATTCCATTTTGTGTCATACGTTTTGCTGCCTCATCGTGACTCTAAACCAAGTTCT
>Ga0209648_10001832_pt1 | contig 17328 bp, 22 predicted proteins | sample GraSoi2013_115cm_FD_185830 | JGI IMG/M metagenome (GOLD analysis project Ga0209648, IMG submission 185830) | Grasslands soil microbial communities from the Angelo Coastal Reserve, California, USA - Sample 9_17_2013_115cm (SPAdes) (version 2) | ecosystem: Environmental > Terrestrial > Soil >...
AAGCAAAGCAGAAAAATTTGCTACTTACTTCGCCGTGGTTGTACTAGAAGCTCGATAGATGATGACCTTCGCGGCCTCATCCAGAAACCTGGGTTGTGCGCCAAGCTTCAACCTGCCGGCGCATCGGCTCGAAGTTCCGCTGCATGCGGTCCTCTCCGACCGAGAGAATGTCCACTAGGCTCAAGTTTTTGGTGTGCTTGGCGAGCACGGGGGTGAACGCGCCTGAGACAATCTTGCCAAGCTGGAACTGAAGCTGTTCGCTAATGTGAGGGCAAGCGAGAGTCAAAATCCGTGCAGAGCAGGCACCAACTTTGTAGGCGAGAAAAACTTACTGTTTATTCTTTCTGGATTAGACATAGCCATCTGAGTTTCAAGGTATATGTTGAGGCTATTTTCATGGTTCGCTTGTGGCTCGAAAGAGCCACGACCTATTCGTACGCCCATGGATGAGCGCCTCCCCATTTTCTGAACCGGACCTCGGGGACTGCTGCTCACTGAATCCAGGAAAGCCAGAGCCAGCCAAAGAACAACGTTAGAAGCGTGACGGGCAGACCGATTCGAAAGTAGTCGAAGAAGCCGATTCTTACCTCTTTGCGAGCCCGTTCCACAACGATGATGTTGGCAACAGAACCCGTGATGGTCAGGTTCCCTGCAAGGGTGCTGGCCATTGCCAGCGTGAGCCAAGCCGTATGAGGGTTAGCAAATCGAGTCACGAGGGATTTCAAAAGCATTACGGCGGGCACATTGCTGACCAAGTTTGACAATATCGCGGTCACTGATGTGAAGACGCCTAGGTGTTGCAGATTGAAACGCTCGCCGAAACCTAGCAAGCGCTCGGTCAAACCTGCGTTCTCTGCGCCTCCAACGATCAAAAAGAGCCCAATGAAAAAAACGAGAAGGCCCCAGTCCACTTCTTCGTATACCAAGTGAGGGTCGCGCGTACGTGTGATCAACATGATGGCTGCCCCCACTGCGGCGACCAGAGGTGGTGGGAGACCGGCGAGAAATCCGGCCAGAACCAGTGCGGCCACAAGGCCCGCCTTAATCAGTGCTGCGTGGTCAATCTGTACTGCACGCATGACGGCTTCGGTTTGGACATCGTGAATGCGCCTCCGGAAATAGAGCCACCAGATTACGAGCCAATTGAGGAACAAACCCACGAGCGCAACGGGACCCAAGTGCCACAGGAAATCCCGATACCCAATGCCGGAAAAAGACCCAATCAGGATGTTCTGCGGGTTTCCCGTGATGGTTGCGGTGCTCCCGATGTTTGACGCCGTTGCTACCGCTAAGAGATAGGGTATTGGTTTGACTCCCATTCGGCGCGTGGCTTTTAACGCGAAAGGAACCATGACAATACAAATGATATCGTTGACAAAGAACGCGGAGAGTAACCCGCTGAGGAAAATCACCGTGGGAAGCAGGTGATGGGGCTTCAGACGCGCAACGACTATCTCCGTGATCCAATCGAAGAAGCCCGCCAAGTGCAGGCAGGCGACAACAAGCATCATCGAGAAAAGCAACACAACAGTGCCGAAGTGGACGATCTGCAGAGCATCGTGCGCACGCACGGCGCCGATTGCAAACATTAGGACCGCCCCGATGATGGCCGCGCCGGGGCGATCAATTTTCATTCCCGGAAACTTACCAAGCGCGAATACGACGTAACTCGCAATGAAAACGGAATACGTTCCAATGGTGGCGAGCTCGGACATCATGGCTCCACGGTGGCGAGTCCGACATCTTAGCTTTCACCATCGAGCCAGGCAATCAATCCTGCGGTTCCAGCTCTCCTGAGGTTGGCAAGGATCGCGCCAATGCTATGTGACTGTGACTAAGACCGTGCTAACTCTGACCGGCTGCTCACGGTGCAGAATGGCGCATGATGGTGAGCGCCTGCCTTGGGCGCCGGAAGTCCCCGGTTCAAATCCGGGCGCCCTGACCAAAATAATCCTTTTTGTTTCTGCGATTTAGTTTCTATAGGTTTAACACTCGCCTCATTGTGGATTTCTCCTAAGCAGGAGGTCTGTTTTTGTAGGCTGTTCAATTTACACGATTTGGCTACAAGATGGACAAAGTGAGAATCGGGAAAGGCAGGCGTGCACGTCAGAAATCAGTGAATCAAGACGACTTCGCAACATCATCTTTTGAGGGTGTGGGGAAAAGTCAGGGGACTTCAAGCATATTTGCCCTTTGCACGCTGCGAGGCAACAAGAATATTTTTCTGCTTGAAGTCATCGGCCTGTCTGATGCATGTACAGTTTTAGCGTGGCGTAGCTCTCTCGACAGATGTCCGTGGAGGTGCTTGTCGGCTCTTCAGAGCTGCGCATCAGAGGAGCTCGATCATGGAGACACGAAACATTCTATCCGTCGCATATTTTGTCCTGGCAATCTACGGGTTTGGCGGCGGCATGGTAAGCGGGGTCATATATTACCCGTCCTGGAAACTTGTCGGCGCGGAAGATTTTCCAGCCGTTCATAAATCTGTGCTCAGTCGGGTGTTCATCTATGTCCCTTTCGTTTTCCTGGCTGTCTTGGCCAATATCCTCCTGATCTGGTTTCACCATCCCGCGATGTCCACAGCGTTGATCGTAATCACGGCAGCTCTCCACCTATTCATACTGGTCGTCAGCTTTACCGTTTTCCTACCTATTCACAAGCAGCTAGACGAGGCTAAGTCCGATGAACTGATAGGCAGGATCGTGATGTATGACCGGTACTTGAGAGAGTTCCCCGGATGTATCATCATGATCATCGAGCACGACATGGATCTCGTCTTCCGCTTCGCCCAGCGCATCACCGTGCTCGTCCAGGGCGAGGTGCTGTGCGAGGGCGCTCCCACCGCGATCGCGAACGACCCGCGGGTGCACTACATGGGCATGTTAGGCCCCGACTACATCACCAGCTTGCCCTCCGGATTGATCACCGCCACGGAAATGGTCATCTGGTGGACATCGAGACCAACGTATTTCACACTTTTCATTGGGTGTTCCTTTCGCAAGGCATTGGTACTGCTTCAGCACAGCGCGAAAGCCTACTTCGAAAGGGGCGCCCTTTTATAATGCGTGTCCCAGACACCGGGGGCGCTGCTCGGCAGGGTTCTGTGCTAGTGGCAGTTAGCGAACTTGAACGCCGTGATGCGCGTCGCCCAGTTAAAGCTGCCAGTTGTCTTGTAATATTCCTGCGTATACCAAAAAGTGCAGTCATCCTTCGGGTCGACGGCCATGCTGCTGTAATCGCCCCACCGGTGAAAGCTTGCCTGTTGCACACCAGTCCCTGTCACCGCAACGGTGGGACCTTCCATCGTCCCCAGAGGATCGGTTGGGACACGTCCCACGAGCTCAACGCCAGGGTCCAGATTCATGCTGGAGGCACTGAATCCCAACGCGATGTTGCCTGCCTTGTCCATCGCGATGCTGCCCATCCAGAAGTTAGTGTTGGGATCGACGACTGTACCCTGCTGAATGACGAAGGGCGACAGGCCCGGGCTGCGAATTTCGTACCAACGCACGCCCGCGAGTGGACCTCCCGCCACAGTGTGGTTCACGACTAGCGATTCGTGGTCCCCGAAATTGCGATAAGCCAGCCGAAACATCAGCCGGTCGCCGAGTCCATCCACCTTTTCACCGGGAGGCGGCTCGGGAATGCAAGCCAGATTGATGGCCCGGTTGCAGATTTCGCTGAACGGTGCTACCGGAATCACGCTGGGTCCAGTGAAGGTAGAATTGGCCGGGTTGGCAAAGTCTGCATGAAACTGAAAAAGATCCAGGTCGCTGGAGTCGGCAATCTCCACGAAGAAGTTGGGCGACCCGCTCGGAGGCAACGTCCCCCCATCGAGGTCCGAGGGCAAGAGGCTGGCGACGCGTGGTGGATTTTGGAAGCAGATCTTGGTGGCTGAACTGCCAGCGAGCATGGCAGCACGGTCGAAGGCGCACGCCTGCGCACCGATAAAGGTGCGACCCGAAGGGAAGATGTTCGCCGTGTAATAATAAGCATCGGGCCAAACGCCGAACTTCGGATAGTCGGGCAGATTAGCTCCAAAATCGAATTCGTACCGGTTGTAACTTCCGGTGGCATCCGATGTGGTCGAGACGGCAATGCACTGCTGGTTGCTGGAGAACGTGCTGTTGAACTGTAACTGGCTTATCAGCCATCGGCCAGCGAGTTGATCATGGAGCACGATGGGATCACCGCCATTGCCGGCTTCGCAGGGCCCGCCAAAACCTTGCCAGACGGAGTTGATCGCTGCGGGCCCTAGCTCCAGCGAGCCATCGCGTTTGTCGTAGACTGCGAAGGTGACGTTGACGATCTGTACGAATTGCGTTGCTCCAACTGCACCGTTCGTGTCCGGTGGCACAAACGCGAACCCGAGCACATTGCGGTTGTCATTCGCACTCTGACCGTCAAAATTCAGTACAGTGCTCACTCCCGGCAGTGGGGCGATGGGTTGATGGGCGACCGGGTCCGGCTGAGAGCTCGTAATAGGCGGGCGGGTCGGCCGAGGCACCGGAGCCTGCTGCTCAGCGCGCGCAGGCTGAGGCGGTGCTGCTGTGAGACTTCGGAGTGGGGGAGAAACATCGTGCTTGGCGTCTCGGATGACATCGGGGCGAGTCTGCGCCTCCATGATGGCCGTGAATGAGAAAATCGCCGCCGTTGCTAGAAAAACCGTCACTGCAAAACTGCTAGGCCGGAGTTCCATGTTCACCTCCTCTGAATCTCGATCTATCCGCAAGCTCACCGCATCAATGAGACGGAATAGGGACAATTGCGACGAACTGTTGCTGGTCGTTCGCGGGATTCGCACCGAGGTTGTAATTGGAAAGGAAGGAAACGAAGGCATTTTGATTTGAAAGCGAGAGCCCGAAGTAATCGCCGATAAACGTGAGCGAGCTGTTTGGTCCGCCCGGATGGGGGAGGCCGTCGGAATTTGTTCCCGGATTCTGTGGGTCCCACGTGGCCTGGGTGACACGGATGTTCGAACCGAGTTTTTGCAGGCCGCCAGGGCTGTCGCTGAAGAACTGAACGGAGGCGTTAACGCAGAAATTCGTCTGGCCCTGATCGGCGGTCAAGATGTTCGGATCGCCGACAGGACATGCGAGTCTGCGATCGTAGAAGGCTACGGCGACCGTGCCGTTGGGAGAGGCGGCTACAGTCGGCTGGAACTGGTCCGTTCCGTCGCGCACTGTAGTGGAGTCATTCACGAGAAGGTCTTCCCGCCGTCCGTCGATTCGCTCAGTTGCACATCGATTCCGTTGTCAGTCTGCACTTCAAGAACCAACAGCACGTGACCGTTGGCGGGATTGACGGTCATGTTGTAAGAGATTCCGTCGCGGAAAGTCGTGTTCGGCAGCGCGGCTGCCGTGACGAAGCGGAAGGTTGTCGCCTTCATCGGCCCGGAAAACGTTTGCCCTCCGTCCGTGGACTTCAGCAGCCAGACGTCGGATTGCGGCGAAAGGTTCGAAGGGAAGCTGCTGTAACTGATGTACAGGGCACCGTCAGGACCGGTGCCCAAGAAAATGTATGTATTGAAGGGACCGTCGTTATTCGCGACCGACAGCATCACCGAGGTCGAAAAATGCTCTCCATGATCGGTCGAGCGGGAAAACCAAATCTCGGAGCTGAATCCGGAGAACAGCGTCCAGCCAACATAGACATTGTCGCGAAACGGGCTCGCCGGATTGGCATCGGCAGTCATCCATTGCTTGTCAGCGGTACGGCCGAGGCCACTCGAGGTGTAGATGGCGAGTGGCTGGCCTTGATTGCCCATCGTCCAGGTCGCGCCGTCGCTCGACTTGACGACGGAGATGGCGCTGTTTGGTATCACATTCCACACCTGATTGCCGGCTGGGTTGTAGGTCAGGCTAAAGGGTAAAAGGGTCGAGAAGACACGCCCGGCCGAGTCGAATGCATGGATTGGGTCGGTTACGTCCACCCAGGAAAAGTTCGGCGCGGACTGGCAGTCGAAGCCAGGGATGACCGCGTTTGTCCAGGATTTGCCTCCGTCGAATGATACGTAAGAGCCCAAATGGAACAAATAGAAGACGGGGTCAAAGAAGAATTTCGACGTGCCTACGAGGTGATCCGGGTTCGTCGGATCCACTGCGATCCACGACTCGCTGCGGTGGTTGTTGTAGGCGGCGTTGTTGACGCAGGCACTGTTTTTGTCTGTCGCCCCGGCAAACGTTGGCGAGCTCGCCTGAATGTTCTTGATCCCTGCGTTGCTCTTCTCGTAGGACGATGTGCCGGCCACCGAAGGGATCGGTGAGAACAGAACGTTCGCGATCAACAGGCTGGCGAGACATCGCACGATCTTGGTTCGGGTAGGATTGCTTCTCCTCCGACGAACGAGACAAGTATGGCTCTTAGTCACCATGTTCTTGGCTCCTTTTAAGCGGCGGGGGGTTGAACCTTGCGGAGACGACGCAATGCTATGCGCTTGATCTGGGGATGTCAATTAGATGGTCAAGAAGATGATGTGGCCCTCGAACGACGGGAGTTCTGAGGCGGTTCTCACATGCGCTCCGCATGTCTGTTCCAAGCTCTGCTACGCCCCAGGTAATTAGTTTGAAGCGGGAGAGATCGTAGCTTTCAACTGCAAGATCCTTCGCGAGAGCATGCACAATCGGTAGGACCAGCCGTGCTAGTTTCAATCCGGTAATTCTTGATGGTCTGCAGAAGATCCTCGGGTATGAAGCGGCGCACCAAAACGAAAGTACCCCGCAGCAGACCCCCCACAAATAGAGAACGATCATCGGGTACCTTTATTTCACTCATATCACTCTGTATTCCTCTCCGCCCCAGGGCGGGCTCAGAAAATTGGGCCCGTCGGGGTACTGAAACTTGACAGGCCGTTGTGGCGAGGGATAGCCTCTGGCCTAACGCCAGAACGCAGTGCCCCTCCTCAAGTCTTACTGGAGTTATTCCCGCCGGACACCGCGAGCTGTCGGATAGAACCCGAAACAACTATTCTGTTCCCGTCGAGGGAAAGAAGCCCAACAAAGGAGGACGACATGAAGACCCAAAGGGCCCTTATCCTATTGGTTGCCGCAATCTCGGTGGTCGCGCTTATTCTGGATGTACTTCCATTGCGGACGGCGCGAGCTGCCGCGTCAGAGCAGGTTATCTTCAGCGGTACGGGGATCTTTACGGACGACTCGCTCAGCCAGCCGATTACTCCATTTGGATTTTGGATCTGGTGTGAGGGAGCGTCGAAGAACCCTTACAACGCCGAGTGCAGCGGGGCCATGTATTTCTACGCGCTGGGGATCACCAAGGGCGTCAATGGCTCTGTGAGTGGAAGCGGACAGCAGTTCACGATGACTGTGGGATCGCCGGATGGTGCCGTCGCGTGCAAGCTCACGAATCACACACCTGTCCTCTCGGGCCCCGCGAACATGGTCACCGCGACGTGCACAGCACCGGCACAAGTGGTGGACACGGCAGACAACGACACTGTGGGTGTGTCCACAAATGCGGTGGTGAATGTGACTGGCCCGGGTAACTAGAGACGTCTGGCACCTTCGAGCCTACGGCGCGGTGTTGACGTGCACGGTGGCGCTGAGCGCTCCGCCTGGGCCGGTAGTAGCTGTAAAGGCCTGCCCTCCCAGAAGCAGGAAGCGTGGTCCGTTCGTTGTCGGCGCGAAAAGGGGACTCGTGAACCCAGCCGCATTGTAGACATTGGCACCCGGATCCGTAGTCCCAGTAAGGCCGGTCCACGGGTTCAACGCGGCGTTGGTTGTATTGTTCGCATTGACCGTGGAGGTCTCCATTTCCTTGGATCCGGGATTGCCGCTGTAGATGCCCTCACCGGCGATGACCTGCCCGTAGGCCGTGTAAAGGACGCCCTTGGCCCGATTGGCGGGCGTCGAGTTCGCGTTCACTGTCCACGCTCCGACCACCCCGCGCACGGCGCTGGCGTAATACACGGCGGGATCACCAACCCCTTGACTGTTTGGCAGCAGAGAAGCATTCGGGTCACCGTTTATGTAGTAGATGATGCCTCCGAAAACGAACATCGTTCCGAAAGCCCTGGCCGCTGGCAGGGTGTTGGTGGCGGTCGTCCATGTTCCAATTGTGCCGTCGGCATTAACCGGAGCGGAATAAACATCCTTCACGGGATTTCCGTTCGTGTCCAGGCCGCCCGCGACATAGAGAAAACCGTTATGGACGGTTGCCGATAGCCCTAACAGGGGTTTCGGGAGTGTGTTCGTGGACGCGGTCCAGGTACCGTCCGTGCCGGCTGTGGAATCCACGCTGGCGACGTACACGGTGTTGGTTCCCGGAACGTCGGTCAAATTCACCTGCCCGCCGACGACGTAGATATAGCGCTTGCCGGCAGCCACCAATGAATTGGTGTCGTCCGCTTCCGCCATGGCGTGATGCGCGAGCGTAGTAGGAAGCGGATTGGTGGTGATGGTGGTCCATGTGGTGTTTGTTGTGCTCCCCACTGTGCCATCCTGATTCAAGTTGTTCGCCCAGACGGTGTTCGTGTTGGCCGTGCCGTCAAAGCCGCCGGTGACGATGGCGAAAGCGCTGGAGCTGCTGGTTCCCGGCACACCTACGGCACGGAGCCCGGTCATCGGCTTGGGTAGCGCCATGGTTGCTCCCCAACTCATCTGGCTGGGATTGAAGGTAATCGTGCCGACCAGATTCAGGGTGATTGCATTGCTCGTGCCCCCCGAAGTAACGACCGTCACGCTCACCGTGCCCGGTGCTGTGAGTGTTGAAGGTACATCGGCGACCGCGCCCGTGTCCGACCAAGCGGAACCAGCCGGCACGACATCAATTGAGGTACTTCCCTGCTTGAAGTTGACTTTTCCAGGAGCCGCCTGGAAGCCGCTGCCGTTAATCTCAATCGGCAAGCCCACCGGGCTCGTTGGCGTCGTGGAGCTATTAATATTCTGGATCTGAGGCACGGGTGGAGGAGTACTGCTTCCGCTGCCGCAGCCTCCCAAGAATCCGCTCGCCGCCAAAACGAGGGCGGTGCCACCCGCAATGACCTTTCTTGACTTCATTTCTTTCTCCTTCGCGGTCATCCGTGAAAACTGCTGTGCACCAATTTTGTCCATTGCTACCCTCGTCGTTCTAGTACCCCTTTGGCAACATGTCTTGCGGGCGTTAACTGTACGCGCGTACAGGTGAGCGGGAGCGCAGGATTGACAAAATTGCCGAGACAATCATTTGTCGCTCCCCAACTGCTAGCGATTGCTGCTACGTGCCCCAGCGATTCGATTCAAAGCTGGTTTAAATCACAGTGACTGTCCTAGATCGAGGGACGGCCACCGAGCTGGTCACGGTTTGAAACTCATAGTACGGCGCCTAAGAATTCGATTTACTTTTGTGATTGACCTGGCTGGAAAGGAGGAGAATACTTCAGCCATTCCCACTCAAACTTGTCCCCAAAGGTGGGGAATTCTTTGGAGGTCATGGGCCTCTTTATGAATCTTCGCCTTTTAGCTCTTGCGTTTTTATTCGCTTGTCCTTGTTTCGCGCAGGAAACCAAGCCATTGCCGGAAGCACCGAAATCGCATTTCAATCGGCGCGTGTTTTTTATTGGCGTCAGCGCCCTAGCCGCCGCCCGAACTTTCGATGCTATCGAAACTCGGCGCGTCCTAGATCGTGGTGGGTCTGAAAACAATCCTGTTTTTGGTCCTCATCCTTCGCCGACGAAGCAAGGACTCATCACTGCGGCGTTCTTTGCCGGGGAATCGTTCTTGTTCTACAAGACCGAGCGCAGCAACAAACGGTACTTGCGTTGGGCAGGTCGCATAAATCTTTCCTTCACGACCGAGGAACATCTCCGCTACGGAGCTTGTGGAGCGGCGATGCGAAAGTGTTTGGGCAACGGGTTGTTCTAGGCAGTCATGGCGGCTGTACCTTGAATAACCGAATCTCAAGTCGAGGGACTTCTTGAGTTTTCGATTACTGGGTCGTTCGGCGGAGTTTCAAAGTGAGGTTCCTCTGACCGAAATCCATCCAATCGAGCCAGGGAAAGAAGCGCCGCAGCCAAACTTGCATGAATCGGCGTTTCGCAAGCAAGTACACCATTTGAAGTGACTGCTGGTGAAGAATGACGTTGGAGGCGGACTTCTTTAACGACGCCTGGCAAAAATTTCGCGGCTCTACGCCAGCGGAGCAGTGGCACTGGCAGGATGACATCCACGACCAGATCCGGGGAGTGATGTCATTGCAAGGCAGCTTGAGCATTGAGCGAATCTGTGAGCTGGTGCCGGACAACCGGCCAGGCGTGAGGAGCTAATGGGTGCGCAAATTCAGTTGATAACGGCGCTCAAATCCGCTGACCCAGGGGATGCCGAGCAAACCAGGCTTGACGCTTACAATGATGGGGCCACTCGCCGGCAACTTAGGATAGACGCGAGCGTCCACGGGGATGGATTCCGCGCTCCTGCCGGGGCGCCATGATGTGACGGTAATGCTCCGCCCCAATATGCCCTCGCTCTTGCTGACAACTGCAGCCGGATACTGCGTGGGCGAGGATCGATCCAGAAATGCGTTCAGAAACAAGGCCAGGAAGAACAGCCAAGGAAGAAGGGCCACGGCCAGGTACCTGAACTTTGGGACGTAAGAATCCGATTCATCCGCGTCGTTGTACTTGGCTCCCCAGGCGAGCGCTGATGCGCCCGCGAGCAAGGTCAGACCAAGAACAGCAAAGGCCAGCGTTTGTTCTAGCGGGCGGTACGAATCTCGCGCCACCCAGAGGGCCAGACCTCCAGCTACAAATACTCCGAAAAGTATTTTCATAGGCCAACCCACCGCCGGACCAAGGGACTTCTCTCATCCTACGGAAATGAGGTGACGTCTCAAAAGCAGAGGCACAGCTCATGGATTGAATGAGTAACCTGCCAGCCTGCTCAGCCAAAACTCCACAAGATGCTGAATTTCGTCCGCGTTGTCGCAGCCCGCTGTCGCTCGCATCTTGCACTGCGCCCGCAAAAAACGAAGGAGCGCAAGAAAATTTGCGCTCCTCGTAATTCACGATTCTTCGAGCTGTGTTACGGCCGGCCAGGCTTGCCGCTGGGACGTCCTGTCGGGCGACCACCTGCGGCCGCAGAACGACCCGCACCCTCGCTCGTGGTCTGACCCATGCCGCTTGATTGGCCGAGGTTCGGATGCTGGGTGTGGAAGCCTTGGAGATTCGTGGTTGCGGTATCGTGGCCCTTCTGCGAGACCGAGATCGCCCGTTGAATTGCGGGCTGAGCCTGTGCAGGCACCTTATTCAGAAGGTTCGTCAGCGTTTTAGTGTGCTTAGAAGTAGCATCGGCGACGCGCGAGAGCGCCTCTTCCTGCTGATTGGGAGTGCCGCTGAACTGCCCCGAGCTCAGAGCATGGTTAAGGCCGTCGGTGCCGCGGCTGAAATTGTCCAGAGCCGTTTGCAAACCAGCAGCATCACCAGCCTTGCCGCGCTTCTGGGCATCCTCCAAAAACAATTGATTCTGCTTCAGACGGTCTTTCACATCTTGCAGCATCAGGTTGGCCGGATTCTGGCTTTAGTCTTGTGCCCTTAGGGCCAGGGGGCTCAATGCTAGGGCAGTCAACGCTAAAACCAAGCGAACTCGCTTAGGACGATTGAATTCCTTCATCGAAATTCCTCCTAATGTAATCCAACACGCTCGGACACGAGGAAGTTGCGGGCAATTTGCGCTCCATAACGTAAGGCCTTTTTTTTATAGGGATAGCTTGAGGTGTAATGTGCCCAAGGACGGGCGCGGTGACGGAAGTCAGCACTCGTGGAACCGCAGGCTGCCGCGAACAGCACCGCGTTGCTAAGCCAGAAGCGGCAACGTAAAGATCGAGGGGCAGGAGGCAGTTAACGCGACTGCCTCTGGTCTATTTGCGAATCCATGCTTGCCCGCCGGCAACGGGCGATCAGATCAGCCCACCGGTTGCCAGCTCAAGGAAGGATGCGAGCTTGGCGGTTGCCTTGAACTGTGGGATGGGGTCGAGTTCCTTGAACGCACTCGTGAATGCATTGGAAAGACTCCATGTCGTCCGCGGAGCGAATTCTTCGACCTGTGGATTGAAATACAGGCCGTGCACGCGGCGGGCCAGATGCTTGGGAACATCCAGCTCGCCCTGCACAAAGGCCCGGTAGATGACGAGCTTCGCGGTCTCGTCCGTAAGGCGTGTCCCCTCCCAGGCCTCGACTTGCTTCCTCATTGGCTCGAAGTTTCGCTGCATGCGGTCCACTCCGACCGAGAGGATGTCCACGAGGCTCAAGTGTTTGGTGTGCTTGGCGAGCACGGGCGTAAATACGCCTGTCCGTGGAGAGATTCGGGAAATCATTCCTTCTCTGACATCTTCCCGCCGATCATCCACGCTGGTGAGAGATAGTATTGTTGTGTTCCCGTATCTGAACACAGCCAAGCGCGAATTCTACCGGGCGCTTAAGGAATATCGCGAGGCCAAAAAGACTTAATTTGTCGTCGGCGAGAGTACGTGCCCGTACGGTTGCCCGTCCGGGCTAAAAAGCGGCATCTCCGGAAGGATTAGGGCGTCTAGATCTCAGTCGTTCCCAATCACGAAATTCTTCCCCGTGATGAGACTTTGCCGGACAAATATACTTCGCTTTTCTTGGTGATCACCGCCTCGAACACACGCAGAGAATATTGTGTCACCCGGTGGCCTCTCAGAGAGAGCATTCAGGTCCCTCTTGACTTGGGAAGACTTCAGAAGATAATAGCGAATGAAAAGCGAATGAGAATGGGTGAGGAAGGGAGTCGTGCACCTGGGTGCACAAGTCGGCTGCACCAAACTTTGGTAAGGGCACTTAGCGGCACCCAGTCCGGACGGTCAAGCTAAGTTTGGGACAGGGGATCATGCAGACAGAGAAAAAGACAAAGGGGGAGGCCCCGAAAGAAGGGGGACACGCACGGTGCGAGATCAGGCAGAGGCGTTTGGTCCGAAAACGATTTTGATCGAAGACAAAGCGTCGGGCACACAACTGATCCAGGAACTGGTCAGTGACGGAATGCACGCGATCAAGAAGTACGAACCGACAATGGACAAGACCATGCGGATGCATACGGTCACGAGCACGATTGAAAATGGCTTTGCTCACCTCCCCGATAAGGCCGCATGGTTAGGTGAGTACTTGCACGAGCTCACCAGCTTCCCGAAGGGCAAGTACGACGATCAGGCCGACTCAACCTCTCAGGCACTCGATTGGTTCAAGCAACTAAACACGACTCCGGTATACGGTCTCTTTGAATACTACAAGCGAGAGGCTGAGAAAATAGAGTCAGAAGACCCTTCTAAGCCTGAGCCACCTTTAACTCGAGGCGCAGTGCTTCGCGAGTTTGACCGAGGAAGATGGCCATTCTAGCGGCATTGAATCCCTGCCTACAGATTCCACAAAAAACTGAGATACTGGATTTTGGCGGTCGGTAATCGCACGTGACTAATGGGGGAGCACTTTTCGCATAGGATTCGCAGCTGGCGGGTAGAGTTTTCCCTGTTAATTGCCAGTTCTACCCGGCGCCTCGGAGATGCTTAGTTTGTCGGCATCCGCTCCAGTTGCAGGTTCCCGATCGGGACAACGAGACGAGGGCATGTTATTTCCCTGATTTTTTCCCTGTTATTACGAAGCGAAGTCTCGAGCGCTCTCTCGACCGAACGCTAAGCCAGCTCGAACGCCTGCAGCGGATGCGGCTGGGCCAACCGGTCCTGCCCAAGCTCGAGGTGCGCCACTCGGTGTCCTGAGGATGAGCGGATAGACGAGCATCCGGACTGCCGAGCTCTACCGCCGAGTTCAGGTGACTCCGACTAACTCCTAGCCCAACTTCCGTGCCAAGAGACGGGAGCCGACGTCGATTATCAGGTAGCAGTACCTGCTGAAACGGGAACGCCCAACTTGCACCGAGAATCGCTCAACAAAAGAGTGCGGATGGAAAGATGGCGACAGAGGCGGCTCGGCTCAAAGGCAAGAAATCCACAGGGAGGAAAAAGAAAAACAGACTTGACACTCACCCGGCCTTCTCATGGAAGGAGTTGGCTAAGACCAATGAACGCTTGACAGCGCTGGTGGCGATTCCATTCCGGCAGGGACGGCCTGTTGCAAGACGGGCGACAAGAGCGCAATACCTGAGCCAGCAATTCGGGGCTTGCAATCTGGCCCCAAGGGGGCATACGTTTTGAGCATCCACCCTTTCCTCGTGGCTCAACCGACAGTCACTTCCGCGCCCCGCGCGATGGTGGCAGGAGGTTTTCATGGCCCTTAACACCACTACCAGCAGGTCAGATGGGGTCATCGTTGTCTATCTCAGCGGCGTCATCTTCTTTGGCGAAGAGTCAGCATCTCTGCGCCTCCTTGTGAAAGACTTGTTGAACAAATCCCGTCAAATCGTGCTTGACCTCGGGAAGGTCACGCACATCGATAGCGGCGGCCTGGGTACCCTAGTGGGTCTGTACGCATCGGCGCGGAAGGTCGGGGGTGACATCAAGCTTGCCAACCTCGGTAGTCATGCACACGAGTTGCTTCAGATTACAAAGCTCGTGACAGTGTTTGAGGTATTCAACAAGGCGGAAGACGCGATCGCATCTTTCAATAGAGCTGCCACTGCAACGTAACCCATCGCGGCAGGAAACTGCGGGTTGGGTCCGAGGCGGGACATGCTGGAATTCGGGAGCTAGGTCAAAGCCAATTACTTTCGGCACTCGCCAGCGTGGCGACGTGGAAGAGCTGTAAAATCCGATGATTTCGCCTGTGCCGAGAGCCCTTAGGAAAGATTTTGACACTAGCGAAGAAGCGGCTCCTTCGAGCACTCACGACAGCGGCTCTACCTGCACCGGCATGCATGATCCGCTCACTCACTACCCTTTATCCAGATACTCGCCAGGAACATCATCCTGCGGCACCTCATGCGTGCGAACTTCCCCCTCGTCAGCGTCCCGGGCGTCTTCCACGCCCTTCACCGCCTCGGCCTCGAACGCGTTTCCTTCCTCGAGTAATTCGTCCACACTCTCCGAATCCGCACCTTGGATGTTGGACAATCCCTGCAAATCTCCCGATTGCTCGCCCGACCGAGCTCCCAGACCCTCCAGTGCGAATGCCACCGTGTCCACGCTTTGGCTTTTCCCTCGAACCTGTTTCTTAAGTGCGCCCGCCGTTTTCCCGCCGGTTGTCTTCTTGCCGCCGATCTTCGTTTTCACCTCCGCCTTTTTCGGAGCTGCCTTCTTCTTCGCCAATTTCTTCCTGGGAGTTGCCCTCTTCCTCATCGGGACCACCTTCCTGCCCGCAGTTCTCTTCGACTTCGTCTGCTTCTTCTTGGCTTTCTTTTTGGTAGCCATCCGCGCAGTCTACCACCGCTTGGTCATTCCTAGTGTTTAGGAATGACTCGCTTCTCTTCAATCCGCAATTTCAGAGCTTCAAGCTCCTGCTTGGTCATGCCTTGCAGAGCCATCGCTGTGGCCAGATACAAAGCGGGAACGTGTTTCATTTTGTTGCCCCGTGCTACCTTGCGACGGAGTTTCTGTACTTCTGGGTCAGCGCCCACTCTCAAAAACACTTCATACGCATCGGGGATGGACAGAGTCTTTTCAATCAGGCCATGCTTAACCAGAATGCGATGATACGAAGGTACTGCCAACGCAGATGGATGGGTCTGCGGAGCGCGCTTGTTTTGTCTTGGGTGTTTCATTGCAGTATGCTGACACGTTTTTTCAACCTGGTCATTTCTTTGGCGCTCATCCGGTCCAAAATTGTTTCGAGTGGAATCAATGCTCTGCCTTTTTGTGCCGCTTTGCGGTCACGAACCAATCGTTACCTCTGACGGGACATTTGGATTCCGTGGTCTCCAGTTTTGCCGTCCACCATCCGCCACACGGCCGGAAACGGGGCCTATACAGGGAAGTGTTCGCCTTGTTTATCGCCAAAATTCAAAATGCGCTTGAAATGAATGGCATGCGGAGCCGCCTATAACATTGTTACTAGGACGGAATTCAGGGTTTTGCGGAGTTTTGGCGAACGACAGCACTCGGGAGCAGAGTCACTGTTGCCTGGCCACAGAGGAAACACTCAGCTCAAGACTACTCTCCAGTCCCGAGGTGGGTGCTCAAGGCCCCAGAACTGCGGCGCGGCGGTTTTAAACGAAGGCCAACTTCGGTTCTGCCGCCCTGCTTTTCACCTAGGTAGACGACTTGGCAATCCTGCTCCTCGCGGTTGGCGACATTTCGCAAGATGAGCCTGTCGCCCAATCTCACGAACGCGGACAAAGTAATAAGGCAACCGTGAGCACTAAGCACGATAGCACGCGTGGGATCTGCGAATGGAGTTTCGTCGGTCAACTTGCCTTGCACGACCACGGGCAACTGCGCATGCACTCGCTGTGAGCGCCGGAGGTCGAACCGGATCTCATTGGGTTCGGTCGGCCCGTTCACCATATAGTTGTAACGTACGCCAGTCCGCTAGTTCGGGCAACCGAAGTCTCTCCGTGAGCAGTACTCTCGGCGCGAAATCAACGCTCAAAGACAGAAAATAGAAAAGAAGAAATTGGAAATTAAGAAGCTCAGGGAAGCGCTTTCCGATGTTCAGGACGAATTGAGGCACGCTGGCGGTGATCCGGGCTGGGGGCGTGAATAAAGCGCTCTGCAAATGCCATTCATATCCGCTCATCCTCAGGACAGCGAATGGCGCACTCGAGTTTGGGTAGGACCGGTGCGTTTCTTGAATCGGGAGAACGCTCTCACTACACTCTGAGTGGGCTACGGCGAGCGCGGCAGAACGACCCTTGGCTGGAAGGGTTCGCGACAACTCGCCCAGGAGCCCATTTTACCCTTCCCGACCCCCTTCCGGCCCCAGGCAGGAGCTTCAGATGACGACTCATCTCAAAGTCATGTCTTACTCGGCAACGATACCTACGTGAACCCGAAGAGCGGCTACCCCCCCAAAAAGCTGCGGGAACTAAAATATTTTGCGCTACGTATGCACATCTATGCGCCGGCTGGTGATTTACATTTGTGCTGCTTTGACCTGTCTCACGGTTATCCGCGCGCAAGAGGGGAAAAACACCGATTCCATTGCAACGCAGTTGGAGAAGCAACAATACGATCTCTCCACGGACGGCAAAACATTTCTGCTAAACGAAGCGCGGCAGGCTTCCTTTTTCCTACTGGGCGAGCTACATGGAGAGAACGAGATCCCGGCGTTGTTCCGGGAACTCTGGCCTCAGATGTGGCGCGATGGCTATCGAAACATCGCCGTCGAAGTGAGTCCTTGGGCAGCACATCAATTGGAGTTCGCACGTGCCGATGCCGGCTCCAGGATCCAAGCTCTGTGGTCAAAGGAGGAAGCTCAATTTGCTCATTCCTTCG
>Ga0209648_10001835_pt1 | contig 17318 bp, 20 predicted proteins | sample GraSoi2013_115cm_FD_185830 | JGI IMG/M metagenome (GOLD analysis project Ga0209648, IMG submission 185830) | Grasslands soil microbial communities from the Angelo Coastal Reserve, California, USA - Sample 9_17_2013_115cm (SPAdes) (version 2) | ecosystem: Environmental > Terrestrial > Soil >...
CGATGGCGCCATTCTCGGGATCGGAACGATTTCCCATTACACCTCGGCAGCCTCGCTGAATCAGCATGTTAAAAAGAGCGGACGCTCAACCGGCACGACGCACAGCCATGTTTCCGGCTTGAACGCGACTGTGCGAGTGGCCTTTACTCATGAGTGTCATGGCGGCACGTATTACAAAACCTTTTATGGTCAGATTGTGGTTGCTAATTCCTCGAGCAGTTTCTTGAAAGCCGGCGACTCCGGATCGGTAATGGTCCAGGACACGTCGCCGAATCCGCGTGCGATTGGTCTCCTTTTCGCGGGTAATAACAGCGCGGCATTTGCCAACCCGATTGGGCAGGTGCTGAGTTTTCTCGGAGCCACAATGGTGGGAAATTGATGGCCATTTGAGAATGGGCTTATGCGGAAGACACTGACCAACGTATGCCTCCCGGTGTTGATCGTGCTCAGCTCAATTATCGTTTACTCTCAGAACATGGCCCAAGGAAATTCGCCAGAACCGAAGCGCGACATTAACGCCGTTCTCGCTGCCCATGATAAGGAGCTGCTGGCAATAGTCGACGTGGTTGGTGTGTATGTCGGCACAACGGAAGAAGGCCGCACCCCTTGTTTAAAGGTCATGCTCGCTCGTAAAAATCCAGAGTCTGAACGAAAGATTCCGCGCATGATCGACGGTTATCATGTTGTTACCGAAGTAACAGGAAGCGTCCGCGCGCTCGGCAGTCCGTTGTAACGGCGAAGACTCGTCCGCCGTTCCGGTTGTAAAGAAAACGCGCCTTCTATTCTCCAGTGGGCAGAACAGAAAGGCGCGTCGGAGACGAACGAGTTTAGATTTTAATCCTCATCGAGAATCACGCGATCCACCATGTCGCCTGTTCCATAATGGACACGGACTGGAACCCCCACTTTGATCTTGGTTCTTACCGTATTTGCATCCAAGACCTTACCGCTTCTGGTCACATACGTGACCGTCTTGCCGAAGCGACACGTGCGCGGTCCACTGCTTTCCTTGAGAACGATCTGACTGCCAGGAGTGAACTCCGTAACTGTCCCCGTTCCTTCAGTAGTGGACGTCGTCGTGGTAGTGGTCCGCTGCTGCGGCACGTCCTGAGTTTTCATAAGCGGCTGCCGCAGGGTTTGCCCCCACGCAAACGATGCCACTATTGCCAAGGCAATGCTCAAGAACATCTTCTTCATGTTTTCCCTCCTTCTTGTTGAATTGCGGCAATATTAAGCGTCCTCTGTTCCAATTAAATTCGAGGGCTCAAAGAACTTGCCGTTATACTAGATTCGGATGCAGCTTGGGCCGCGGATGTTTGGAAATTCTCTGAGGAGACTCTTTAGGTTGAATCTTTAATATGAAGTTCTGGATCGGAACCTCAGGATTTCAGTACGCGGAGTGGAAAGGAAACTTTTATCCGGAGGATTTGTCCGCGGCGAAGATGCTGCCGTTTTATGCCGAGCGATTTTCGACGACGGAGATCAATTACACGTTCCATCGGATTCCCGCGCCGAAAACGATCGACAACTGGAAAACACAAACGCCGGAGGAATTTCGGTTTGCGTTGAAAGCGCCGCAGAAAATCACGCATTGGTCGAAGCTGCGCGATTGCGCTGATACGCTGGAATATTTTTGCAAAGTTGTGACCGGTCTCGGCGATCGGCTTGGGCCGGTCTTATTTCAATTGCCTCCAACCTTCAAGAAGGATACCGATCTGTTGAGTTCGTTTCTACGTGAATTTCCTGCGATGCGCGCCGCATTTGAATTCCGTCACGACTCATGGTTCGACGATGAAATATTCGATCTGCTCAAATCGCGCAACATCGCCCTCTGCATAGCCGACACCGATACAGTCGCTACGCCCAAGAAGATTACGGCCAATTACGGGTATCTCCGCCTTCGCCGCGAAGATTATCAAAACGTTGACGTTGAACGCTGGGCGGCTTTCGCTCGCGATCAGAAATCAAATTGGAAAGACGCCTTCGTCTATTTCAAACATGAAGAAAGCGGCCTCGGGCCGAAGCTCGCACAGCAGATGGTAAAATTGCTCGCGTGATCCCGTATAGGCTAGCGCCCGATCAGGATAAAAATTCCTGCCAGCAGCGCCAGCACGCCAGTTATGATGCCGATGCCAAGTCCAGTGAGGGTAAGGATTCCCACCGCAATGAGATAAATCGCGAGCAGAAGCATGCCGATATTTTTGGTAATCATGTCGTGAGTATCGACAATTGGACTTGGGCTTGACAACCCTGAAGAGACTTCGTCAGACGATATTCTAGGAACCGAAATTTTGGATTCCAAGTGTGCCTAGAGAACCACTATCTGCCGGTCACACGCACTACCACTGCTGAAATGTCTTTCACATCGACGAAGGCGTCGAAAAATTCCGCACCAGTCAAATGGGAAAGATGAACGACGTTGTCAGTGACTCCTGCCACTTTGCCGCCCATTTTTTCTCCAGATCTCAAGTGCAACTCGACAGCTTTGCTGGCGTTGCCCGTAAGAATACTGAGAACAGTTGCGTTAGGTTGGAGATCAGTTTTTTCCTGGGCGACCAAAGTGGAACAGGTAACCGCCGCAACCATGATTCCGAGAAGAAGTGAGTATCGTTTCATGATCACGTCCTTCTGCGTGATTTGCGCACGGTTGGCGAGCAAATAATGCGCATACAAGAAACCGCGCTCTCGTTCACCGGCCAGGGAAACCGCCACCGGCGGATTTTGAATTGGCAGGCGGAGCGCCTGCCCTACATTTTGCGATGACTTCAATCGCCGAAAGTTTTGAGCGCGTGCGCGAGCAGATCGCGGGAGCGGCGGCGAAGGTTGGACGCGCCGCGGACGAAATTGAGCTCGTCGCGATCTCGAAGACACATGCAGCCGACAAAGTGCGCGAGGCGATCGATGCTGGGCAGACTCTGTTCGGCGAGAGTCGTGTTCAGGAAGCGCGAGCGAAAATCCCTGAGCTGCCGTCGAATTTGCGCTGGCATTTCGTAGGACATCTTCAGAAAAACAAAATCCGGCATGCGCTGCCGCTGTTTGAAATGATTCACAGCGTCGATTCACTCGGGCTCGCGCAAGACATCGGCCGTATCGCAGAAGAGGAGGGGATGCACCCGCGAGTTTTGCTCGAAGTCAATGTGGCAGGCGAGGGGAGCAAGTTCGGATTTTCGCCTGATAAGCTCCGCAACGAGATAGAAGAGCTTCTCGCGCTGCCGCGATTGTCGATCTTGGGCCTGATGACAATTCCACCGCTTGCTGAAGAATCGGAAGCGTCTCGGAAATATTTTGTTCAATTGCGTGAGCTGCGCGATCGCCTCCAAACCGAGTTTCGGGTCGATCTCGCGCAACTTTCGATGGGAATGACGCAGGACTTTCCGGTCGCAATCGAGGAAGGCGCCACGCTGGTCCGTGTCGGCACTGCGATTTTTGGCGAACGAAAGCGGTCGAAGCGGAACATAGACCTATAGTCTGCGTCCCCAGCTGAGATCTTCTCCGCTGCTTCGCGCGAAGCGGGTTACAAGCCCGCCAGGCGCACAGGCTAAAAGCCTATGTTCCAGCCGACATCGTGGTAAAATCTAAATCCCATGCGCCTGGAGCCTACCAATATTCAGCAAATCGGCGACGAACTGGCGATTGCCTGGAACGATGGCAGCGAATTGTTTTTGAAACTCGAAACGCTGAGGCGCGCGTGTCCGTGCGCGGCATGCGGTGGTGAACCGGACGTGCTCGGCAATGTCTCGCGTCCACATGTGAGTTACACCGACAAAAGTTTTCAGCTGATGGGCTTTGATCTGGTGGGCGGTTATGCGTTGCAACCGCGTTGGGGAGACGGCCACAGCACTGGAATTTATAGCTTTACGTACCTGCGGCGTTTGGGACAAGCTTCTGCCTGAAAGACAGCCCCGAAAGCTTTCGGGGTTGGAATTAATCTGTGAACTTGCTGACGAAGATCGCGATCGTTGTGCTCTGCTTCACATTGTGCGGAGCGGGCACTTTCATCGCTTCGACCGCGCGAAAAAAGAATGCGCCAGAAAAAACGAGTGTGATCCCGGTGAAAAATCGTGAAGTGATCCGGCGCGTTTGGATTCTCACTTAAACAGCGGCGAGCTTCCAGCGCACAACGGCGAGGAACTCTGTCACGGCAGCCTACCTCCCACGGTCCACTGTTGCCTCCTAAGGGAGCAGGCCTAGATGTTCCAAACGAGGCTCAATCGCGCGCCAGCGTTAGTCATGCGTCAATGCCGTTCATTTCCGCCGCTTTCGAAAGCCGGATTTCACGTTTATTCTTCGAGACGTAATTGTTGAGGCTCTGCGATCGCCCTCTTCGCTCGGGCCAGTAGTCTTCGCGCGCGAGAGCAATCGGATGTCTGCCCGCAAACGTTCCAAAGCTGCGGTTAGATCGAGAATCATCTTGATACTGGCGAAATGGTCGCCGCAGACGCTGCGAAGAGCTTCGATGCGACGCAAAGCGCGAATGCCGTCCCCATCAAAGTAGTAACCGGGATCACCTGTATCGAACGCGGGCGAGAGAAGTTTATACTTACAATAAACAAGAATCATGCGCCGCGGGATGCCGACCATGCGGGAGGTTGCATCAATCGTGTAAACGGCGTCGGATGGCGGTTCAAACAATTGAATCGCGCGGGAGGATGTTTGAGGGGTTTTAGGCATCGATGTCGATCTTGTGCTTCGATTTATCATCTTACATAATAGTTGCTGGTCTTGGAGTACATTTCTTTATAATGATGCCCCTCTTGGGACTTCAGATTGGTCGTAGTGTTCGCTTCAGTGGTCGTTGACATGGTCAAAACAAGTTTGATTCTGCGAGGCTATGTGGCGGGCACTGTCTGCCACGCACGGCACGCGCGCCGGCTCAAATATTGGACCTCTTTCAATTCCGCCGTCGCGATCGCCATAACGAGCCTCCTCTATTTGATCGAAATTGACTCGGCGCGCGTGTGCAATGAATTATTGATACGCGCGCTCGAGAATGCCGTCGCAGCGTTTACTCAGGCGACTTTGACTTCAATTTGTTTGGGTTGGGCGTGCTCGCTCTTTGCCACATGTATTGTGAGCACGCCATCTTTGAACTCGGCGTTTACATTGTTGAAATCGGCATCGTCGGGCAGGGCGAAGCTGCGCATGAAGGTGCCGTAGCCGCGTTCGATGCGGTGATATTTCTTTTTCTTCTCTTCTTTCTCAAACTTGTGTTCCCCGGAGATGGTCAACACGCCATTTTCGACCGTGACCTTTACGTCTTCTTTTTTCATATCCGGCAACTCGGCCTTAATGATATATTCGTTTTCATCCTCGGTGATGTCCGCAAGTGGCGTCCATTCAGGCAAAGTAATCTCTTCCCGACCATTCCCGCGCGCAGCGGGCTGCCGAAAAGCGTTGAAAGACGATTTTGGAATTCTTCCATTTCTCGTATTGCTCCCATCGAGTGAGTGTTTGTTGCATTTCGATATTCCTTTCGAGTGTTGATTGTTGAACTGTCAATGGTTTGAATCGCAGCCTGAGTGCTGACGATTTCTAAATATCGAGCGATCCACGCGCTTCGCCGGGTATCTTAAGTTGTATTTTTGCGTTGCTTTTGTTTCGAAGAGAGAATTCAAGTCAAGTCGATCCGCGTCGCACGCGCGACATACAATCGATGCGCTTGAAGGAACTTTATCCGCAGCCTATGCGCCGCCAACCTTCGGTCGAGTACCTGCCGCTTCCGTACCGATCGAATCGGGGCGCCGCGCCGGAACAGTGACGTGAATCGCCTTTACACCGGGATCGTAATTCGGAGCAGGCTTGTTCCTTTGCGCTGAGGTTGGAGTTCTTGATCCTGCATCGATGCTGGAACAAGGCAGAACCCTCCGGGCGAGAGATCGGCATCGCCGCAGCGAAGCGACCCGCTCAGGCAGCAAACGATCGCGAACCGGCCTTGCAATGAAATCTCGCGCGGTGCAGCAAGATTCCATTTTTGGATTTCAAACAATTCGTGCCTGACAAGAAGCTCACCTTGCTGCTCAACTAATTTCGGGGCGACATCGTTGAACTCGATGCATTCAAGCGCTTGCTTGATGTGCAACTGTCGCGGCTTGCCTTTATCATCTACACGATTCCAGTCGAATACCCGATAGGTGGTGTCGCTGTTCTGCTGGATTTCGATTAACACATTGCCTGCGCTTACCGCGTGAAGACGCCCGGCCGGAAGAAATGCAGCGTCACCTGGTTTGGTGGGAATTTTGTAAACGTAATCAGCAACTGTTCCCTCGCGCAGCGCATTTTCGAATTGATCGCGCGCACTGGGTTTGCAAAACCCGAGTAAGAGTTCGGCGCCCGGATCGGCGGCGGCAACATACCAAAATTCAGTTTTCGGCTCGCCGCCTAGCTTGCTGGCGACTTGTTCCGGCGGGTGCACTTGCAGAGAAAGGTTCTCGTGTGCATCGAGAAGTTTGATAAGCAATGGAAATCGTGGAGCGCTGGGGACCTCGCCGAAGATCAGCGATCGTTCCTCCGTCCAGAGCTCATGCAGGGTCTTGCCCTTGAACGCACCGCGCACGACGACGCTTTGTGCTTCGGGACGATCGACAATTTCCCACGACTCGCCAATTTCCAAGTTCGGCGGCAGTCTTTTTTCAAATCTCGATTCAAGCTGGCGACCGCCCCAGATTCGCTCGACAAAAATGGGTCGAAAGGTGAGCGGAGCAGCGAGAGTTAACGGCATTTGCGCCAAAACTCCGATGCTCAGGCCACCTTCGCAAGGCTAGGGCAGGCTAGCCTGCACACGGAGTCGTAATTTGGCCTTGTAACTCTTGTAACTTTTTTAACGTTACACGCGCTCATGCACGTCTTCGTTAAATATTGGCTGCCATTGCTGATTTGGCTCGGCGTGATTTTTGTCGGCTCGACGGATCTGCTGTCGGCCCAGCATACATCGCGATTCATTGTTCCGATTCTGCTCTGGTTGAAGCCGGGAATGCGACCACAGACAATCTTGTCCATCCTCATCTTTATGCGCAAATGCGCGCACGTCGCCGAATACGCGATTCTGGCTCTTCTTCTGTGGCGCGCACTTCGCAGCGGTCCAGCTCTGCGCACGAAAATGTCGATCGTATTTGGCGCAGTTTTGCTAGCGTGCGTGGTCTTTGCCGTGAGCGACGAATTTCACCAATCATTCGTGAAGTCGCGTACTCCCACGGTTCGCGACGTCCTTCTGGATGGCGGAGGAGCGCTCTTCGGACTGTTGATTGGCGTAGGCTTCGCGAAACGCGATTCTAAAAAGGTTCGGAGCACTGCCAGGAACGACGTGGTCAATTCGCGATTATGACTTCACGCATGACGACTTTATCCTGCTTGCCAGTTGTTAAGAGCTAATGACATGATCACCTGTGGATGCGGGGTCGCGTTTAAGACATCAAGTGTGTAAGCGTTCTGAGCTTGACTCGCCTTACTTCGCGATTGCGAGAGCTCGCTCGGCAGTGGCAGCTATTGCGGTGTATCTTGCGTTTTATTCCGCAGCGGTTCCTGCTGTTGGAGAGGCTGTCGCACAAGGTGAATCGGGCAGAAATTCGGCGCAAACTTCTAGCGCGCGGGTGATTACCGCAACGCCGGATCACGTGGCAGTCACTAACGGACCTGGCAGCACCGAGATTCAATGGGACACAGGAAATGGATCTGTGGGTTTTGTTTTTGTAACAGCGAGCGACCGCAAACCCGTTCTGTTTGCTGCTGGCGCGAAAGGGAGCCGCGCGGCTCCGTGGATTCGGGCGGGTAACTATGCTTTTGAGCTTTATGGCGATGACCAGCGGAGGACATTGCTCGCCGCAGTGACCGTTTCTGGAATTAGGGAAAGCGGGGCCTCTTCGCGCGCGATGTCATTACGAGGCAAGGCACGGTGGCTGCTGGTTGTGGCACTGATAGCCATTTTATATATAGCTGTTTACCTCAGCTCGACGGGAACGCTACGCACAACATTTCCTACGGAACCAACGACGTCGCCGCGTCCACTCCATGTTGGACGAAACCTTCTGCTAGGCATAGCCGCTTTCGTCAGCCTGGACGGCATCATCTTTCATACGGGATTGTACGTCTCGATCTTAGCTCCCGATTCCTACGCAGGGCGAGTGGCGGTAATTACGCGAGCCGAAAAGCAGCGGCCATCATCCGGTCTGAAAGAAGTGCTGGTTCTGGGAGATTCGAGAATGGCAGAGGGCTTCTCTAGCACGGTGGCTGACGAGCTTGGTTCCGCCGCCGGTTTGAAGTTCGTCAATCTCGCCGAACCAGCCTCATCTGTTAACACCTGGTACTATATGCTTCGGGAAGTAGATCCGGCAGCGCGACGCTATTCGGCAATCATTGTTCCTTACGGCATTGGCTACGAGCCAAGCAGTGCCGATCCGTTGAGAATTTCCATGGCGGCTCCGCTTTTGCGCTATGGAGATTGCTTTGATTTTGCTTCTGGTTTTCAGCGATGGTCGGGACGGTTCAGAGCATTTACGACGTGCATACTCCGGGGATTGGCATACCAAAGCGATGTCGCCGATCTTCTTGAACATCCCATCGCGCGTATAAAAAGTGTTCAACAGGAGCCGAACAGAATGCAGTCGCGCGCGGCCTATAAAGGTCGCGACTACGATCTCGTGGGCACCACATACGATTCCAAGACAGGTCACGTAACCTTTGCGCCACAGTTAACTGAAGCTCAGAGGCAAGCCATCCGGAAAAGCTTGGTAAGGCCGTCTCAATCGGAAATGCAATACTCCTTGGAACTACAACGCGAGTGGATTCCGCGAATTCTGAATCGTTATTCAAAGAGTCCCACCGCAATTGTGCTTACACCGGTCCCTCGCGGCCCGTTTCGCGAGCTTACTGGATTTCCAATGGCGTACCACACCTTTTTTCCACACTTAGTAACCCAGCGATCGTTATTGTCGGTTCCAGAACAAACGTTCGATTTTCTCGAGAAACTTGAATATTATTTTGACGCGTACCACCTTAACGCCAAAGGGCGGAAAAGATTCACCGAGACACTGGTGGCTGAGGTAGTGGGGCGCCTGGGGGCGGCGAATTCGCACGCAGGCTCCAACTCCAAGTCAAAACTAGCTACGAACGGAGCCGTTGGAAGGATGCACCGTGCGGGGATTAGGAATTCCAGTTGGGGAAATACCGTGTATAGCCCGTAAGAAAACATATCAGCTCGTAACATAACTAACTCCGATGTTATTTAACAGCTTCCAGTACTGGATCTTTTTTCTGATCGTGGCCGCGCTGTTCTACAGCATGCCGTTTCGCATAGGGAAACTACTACTGCTGTGCGCAAGCTACGTATTTTACATGTGGTGGGATCCGCGGTTTATCGTGCTTATCTTGACCTCCACGGTAGTTGATTACTTCCTCGGCATTTGGCTGGAGATCACCAGCGGCCGCCGCAAGAAACTTCTGCTCGCTATTAGCCTCATAGTTAATCTGGGGATCCTTGGCTTTTTTAAGTATTACGACTTCTTCGCTGGTTCCTTAGCTACTTTGCTCCATATACGTCCGTCGTCGGTAGTGTTGCAGATTGTTCTACCGATTGGAGTCAGCTTCTACACTTTCGCAAGTCTTTCTTATACGCTGGATGTCTATTGGGGAAAGATGAAGGCTGTTAGAAACTTCGTCGACTACGCGCTGTTCATTGCATTTTTCCCTCATCTTATTGCAGGACCAATCATTCGGGCACGGCAATTTATTTCCCAAATCCAATACTGGCGGCGTCCTGCAGCGATCGTGATCCAGAGCGGCATCATCCTTGTCCTGTCTGGTCTGTTAAAGAAGATGGTTTTTGCCGATCGTTTTGCGGTTGTGTCCGACTCGTACTTTAGCGATCCGGCCGCGCACCCAGGCTGGCTGTCTGCGTGGTCGGGCTGTCTTGCTTTCTTCATGCAGGTATTCTTCGATTTCTCGGGTTACACCGACATCGCTCGCGGTTGCGCCAAACTGCTCGGCTTTGAATTTCCGCTCAATTTTGCGCGACCGTTCTTATCCAGAAACCCGCCCGACCTCTGGCAGCGATGGCACATCACACTTTCCACCTGGGTGCGGGACTATTTATTTATGCCCTTCAGCCGGGGAAGAAAAGGGCGGTTCGTGTTATACCGCAACATGCTGGTTGTTATGGTGCTCGTGGGACTGTGGCATGGAGCGAATTGGACATTTGTCGCCTGGGGCGCATACCATGGTATGCTGTTAGTCGGCTACCGTCTTTTCGATCGCGCAACAGTCGGCACAGCGATCGATAAAGTTATGAAAAAACGCTACTTTGTGCCGTTTAGCGTTGGCTTGATGTTCGCTGCCTTTGTGTTAAGCGCGGCTTTCTTTCGTCCGAAGACTCTCCAAACCAGCGGATACGTTTTAGGTGCACTGTTCGGTTTCCAGCACGTAACTGGCGAATTCCTCCTGACCACTGGCACGATCGTGCTTCTTTTCATTTCGCTGTTCTTGGCGGCTGCTCAGGAACGGAACCAATTTATTGATCGCCTGGCTTTGCAGCCGGCGCGGATCCAAATACCAGCATACGTGTGCGCATTTCTTGCGCTCGAATTGTTTCCGGCGACTGGTCCCGTGCCGTTCGTCTATTTTCAGTTCTGACGCCTGGAAGGAAATGGGCCTGACTGGGCTCGAACCAGTGACCCTGCGCTTATCAAGCGCATGCTCTAACCAACTGAGCTACAGGCCCGGGATCGCGGAAGTGAACAGTGATCGGTGATTAGTGATCGGTCAAGTCGCGCGCTAATTTAGGATGACCGGATGACGGCTCACCGATCACGTCCCGGAGCATTGGAGGCAAGGGGGATTACGCTCCCGCTCGTGCAAAGCGATCAGCATATCGAATCAGAAATGTTTCTTCACAAATGCGCGCCCGGATGCGGACTTCAAATATTGCTCGAATTCCGTGGCACGAATTCGATCGGGCAGGGCGAAGTACGCTTTCAGACGCCAGGGTTTCCACTTCGCTGTGTGGAGCACTCGCCCTGAGTTGTGACCTTTCAACCGTTTTGGCAGGTCATCCGTTAAGCCAGTGTAGAATCGGTTCTCATCGCTCTCGCTTTGCAGAATATAGATGTAGAAAAACTTGCCCATGCTGTTCGTAGGCTTGCCGAGTCGTAGCTCGCTGCGTTTGCAGCCACAAGGTGAAAAAGGTCCGCCTTTGCCAAGGCTACGGCGCGACAGTCTTCGCCATTCTCTACGACGCGAGCGAAGACTGGAGGCAAGGGGATTCGAACCCCTGACTTCCAGCTTGCAAAGCTGGCGCTCTACCAACTGAGCTATGCCCCCGCAGGAAATTTCGAATGTCGATTGCCGATTTTCGATTGCAAGGGATAAAAGCAAAATGCCGGATGTCGCTCAAGCGAGTCGACATCCGGCACGCGTTGTTTCTCGTGTCTGTTTTATTGCGAAACGGGAACCGCCAAATACGCCGTTAACACGCCCGTAATTGGATCGGCAGCTCTACCTGTAATCTCTCCCTTGTTGTTTATGTCTTTCGCGCTTGTGAGCACTGCAGAATAGCCGGGTGCTTTGAGATCGTTTAGGTCTGTTGGTGTGTTGCCGTGATCCCAAATAACTGCACGACAATCAACCAGGTCCGCGTCGCATGAGACACCGACTACCTGCCGGGCTTCATTAATACCGTAGGCCTCACTGTCTTGTCCTTAGTCCAGATAAAAGCGTGTAATACGTTGCCCTCAACAAAGGCTGGGTCGCCGGCAAATCCCACGACCTCGCCGTGTTGATTGATTGCCGTCGGCGTATTCCACCACGGGGCTGGCGCATTCGGATAAATATCAGTCACAGTGCCATTTTCCCAAAGCACGGCATGTTTGGCCGTATGTCTTCCAACGGCCTGGTCGCAGATACCGGAGATGCCCACGATTTGACCATTATCATTGATTGCCGTCGCAGCTCCTGAGCTGTCGCCGGGGATTAGTGGCAGGTCTTGGATCTGGTCCGGTGGTCCCAGAGTCCACACGGCCGGACGAAACTGGAGTACTTGGGTGCAGCAACAGTTGGGATCATGAACGCCATTCTCGGCCCACCCGACCACCTGACCCAAGTTGTTGGCTCCGGTTGCGAAGCCGTTATTGCCGCCCGGAAATGGGGGGAGTCCCCTCATCTGGTTGTTTTGCCAAACGAACCCGAGATTGATATAGCCGACGTTGTTAGGCGTACTGTAGAAAGCCGCGCTACTCCAGCTCTCGCCGAGCGGCTCCGGCGTCGCAGTCTGGGAAATACCCACGATGATTCCCGCGGTATTTTTCACGTTCCATGTGACACTGCTGTTTGGTCCGCCGAGTGTGAACAGGTCGGTTAGCGAACTGTTTCGCCACAGCGTAGCGTTCCGGTTTCTATCCGGCAGTCTGGAATAGCCTGCCACCCAGCTCTGGTCATTGATGCTGTTCCCCCCACTACTAGTGCCGCCGAAATCGGGGAGGTTCGACACCTGGTATTGCGATTTTGCCTTTACGGCTTCCGGCCTCTGTGCACGCACGGGCGCCAGAGTCGCTGTGCAGCAGATAGTGATCAGACCAATGAAAAGAATTTGGCTAGTTCTTTGGGTTGTGAGTTGTGTTGTCATATTTGTCTCCTTTGTTGAATTTTCATGACGACACCTTAGGGACGGGCCGTGAATCACCACCAGAGCCACTTCGCGCCTTTCGTACGAGCCATTTCACTTTTGTTTTCGCCTTCGCTGAATGAATCCCGCGAAGAAAGTCAGCAGTTCCTTGCAGGAACCGGAATAGCGGAAGAATTGACGAGCGGCCCGTAAGACAGCGCCTGCGAACAGATGCGGCTCGCCGGGATTAGTTATTCAATCTCGAATTAAGCGCCGCGGCGAACTTGCTAAGGCCCTCACGAATTTGCGCGCGCGACCACGCGGCGAAACCAAATGTAAGCGCGGGCTTCGGCTCTACTTTCATAAAGCACGACGACAGGGGCGACGGCCTGATACCGATGTCAGTGCACACGCCCGTGACCAGCGGCATGTGTTCTTTCTGTCGCACCCAGGCAACGAAATGTAATCCAGCTTCGGGGATTTCGAGGATGAAGTACTTGCCTAACAATCTGTTGAATTGTTCGATAAAAAAGTCCCTTCGATCCGAATATAATTTTCGCATCCGTTTGATGTGAGTGAGGAAAAACCCCTCCGTTAGGAATCGGGCCAGCGTCGCCTGATCGATGGCCGGGGAATGTTGGTCCATCACCGCCCGAATCTTAATCATCGGTTCGACCAGTTCGTGTGGCGCGACGATATAACCCAGCCGCAACGATGGGTACAAGATCTTGCTCATCGTGCCTGAGTAGATGACGCGACCCACATTATCCAAGCCCTGTAAACATGGGAGTGGGGGACCGGTATAACGAAACTCCGAGTTGTGATCGTCCTCAAAAATGTAGGCGTCGCACGCGCGCGCAAAATCGATCAAGGCCGTTCTCCGCGCGAGACTCATCGTCATGCCGAGCGGGAATTGATGGGAAGGAGTTACGTAAATTATTTTAGGCGAGCGCTGTTTCGACGGCCGCGCGATTGTGATTCCTTCTCCGTCAACAGGTCTTGGCACGACCATCGCCCCGGCAAAGCCGAACGTTCGCCGAGCTTGATAAAATCCTGGGTCCTCAATCCACGCAACCTCGCCGCGATTTACCAGTGCCATCGCGCTGATCATCATTGCCTGCTGCGTTCCAGCGGTGATGATGATCTGGTCTGGATGACAACGCGCACCCCTGTAATCACATAAATACGTTGCCAGCGCCTTGCGCAGCTCGGGATCGCCACGGCTTGACGCGTACTGGAGCAGATGCGCTCCTTTTTGTGCGAGAACTTGTCCTCTGAGTCGTTCCCAAACTTCGATGGGAAATTCATCCAGGGCGGCGACAGCCGGCACAAAGGAGACACCGGGCGGCCCGGCGATTCCGAAATCAAACTGCTTACCGACCCTGTGATCCGGAATATCTTTTACCCGACTAGAGAGCCGCGGTGGACGTTCTATGTGTGGTTCTGCTTTTGCCGAGCGCGCACTCAGGAAAGTTTCGGGCAACGGCTCCACGACGAATGTGCCCGATCCAATTCTCGATTGGAGATAGCCTTCCGCATGAAGCCTGGAGAAAGCGACGTTTACCGTGAAACGCGATACTCCCAGGTCCGCCGCCAGCTCCCGCGATGAGGGTAGTCTGGAAGAGTTATTGTTGAAGGTTGCCGAAACCAATTCATCGCGAACCTGGCGATAAAGTTGTTCATGAAGCGGTTCATCCGCAGCGCGATCGAGCCGAACCATTTCAAAAGCCATGATCGAGTGGCGACGCCGCTGCTTCTTACCGAGCTTTTTGGCCGAAACTTTTTTCACGATTTGGACTGTGCTCATTAAGCAAACTGTTGATAACCGCAAGCTCCCGTCGAAGTGGTATGGCCACTTCGGCCCAAGTGGACCGTTGACACTTTATCACATGGCCGGAAGCTTTCCCTTCAATGCAGACTCAGACTCCATGTACCGATTACAAGGAAACCAAAGGTCTGGTCTACTTCGCGCGGATGCTGGACAAGATCAGATTAAAAGCGCGAGACGAATTGCCGCCGGATTATTTTGTTGGCGTGGACGACGACCCAACGATGTTCGACGCTCGTTGCACGAGATTTCTCGGAGTCGATTACAACGAACTTGTCGATCGAACGTTGAAAGGCGGATCGGACGACGAGATTCTTGAATGGTGTTTCAAGTGCGGGCGGAAACCGAGTGAGGAGGAAATTAAGATTTGGAATGCTTTTCTGCTAAAACGCGGTTGGCGCGATGAAGCAAGCGCTGACTTGAAGGCGGCAAAAAAACGGGAAGGATTGGAAGATCGCGACGACATCCAGACCTGGGTGGACCTGCACGACGTTGAAGAAGGGAGAACGCCACGACCGTCTACTTGTGGTTAATTCCGGCTCTGGCCCTACCGCCAATCGCCGAGGCCTTCTTTAGCTTCCACCACGACCACGTCGTATTTCTCGAGGATCGGCATTAGCTTCTGTTCGAGTTCCTCCTTCCAAAGTTTTCCTTCATAGAATTCATCCCTCATTTTTTCCCGGCTTTTGAGATCGGAAAAAGCCCGCATCCAAAAAAACGTGTCGTCATCTTCAATCGAAAGAAACGGACCAACGATTTTCATTCCGATTTTCTGGTGCTCGGGGAAGGCTTTGGATTTAAGGACTTCGAGAAATTCGGTTCGCTTGCCAGATCTGATTTTGTAAGTGCGCATTTCGATGATCATGGGAAAAGGGAGCACACGCTTCCGGCGTGTTCAATTCAGCAACACTGTCGAATTGTTTGTAACTGATAGTCTTTCGGCAAGATGCCGAAAGGTGCACACAAGGGCTTTGGCGAAAAATCCGGTAATCAAGTGATTTGAAATCTATCTCCTTCTGCGTTGCCTAAGTTCGAGAAGTAATCCGTCACTACATAGTTATGAAAATACGCTCAATGTACTGGCTCGCTATCCTGCAATTGACGTTAACCTGTGCAATAGCAGGTGAATCGCCTGCTCCCGCGCGCGATGGATCTCACGACTTCGACTTCCTTATTGGTAACTGGAAGGCTCACGTGCGCCGCCTTCCTGATCGTCTTGTCGGTTCCAACGCTTGGATCGAGTATAACGGCATCTCGAATCATAAGAAGCTTCTCGATAGCAATGCGAACTTCGAAGAGTTTGAGGTCGATAATCCCGAGAAACACCTCCACATCAAAGGCCAGACACTTAGGTTATACAATCCCGACTCGCATCAATGGAGTATCTATCTTCTCGACCTGGACAAGGGTGTTCTGAGCGTCCCGCCAGTCGTTGGTGAATTCAATGGCAATCGCGGCGAGTTCTACGATCAGGAACAGTACAAGGGACGCGCGGTCCTGGTGCGCTATGTCTGGTTAAATATCTCACCAAAATCAGCGCGGATGGAACAATCCTTCTCGCCTGACGGCGGAAAAACATGGGAAACAAACTGGATCTGCGAACTAACTCGATAGTAATAACCGTATGACCGACGTTACAGAAAAATTGGCGAGCGGCGAGATTGATTTAGTGTGAGCAGTCCTTAATCGTCATTCCATGAGCAAGAACTACAAACCAGGCGATTCCAGCACCATCTCGCCGTATCTTATCGTCGATGGCGCCAATAAGACGATCGAATTCCTCAAGGAGGTCTTTGGCGCGGTGGAGGTGCGCCGCTTCCCAGATGCGGAGGGCAAACTAAGGCATGCCGAAGTTCGGATCGACGATAATGTGATCATGGTCGCCGACGGCGCGCCCGGCTGGCCGCCAATCCAAGCGTATGTGCACATCTACGTGCCGGACGTTGACGCGACTTATCGACGTGCGCTGGACGCAGGCGCGGTTTCCGTTCAAGAGCCGGTGAAGAAAGAAGATGAAGACAAGCGTGGCGGCGTAAAGGACGCCGGCGGCACGACCTGGTGGATCGCAACGAAAGTGGAATAATTTCGCGCGACGGCTGCCTTCACAGCGAGAGGAGATTTTGGGCCGCGACGTCGCCCATCGCTCCAAAAACAAAATGCCGGATGTCGATCTTGCGAATCGTCATCCGGCATTGCAGTCGATGTGCAGCAAAGACTGAATTGTGCGTTACCGTCGTTCTCTTTGAGCTCCGATTCGCTTTCGCGATTCGAAGTCTTCACGGCATATCCGCAGATGATCAATTGATTCACCCGCGGGGTTAGCCGTCGACCTATCGCAAGAGAATTTGAATCTTCGACTTGGAAGTCTCGATTCTAATCTCTGCGCTTACTCCTTAGAAAGGAGGTGATCCAGCCGCAGGTTCCCCTACGGCTACCTTGTTACGACTTCATCCCAGTTACCGCTCATAGCGTAGGCGGCTGCCTCCTTGCGGTTAGCGCGCCGACTTCGGCTACAAGCGACTTCCATGATGTGACGGGCGGTGTGTACAAGGCCCGGGAACGTATTCACGGCGCCGTAGCTGATGCGCCATTACTAGCGATTCCGGCTTCATGAAGTCGAGTTGCAGACTTCAATCTGAACTGGGCCCAGTTTTAGTGATTTCCTCCACCTCGCGGTCTCGGATCGTTCTGTACTGGGCATTGTAGTACGTGTGCAGCCCTGGCCGTAAGGGCCATACTGACTTGACGTCGTCCCCACCTTCCTCCCCGTTAGAGCGGGGCAGTCTGAACAGAGTGCTCGAGCCTCTCGGCTCGGTGGCAACAGTTCACAGGGGTTGCGCTCGTTGCGGGACTTAACCCAACATCTCACGACACGAGCTGACGACAGCCATGCAGCACCTGTGC
>Ga0209648_10001838_pt1 | contig 17299 bp, 17 predicted proteins | sample GraSoi2013_115cm_FD_185830 | JGI IMG/M metagenome (GOLD analysis project Ga0209648, IMG submission 185830) | Grasslands soil microbial communities from the Angelo Coastal Reserve, California, USA - Sample 9_17_2013_115cm (SPAdes) (version 2) | ecosystem: Environmental > Terrestrial > Soil >...
CTAAGTGTATTTCCAGTCCTAGTTTATCACGCCCGGATACACAGTAGATCTCCAACCAGCAGACAACCAACCAATGAAGCGTTTCGCCTCCCCCCTATTCGCTGTCCTAATTACTGGCGTCAGCGTCCTGGCCCAGCAGAAAACTGTGACCATCGCAACGGTCAATAACCCGGATATGATTGAGCTTAAAAAGCTTTCTCCGAAGTTCGAGGAGAAGAACCCGGATATAAAGCTCAATTGGGTGATCGTTGAGGAGAATGTACTGCGCCAACGGGTCACAACCGACGTGTCGACCGGCAGCGGTCAGTTCGACATTGTTTTTATCGGTCTGTATGAAACTCCGATTTTTGCGAAGCGGGGCTGGCTGCGACCGATGGGAAATTTACCGGCCGACTTCGACCTCGATGACATCTTTAAATCGCTCCGAGACGGGCTTTCTTATGACGGAAAGCTGTATGCTCTGCCGTTTTACGGTGAGAGTTCCATGTTGATGTACCGAAAGGACCTCTTGGAGGAGAAGGGTCTGACGATGCCCGAGCAGCCGAAGTATGAGGATATCAAAAAGATTGCCGATGCGTTAACGGACAAATCCAAAGGAACCTACGGCATCACTTTGCGCGGCAAGCCAGGCTGGGGAGAAAATATGGCCTTTCTCGGCACGCTGATCAACACGTTCGGCGCCACCTGGTTTGACATGAAGTGGAATCCCACGATCGACACCCCGGAGTGGAAGAAGGCGATCACCTTCTATATTGATCTCATGAAGGCAGACGGGCCCCCCGGGGCCAGCGCAAATGGGTTTAATGAAAATCTGACCTTAATGACAAGCGGCAAGGCAGCCATGTGGATCGATGCGACCGTGGCGGGCAGTATGCTTGAAAATCCGAAAGAATCGCAGGTAGCTGGTAAGATGGGTTACGCTCCCAGTCCCATTGAGGCCACGCCGAATGGGTCGCACTGGCTCTGGTCCTGGGCGTTTGCCATCCCCAAAGCCGCCAAACAAGCCGAGGCAGCGGAGAAATTCGCTGTCTGGGCCACTTCGAAAGATTATATTAAGCTGGTCGCGGAGGACGTTGGCTGGTCTGGAGTTCCGCCCGGGACGAGAAAGTCGACGTACGACAACCCGGAATACCAAAAGGCCCCCTTTGCTGCCGCTACGCTCCAGGCGATGCAAAGCGCCGACCCAACGAATCCAGCCATTAAGCCTGTGCCCTACACGGGTATTCAGTTTGTGGGCATCCCGGAATTTCAGTCGTTCGGCACGGTGGTGGGTCAGAATATTTCGGGAGCGTTGGCGGGCAAAGCGACGGTCGATCAAGCATTGAAAGACAGCCAGGCCGCGGTTGGCCGCGCCGTCAAACAAGCAGGCTACCCGAAGTAGAGTTGTTTGAAACCGAGACCGGCTCGTGTTAACCGTCGCGAGCCGGCCACCGAACTTGACCAAGGCCTATGAGCGTAGCAACCCAACAACCATTTGCGGCGCCGGTAGGGGCGCCAGGGAGCGCGGACAAACCCAACCGGCTGCTGGCGCTATTGCAGGCGCCGTCGGTGATCGCGTTATTCCTGTGGATGATCGTTCCGCTGTTGATGACGATCTACTTCTCGTTCATTAGGTTTAGTCTTTTAAACCCGGACATAAGCGGCTTCGCCGGAATCGAGAACTATCAGTTTCTCATGGAGGATGAATCCTTTTGGCCGGCGATCATCAACACTATCTTACTGATGGGAGCGGTGTTGATCATCACGACCGTGCTAGGGACGCTTCTAGCGGTCCTTTACGACCGGAAATTTTTCGGTAAAAATGTGGCAACCTTGTTGGTGATTGCGCCGTTCTTTGTCATGCCGACGGTGAGCGCATTGATCTGGAAGAATTTCATCATGCATCCGGTTTACGGACTGGTTGCCTTCGTTCTGCAAAAGCTTGGACTTCACGCCATTGACTGGTTTGGCGAGTATCCACTCGTTTCGGTTATCATCATCATTGCCTGGGAATGGCTCCCCTTTGCTTTTCTGATCCTTTACACCTCGCTCAAATCTTTGGATAACGAACAGAAGGAAGCTGCAGCGATCGATGGAGCAAGCCCGCTTCAACTTTTTTTCTTCATCATTGTTCCGCACCTGAAACGCGCGACCGGAGTCGTTGTGATGATCGAGACGATCTTTCTGCTGTCGATTTTTGCCGAGATCTACACGACAACCTCCGGCGGTCCCGGACACGCCACCACCAACTTGGCCTATCTGGTCTATTCATTGGGTCTTCAACAATTTAATGTCGGTATCGGATCGGCTGGCGGTATTCTCGCAGTTATCCTTGCGAACATTGTCGCCTATTTCTTGGTCAAGATGCTCGCTCAAAATCTCAAGGGCCGCTGACATGAAAAAGTACGGGAATCTGATATTCGGAATCGTGGGATGGGTGGTCGCAGTGATCATGTTCTTTCCGATCTTCTGGATGGCAATCACGGCTTTCAAAACCGAACAGGGCGCTTATTCCCCTGATCTGATCTTTGTCCCGACACTTGACTCGTTTAAGGAGGTCTTCTCTCGGAGTAACTATTTAGCGTTCATGATGAACTCCGTTTATGTCTCGCTTGGCTCGACTTTAGTGTGCTTTCTTTTTGCTATTCCGGCCGCCTACAAGATGTCGTTCTTCCCGACGCTGAAGACGCAGTCGACCTTGCTTTGGATGTTGTCGACCAAGATGATGCCCGCCGTCGGCGTACTGGTTCCGATTTACTTTCTATTCCGGACTTTTGGCCTGTTAGACACCGTGGTGGGCTTGATCATTATTTACACCCTGATGAATCTGCCGATTGCGGTCTGGATGTCCTACACATACTTCTGTGAAATTCCGGCGGCGATTCTGGAAGCGGGCCGGATCGACGGAGCAAGCGTATGGCAGGAACTTTGGCACCTTTTGCGTCCTATGAGTTTGCCGGGTCTTTCTTCTACCGCGCTGATCCTGATTATTTTCGCCTGGAACGAGGCATTTTGGAGCATCAACCTTACGAGTGCAAACGCGGCGCCATTGACCGCGTTTATCGCCTCCTATTCGAGTCCGGAAGGCCTGTTTTGGGCAAAGCTATCCGCCGCATCGCTCCTTGCGGTGGCTCCGATCATGGTGCTCGGATGGCTCACCCAAAAACAGCTCGTTCAAGGATTGACCTTTGGCGCAGTGAAGTAGCGCCGAGATCGCCAAGTTGTCTCCGGTAGCGGCGGCTGCCAGACCAACTGCGGCGTCTGGCCAAACCTAAAAATCCGAACGGAGCGACTGGTTTACAGCAGCCGCAAATCACAGTCGCCTTGGTGCCGTTCGCCAGGAATTCGCGGTATATAACGGGCGTCGCTTCCGAATTCGGCGCGGGATGTTGGCAACCGGTAGCGACTGCACCTTTTGGTCAGCTCATCAATCCCTTCGTTCCATTGCTTCCACCAGGAACGCTGAGAGCATACCGGGACAGTCGCCGAAAACAGCTGCTCTCGGCGTTCTCAGCCGTTCTTCGCGTTCTTGGCGTTACCGGCGTTACCACCGTTCCATTGTGACTGAAATGTTGCAAAACCCGCATTGCGTGGTGTTTGTTAGGAATATTGATTAGCTCGCGGTGAGCAGTATTACGGTTGTCACTTTAGCCTGTGGAATACTCGCCATTTTCCTCTGGCGGGTCTGGTTCGTCACACAGTCGCCCAACTCTCGTGTTCGACTGCAAGCCCGGCGAAAGCACTGGCGTTTCGAAGAAGATCGCGCTGGATTGTGGTACAAGATTGAAGGAATCAGAGCGGGTCTCCGCTGGAGCGCCGAATGGAATGCGCGCGAGTCGCCTCCCTATTTTGAAATGGCGTTTCCGGACCAGCGAAAGTTCGACGGCTGGTGTTTCATTTCTCGTCGCGAACGTCAGGGAAAAGAATCGATGAAACTGCTGGCGACGATGTTTACGGGGAAAGCGCAGCCTGATTGGCTGGCGGATTGGTTACATGCTCGAGTACAATTAACCGGCATTCCGGATTTCGATCATGAATACGTGCTCTCTTCTTCGCGGCCTCTGACCCAGGAAGAGTTCCCGTCGGCTTTGGTTAGTCAATTGCGAAGCTTACCAGAAGCATTAATCCAAAATCTCCTAATGATTCGAGGTCAGGGAAGATTGCGCTTGCGCATCGATCAAGCGGAGCGGATCGACCCAATCGAAGTGGCCGACGAGCTCGCGTCCTTTGCTCAGCAAGCCTTGGCCGAATGGAAGACCTGATGCGGGTGAACGCCGGTAACGCCGACAGCGCCGGTAGCGCCGGTAACGGTAATCAGTTATCGGTTATCGGTTGTTGGGGTTGTTTGGTGGGGAAAGGAAACGTGCCAATTGCGGTTCGGGGATTACTATTCCGCAATTCGCATTCCGCAATCCGCGATTGTCTTCCGTTCCTAACCGAAATTTTTTGGCTATCGGCTATTGGCTATTGGCTATCTTCCGCGCTACAGGATTAGGACGATGAAACCGAGCCCTCCTGATCCACGCCAATTTTCCGCCGAAATGCTCGACGGCCCCGAACGTGCCGTTAGCCGAGGTATGCTCTATGCCGTCGGCTTCAAAAAAGAGGATTTCGGGAAGCCGATCGTAGGGATAGCTTCGACTTGGAGCCAGGTAACTCCATGTAACGTACACATCGATCAGCTAGCTCGAGCAGCGGCAGCCGGGGCTGATGCTGCCGATGCGAAGTCGCTAATTTTCAATACGGTCACCGTCTCGGACGGCATTTCGATGGGGACCGAAGGCATGAAATATTCTCTCGTATCGCGCGAAGTCATCGCCGATTCAATTGAGACGGTTACCGGATGCGAAGGCTTTGACGCAGTAGTTGCCATTGGCGGCTGTGACAAGAACATGCCGGGTTGTCTAATGGCGTTGGCGCGACTGAATCGACCTTCGATCTTTGTCTATGGCGGAACGATCTTGCCCGGATGCCTCAACGATCGTCTGGTGGATATCGTTTCCATTTTTGAGGCAATTGGTGCGCATTCCAGCGCCAAAATTACCGATGAGCAATTGGAACAAGTTGAATCTTGTGCCATTCCCGGACCGGGTTCGTGCGGTGGCATGTACACTGCGAATACGATGGCGTCTGCGATTGAAGCACTCGGTATGAGTTTACCTAATAGTTCGGCCCAGACCGCCGTATCCGAAGAGAAGTTGGCGGATTGCCGAGCGGCCGGGGCAGCAGTCGTCGAGCTAATCAAACGTGGCATTCGTCCATCCGACATTCTTTCGAAAGAATCGTTCCAAAACGCGATGACTGTCGTGATTGCGCTTGGCGGCTCGACTAACGCGGTCCTGCACCTGATAGCAATGGCCCACGCCGCTGGCGTTAAACTGAAGCTCGACGACTGGACTCGAGTCGGAAAGCGCGTGCCAGTCCTGGCCGATCTCAAGCCGAGCGGCAAACATCTGATGGCAGAATTGATTCAGATCGGCGGCATCCTGCCGCTTATGAAGACTTTGCTCGAGGAAGGATTACTCCATGGCGACTGCCTTACGGTGACCGGCAAAACATTAAGGGAGAACCTTTCCGGAGTGAAGCCGTACGCCAAAGAGCAAACGATTGTCCGCACCCTAAAGGACCCGATCAAACCAGATAGTCATCTCGTCATCCTCTATGGGAACCTGGCTCCGGAAGGCGCTGTCGCCAAGATCTCTGGGAAAGAGGGGCTCCGCTTCGAGGGGAAGGCACGGGTGTTCGAGTCGGAAGAGAAGGCGCTTCGCGCGATTTTGGACGACAAAGTCAAAAAAGGTGATGTTATCGTTATTCGGTACGAAGGACCGAGAGGCGGACCGGGAATGCGCGAAATGTTAGCGCCCACCTCAGCGATTATGGGCAAAGGACTCGGCCAAGACGTAGCGCTAATCACCGACGGACGGTTCTCCGGAGGAAGCCACGGGTTCGTCATTGGCCACGTTACTCCGGAGGCATATCTCGGCGGCCCCCTGGCCATTGTTAAGAACGGCGACCCGATCGAGATAGACGCCAACAAAAAAACGATCAACCTCGCTCTTTCCAAAAAGGAGATCAGCAAGCGGTTCAAAGCGTGGAAACAACCGAAACCGCGCTACACTAAAGGCGTGCTCGCAAAGTACGCGAGCCAAGTCAAATCCGCTTCGCTCGGAGCAGTGACGGATTGACTGCGTGATGGCCAATAGCCGATAGCCGATGCGTAGCCTGAATGCTCCAGCCTCAGGAACTTTGAGCTCAGCACCGAATTTGGAATTTTAAAGCATAGGGTGACTGCGAATTTCCTGAGGTGGAGCATCAAGCTACGGCTTCACAGATTCAGAGTTGGCTGAAAACGCTGCGATTTTCCAACCAACCCCTCTTGTCTCAGCCATCGCGCAGTTGCCGATTGACCAATGCGTTCGAGCCAAGGAGCTAGATCATTAGTCCGCATGAATTGCGCCGGTTGACGTAGATGTAATCCAGGAGTGTCATTCGATTCCAGCAACCCCCAGCCAGGAGGTAACTCATCTAACGTCATCAGTTTTTCCGGTGCGACCATATAGTGCAGGTTGGCCAGCCGGTAGCGGGTGATCCAAGCAAACTTTGTGCAATTTTGAAGCTGGTTCTGGATACGAATAATGCCCGCGAGGAGGCGTTGATAACCGTCATGGGCAAGAAATTCGCCGGCGAACGTGTCCCACTCCGGAAGCAAACTTTCGCCCGCTCGAAGAGAAGGATAGTGGGTCAACAGGAGCTCTTCCAGTTTTGCTCGTCGTTGCTGTAACTCCCGTAATTTGCTCCGCATCGCATCAATGTCGGCAATGTCTCGCAAAAGATCGGGCCGGCTCTGTTTGCATTCGAAAATCACAACGACCGGCTCACTCATTCGACCAGGCCGGTAAGCCGCCACGTCCACCCGAAACCGTGATCGCGGAGCCCGCACCTCAATGCCGATGCAGCGAAACCCGTTGGTGTAGGCCCATTGAGCGGCGAGTTTTTTCAGATTCAGGTGCCGCCAACTCTCTGATCGCCCCATGGAATCTCAATTTGAGGGTTTCTTGCCAACAAGCAATTCACAACCCCCGGAATCAACGCTCAGCGGAGAAAAATGAACCACAAATGGACATTCCGAAAAGGTGAACCACGAAAGGACACGAATAAACACGAATTATGAGCCGGTTCATTCGCATCCATTGGGTTCATCCGTAGTTAGAGGACAACAAACCGGTGCCCTGAGTACTTCCGGTTTGGTGCCGCTCGAGCCGACGTCGCCCCAAAATTCGCGGTTGATGAGCGACAAGCCGGTGCCGAGAGAATTGTGTTTGATAGTTGCAAGAGAGTTGTTGACCGCCGAATCGCGTGAGGTAGGGCGGTCCGTCCCGGACCGCCGAAACCCGTCGGGGTCCCATTGCATTGTGAGGGGCTACGAATCTTAGCAGGAGTAAGCCTCCGGCAATATTTTTCGGCCTAGCAGCGCGTGACTTGGCGGCCCGGGACGGGCCGCCCTCGTGCGCCTGAGAGTGCTCACCAACAGTGGGGTGAAAGTCCTCACCGGACAGAGCACTGGCTGTCCGTAGTCGAAGGTAACTGCGTCGCCCGAGAGGGCGGGGTGGAGAGCAACCGGAGGCGAACTGCCAGTCCATAAACAAAACCATGATGAACACGATACGGCCTGATGCATTGGCGAGCCTGCTAGGGAAAGGCGAAGCCCAGAACCGGAAGCCGACCTGTGAAAGGCAAGGCAACTTCGGCGACCACTCTGGCGGAGAGAACAGTGAGCGCCAGAGTAGGAATGCATGGGGTGGGTGGTGATAGAATGGCAAGAAGTTGGAGTGACATGAATCAGGGATCACGAACCGGGAAAGGAACAGCGTTCATGGTCGAAAGGCCCGAAGAACTGTGCCCGGGAGGTGACAGAGCCTCCGTAGTAGCCAAGAAGCGGGTTAATGCCCGTGGAGTCAAGGGAGGCAGGAAGGTGGAGACAATGAACAAAGCCAAGAAGATAAGAAACACCACAAATGTCCTCCGGACTCAGTCTGGTGAATCAGCAACGCAAGAGCTGTCCTTCAAGGCTTTGGTCAATGTCTGTTGGCCGCCCCGGTAACGGGAGACAACCATTGGACGAACCTTATACCGTACAATGGATGCGTTGGCCAATCTCCTGTGGAGACCAACCACCAACTGGAGAGCCGGATGCGGGAGAGCCGCCTGTCCGGTTCGGAGGGAGGGGCGATTCTAATCAGTCGTCCCTACCCCTATCCTAAAGTGTTACGGATGTTCTGACCGCTCTCACTTCTCACCTCTCACCTGTCACCTCCCAGCGTTCCGGCCGTTCCCGGCGTTGTTTTGGACAGCGATCCCGGGTTGTGGAATAAGGCGCGCTCCATTACATAACTGGCATGAGTTCGAATGCTCTTGACGGTAAGATCGGTGTCGTTTTTGGTGTTGCCAACAAACGCAGTATCGCTTGGGCGATCGCACAAGCCTGGGCCCAAGCTGGAGCAAAGCTGATCTTCAACTACCAGGGTGAACGGCTGAAAGAAAACGTCGAAGAGTTGGCTGGAACATTCGGCGCGGACGCGCCCTCGTATCCTTGTGATGTAACCAACGATTCGGAAATCGCTGATTTCTTCCAAAATGTGCGAAAACACACCGATCGAGTAGATCTTGTCCTCCATTCAGTCGCTTTCGCTCCTCGGGAAGCGCTTGAAGGTGATTTTGTCAGTACCAGCCGGGAGGCATTTCTCACGGCGCATAATATTAGTGCCTATTCGCTGGTTGGGATCGTCCGCGAAGCAGTGCCTCTCATGACCTCGGGTGGATCCGTCATCGCCATGACCTATTACGGCTCTCAAAAAGTGGTTCCACATTACAACGTAATGGGAGTGGCCAAGGCGAGTCTGGAAGCGACTGCCCGTTATCTTGCATTCGATCTGGGAACAAAAAAGATTCGGGTTAATTGTATCAGTGCCGGACCGGTTCAAACGTTGTCTGCCCGCGGGATCGCCGGATTCTCTACAATGTTGAAGCATTACCAGGAGCATGCTCCGCTTCGGCGCAGTTGTGATCCCGCAGAGTTAGGTACGACAGGTGTTTTTCTGGCGAGCGATGGTGCTGCCGCCATTACTGGGCAGGTCATTTATGTGGATGGCGGTTACCAGATCATGGGGATGTGATTGGGGAGGTGGTGAAGGTGAGTGGTGACAAGTGATTAGTTTAGTGAGAAGTGATCCATTAGATTGCCCGAAGGGCTATAAGAGCTTAGCCAGGCTTTAGCCTGGGTTGCCTTATTTTTTAACCCCAAGCCCTGTAAGGGCGTTGGAAAGAATACCGTTAACTCAAATATCACGCTTGCCCAAATTCAGATGAGGCCGTCCTCCGCCCCTACAGGGCTGATCACGTTTATTCTGACGCACCCAGGCTAAAGCCCGGGCTAAGCTTTCTTGGCCCTTCGGGCCGCTCGATCACCAATCACCGATCACACCGAACACACCGAACAGCGCTCGCCATTCACCATTACCAGCAATGAACTATTTTCCCGAGCTTACCGATCTTCTTGGTGCTGCGGCGGTTTCGATTGATCCTCGAAAATTGCAGGAACATAGCGGTGACAAATGGTTCGCCAGCCATTCACCCGATGTCGTCGTAGAACCAGAAACGACTAAGCAAGTTTCCCTTCTCCTTGAGTTTGCTCAACAAAAGCGGATCGCCGTTACTCCACGCGGCGCAGGGTACGGCTATGTCGGTGGATGTGTACCGGAGCGCGGCGGCATCTCTTTGTCGCTCATCCGGATGAATCAGATCAAGGAGATCGCAGTGAATGATGGTGTTGCTGTGGTCCAGCCGGGCGTGATCACTGGACAACTTCAGGAAGCGGTTCGTCGGCTAGGCTTATTTTACCCTCCCGATCCGGCCAGCCTCAAGCATAGCTCCATTGGCGGTAATATTGCGACGAACGCGGGCGGTCCACGCTGTCTGAAATATGGAGTCACGCGCCACTACGTGCTGGGCTTGGAAGTTGTTCTGGCCGACGGCATGATTGTCAAGGTTGGGGGCCGAACGTTGAAAAACAAGACCGGCTTCGACGTTGTGGGACTTTTCGTCGGATCGGAGGGGATGCTCGGCGTAGTCACCGAAGCAACGTTGCGACTTCTTCCGCTGCCACCCGCTCGGGCGTCGCTCTCCGCCAGCTTTCGAACGATCGAGGGCGCTGCCACTGCCGTTCAGGAGATTTTGCAGTCTGGATTCCTTCCGTCGGCTCTGGAGATCGCCGATCGATTTACCTTAGAGGCGGCGCGGGAACACTTAGCCAAACAGATTGTTCCGCAAGGAGACGCGCATTTATTGATCGATCTCGATGGACAGGAGCCATCCGTGCGTTCTGAACTCGAAGCGTTGATCGCCCAGGCAAGGTCACTTGGCGCGCTCACCGTTGAGAGCGCTTTCGGTGAGATGGAATGTGAACAGCTATGGGATTTGCGGAGAGGTTTTTCCGAATCTCTCAAGGCTACTGGCCTAACCAAGTTAAATCAGGATGTCACTGTCCCGCGCGGACGAATTGTGGATTTGGTCCGGTTTGCTGACCAGCTCCAACAGCGTTTCGGTTTTCCGGTGGCCTGCTTCGGGCATGCCGGCGACGGGAACATCCATGTAAATATCATGGTGGCGAATCCGGATGATAGCGAAGCGCAGAAGAGAATGGAAGCCGCCCTGGATGAACTGTTTGGCCAAGTTATCGCTTGGGAAGGAGCGATTACCGGAGAGCATGGAATCGGCCTGGCAAAAAAACGCTGGTGGCCGGCTGCGGTAACCAAAGAAAACCTGAAGCTGCATCAGATAATTAAAGCTGCTCTGGACCCGTCCGGGATCCTGAATCCAGGCAAGTTCCTTTGACTAACCAGCGAACGTCAACGAACGACAATGACAACAACGAACGACAACCGGCTTTTATTGACGTTGGCTGACGTTCGTTGACCCTCGCTTTACTACACACACTCATCCACATCGATTTAATATGCCGAAATACGGAATTCATGCATTTACTCTGGACGGGTTCTGGAACAATCAAATAGCTCCGCGGGTCATCGGCCAAGCCGCTGAACTCGGGTTTGATCAAATCGAAATTCCGCTGCTCAAGCCCGCGGAATTTGATTCCAAAATGGTAGCAAAGTCGTTGTCACAGAATGGAATTACCGGTGTGGCTTCCCTCTGTCTACCAAAGGTTGCACATCTTCCTTACAATCCCTCCGGTGCTTTGCAGTTCCTAAAAAATGCCGTCGATCGGGTGGCCGACTTTGGGGGAAAACAGCTTCTCGGGTGCTTGTATTGCAATCTGGGGACTCTTACCCGGCAACCTCCGACCGATGACGAAAAGAAGAAGGTTGCAGATGTTCTATCTCAGCTTCGCAGCTATGCTCAGCCCAAAGGGGTGGCGCTCGGAATCGAGCCGGTAAACCGCTATGAAACCTATCTCTGCAATACCGGCGAGGACGCGTGTGAATACTTCCGAATGATGGGTGTCGATGATCTCATCATTCACTTTGACACCTACCATATGAACATTGAGGAGGATCGGTTTAGCGCCGCTCTCAAAAGAGCAGGCAAATTCGCCGGCTACATCCATATGTCCGAAAGTCACCGAGGATTACCAGGCGAGGGAACCGTCGATTGGGATGATGTATTTCAGGGTTTGAAGGAGATTCAATACCAGGGTCCGTTGGTGCTGGAGGCGTTTGCGGCTATCAATCCTGATTTGATCGGCGCGACCTGTCTTTGGCGGAAGAGTCGTTATGAGCCTCTGCAATTGGCAGTCAAAGGCTTGGAGTTCTTGAAAAAGAAGGCCGCGCAGCACGGCCTTTCCTGAGCGCTTGTTTTGCCATGTTTGCTTCTTCCGCTGCAACCGTTCCGGCTGACAGGTCGGAACTGGAGGTTGAACGGTCTGTACCTGAGACTCGGACCTCCAAAAGTGCGCTCCTTGGGATTGACCTGGGCACCTCAAGCGTGAAGGTGGTCGCCGTTTCCGCTTCCGGCAAGATTTTAGGTCTCGGTTCGGTCGAGTACCCGATCTTAACTCCTCAGCCGGGTTGGGCGGAACAAGATCCCGAACAATGGTGGAACGCGACGGCTCGGGCCGTCCGACAGGCAATAGAGGCAGCTGGTCAGCCGGAGATTTTGGCCATTGGATTTTCGGGCCAGATGCATGGACCCGTGCTACTGGACAAGGCCTGGAAGCCGCTGGGCAATGCCATTATTTGGGCCGATCAACGTGGGGCTTCCGTGCTGTCGGAGATCGAAGAACGGGTCGAGCGGCGTATTTTGGCGACCGTCTGCGGGACTGCTCCTGCAGCTGGGTTTCTCATTTCGACTCTCTTCTGGCTGCAACGGTTTGATCGACCGCGCTTCGACCAGTTGGGCGCAGTTCTCCTACCGAAAGACTATTTACGCTTCCGACTTTGCGGCGACTTAGCAACCGATCCGAGCGATGCGGCAGCGACCGGCTTGTTTGATGTAGCCAATTTGGTCTGGTCCCAGGCGGTGATCGAAAAGCTCGAAATGCCGATCGCAATCTTCCCGAAAATTCGAGACTCGGTTGAACTAGCGGGGAAACTTACCGCCCAGGCCAGCGAGGACCTTGGTCTTCGTTCGGGTATTCCGGTAGCTATGGGAAGCGCGGATCAACCTGCCCAAGCCGTTGGGAACGGTCTGTTTGAGCCAGGCCGCGGCTCGGTGACTATCGGCACTGGCGGACAGGTTTTTTTACCGATGGCAGCACCGCTGGTAGATCCGGAGGCGCGATTGCACACTTTTTGGCACGCCGATCACCGCCGTTGGTATCTGCTTGGGGCAATGTTGGCAGCCGGTATGGCACTGCGTTGGCTGCGCCAGACTCTCTATGGAGGGACCATTTCCTATTCCGAGATGGATCGGCGGGCAGAAAAAATCGAACCGGGTTGCGAGGGTCTATTTTTTCTCCCTTATCTGGTTGGTGAACGTTCTCCCATTATGGATCCGAAGGCGCGCGGAAGTTTTGTCGGATTAACTCTTCGTCATGAAGCTTCGCATCTTGTTCGCGCCTTACTGGAGGGAGTCGCTTTTTCTTTGCGGCAGATAGTGGCTGCGATGGAAGAAACCGGGGCGACGGTAGACGATTGGATCGTTTCCGGGAACGGTTTAGCCAGTCCGCTCTGGCGACAGATTCTGGCCGATGTTTTGGGAAGGCCGCTCCTTCGCGGCAGCGACGAGAATTCGGCCGAGCGGGCGGCAGTAGGCGCCGCTATTCAGGGTGGGATAGCGGCTGGGGTGCTCAAAAGCTTTGAGGAAGCTAAGAAGTTTGCGCCGGTTTTTGCTCAAGTCACCGAACCTAATCAGGAGCGAGCCCTGCGATATGAGGACGCATTTGTTCGATATAAAGAGATCTATCCATCGCTCCGGGATTGGTTTGTCTAGCTAACTCGCATTGACCGAGTGGATTTCTCAAAACGTGTCATGGATGTGGGTTAGTGGCTTTCTGAATCAACGCCGGCCGCATTGGGCGGCTCGAACGCAGCATGTTCCTCCCAGCGATGCGCGTGCAACGCCGCAAGCGCGGCAGCCGTTTCCGCTTGTTTCTTGCTGGAGCCTTCTCCGACGCCCAGTTCGATACCTTCCCAGAGCACCTTTGCGATAAAGAGTTTCTGATGTTCCGGTCCCGCTTGAGACACGATTTCGTAGATCGGACTCTTGGCCGAGATGGCCTGCAGAATTTCCTGGAGTTGGCCCTTGGGATTTACCTCGAGCGGCTGGAGCGAAAGCAGCTGGATGTCGCCCTGCGCTTCCTCCAAGACAAAGCGGCGAACAGTTTCCAAATTACTGTCCAGATACATCGCGCCGACCAGCGCTTCAAATGCATCGGCCAAGATCGACGCCCGTTTCCGGCCGCCGCTCGCTTCTTCACCTCGCCCCATCATCAAGTAGGTCCCAAGACCAATGCTGATGGCATGCACCTTAAGCCCCTCGCGCGAGACGAGCCGAGAACGAAGCTTGGTCAATTGGCCTTCGCTGAAGTGGGGGAAAAGCCGGTATAAATGTTCGGTAAAGACCAGCTGCAGGACAGCGTCTCCGAGAAACTCCAAGCGCTGATTGTCGAAATGATGGCGTTGGGTCTCGTGCCCAAGGCTTGGATGCGTTAAGGCCTCCGCCAACAAGAGCGAATTTCGAAACTTGTAACCAATGCGTTGTTCTAGGGGGTTCATGGCCTTATTGAGGCCGCGCAGGCTCGGTCAAACGTCCTCATTCTGATCGTATCGATCCGTCCCATCCGTACACTAGCAGAAACTACTAGCCCGCCGGGTTCAATGCCGCCGGCTCCGGACGATAATATCCAAACAGATGTCGCTCCTTGATTAGGGCGGCCACCTTTGCTGGTACTGCTGACTCCCACCCCGTCTCTCCGGCATGGATCTTGGCGAGGATATCTCTTGAAAAAATGTTCATCGCGCTGGGATCGAACCCTACGATCTGCGTAAGGTAATGATTCTCCAAAAGGTGAGCGTACAGGTTTCGCAAATGGAGCTCTACTTGCAGGTTCGTGGCGTTAATCCAGACATCATTGGCCAACGGATGCGAAGAGGTGCCGAGCGCAGGAGTCGGAGAATATCCGCCGCCTTGGCAATACCGATCGAACGCGCTCTTGCGCATCGGATAGATGTAGAGCTTGGTGTTCGCTTTGAACAGGCGTCCGAAGGATTCCAGGATTCCGCCATCCAAATTTTCGTAATATTTTTCGTTAAAGACTTCAAGCAGGTTGTTTAAACCCATGGCGACACCGACCATCTGCTTGGTATAACGCCGAAAATAGGAGGTCAGCCGATAGAACTCCCGATAGTTGGAAATCAGCACATAGTTTCCGATCGCCGCAAGTGTATCCACCCGAGCTAGAAAATCTTCATGATCGATATTTCCTGAGGCCAAAAGATTGTGCATCGTAATCTCCATCAGCACAAGGATATCGACGCCCTGCAGTGCCGGCTCTTGCAGAAATTGTGCGAGCGCACAGCGGATCATGTCTTCGTTGACTAACGTGACTGGTCGAAAACTTCCGCGTTGAACCAGGATCGATTTCTTATGGAGTACCTCGGAAGGCTGGAGCACTTCGCCTTGGGGGCCGAACATCACCGCATTGGTCAGCCCATATTCGACGAGCTTTAAACTCATCAGGCGATTGTCTACGTTTTCAAAAAGTGAGCCGCTGAAGTTGATGATGTCCACTTCAATGCGGTCGGTGGACAAGTTGTCCACCAGCGACTGGATTAATTTGTCCTGATCGTTGAGGTAATAAAAGGCGCCGTAAATGAGATTCACCCCAATGATTGCGAGAGCTTGCTGCTGCAGGATGTTCTCTTTATCCCACATGCGGACATGCATGAGGATGTCGCTGGGCTCAGCGCACGGCTCTCCCTGAAAGCGCACTCCCATCCAGCCATGGCATTCATTGGTTCCTTTGAAGTTGCGAGCGGCCACCGTGTCCGCGAAGACGAAAAAAGCGCTCCGATCGCCTCGCGCTTCCTTCAATCGCTGGATCAATAAGTCGTATTCATGATCGAGCATCCTGATCAGGCGCTCCTTGGAAACGTAGCGGGGCGTTTTCCCATAGATCTCGTCGCTGAACTTCATGTCATACGCCGAAATCGATTTTGCGATGGTGCCCGCGGCGCCTCCAGCCTGAAAAAATTGCCGGGCGACCTCTTGTCCGGCACCGATCTCTGCAAAGGTGCCGTATTTGGCTTCATCCAAGTTTATGGTGAGCGCTTTACGATTTGTCGTGAGAAGTTCCGAAGACATGGCGTGGTTCTATCTTAACTAATTTCGCGTTGAACGCCAACCGGCCAGAGCGCGCCGGATTTGAAACTGAGTGGGGTGGTAGCTAGTAAGTCGAATTGTGAGCCAAACGCAACCACCTTCGCTCTTCCAGCTACGGCGCGCCCGCCAAGGGGATAGGCCGCGCCATAGCGAAGCGACCGCGGATAGAAAGCGCTGCTCGAACCGTTATCTCGTTCTTGCGTTTTTCGGAAATGGTAAGAGACTGGGGAAGATTTCATTCCGAATTGAACAATCGCCCAGCCAAAACATACACTGCGATGATTTTGCTTTCGATTCGGTTGCTGTTGCCCAGATCCTGCGAGCGATTTTTCAGTATCTCATTCTCGCGTGACTACAGGCCCAAGTCATTTGCTCGGGTCGAATAAACTTTCTTCTCCAATCGGTGATCTCTTTTCCCGTCTCTGACAAGAAAGCGAAGGCGCTCCAAGAAAAAATGCAGGCTCTTGGCTGTCGGGAAAATGAGCTGGAGGAAACGTTCTTTCGCAAATCAGGAGTGGCCATTTATCATCCTCCCAGCGGGGTGCGAGTACGTTGTACGCGGGAGAGAAGCCAAGCTCTCAACCGTTTTCTGGCCCGCCGGATTCTAGTCGAGGAGTTGGAAGCGAGACGCTTAAACAAGACACGACATGAGGTGAAAGCAGAGGGAATCCGTCGGCAGAAGGGCAGATTCGTCCCGCCCACCGTGAGAGAGCAGATGGAACGTTTCCGAATGCAACCGATTAACCCAAACCAAACTCCCACATCTAAAGCGATTCGGTCACTACTTTTGCAGTGGCAACCGCACGACCGCGAGCGTCGCGATTCATTTAACGCGAGCTGACTTCTAATGATTCGCTGGAGACACCGAGCCGCTCTTCACCATTTCGGCTTGCTTAAGAACCGGTGAAAGCTTAGCAACCTTTTGCCGCATAATCTTTCCGGATTTGAATTTTACTGTCGCCCGAGGCGGGATTTTGAAGCTACTGCCTGGCTGGTTCGGATTACGGCCGACCCGCTCCCTCGTCAGTCGCACCTCGAAGATCCCAAAATTCCGGAGTTCGACGTCCTCTCCTCTCGCCAAGCTATCAGTAATCAGATCGAGAGTCCGTTGCACAACTTCGAAAACCTGGTGCTGGACCATCCCGGTATCGTTACTAATCCTCACAACGATTTCCCGTTTCGTTAGGTTAGCCATTTGAAATCCTTTTGCATGATCAATTTCCCGGGCTGTTCGGCAACCCGAATACCGTCAGCGCTCGACTCGCAACTCACGGGCGCTGAGAATCTTCCGCACTATCCATGAGAACGACGGTCAGGCAAGCTGAAAGAATAGCCAATGGCTGATCGCCGATACCGGCCGGGGGATGACATGAAGGAGTAATCACCTTTCACAGGCCATCGGCTATTTTCGCCAGCACCTCGCTGGAGGTGCGAAAGTGCATCTTTGCGACTCTTGGCAGGATTTCGGTGCCGTGGACCCGCACTA
>Ga0209648_10001840_pt1 | contig 17295 bp, 19 predicted proteins | sample GraSoi2013_115cm_FD_185830 | JGI IMG/M metagenome (GOLD analysis project Ga0209648, IMG submission 185830) | Grasslands soil microbial communities from the Angelo Coastal Reserve, California, USA - Sample 9_17_2013_115cm (SPAdes) (version 2) | ecosystem: Environmental > Terrestrial > Soil >...
GCCGTTCCACCACTTCGACGACCACGTCGAAGCTCGTCCGGTTCCCCTCGGCGCCGGACGTGAGCCGCAGATCTTCCGGGCGAATGCCCAGCCACAACTCCCCGCCGACATAACCGCGCAGCTTGCCGGCGCACGGGTCCGGCACCTTGAGCCGAAAGCCCGGATTCGCCACCCAGACCGCGCCGTCGTTCTCCGCGACCGTGACGTTCACGAAGTTCATCGCCGGCGAGCCGAGGAAGCCGGCCACGAACCGGTTGGCCGGATTGTTGTAGAGTTCGAGCGGCTCGCCGACCTGCTGGACCCAGCCGTCCTTCATGACCACCACCCGATCGCCGAGCGTCATGGCTTCGACCTGATCGTGGGTGACGTAGATGGCCGTGGTGCCGAGCCGCAGGTGCAGCTTCTTGAGCTCGACGCGCATCTGCACGCGCAGCTTGGCGTCGAGGTTCGACAGCGGTTCGTCGAACAGGAAGACTTGCGGATGGCGCACGATGGCGCGTCCGAGCGCCACGCGCTGGCGCTGGCCGCCGGAGAGCTGCCGCGGCTTGCGGAGAAGCAGGCCCTGGATGCCGAGAATCTCCGCGGCCTCCTGCACCCTCTTAGCGATATCGGATTTGGCGAATTTGCGCATTTTCAACCCAAACGCCATGTTGTCGTAGACGCTCATATGCGGGTAGAGCGCATAATTCTGGAACACCATGGCGATGTCGCGGTCCATCGGCGCCAGCTCGTTGACCACCTTGTCGCCGATCGAGATCTCGCCGGCAGTGATGCTTTCGAGCCCCGCAACCATGCGCAGCGTCGTGGTCTTGCCGCAGCCCGAAGGTCCGACCAGGACGAGGAACTCCTTGTCGCGGATCTGCAGATTGACGTCGTTGACGGCGTGCACGCCGTCGAATTTCTTGTTCAAATTCCTGATGACGACCTGCGCCATCCTAGGCTCCCCGGCTCGCGCCAAGACTTAGCGCGGAATCCGCCGCGTTTCGATGCTTCATCCTTTCACCGATCCGGTCAGGCCGGCGACATAGTGCTCGACGAAGAACGAGTAGATGATCGCCACCGGGATCGAGCCCAGCAACGCGCCCGCCATCAGCGGTCCCCAGAAGAACACGTCGCCCCGGATCAGCTCCGAAGTGACCCCGACCGGCACGGTTTTTTGCTCGGGCGAGGACAGGAATACCAGTGCGTAGATGAACTCGTTCCAGGACAGCGTGAAGGCGAAGATCCCGGCCGACAGGATGCCCGGCACCGCGATCGGAAAGATGATGTATACCATGGCTTTCCAGCGCGTGGCGCCGTCGATCCGCGCGCATTCCTCGAGCTCGCGCGGGATCGCCTTGAAATACCCCATCAGCAGCCAGGTGCAGAATGGAATCAGGAAGGTCGGATACGTGAGGATGAGCGCCCACGGCGTGTCGCCGAGATGATAGTTGCGGATGATATCGGCCAGCGGGATGAACAGCAGGGTCTGCGGCACCAGATAGGTGACGAAGATCCCGGTGCCGAGGCTGCCGGCGAACGGAAATTTCAGGCGCGACAGCGCATAGCCGGCGAGCAGCCCGCAGAACAGCGAGATCACCGTGGAAGCCAGCGCTATGAACAGCGTGTTGACCATCCAGGTAGCGAATAGCGTCTCGTCGAACAGATATTTGATGTGTTCCAAGGTGGGATGCGCGGTCCAGAACGGCGTGTAATTCGGCGCCATCCACGGACGATAGAGCTCGGCATCCGGCCGGAAGGTCGTCACCAGCATCCAGTAGAACGGGAACAGCAGCGAGAAAATGAAAACGCCAAGCGGGAGGTAGAAATAGACCCAGCGTCTCCACTTTGCGCCCTCGATCATGGCTCAATGGATCTCCACCCGGCGAATGTAGAGCAGCTGCACGACGACGACGACCAGCAGTGCCGGGAACATCGCCAGCGAGATGGCGGCGCCCTCGCTCAGCAGCCCGGTCCCCACCCCGATCTGATAGGCATAGGTCGCGAACAGGTGCGTGGCGTTGGCGGGGCCGCCGCCGGTGAGCACGTACACCAGCTGGAAGTCGGCGAAGGTCTGAATGACCGAGAACAGCACGACGACCATGGTCACCGGCAGCAGCAGCGGCCAGGTCACGTGCCAGAACCGCTGCCACGGCCGCGCGCCGTCGATCGCGGCGGCTTCCTGCAGCTCGGGGCTGATGGTCTGCAGCCCGGCCAGCAGGCTGATGGCGTAGAACGGCACCCCGCGCCAGACGTTGACGATGATGATCGAGATCATGGCGAGCTGCGGGTCGCCGAGCCAGTTGATCCGCGAATCGATGATGTCGAGCCGGTAGAGCGTCCAGTTGATGACGCTGAAGGTGGGGTCGAACATCCACTTCCAGGCGAAGGTCGAGAGCACCGTGGGGATGATGAACGGCAACAGGACGAAGGCGCGGGTGAGCGCCTTGCCCCTGAAGTGCCGGTTGAGCAGCAAGGCGAGCCACAGGCCGAGCGCGAGCTTGAACACGGTGGTCACGCCCGTGTAGATGAACGTATTCCACACCGCCTCGCGGAAGATGCCGTCGTGCGCGAGCGCGATGAAATTCTGCAGGCCGACGAAGGTCCCCGGCACGCCCACTCTAGCGTCGGTCACGGAGAGCAGCACGCCCTTGACGAACGGGTAGGCGATGAACAGCGCAAGCAGGACCGCGGTCGGGAGCAACAGCAGGGCCCCGAGCCAGCGCTCGTCCTCCAATAGCCGCGTCACCGGACCGCGGCGCGGCGCGGCGACGTATGCTCTTTCGCGGGCGGCGTAGCTTATAGCCATCTTGTCTTCCTCTCGGCCCGATCTCGGGCCGTGCCGCAGCCCTTACCTAGGTCGTGTCCGGTCAGGCGCCGTAGATCTTGATCAGCTCGCCGCGGGCCCATTTCACCGCGTCCTCCGGGGGCATGCCTTGCACCGCCTTGGCGTACATGTCGGTGAGGATGTACTTGGTCAACACTTCGGCGGCCTTCCTGCCGGACGGTCCAGCATGGCCGGCGAAGCGTCCGGTGCGCGCCGCGGACCTGTACGGCAGCATGACCGGGTCGTCGTTCCACAACTTGTGCTTCTCCCAGTCGGTGGTCGGACCGACCGAGAAACCCTTCTGCGTCGTGAACCATTTGTCGAACACCGGCTTGGAGCTGATCCAGCGCAGGAATTCCTTGGCTCCCTTCTGGTTCTTCGAATAGCCCATCAACATGTTCGAGAACGGCACGTGGAAGCTGAACTGCCCGCCTGGACCTTTGGGCAACGGGGCGTGCAGAATGTCGTCCTTGAGCGGGGTGCCTTTTTCGGTCTGGTAGGCATCGGGCTTGCGCAGCGCCTCGATGTAGATCGAGGCGCCGTTGTTGGTGGCGCAGCAGGTCCCCGAGAGAAACGCGCGGTTGTTGCTCGAATCGTCCCACGCCAGGCCGCCTTCGTCGAGCGCATCCTTCCAGAAACCGACCATGAACTTCACGGATTCGAGCGTCTCCTTGCTGTCCAGCACCACGGTTTTGCCGTCGGCCTCGACTTCCTTGCCGCCCCACGACCACAAATAGGGATAGGTGAAGGCCGGCGCGTCGCCGAAGGTATGGCCGAGCGTCTGACCGACCGGCCGCCCCTTGGCCTTGAGCTTCTTGCCGGCTTCGCGCAGCGCCTCCCACGTCTCCGGGAACTTGCCGCCGGCATAGCCCACTTCCTCGAACCAGGATCTCCGGTAGGCGATCTGCAGGCCGACGATGCTCCAGGGCACGGCGATCCAGCGCTTGCCGTCATTCGCCACGGCTCTCGAGGTTTCGTAGAAGCCGCCCTGCGACTTGCCGAGCTCCTCGGCAACGTCGGTCACATCCGCAAGACTTTCCCCGTAGAGCTGCGCCCAATTGTTCAGCGCACAGACGATATCCGGACCCGATCCCGATTGAATCGAGGAGGTGACCCGCGCCTGGATATCGTTGGCGTTGATGGTCTCGATGGTGAGCTTCACGCCCAGCGCCTTCTCGCACTCGGCCGCCATCTCTCCCTTGAGCAGCTGGTCGGAGGCGGGCACGAAGTCGTTCCAGCGCAGCCAGTGGATGCTCGTTGCCTGGGCATAGGCCGGAGCGCGGCCCGAGGCGAGAATGCCCGCCATCCCGGCAGATGCGGCAATTGCGCCGCCGCCGGACAGTTTCAGGAAGCTTCGCCGATCGAAACGAGCCATATGTCATCCCCCTGTGGTCTTTAACTTGTTATAACAGGCGTTCTTAGCGCCTGGTTACGAAGTCTCAAAACGGGTGGAGTGAGGCGACATCACTCCACCCGGAACGTTCTCGCGATCCCGGATCACGTGTGGATCTTCTTGACCTCCTCGTGCGCCCATTTCACCGCCTCTTCCGCGGGCATGCCCTGCGCCGCCTTGGCGTACATGTCGATGATGATGTACTTGCTGAGCACCTCGGCAGCCTTTCGATCGGGCGGTCCGGCAAAGCCGGCGAAGCGTGCATTGCGCGCGGCCGAGCGGTACGGCAGCATGACCGGGTCCTTGCCCCACACCGGGTCCTTCTCCCAGACCGTCGTCGCGCCGATCGTATAGCCCTGCTGCGAGTTGAACCATATCTGAAAGACGTCCTTCGAAGTGATCCACCGCAGGAATTCCTTCGCCGCCTGCTGATTCTTCGAATACCCCATCAGCATGTTCGACATCGGCAAGTGATAGCTGAACTGGCCGGCGGCCCCTTTGGGCAGCGGCGCGTGCAGGATGTCCTGCCAGAGCGGCGTCCCCTTCTCGGTCTGATAGGCATCGGGCTTGCGCTTGGCCTCGAGATAGATCGAGGCGCCGTTCAGCGTGGAGCTGATGGTACCGGAGAGAAATGCGCGGTTGTTGCCGGTGTCGTCCCAGGCGAATCCGCCTTCGTCGTGAGCGTCCTTCCAGAACCCGGTCATGAATTTGACCGAGTCGACGGTGGGCTTGCTGTCCAGCACGACGGTATTGCCGTCCGCCTCCACCTCCTTGCCACCCCACGACCACAGATAAGGATAGGCATAGGTCGGCGCATCGCCGAAGGTGTGGCCCAGCGTCTGGCCGATCGGGCGGCCTTTCGCCTTCAGCTTCTTGCCGGCCTCGCGATATTCCTCCCAGGTCTCCGGGAACTTGCTGTAGCCGGCCTCCTCGAACCACGATTTGCGATAGGCGATCTGTGCGCCCACGATGCACCACGGCACGCCGATCCACTTCTTGCCGTCGTTGGCGACGGCCCGCGACACCACGTAGAAACCCTCCTGTGCCTTGCCGATCTCCTCGGCCAAGTCGCTCACGTCGACGACGCTCTCGGCATAGAGCTGCGGCCAGTTATTGACGCCGCAGATGACGTCCGGGCCGGCACCCGACTGGATCGCCGCCGTGGTGCGCGCCTGGATATCGTTAGCGTTGATCGTCTCGAATTTGAGGGTGATGCCGAGCGCTTTCTGGCACGCCGGCACGATCTCCTTGCGCATCACCTCGTCCGACGCCGGCACGAAATCGACCCAGCGCAGCCAGTGCACACTGGTCGCCTGCGCGAACGCCGGCGCCCGGCCGGAGGCGAGAATGGCCGCTATTCCCCCGGTCTTTGCCGCGATTGCGCCGCCGCCGGAAAGTTTCAGGAAATTGCGCCGACTAACACGTGCCATGGCATTACCTCCCTAAGTTTCTGTAGCCGAGATTACCCGAATGCAGGGCTGGAGCAACACTAGCCGCTCCGAGCGCATCCTGCCAGGGCAAACCAAATGGCCTCCTCGCGACCCGGCGACGCTTGAAACTGGCCCGCCGGCCCGCCGCGGCTCACGGGCGCGGCACGACAATGGGCCGCAGCCCTCGCCGTACGGGCGGCCCCGCGGCGGTCGCGGGCCACGGCACGCGGTAGACGGGCGTGCCCGTTCTGCGCGATGATCCCGCAGGCCGCCGCTTAGGCATGGGGCAACCCGCGGCTGTCAGCAGGGGAGAGCACGATGCGTTGGAAAATGGATGATGCCGGTCGTCACGGCGGCAAGTCTCGCCACGACGCCGGCGCTTGCCGCAGAGCTCACGGGCACGCTCAAGAAGATCAAGGACACCGGGACGATCACGCTCGGGCACCGCGAATCCTCGGTGCCGTTCTCCTATTACGACGACAAGCAGCAGGTTGTCGGCTACGCCATGGACCTGTGCTATCGGATCGTCGATGCGGTGAAGAAAGAATTGAAGCTGGACACCATCGAGGTGAAGCTGAACCCGGTCACCTCGGCCACCCGCATCCCGCTGATGGCGAACGGCACGATCGACCTCGAATGCGGCTCGACCACCAACAATCTCGAGCGGGAGAAGCAGGTCTCCTTCACCATCACGCATTTCGTCACGGCCAATCGCTTCGTGTCGAAGAAGGCCGCCGATCTCAAGACCGTGGACGACCTCCGGAACAAGACGATCGTATCGACCTCCGGAACGACCAACATCAAGCAGATCACCGAGATCGGCGCACAAAAGAATCTCGGGCTCAATATTCTTGCCGCCAAGGATCACGCCGAGGCGTTCCTCATGGTCGAGACCGATCGGACCGCTGCCTTCGTGATGGACGACATCCTGCTCTACAGCCTGGTCGCCACCTCGAAGTCGCCGCAGGACTACGTGATCTCCGCCGATGCGCTGTCGGTCGAGCCCTACGGCATCATGCTGCGCCGCGAGGACCCCGACTTCAAGAAAGTCGTGGATGGGGCGATGGTGGCTATCTACAAGAGCGGCGAGATCAACGCGATCTACGAAAAGTGGTTCGCAAAACCGATCCCGCCCAGAGGTATCAATCTCAACGTGCCGATGAGCCCCAGGTTCAAGAAGGTGGTGGCCAGCCCGACCGACAGCGGCGATCCGGCAGTGTATTGACGGCCGACTGGGTCCGGGAGCAGGGAGAGGAATTCGCCGAAACCGTCGGTTTCGGCGAACGAGTTCGTGCGCTGCCTCATGCCGAGGAGCGCATGGACAGCAGCATTATGGTATCCAGGCCGTCGCCGCGCTTAGCGTCGTTGGCCCTCCTCTAGAACTCTAGGACCGATCCGCAGATTTGGACCTCATGGCAAACCTGCTTCTTCTCGATCTGTTGGGGGGTGTGGCCCTCCTGCTGTGGGGCCTCCACATGGTCCACAGCGGGGTCGTGCGTGCGTTCGGGTCGGACCTCCGCCACCTGCTCAACGTCGCCCTTCGTAATCGGTTTTCGGCTTTCTTGGCCGGCATTCTCGTAACGGCGCTGCTGCAGAGCAGCACCGCTACCGGCCTGATGACCACGTCCTTTGCCGCGGGCGGCCTCGTGGCCCTCGTTCCGGCGCTGGCCATCATGCTTGGCGCGAACGTGGGAACAGCGCTTATCGTTCAGGTACTCTCGTTCAATGTCTCCGCTGTCGCACCGGTATTTCTTCTGGTCGGGATCATTGCCTTCAGGCGAGGCGGACGCACTCGCACCAGGGACCTGGGGCGGGTCGCGATCGGCCTCGGCCTGATGCTTTTGGCCTTGCACATTCTCCTCGACACTTTGGCGCCGGCGGAGCAAGCCCCGCAACTTCGTGAACTGTTCGCGGTGTTCACGAGCCAGCCGGTCATCTGTATCTTTCTCGCTGCAATTCTGACATGGGCGGCGCATTCAAGTGTGGCGGTCGTGCTCCTGGTCATGTCGCTTGCATATTCGCACTTCATAACACCCGTTGGTGCTTTGGCGCTGGTCCTTGGAGCGAATCTCGGAAGTGCGATAAATCCCGTACTCGAGGGGAGCAAGAGTGGCGATCCCGCAAGCCGACGCGTTCCAATCGGCAATCTTCTGAATCGGGTGATAGGAGTAGCCGCAACGTTGCCGTTGCTGCCCCAAATCGTCGAAATTTTCGGGCGTTTTCAACCTGATCCGGCGCAGATGACCGCCGAATTTCACCTAGCCTTCAATGTGGCCCTTGCATTGATTTTTATCGGGCTGCTGGATGGGTTGGCCTGGCTGCTCATGCAGATTCTGCCGGAACAGAAAAACCCCGCCGACCCTGCGGCTCCATTGTATCTCGATGAAACTGCCATCGACACTCCCTCGGTGGCTCTTGCCTGTGCGGCACGAGAGGCCCTGCACATGGGCGACATCGTGGAAACCATGCTGCGCGACTCGATCACTGCATTGATGGCCGATGATCGAAAGCTCGTGGCCCAATTGTCGCGAATGGACAACATCGCGGATCGTCTCGACGAGGCAATAAAGTTCTACGTGACCAAAATCACTCGGGAGAGCCTGGACGATCGCGATGGGCGACGCGCCATGGAGATCATTTCTTTTGCGATCAATCTCGAGCACATCGGCGACATCATCGACAAGAATTTGATGGAGCTTGCCGCCAAGAAGATCAAGCATCGATATCAATTTTCGAAGGAGGGCGCGGCCGAGCTCATTGCCTTCCATCAGCGGACACTCGACAATCTGAAGCTCGCGTTCGGAATATTCATGTCCGGGGATATCAAAGTAGCCCGCAAGCTATTGGCGGAGAAAGCATCGTTGCGCGAGGCCGAACTGAGCGCTGCGGAAAATCATCTGGCTCGCCTGCGCGAGGGGCGCCCTGAAAGCATCGAGACAAGCTCTTTGCACCTGGACATCCTTCGCGATCTCAAGCGCATTCATTCCCACATCTGTTCGGTGGCATATCCGGTGTTGGAGGCGGCCGGGGAGCTCGAGCCCAGTCGGCTCAAGAGGACTGACGATGTCCTTGCGCTTCCCAACGCGTTATCCGCTACCGAGAGCTCCCCTCCAACGCAGCAAGCTTCATGAACGCGAGCGCGCCGGCGGCCCGGCTGATCCCAGGCCTCGTGCATAACGATCTCCGTTCAGCAGCGCCGCACTTTGTACTGCGCTATGGTCCGGACTCGGGGTTCCGATGAACTATTATTGGAACTGGGGAATCTTCTGGCAGGTTTCCCCGGACGCGGCGCACACTTATCTTCAGACGCTTTTGCTCGGAACCGCGTGGACGCTCGCCACCGCGCTGGTGGCCTGGATCCTGGCGCTGACGTTGGGATCGCTCGTGGGCGTCATGCGCACGACCCCGCACCCTTGGCTCGTGCGTATCGGCAATGCCTATGTCGAGCTGTTCCGTAATGTCCCGTTGCTGGTGCAGATGTTCCTCTGGTATTTCGTGCTGCCGGAACTCGTCCCGCGCGGCATCGGCACCTGGCTCAAGCAGCTGCCCGATGCCTCCTTCTACACCGCCGTCGTCGCGCTCGGCTTCTACACCTCGGCGCGGGTCGCCGAGCAGGTGCGCGCCGGCATCACCAGCCTGCCGAGCGGCCAGCGGCTGGCCGCGCTCGCGCTCGGCCTCACCCTGCCGCAGGCCTATCGCTACGTGCTGTTGCCGATGGCCTACCGGATCATCCTGCCGCCGCTGACCTCGGAATTCCTCAACGTCATCAAGAACAGCGCCGTCGCGCTCACCATCGGCCTCATGGAGCTCACCGCGCGGGCGCGATCGATGCAGGAATTCTCGTTCCAGGTGTTCGAGGCTTTCACCGCGGCGACCTTGATCTACATCGCGATCAACATCGCGGTGACCTTCGCCATGCGCCGCACCGAGCGCCGGGTGGCGGTGCCGGGCTATATCGGCATGGCGCCCCCCGCCACGGCGGAGTGAGCGACATGTTCAGCAATTTCGATTTCGACATCATCATTCGCTCGCTGCCGTACCTGTTCTACGACGGCATGACGTTCACGCTCACCCTCACAGCGCTGGCGACGCTCGGTGGGATCGTGTTCGGCACGGCGCTGGCATTGATGCGGCTCTCGGGGCTTGCGCCGCTCTCGATCCTGGCCGCCGGCTACGTGAACCTGATGCGCTCGGTGCCGCTGGTGCTGATGATCTTCTGGTTCTATTTCCTGGTGCCCTATCTCGGCCAATGGCTGACCGCGGCATCGCAGCCGATCCGGGTCGGCCCGTTCACCTCCTCGCTCGTCACCTTCATGGTGTTCGAGGCCGCGTATTTCTGCGAGATCATGCGGGCCGGGATCCAATCCATCCCCCGCGGCCAGGTCTGGGCAGCGCAGGCGCTCGGCATGCGATACCCGACCACGATGCTCTACATCGTTCTGCCGCAGGCGTTCCGCAACATGGTCCCCGTGCTGCTCACGCAGACCATCATCCTGTTCCAGGACACGTCCTTGGTCTACGTGCTCTCCATCACCGATTTCCTGGGCGCAGCCTCGAAGATTGCGCAGCGCGACGGACGCCTGGTCGAAATGTATCTGTTCGCGGCGCTGGTCTATTTCGTGATCTCGCTCGCCGCCTCCCATTGCGTGCGCCTGCTGCAGCGGCGCATCGCCATCGTCCGCTGAGCGTGCGCCCATGATCAAGATCCGGGATTTGAGCAAATGGTACGGCGCGGTCCAGGTGCTCAAGGGCTGCTCGACCGAGGTCGCCAAAGGCGAGGTCGTGGTCGTGTGCGGCCCCTCGGGGTCCGGCAAGTCGACGCTCATCAAGTGCGTCAACGGCCTCGAGCCGTTCGAGCAGGGCGAGATCGTCGTCGATGGCATCTCGGTCGGCGACCGCAGAACCGACTTGCCCGGGCTCCGCGCCCGAATCGGCATGGTGTTCCAGCATTTCGAGCTCTTTCCGCACCTGACCGTGATCCGCAATCTCACCCTGGCGCAGAGCAAGGTCCTCGGTCGCAGCCGGCAAGCCAGCCTCGCCAACGGCATGCGCCTGCTCGATCGCGTGGGCTTGCGCGAGCACGCGCACAAGTATCCGGGCCAGCTCTCCGGCGGGCAGCAGCAGCGGGTGGCGATCGCGCGCGCGCTGGCGATGGATCCGATCGCCATGCTGTTCGACGAGACCCGGAGATGATCAAGGAGGTGCTCGACGTCATGGTGGCGCTGGCGCAGGACGGCATGACCATGATCGTCGTCACCCACGAGATGGGGTTCGCGCGCCAGGTCGCCCGCCGCGTCGTCTTCATGGACCAGGGCGAGATCGTCGAGGATGCCCCCACCGCCGACTTCTTCGGCAAGCCCCGCAGCCGCCGCGCGCAGACGTTCCTCTCGAAGATCCTGCAGCATTGAGGGGAGACGGAAGCCGCTACGCAGAGCGCAATGCTGGTCAATTTCGCCTGCCCTCTGCCGTTTTAAGAGCGGAGTCCCGCTTTTCTCATTCGATCACCTGGTCGGCGCGGCTGAGCAGGGTAGGGGAAACGTCAAGCCCGATCGCTTTCGCGGTCTTCAGATTAACGATCAACTCGAATTTCGTGGGTTGCTCGACCGGAATATCCGCCGGCTTGGCCCCTTTGAGCACCTTGATCACCTGCAATGCATATTGGCGGTAGATCGAGACGAAGCGTGGGCCATAAGCAATGAGGCCGCCTTCCTCCGCCGTCTCCGGCCATTGATACATGGTCGGCAGCCGGCGCGCGGCGACGCGCTCGACGATTTGCGCACGGTATCTATTGAACAGCGATGAGGCGAGAACATTGAGCGCCCGGGCGCCATCAGCCGGCGCAGCATCGATCGCCGACAGGATGCCGTCGGCGGCGCTGACGAGGTGAACGGCAAGCGTGAGGCCGCGCGCCTTTGCCGCGTCGTTCAACCGCTGCAGCTGCTGGGGGCTCGTGACGTCCGGGTCTGCCAATGTCGCAATGCGCCGGGCCGCGGGAACCAACTCCAGCAGGATCTCCTGCCGCTTGCCGTCGAGCTCGGTCGCCATGATGCTCATCCCGGTGGTATTGCCGCCGGGATGGGCAAGCGAGGCAACCGCCTTTTCCGCCAAGAGATCGTCCGAGAAGGCCAAAATCGGAATGGTCTGCGTCGCCCGCTGCACGACCCGTGTCAGCGTGGCGCCTCCGGTAGTAATAACTTCAGGCCGTGCCTCTACTATCGAGGCGGCAATCGTATCTACGCGGTCCGTTGGCGCACTGAATCCGTCCAAGATCGAAAGGTTGACCCCTTCGATGAAACCGTGCCTACGCAGCTCGTCGAAAAAGGCTACCCAATGGGCGGCATTGCGCGGGGCGTTGGCCAATACGCCGAGCCGGTAGATCCTCCCAGGCTCTTGCGGCCACGCCTGGCAGGGCGCCGATAGCGCGGCGGCCGCTCCGCCGAGAAGAGCAATGAATTGCCGCCGCCTCATGCGATCACCTCGCGCGACATCTTATATCGGATTGCGCCGCGGTGCAGGCTCGCTCCGCAGAGGCACGCCGATCAATCCGCCTCCGCCCGGATCCAGTTCTCGAGCAGCATGCGCAGCGCGGCCACGAAGGCGAGCGGCTGATCGAGCATGACGTGGTGCTGCGCCTCGGGCACCTCGACGATCGGCGCGCGCGGTCCCATCAGCTGCGACATGTAGGAGGCGGTCTTGCGCGAGACGAGCGCGCTGCGCTCCCCGAACATCAAGGCGGCGCGGCAGCGCACCGCCTGCAGATATTCCCGAAACGGCTCGCCGAAACGCCGCCCCCCCATCGCAAACCCGTCGAACTTCCAGGTCCAGCCGCCTTCGACGCGCATCAGCGAATGCCGGGCGATGAATTCGACGATGAAGTCGTTTTCGCAGACCTGCGCCGGCATCAGTCGAAAGCGCGCCAGGGCTGCATCGAACGTGGGATAGATCTTCTTGTTTCCCCAATTGGGCGGCGAAAGCGGCCGGCTCACCTCCTCTTCGGGTGAGCGGATGGGGGAATCGACGATCACCGCGCCGCCGAGCTCCTCGCCGAACTGCGAGGCGAGCTTCATCGTCATGAAGCCGCCGAAGCTGTGGCCGATGACGAAGGGGTGTTTCCCCAGGTCGGCATCCGCGATCACCGCGCGCATCTCTGCGGCGCGGAGGTCCGAGCCATAGCTCTGGCGCCGGCCACTGTCCCCCATGCCAGATAAATCGATGGCGGCCACTCGGAAATAGCGGGTGAAATACGGCGCGATGAAGCTCCACCAGTTGGCATGTGCGCCGCCGCCGTGGACGAACAGGAGACCGCGGCCGTTGTCGGTCGCCGGTTCGGCCGGCCAGAACAGATAGTGGATCGGGCAGTCCGCTACGATGACCCGCCGCGATTGCTTGGGGCGAGAGATGGCCCAGCGAAACCACTCAGGCGCGGGGGCGCGAACCTCGAGATCGCCCATTGAAGTCGATGCATCGCTCAAGACAAGCTCCAGCCGATGGGCAGTTCAGTTCCGGGGCGGAAACATGGTGTTATCGCATCTCATTGGCGATGCGAACCAGCGTCGACGCAATCTGCCAGCTCGCCTTCATCGATCCCTTGAGGCTGCCGGCGACCTTCGAGGCGCCGCCGGCGCGATTGCGGTGGCGGACCGGGAGTTCCAGGATCCGCAATCCGGCGCGCGCGGCCCGCATCTGCATTTCCAGATTCCAGCCGTAGGTCTTTTCGCGCATGCCGAGCCGTTCCAGCACATCGCGGCGGATCGCCCGCAGCGGGCACATGTCGGTGTACCGCACGCCATAGAGCGCGCGCATGAGCCGGCCGGCGACGTGACCCGCAACGAGCTGGTGCATACCCATGCTGCCCCTCTCGCGCACGCCGCGGGTGCGGGAGCCGATGACGAAATCCTGCTCGCCGGCGAGGATCGGAGCGACCAGCCGGGGAATTTCGGCGGGATCGTCGCTGCCGTCGCCGTCGATGAAGGCCACGACCGGGCGCTCCGTCGCGCCAACCCCGGCGAGGCACGCGGCGCCGTAGCCCGATCGCGGCTCGACGATGACGCGCGCGCCGGCGGCACGGGCGCGGGCGACGGTCCCGTCGGTGCTACCGCCGTCGACCACGATCACCTCGCCGACGATGTCGCGCGGGACGGCGCGCACCACGTCGGCGATGGTGTCCGCCTCGTCGAGCACCGGAATGATCAGCGCTACGCCGGCGTTCGTGTCGGGTAGCGCCACTCACAGGCTCCAGCGCAGTCCGCAATTGGCGCAGCACGTGGGCGGGGCGTCGCTCAAGAGCTCGCGGCGAAATTTTCGGTAGGATTCGCCGTTCCAGATCTCGCGCAACGACTGCTGCGTCGCATTTCCGAGCGTGAACGCGTCGTAGCCGCGCATCGAGAACGGCGCGATGCAGCACGGCAGCGCCCGGCCGTGCGCGGTGAAATACATCAGCGTCCAGGGCCGGGTGCACAGCGACCAAGGCCGCTGCTCCTCGGCCCGCCGCAGGCTGGTGCCCGGCTCGGTGGCGCCCGAGGCGTTGAACAAGATGCCGTGCTCGGCCGCGCGCGCCTCGGCTTCCCGGATCAGCGCTTCCTCGCGCTCGTCGAGATGCTCGAACAGCGCCTGCTCCGCGCGCGCCAGGCCCTGACCGTCCGGGAAATACACCAGCCGCTGCAGGTGCACTTCGCGCACGTCGATCGCATCGGCGAGATCGACGAGGGCGGGCAGCTGGCCGATGGTCTCCTTGAGGCCGGTGAGCCACAGCGATACCCGGGGTCCGTCGGCACCGAGCGAGCGCTGCAGCGCGCGGAATTCGCGCACGTTCTCGACGATGCGGTCGAACGCGTCCTTGCCGCGCACCGCCTTGAAAGCCTGCGCGTCGGCGGCGTCGAGCGACACGCGCAGCTCGTCGAGCCCGCTCGCGATGAGGTCGCGTCCGCGCCGCTGGTTCAGCAGCGTACCGTTGGTGTTGAACAGGACGTAGGTCCGGCGCTCCTTGAGATAGCGGATCATGCGCGGCAGGTTCGGCACCATCAGCGGCTCACCCACGCCGTGGAGCACCACGCGGGCGATGTTGGGATATTGGTCCACGATCGACCGGAACAGGTCCCAGCTCATGTTCGCCGCGGGTTCGAGCTCTTCGAACGTCCGCGGACAGGTCGTGCACGGCAGATTGCAGCGGTTGGTCGTCTCCAAATACAGGCAGACCGGATCGGACCCGGCGACCTCGTCGCGATCGCGCTCGACCGCCTCGAAATAGCGGCGGGGATCGACGCTGCGTTGCCCCACGCGTGCGCTCATGCCGTCCTCCGAGTCGTTGATCCCGTCCCGCGCACCATAAGATTGACTCAGGCGCGCGCCTCCCGCCAACCGTCGACCGAGTAAGCATCACGGGATCGCAACAGATAGAGCGCCATAAAGGCGCCCCAGGTCGGCCAAGTCGAAATCCAAAGATGATTGCCGACCTGCGCGAACCCGTACGGGTCGAACAGCTGGCGCCAGCTCACGACGACGGTGATGCTATGCACGATCAGCGACAACCCATAGCTGATGGTCCGAAACGCGCCAAGCAACAATGCCAGCGCGAGCACCAATTCGGCAACTCCGAGCGCATACGAGGCGCCGATCGGCAGCGATACGCCGTAGAAGCTCTGTGCGATCCGAATGGTTGCACTCGGCACAAAGAGTTTTTCAAGGCTCCACTGCACCAGGAAGACCCCTAGAAAAAATCGCAAGATGAGGAGCGCGGTTGCGGCAGTCTTGTCGGTTGCTTGAGCCATATCGCTTCTCCTCATAATGCTGCTCGGCTCGCATACGCAACAAACTGGACTACATCCGACGGTACTGGAGCGAAGCCAGCCCGCCGCATCCTAGGCCACGCCGAGCAATCCGGGCAACTCGCTCAGTGTGCGGATCTCGCGGTCGGGGCTGCCTGGCAGCCGTTCCGGCCGTTGGCCATAGCGGTTGCACCACACGACACGCATTCCGAACGCGGAAGCGGCGTAGGCGTCCCAGGCGTTCGAGGATTGGAACGAGATCGTCGATGCCGGAACTCCGAGCCGGTCGACGGCCAGCCGATACACTTTCGGGTGCGGTTTGTAGACCCCCACCTCCTCGACCGAAAGCACCGAGTCCAGCAGGTCTTGCAGCTGATTGCCCTTGACAGCGGCGTCCAGCATCTTCGGCGACCCGTTGGAGAGAATCGCGGTCCGCAACCCTGCGTGTTTCAGCCGCTCCAAAGTGTCTGCCACTTCGGGGAAGGTTCCGAGCGTCAGATACAGCGTCATCAGACGGTCGCGCAATCCCGGCTTGTCGATGCCCAGCGTTTCGAGCGCGAAATCGAGTGCGTCGCCGGTGACTTGCCAGAAATCGGCGTGTCGAGCCTGAAGCGCGCGAAGCCAGGTATATTGCAGCTGCTTGTCGCGCCAAACCGCAGTCAGCCTGTCGACGTCGTTCCCGAGAATGTCGCGACAGCCTTTTGCCGCGGCGGCAAAATCGAACAGCGTTCCGTATGCGTCGAAGACGCAAGCCTTTATCCCGGTAAGAGTGTCGTCGGGCATCTCAAATCCCTTGAGGGCCTGCCTGCAGCTTCGTTGGCCCGCGGTTACTTCCTCCGACGAGGATTGAACAATGGCCGTGGACATTGAGGCGGTACCGGCCGTCCCGATCGGTATGTAACCTTCTCCCTCGCGGTTGCGAAATCAAGGTCGAGTGAACCGGATTGTTCGACGCGGTGGCTATGGGAACCCTGCGGCGCGAACGGCCGTTTTGCCGCTGCGGCGCCTCCGGCGCCGCAGCTCGGAGCAGCCCAAACGGCTCGAGTTGGATGGCACCTTGTGGGCGCGAAGGTCCGGCGGAGTGTCGGACCGGCGTTTGAACTTGATGGCAACAACGTCTCCGGCGGTGTCGGCACGCGGTATCGGATCGGTCTGGTTGAGTGGGGCCGACCGGCTTGCATATATCTGTCGCGAATCGCGGCCATTCGCCAGAAATAATTGGCACGGGCCTCGAGGGGCGCGCTTTACCTCGCTCGTCCTCGGACCAGAGGAGAAGTTTTCATGGCAACGATCAAGCCGAAGATGATCGTGCGGATGAGGCTCGACGCCTCCTGCGCCTCTCATGCACGGACGGACGTGTCGGTGCGCGACGTGAATGTGACGATCGATGAGCCCATTGGGCGCGGTGGCACTAACCAGGGCCTGAGCCCGACCGAAACGCTGCTGGCGGCGCTGCTCGGCTGCACCAACGTCATCGCCCACAGGGTGGGTGAGGCCAACGGCTGCATTTCAGCTCGATGACACTGCGCCTCGAGGCGGATTTAGATCGCCGGGGTGTGACGCTTGCCGAGGAAATCGACATTCCGTTCCCGCGGGCGACGTTGTTCATCGACGTGACGACGGATGCCGATGAAGCGCGCCTGGCCAAGGTGAAGCGTGACCTCGGCAGGTACTGCTCGCTCTCGAAAGTGCTGCGACAGGCGGGAACCAGGCTCGACGAGGTCTGGTCCGTCAGCCGCTGATGCGGCGGGATTCGACGGGACCCACGGGCAGCCTCTGCGCGTAGGCCACCGCGGCGCGCAATTCCGGGCTGGGGCCAGGCGTGACGGCCGGCGAGACGTCCACCACCGTGGCCCCGCTGTTGACGGCGTACCGTATCCCGGCCGCTACGGCGCTGCTTGA
>Ga0209648_10001841_pt1 | contig 17290 bp, 20 predicted proteins | sample GraSoi2013_115cm_FD_185830 | JGI IMG/M metagenome (GOLD analysis project Ga0209648, IMG submission 185830) | Grasslands soil microbial communities from the Angelo Coastal Reserve, California, USA - Sample 9_17_2013_115cm (SPAdes) (version 2) | ecosystem: Environmental > Terrestrial > Soil >...
GTTCTTGGCGATATCCAACCCGATCGTGGAAATTTGCATCTGGACGGCTCCCTCATGTGATTCGCTTCCGACGAAGCACCCTATGGCACATCGATGCCGGGAGCGGGCGCCGTCCACCACATCAAAATAAGATAAAGGCGATGACGCACTCCCTTGGTACAGGCGGGAGCCCGATCGTCTTTCAGCCACCGGCGCCTGGCTCAGTGCCGCTGCCGATGATGAATGAGCCAACGCCTGATTGAGCCGCCGCGTCTTCGGAAATCGGGCGGCCTATTCTTCTTTCTTCGGCTGGATTTGTTGCTGTTGCTGTATCGCCGGCTGCGGCGTCGGACGCTGCGGGAGCATCTGCTGCTGGTTGAATTCTCGCTGGGCCGCCTCGTAATGTCCGGGCCGGTTGCTCGCCATGTCGTACAATTTCTGCGCCATGGTGAGCAGGGCCGCCCGCGCCTGGGGATCAGTGGTCGCCTGCGCCAATGCCAAGCATTGCGCCGCCGTGTTCTTTAGCTCGTCGGCGCGATTGGCCATCGGTATCCCTGCTTGCTCCTAACTCAACCCAGGACGACTGTCGTCGCAGCTTCCATGCCAAGAGCGACAGCGATTTAGCTATAGCTCTTCGTCCTTATGCCTTTGGTCGCTATCAGCATGCCGTCTTCGCCGTACACAAAGACCGTGACCGGCCCGCCGCCGTTGCGGCCAAATTCGCTGGCGACGATCGCCGCATGATTTTCGGCTTCTGCAACCGTCGAGAACTCTTCGGGCACATCATCGGAGACCATGGTTCCACGGTAACGGGCGTGAAAATAATAGAGAGCCATCAAGACCTCACGGGTACGCGCTGGCACCAGCCCGCGTGCATGCGGGCGAGATCGCCGCGTGTTGGACGGACGATTCTCGGGTCGGCAGGGTTATGTCGTCTGGACCTGGATGAGCAAACCGTTGCTCAATGTCCCTCGGCCATGTGGCGCGAGGTCGGGTAACGGACGCCGTTTGATCCCGGCTCCTTAGGTCCTCATCAACGAAACGGTGCAAGGCTCCGTTAAGTTCCCGACATGAGACCAGATTTAGCCAACGAAAGCAATCAACCTTGGGATCGCGGATCGAGGAGGCGCTCGCCGTGCGCCTTGATGGTCGCGTAGCATTCACAGGCACTCTCTCGCAGGCCCTCGATATTGAGCAACCGGATATGTCCGCGCCGGTAGCGGATGAGGCCGGCCGTCTGCAACGTATTGGCCACCAGCGAGACGCTGGTCCGCCGAACCCCGAGCATTTCGGCAAGAAACTCCTGAGTCAGTCCGATATCATCGCTGCCGAGCAAATCATTGCAGCGCAGTAGCCAGCGCGCGAGCCGCGCCTCGAGTGTGTGGGTTGCATTGCACGCCGCGGCCTGCTGGGCTTGCGCCAGGATGAACTGCTCGTGGCGCATGAGTTTGGCTCGGAATGTGTCGCTCTGTTGTGCAAGCTCGCGAAGCCGGTCTGCGTCGAGAACCGAAGCAGTGCCGCCAACCTGAGCGATAGCCCGATTTAGCGATATCGGATTGTTGAAAGCGGATGACCCTCCGGTCAGGCTGTCCCGTCCGATCATGGCGGCCTCGATCATTTCCCCGGACGCGAGATCGACGACCAGGGAGATGATTCCGCTGTGCGGGAAGTAGACGGCCTTGATCGTGTCGCCGCTTTCGTACAGCACCGTCTCCTGCGGAAGTTCCACGAACTTCAGGTATGGGAGGAGCCCCGCCAGCTTCTCCGGACGGAGCGAAGCCAAAAGACCATTCGCCGAATGGAGGGATTGTGTCATGCCGCTCTCCTGCCCTTGGGACGGGAGCGCGGTCGCGTCTCTCAGCCACCGGCGTCCGATGCAGTGCTGCCAGCGATAGGGTTGATATAGGAGCTTCGCGCGTCGAGGACAATTGAGATACGGACAATTGATTTGATAAGGACGCCTACAGGCACCGACGCATTGAATTTACGGTCGATATTGGCGGTACTGCGGACCTGAATGGACGTGTCGCTTCCGACAACCCCGGTCGAGAAATGACCCCGTCGGAGCACCCACCAAGTCCCCGATCAAAAAAATCTGTTCTTGGGCCTTGGCAATTCGAGATTGTCGCGCAGCGTCTTGCCTTCGTATTCGCGACGGAAAATTCCGCGCCGCTGCAATTCCGGCACCACGCGGTCGACGAAATCATCAAGCCCTCCTGGAAGATATGGAAACTGTATCGTGAAGCCGTCGGAGCCTTCGGTCATTAGCCATTCCTCCATTTCGTCGGCAATCGTTACGGGAGTGCCGACCATTGCAAGTCCGGAATGGCCGCCGAGGCGTTGCGCGAGCTGCCGCACGGTGAGGTTTTCGCGCTTCGCGAGATCGATCGCGCGCTGCCGGCCGCTCTTTGAGGCGTTGCTCTCTGGAATGTCAGCCAGCGGCCCATCTGGATCGAATTTCGACGCATCATGGCCGAGCGCGATCGACAGCGAGCCAATGGCGTTTGAGTAGTGCACGAGGCTGTCGAGTTTCGCCCGCTTGGCGCGCGCCTCCTCAACGGTATCACCGACTACGACGAAGCAGCCCGGAAGGATTTTCAGATGGTCCCTCGACCGTCCGACTTTTTCCGCCCGGCTTTTCACGTCGGCATAGAACTCTCGCCCCACGGCGAGGCTCGATTGCGCAGTGAACACCGCTTCCGCCGTTTCGGCTGCAAGTTGGCGGCCGGCTTCGGAGGCGCCTGCCTGAACGATGACCGGCCAGCCCTGGATGGGCCGCGCGATGTTAAGCGGGCCACGCACCGACAGATACTTGCCCTTGTGGTTGAGCGCATGCAGCTTGTCGGGATCGAAATAAAAGCCCTTTTCGACATCGCGGACGAAGGCATCATCTGCCCAAGTGTCCCACAGGCCGGTCACGACATCGTAAAACTCGCGCGCTCGAGCGTAGCGCTCGCTATGCTCCATATGCTCCACCATCCCGAAATTCAGCGCCGCATCCGGATTGGAGGTGGTGACAATGTTCCAGCCGGCGCGCCCGCCACTGAGATGGTCGAGTGAAGCGAAGCGCCGTGCGATGTGATAGGGCGCGTCGAAGGTGGTCGAGCCGGTGGCGACAAGACCGATGCGCTCCGTAACCTGTGACAATGCTGACAAAAGCGTGAACGGCTCGAACGAAGTGACTGTATGGCTGCGCTTCAACGCATCGAGGGGCATGTTGAGTACGGCCATGTGATCGGCCATGAAGAAGGCGTCGAACTTGCCGCGCTCGAGCGTCTGCGCAAAGCGCTTGAGGTGCGCGAAGTTAAAATTGGCATCCGGGAAAGCGTCGGGATATCGCCATGCTCCGGTATGGATACTCGCCGGCCGCATGAAGGCTGCGAGCTTGAGTTGACGTGGTCGCGTCATTGAGAACCTCTCGCGCATCTCCCGATGCGTTCAAACCGATCCTCGAATATAGACGGGCCTGTGGCTGGTGAATACTTCAGTCGCGTGAGGCTGCTTTATCAGCTGTCTGGGCCCTGGCTCCGAATATGTGTGCTATCCGACCCGGTGGGAGCACCGAAATGGGGCAGTGGAAGAGAGCGCGGAACAGGAGCGTACGTCATGGCGCTGCTTCCTCGGGGACTGAAGGTCCACTTGGCCTTGGGTTATCCAAGCGCGCGATCGGGGCATTGGCGGACCGAGAAGAACTGGGATCCAACATTCTCCACCCATGGGTTAGCGTCCGAGAGCTGTCAGGATGGCAGTTGCAATAGAACGTCCTCGCTAATCTAGGCAGGGAACACCGTCATCCGGGCTTCGCCTTTGATGTAATATCGTACATCGCCCTCCGGCGAGATGGCCTCCTGTGCCGCATCAAGCTCGGCGGCTACGCGCACGGCCCGCTCGCGAAGAATTGCGCCAACCTCCGTGAGCACTGCGCCGCGCGTGGTGCTGGAAAGCAGCTGAACCCCGAGCGCTTCTTCCAGTCTCGCGAGTCGGCGGCTGACGATCGATTTCGGGAGATTGGATGGTTGACGTGGGTGCGAGCGTTACCGGCTCGCTGCAATTTGCAAAGCTTTGCTCAATTTATCTCGCGCCTTGCAGTGGCGGCCTCTAAACCACGATGCATCTAGACTGGTTTTCGTTACGTAGTGACCTCAAGAGGCGCTGGGGGTGGCCAGGTTACAGGAAGTGCCATGCCCTCGGCGTACCACGTGCATCCGGAATTCGGATATTTTTGTCCGACGCCGTACCGGCGCCGTGAGCTGCGTGTCGCTATCGTCTCCATCCTATTCGGAGCGATCATCGGCGGAAACATTGCGACGCTTAGGGCGGGCCACGATCGCAATCCCGATGGCACCTCGACGGCGGCACACGTCGACGTCTCGAATTCTGAGAAGGTGCTGGTGGCCGCCGCGGAAGCCACGCCTGCGGCGCCGAACGACGCCGACACGAAGGCCGAGGCAAGGGAGTCCATCAAGCCCTTTCCGATTCGGCGCGTGCGCGTGCGTCCAGCCGCGCATAATCCACCCATCCCGGCAACGGATGCCACAGCCCCCACACAGGCCGGAGTAGTCGCGTCACCCTCACCGCTTGTGGAGCTACCGGAGAGCGCACAAGGCTCGGGACCGCCAGCCGCTTCATTTCACGCGACGAAGTCGGCGGCGGCGCAGCGGCCTTCCACCGCGGTCAAGAAGCGGCAAAGGATCGCACACGTTCAAAGCCATCGCCGCAATGATGAGAGAACTGATGACTCATGGCTCGCCAATCGTGGGAACTATTAGACTGGCCGCACCTATGTCGATGCTTACTATTTGCGCGGCCGATAACCTTTGCGGCGAGAGACGTTTCTACAATGACTGTCCCATTGAAATTCAATCCCTCGACTCAGTCTGGGGAGCGCGCCACGGGCTCCCCCCGGACCTGCTGCGACGGGTCGCTTGGCCCGGCTCGGAAAGGATCTTTCCGTTTTCCGACGAGACCGTTGCGGTGGAAGCGCGATCGTTCGCTCGCGAGCACGCCTGGCTCGGCGGACTTGACTTCGGCTACGACCATCCGTTCGACGAGCTGATTTACCTGCCGGCGGCAGAGTGACCTGTCCAAGCCGGTCGGGCGTCACCCGCGAAGGCGAGAAAACGGGGGATAACCCAACCTGACAGGGTGTGGTGATTTTCGCGGAGGTAGGCGTTCTTGCACGTCCTCTTGCAGAACTTGTTGCCCCACCAACGATGCGTCACCATACCGAACCGTCCGCCACAATGATCGCAGACTTGATGCTTGCAGACTTGCGGCCGTCTCATCACGCCCTCGCAAGACAGCCCGATGGGATCTCGTTGAGGTAGCAGCCAGCCGAACAGAAGAAGACGATCGAACATTTCTCTGCGACAACTGCTTCGACGGCGAATCCATTCGCCAGTGCGAAAGAGTTCCGACACTTTGCCCCCGCGCAGCCGACCACCCACGATGGGTCGAAACCCATTTGCGGCAGGTACCTCAAAGCGTCGGTGGTTATCATGACGCCCTCGCATGCTTTTGGAGCGCTGGGGTGGCAGTCTTGCGGTGACCGACGTAACACCTGTGATCGCAGTAGGAGAGCTGAGTTGTAAGTTCTCGCAGATAGCTCTTCCCGATCGGCTCGCAACACAACGCACAGCGAGTCTGCTGGCGGGGCGTCCTACCATTCACGACCACGAATTTCATCTGCCGCGTCCCAACGTGACCGGCGCAACAAAGCAATAGCCGCGCCCAGGGATATTGATAATGAAGCGATTCCCATCGCGTCCGTCACGCAGCCTGCGGCGCAATGCAGAAACATGGACGGTCAGGTTGGCCGGCTCGACAAATATGTTAGGCCAAACCCGAGCCATCAACTCTTGCTTACTGACCAACTCGCCCGGTCGTTCAAGCAAGACAATGGGTATATGCATCGCGCGACTCCCAAGAGGCACTGGTTTGTCGCCTTCAAGCAGAAGAAACTGTGCCGGAAGTAAGCGGAACGGTCCGAATGAAACCTCGCGCGTCGTCGCGCTGGCAGGTTTGCTTGGTTTCAGCGGGTCGGTATGCGGACTTTGAACGCGGCCTCTTACGCCGAAGCCTGGGTCAGGATTAAATCGCTCCAGCACTGGCGCGTCTGCCAACTGCAGGCGTCCGAAAGGCCTCCTCGATCCCAAAAAAGGTGGAACCTTACGACCCTTTGACCTGGGCGACTCTGTTTCTGGAATCAAGGTGGCAAGTTTCAGAGCGTGGCTCATTGAACTGCTCCTTTCCGAGAAGCGCGGATCGCCCAAATTTGATGATTTGGAATGCCGCGATCTATTGCGCGCTGGTCGTGCGAGATAGCCTTATCGTCTCGCTGCGCTGAACCTTGGTTTACAAGCCGCAGCGAAAACGCCTTTTGCGTCTTTGGCTGCCTCAAGGACGGAGGGACGGATCGAGAGGATGAACGACGTTATAACCGAGCCGCCGGACCATCAGCACAGCACAGCGGGCAGTTTTGTCGTGCGAAACGTAAGAAAAACTGATACGTCGGTTCAGGAGTGTTGCGGCTCCTCGGGTACCAGTTTGAGCTTATCCGCCATTCGGCTTAGCTCGGGAAGCGAACGGGCCTTCATCTTGTGCATCAGACGGCTGCGATGCACCTTCACGGTGGCTTCGGCAATGCCGATATCGCCCGCAATTTGTTTGCTAAGGCGGCCGTGCGCGACCTGAATCATGATCTCGCGCTCCCTGGGGCTCAGCGATTCGAAGCGTTCCCTGAGGGCGGCCAAAGCTTTTTCATTCTCCCGCCGAGCGCGATCGCGAGAGAGGCCGAGCTGAACGGCGTCGAGGAGCTCCTGATCACGGAACGGCTTCGTAAGAAACTCAATGGCACCACCCTTCATCGCTTGCACCGACATGGGGATATCGCCGTGCCCTGTGATGAAGATGATTGGCAGTTCCTTGTTCGCCGCGGCGAGCTCGCGCTGAAAATCAAGACCGCTCCCCCCGGGCAGCCTGACGTCGAGGACAAGGCAGGTGGGGCCATCCGGCGGACATCCGGCGGATCGGACTTGAGAAAGAAAGTCGGAAATGGACGCAAATAGCTGAGCATCCAGGCCGAGCGATCGCAACAGACGCCCAACCGATGCGCGAAGGTGTGGATCGTCATCGATGACGAAGACGGTGGAGTTTGCGTCGGGCATCGCCCCTATTCACGATTAAAGGACCAAGGGAATGAGCCTTTGTCTCGGTTCGCAAGTTCTAGCGTGGCCGTGCGGTTCGTAGCTAGTCCCAATCTGGGGACATGAACAGTCCCATCCCGCGCCATAGGACACGTGCATCATAGACCAAGGTTTACGCGCGGTGACATTGCTCGGCGGGACTCTTGGCGCGCAGCTTACTTAATTCGGCTCCGGGCATAAGCCAAAATTTACGGGGCACTGGCATTGCACCGGCGGCATTCTTTGCGCAGGTCATGGAATTCGCATGCAGACGCGACCATATTGTTGGGCGCCGCCCGCATGGCCGGTTCGAGCGAACTGCCGCAAGCCTATGCCAAAAGCATCATTGGTCTCGGTCGTTGAGGATGATCGGTACTTTCGCGAGTCCATGAGAAGGCTCATGAGGTCGCTGGGGTACAACGTCGAGGCTTTCTCATCGGCAGCCGATTTCCTCGCTTCCCCTCGTCTCATCGAAACGACCTGCTTGATCGCTGACGTCCATATGCCTGCGATGACCGGCATCGAGCTGTACAGACACCTCATCGAGGCAGGGTACACGATTCCGACAATTCTCGTTACTGCCTACCCCGACGACGTTGACCGCGCCCGCGTCCTGAACGATGCGGTCGTTTGTTACCTTCGTAAGCCGGTTGATGAGCAGCATCTGATGCGGTGTCTTCGTGCGGCTCTCGAGTCAGGCGAGCCGGGCGAAGAGAAACCGTGAGCTCCTTGTCCGCGCCGGGCAAGGTGAACCGAAATACGGCCCCGCAGGATGCATTCATGTCTGCCCACAGCCGGCCCCCGTGGGCATCGATGATCGACCGGCAGATCGACAGTCCCATCCCTACTCCGCTCGACTTCGTGGTGTAGAAAGCCTCGAAAACGCGATCGACATGGTCCGGATCGATGCCCGGCCCGGAATCGCGCACTGACACGAGAACGCCACCGGTCTGGGTTTGCTCGGTGCTGATCAACAACTCTCGTGGCCCCGCCTCGACCGTGCTCATGGCTTCGACCGCGTTTAGGATCAAGTTCAGCACGACTTGTTGCAGTTGAACACGATCCCCTTGGACGGGAAGTAGCGCCTCCGCAAGGCGAGTTCGGACCGAGACTCCATTCGTGGTGATTGCCCTTTCCGCCAATGCCATCACCTCGTTGATCGCCTCGTTCAGATCAAAACGACCCTTTCGCGGAGGCGCTTTCTTGATGTGATCACGGATCCGGTCGATGATATCTCCGGCTCGATCGGCATCGGCCACGATACACTCGACCGCTTCCCGGACTTCGCTCAGATCCGGCGGGTTTCTGTCCAAAAAGCGCATGGCCGCACGGGCGTTGTTGCGCGCGGTGGCGATCGGTTGGGTGATCTCGTGAGCTAGGGAGGCGGCCAGTTCCCCCATCATGGTCAGGCGGTTCATGTGCGCCAGATCTGACTCCAGCTGGCGCAGCCTCTCATGCTCCTCCTGCGCGCGCATGAGTGCCGTCACATCGGTGCCGGTGCCGCGATAGCCACGGAATTCTCCGTTGGCGTCAAACACTGGCTTACCGCTAGCCCTCACGTACATCGGAGAGCCGTTGCCGCCCAACGCGCAATATACGAAGTCACGGAACGGTTTACGTGAATCGAGGGTTGCCCGAACAAGGCGCCACTTCTCCGGTTCCGTTTCAAGGTCGAGAGCGTGATTCCAGCACGCCGTGCCGATTCGATTGGCCGGGAAACCAAACGCATTCTCGGTCAGCATCGTGAATTTGTAGTCCGGACCCATTTCCCAAAACCAATCGTAGGCGGTTTCGGCGTAGTCGCGGAACTTCGCCTCGCTCTCCCGCAATGCGTCCTCGCCACGTTTGCGCTCCGTCAGGTCGAGCACGAAAGCGACACCTTGATTCCCGTCTTCCTCGAAGGTCGCCGCACCCATCAGCACGGGAACACGGCTGCCGTCTTTCCGGAAGTACTCCTTCTCAAACGGCTGCAAACTCCCGGTCACCTTCAGCTCGAGCAACCACTGTCGTTTATCGCGGTCAAGCCATTCCGGTGGCGTCAGCTCCGTCCAGCGTAGGCGACTCGAGACGAGATCCTCTCGGTCGTAGCCGACCATGCGGAGAAATGCGTCGTTGGCCTCGATGATCCGGCCTTCGAAATCCCAGATGAAGATGCCGATGATGTTGGCGTCGACCAGGCGCCGAATCTTCGCTTCGCTCTCCCGCAATGCTTCCTCGGCGCGCTTGCGTTCGGTGACATCGACGTTTGTGCCGACTACCTGGACAAGCTCTCCATGCTCGGAGAACAGATGATGGCCAATTGCTTCGAGATATTTGACTGTTCCATCGGGGAGCACGATTCTGAAATCGACCTTGTAATCTCTTTTCTGCCGCAATGCTTCTTGGATCTCTTTGTACATCCTGTCTCGGTCGCCTGGATGGATCCGTCGCCACACAGTTTCGCGGTTCGGGAGACCCTGCACCGGATCAAACCCCCAGATTCGGTAACACTCCTCCGACCAATAGAGAATTTTCGTCGCAGCCGGACTTAAGGCCCACGAACCCGTATGGCTCAGCCTCTGCGCTTCGGCCAGATTGGCTTCGCTTTGACGTAGCCTTCCCTCGGTTCGCTTCAGATTCTCAATATCGATGTTTGTTCCATACCACTTGACGATCCTTCCCGCTTTGTCGCGCAGCGGGTTGGCACGGGTCAGGAACCATCGATATTCACCATCGGGACCTCGAAACCGCGCTTCGGTCTCGAACGGCATACCGGTCGATACCGACTTTTGCCAACTTTCCAGATGGTGCGCAGCATCGTCGGGATGGAGTACCGTCGCCCAGCCCGCGCCTTGCGCCTCTTGCAAGGAAAGATTGAAATAGGTCAACCAGGGCTGATTGAGGAAATCGCAATATCCGTCGGGCAAGTCGGACCACAAGAATACCGGTGCGTTATCGATAATGGCACACAGCTCGTCTTCCGTCTGCGAGGTTTGTGCTTCGACCAAATGAAGCTTGCGACCTCGCGTTCGGCTCTTCGCCCATTTGCGAGACAAGGTCACCTCCATCGCCGGACCAGCCCCGAATGCTGCTCGTCACGGCGCGTCACGGGGGCTGCGGGGGGGATAGCACGCAGACCACAGCGCGCGTCAGCACATTGACCGTTTTGGGTCAAAAGAAGCGCGTACGCGATTCCGGCGATTCTCGTGTTGGCGCGATCATCTTACCCGTGGCGTTCGATGGCCACGTTCGAACTGAGGATGGTGTTCGGGAGGCGGCGTTTGCGGGCCTGCGCTCCGACTGAATATTCGGGCTGCGGCAGAAATCCGAGTTGAGTTCGTCTCCGAGAATCTCGGCCATCTTGACGAGATCGACGACGGACGTCGCTCCCATCTTTCTCATGGCCTGTCCTCGATGCATCTTCACCGTCGCTTCCGCGAGCCCGGTCGTTGCGGCCACTTGCTTGTTCATCAATCCGCGCGTCACCAGAGCCATCGCCTCGCGCTCGCGAGCACTCAGCGTCTCAAACCGAGCCCGCATTTCGGATGCCACCCTTTCGCTTTCCCGGCGCATGCGATCACGCGCGATGGCTGTCGCGACGGCGTCCAACATGTCCTGCTCGCGGAATGGTTTCGTCAGGAAATCGACCGCACCGGCCTTCATCGCTCGCACCGCCATCGGAATATCGGCGTATCCGGTGATGAAGATGACGGGGATGTCGATATTCGCGCGGGCGAGCTCGGCCTGAAAGTCGAGGCCGCTCATGCCCGGCAACAATTCGGTGGGCGAGCCGAACACTTCGGCCTGCAGGTGGACGTCTCGGAAGAGACCGTGAAGCGACTCTCGCAGCGCGACATCGTCGTCGACGATGAAGATAACCGGGTCCTGCGAACTGCGCGCCAGCGCCGCACCAATGTTGTTCCTCGTCTCGTTGCTGACCATGCTCATTCCCTCCGCTGCGAGGCTCGCAGCATGCGATCGACGGCTGCGAGCGAAGCCTGGGGTTGAACGGCCCTTGGAAGGCTCTTGGTCTGACAGGGCAATTATCCCTGGGCCGGCAACGTGCCTCTTGGACGGATTTGATCCGGCGGGGACGCTCTTGCTGTTTTCGTGCAGGAACCGAATTTCCGGCCGTTTCACGCCAATTAGGGGGAGCTCGGGGTCTGGCCGTTTCGAGCTTGGCGACCGGCGGCGTTGGGAGGCGGTCGGCGTGCGCCGTCGATCCGTTTTCGTTTCCACGTACATGCGACCGGCCGCCGTCTCGCTCGTCATCTCTAAGAGGATCGAAAGAATTCCCGGATCCTTTTTGTCGCAGGCGATTAGATCGTAAGCGATATAATTCAATCCACCAATCCTTGTCAAGCGCTTGCGACTCTATCGTGCGCGATCTATATAGGACCAAAGATATACGACCAAAGAATGAGATGCACCGATGAAAGACCGCCGGCGCGAGCGTTCCATGAGCGTTCCCTTGGACCTGGAAATATTCCTATGCTTCGCCGTCTATTCGGCCAGCCACGCGTTCAACCACGTGTATAAACCGCTGCTGCAGGAGCTCGGGCTGACTTACCCCCAGTACATCGTCATGGTCCTCCTGTGGGAGCGTGACGGCCAGACGGTTGGGGAGCTCGGCCAGAAGCTCTTTCTGGAATCGAACACCCTTACTCCCTTGCTCAAGCGGTTGGAAACGCTAGGCTTTATAAAGCGGAAACGCGATCCGGCAGATGAGCGCCAAGTCCGCGTCCACCTGACTCAGGCCGGACGAAAGCTGCGCCAACGGGCGTTGCACGTTCCGCGGTGCATCCTCGATGCCACCGGTCTGGAGCCCAAGGAAGCCGAGCAGCTGTTGGAAAAGATCGGCGCACTGCGAAAAGCACTCGAAAGTTACAATTCACAGCCTGAGAGGTCACACTGGAGTCAGGTGTAAGCGCGCCGTCGATCCGTTTTCTTCTCTTGAGTGAAGGCTTTGGGGCAAATAGGGTCAGCCCCCATTCCACCACCGCCGGGGAGCGTGATGGTGCGCTTGGCACGCCCTGTAAGCTTGATCCGCGCGGCCACGCAGCACGCCGAACGCGTCTATACGGTTGCGCAGGAGGCGGCACCTGCGCCGGACATCGAGGAGCTGTCGAGTTCCTGGCAGCGTTCCACGAACAGCGTCGATCCCGTCGACAGCAGGGCGCCACGTATCCTCACCGCCGGCGAGCTGAAGGATTCGCGTGAGTCGCTCGGCAAGCTCATCTCGACCGCGCAGGAGGAGCTCGATCGCTTATACAAAGTGGTTCGTGAGGCCGGATACACGATTCTGTTCTGCGACACCGCGGGGGTCGCAATCGAGCATCGCGGCGAAGGTATGGAGGCGAGCGAGTTCGAATACTGGGGAACCTGGCTCGGTGGCGTTTGGGCGGAGGAGATCGAAGGCACCAACGGCATCGGCACCTGCATCGCCGAGGAGCGGCCCGTAACAGTCCACCGGACCCAGCATTTCCGGTCGCGGCATATGAATTTGAGCTGCTCCGGCGCGCCGATCTTCGGCGTCGACGGACGGTTGCTGGCGGTGCTGGACGTATCCGCGATCGATCCCCTACGCTCGGAACGCGCGCACGCCCTGACCGGCGCCCTTACGGTGACTTCGGCGCGCGCCATAGAAGAACGGTTCTTTCGCGAGCACTTCAGTCAAGATTGGATCATTGCGATCGCGCCACCGGTGCCGGATGCGTCCGGCATTTTGCTGGCGGCGGACGGCGACCAGCGCGTGGTCGGCGCAAACCGCGTCGCGCGCAGAGCCCTCCTGCTCGATGATCGCGATTTTCAAGCGGGTATCAGCCTGTGGACGATATTCGAGCGGGATCTCGAGCTCTTTCGACGCAAGGACAAAGCCGATATCGCCACGCGCTTGGTGATCGCCGGCAGCCGCGAGAGCCGCTCTGCCCTGGTGACGCCGCCGATCCAGCCTTTCGCGGATTGGCGCAACGCGGCAAACGCCGCACTGCACGCCCGCCCCCGCCTGGACGTGATCGGTACTGTCGGGAAGATGGCGCCAGCGCCGCAAGCACACGGCGGACTGTCGCCCGCCGCCATGCGCCGGGTCCGAGGCTATGTCGATGAGCACCTGGGCGGCAGCATCGATCTGGCAACGCTGGCCGGCGTCGCGGGAGTCTCGATCCACCATTTCGCGCGAGGATTCAAGCAATCCGCCGGCGTGACGCCGCACCACTATCTCACCCAGAAGCGAGTCGAACGCGCCCAAGACCTGCTGGCTCACACGGATCTCTCACTGTCGGAGATTGCGTATGCCGTGGGGTTTTCCGACCAAAGCCACCTGGCGCGTCACTTCCGTCAGATGCTCGGCGTCACCCCGGGACAGTTCCGGTGGGCGCAGCGTTAGAATCGATCGAGACTTCACCGCGGGACGGCCGATTAGAGAAGCGGACATGGCCGCCCGCTGTGCGAGTACGCGGCCTCGCGTCCGTCACGGGACGCTGATCCCGACCGACTTGACGGTATCGGCCCAGCGCGCCGTATCGCTTTCGATCAAGCCTCGGAATTGCTCGGGTGAAGCATGGGAGACAGTCACCCCCAGCGGCTCGAGGCGCGTCGCGAACTCGTGCGACTCGAGAATGGTTTTGAGCTCCCCCGACAGCCGTGCGGCGATCTCTCCCGGCAGAAGGTCAGCCTTTCCATCTCATTGCAGATGGCGTGCCCGCCTTTGAAGGCCTGCCGCCGCGCCAATAGTTCAAATCAACCCCGCCGCTGGCATTGGCACGCTGGCTGTGGCGCTAGGTTACTTTTGGGTCACTAGCGCGCGATGTCGCTCTAAGCCGCAATCGTGGATGGTGAGTTATGTCGAAAGGCGAAAACAGCGTTCTTCTTCAAGCAATGGGGCGGGGTTCGCAAGGATCGCACGGGAAGGTACTTTCGCGGCCGCATTTTTGATGAGATGCCGTTGGAATAACCCAGAGGTATAGGCGTGCCGCGGAACAAGTGGCAAATGCTGCGCCCTCGGTTTGAATTGGTCGAGCGATAGATTTTCGAACTCTATGCCCGGTGGCCATTCACGAAAGCTCATGACGCAAGGCCCTCCAGCTCCGTACTGATTCAGCACAGTCCAGAGCTTCGGAGAAAAGAGCGCGAACAGAGAACCCTTGCGACTGCGAACCAACATTTCCAGTCCAGAGGTTCGGTCGCAGAAGGCCACCGTTCCTACGGATTCTGCGCCATGAGTCATAGGCGGAGAATGTTCGAGAGACGTGAGCGGCCCGAGACATGGGTGACATTCCGTACCGGACACATGGGTAACACTTTTCGCCTTTTGCGGGCGGGAGGTGTTGATGCCGTGGAAAGCGAGTTCGGTGATGGAAGAGCGCCTTCGCTTTGTGGCCCGCCTGCTGGATGGCGAGGCCATGACGGACGTTTGCCGGGATTTCGGCATATCGCGCAAGACCGGCTACAAAATATTCGATCGCTACAAAGAGCACGGGTTCGCGGCCCTGAGCGATCGGTCACGCCGGCCGGTGCGCTACGCCAATCAGCTGCCGCAGCAGGTCGAGGGGCTGATTGTACGGTTGAAAGGCGAGAAACCCCATTGGGGCGCGCGCAAGATCCGCGAGCTCCTGGTCAGACGGCTCGATGGCGACGTCAGGGTTCCAGCCAAGAGCACCATCCATGCGGTTCTCGACCGTCACGGCCTGGTCAAGCGTGGCGGCGGGCCGCGCCACCGTGCGCGCGGCACGCCGCTGTCCGAGGGCGATGCGCCCAACGATCTGTGGTGCGCCGACTTCAAGGGCGAATTCAAGCTTGGCAACGGGCGGTACTGCTATCCGCTGACCGTCACCGACCACGCTTCGCGCTTCCTGCTCCTGTGTGAAGCCCTCGAGTCGACCCGCGAAGACCTCGCCTGCACGGCCTTCGAACGGCTGTTTTGCGAACGCGGCTTGCCGCTGGCCATCCGCTCCGACAACGGCGTGCCCTTTGCTAGCCCCAATGCCTTGTTCAACCTCTCCAAGCTCTCGGTCTGGTGGCTTCGCCTCGGCATTGCCATCGAGCGCATCAAGCCCGGCCATCCGCAACAGAACGGCCGGCACGAGCGCATGCACCTTACCCTCAAAAAGGAGGCAACCCGACCGCCAGGCTCGAATAGCCTGCAGCAGCAGGACTGCTTCGACGCCTTCGTGCAGGAGTTCAATGCCGAGAGACCGCATGAGGCACTCGGCATGAAGTGTCCCGCCGAACTCTATACGGCCTCACCGCGGCGTTATGACGGACTGCCCGAGCTGACCTATCCGTTCCACGACCGCGACATTCTCGTCACGGCGTGCGGACGGCTTTGCCTGCACCGCAAGCGGATCAACATCTCGAGTGTGCTGGCTGGCCAGAGACTCGGCATCAAAGAGGTCGACGAGGGCATTTGGCTCGTCAGCTTCATGCACTACGATCTCGGCTACTTCGACCTGGAGCAGAAGACCTTGCAACCCCTCGACAACCCGTTCGGCCCGAGGTTGTCACCCATGTCTTAGGTACGTTCTGTTACCCATCTCTCCGGGCCGGACAAACGAGGGCGCTGGCGGAGGGAGAGGAACTGGGATCCAACATTCTCCATCTTGGGGACAACGATCCCAGGTCCCAAAACTGCCGTGGAGAGCGCACGTCGGGCCAACACGCTCGGTTAATCTGCCGGATGTCCGCTTTACATCCAATAGCTACCGAGCTTTGGCATTGCAACGAAATGACGCGACGTGCCAATAACCGACATATGCAGCGCAACAAATTGCACTCTTATTCGATCACCTCGTCGGCGCGAACGAGCAGGCTCGGCGGCACTTCGAGGCCGAGCGCCTTCGCGGTCTTGAGGTTGACAACTGTCTCGTATTTCGTTGGCGCCTGCACCGGCAGGTCAGCGGGCCGAGCGCCGCGCAGGATGCGATCGACATAAGGCGCGGCTTGTTTAAAAGAATCGACAATGTCAATTCCATAGGACATGAGACCGCCGGCCGTGACGAAGAAACGCCACGAGTAAACGGCAGGCAAGCGGTAGCGTGCCGCGAGCGTGATGACTAGGTCGCGATGGGTGATGGTAAAGCTATCCGGCACCATCAGGAGACCACTGTCAGCGACGCGCGCGAACGATTCCATCGAGCGCCCGATATCGGCAACGTTGTTGACTGGACTAGGGACGACTTCAATCGCGAGCTGCGATGCCGCGGCCTTGGCGGACCGCAGGAAGTAATCATAGGGACCGGTGTGAGGGTTGGCGACGGCAGCCACGCGCGCAAGGCGGGGCGCGATCTCCTTGAGCATCGCGAGCCACTTCCCCGTGATGCCAACCTCGTACTGCATCAGACCGGTGAGATTGCCGCCTGGCTGCGCCAAGTTGGCGACAAACCCCGATCCGATCGGATCCGACACGCTGACAAACACAACTGGAATCACGTTGGTAACTCGCTGTAGCGCGGCAGTAGCAGGTGTCGATTGTACGACGATCACGTCGGGTTTCAGCGCAACCAGTTCTTTCGCAAGTACTGGATACTGATCTGGACTGCCGCCGGTAAAGCGATAGTCGATGTGGATCGTGTGTCCTTCCACCCATCCAAGTCTTACGAGGGCCTCCCGAAAGCTCGCTAGCTCTGCCTTCGTTAATGAGTCATCTTCGGCATGGTTATCCCACACCGCGATCCGCCGCATCCGATCGGCCTGCTGCGCGCGCGCCGCGAGCGGCCAAGCAACTGCCGAGCCGCCGAGTAACGTGATGAACTCGCCCCGCTTCACGCCGAACATGGGGACTTCCTCCCCTGCGTCTGGCGTCGTCGCAACCGGGCCTGTGCGGGTTTACCGCACGCTCAGCCTGCCGCAAGGTGCAGGCTAGGTCCTTGGGGCAGACCTTAATTGTTCTGAATCTAGGTGGGCGCTGCCGACCCTCCCTGCTTCCAACCAAACGATAGCACATCGGGCGGGGCAGGAGACCGCTGCACTGCGGGATTTCGATCTGGCCTATGACCGCTTCGGGTCAAACTCGACCAAGATGGTCAAAGCCCCGCGACAGTGCATGTCGGCTTCGCCCCGAAAGCGGACAGGAAGCGGATCGTCTCGGTATGTCTGCTGAGTGCCATGCGCGGATACATGTAATCAGGCTCATAGGTGGAGTGCGCCCCTGG
>Ga0209648_10001844_pt1 | contig 17287 bp, 17 predicted proteins | sample GraSoi2013_115cm_FD_185830 | JGI IMG/M metagenome (GOLD analysis project Ga0209648, IMG submission 185830) | Grasslands soil microbial communities from the Angelo Coastal Reserve, California, USA - Sample 9_17_2013_115cm (SPAdes) (version 2) | ecosystem: Environmental > Terrestrial > Soil >...
TACCAGCTCGTGCCTTTGATTCGCCAGAAGAAAAAGAGCGAGTGGCGATGATTCTCGAGCAATACAACAATGACCTGACGCTTACGCCGGAAGAAGACGCTGCATTCGGGCAATTGGCAAGCGAACGCTCTTCGCGCCATCCCCTGCGAACTTATTTATGGTTACCAGCGGCACGCGCCGTCACCATCTGGTTTACGCCGCGGATTGAGTTGCTGCCGGTCTCCGGGCACGTTTTTCCGCTGGCGCAAATGCGCGAGGATGATCCGGTGGATCAGGAAGTCACCAGCCTGTTTTTTGTGCTGAATGTTTTTTATGTGGGGCTCGGGATTTGGGGAGCTGCGAGGCTCTGGCTTTCGAATCCAGCCGCCCGTGCTGCGATCGCCTTCCTGGTACTGTTCATGGCGCTCCGCACGGCGTTCCTGACTACGCTGGAAACCCCCGAACCACGCTATGTTCTGGTTTGTTTTCCGGCAATGATCGCGCTGGGTGCGCAGACCTTCGCCCGCCGTTCCGAAGTCCAGACTTTGGTCAGTGCCTCGCTTCCGGCACAAAACCGCACACCATAAATCCGGTGCCCCTATTTCTCTTCGAATGGCTCAGGATGAATGGTGACGCGATAGATTTGCGGAAATTTTTCCTTCACGCGGTCTTCCAATACCGCAGTCACATCGTGAATCTGCGTAATCGGCAGGCTGCCTTTCATCGTGCAGTGGCAGGACACCAGAATGTGGTGCTCCACCTGCCGGGCCCGAACATCGTGGCAGTTCACCAGTTCGTCGAATTCAGAAGGCAAGCGGTTGAGGAACTCCTCGATCGCTCGCGAAAGCTGCTTCATTCCCCCGGCGCCGGAGTCGGGTGTTGCAATGTGCCTGCCTAGCGGCTCGATGTGAATGTTCACCTCAACCGATCCGTCGCGCAATTCGCGAATTTTCTCCTCGAGCTCCGTGGCCTGGCGATGCGCTTCGCCCAGGCTTAAATTCTCGTCTACTTCCAAATGCAGCTCGATGAAGAGTTGTCCATCCTGCTGCACGGCGGTCAAATCGTGAATCGCGAGGCCCATCTTCTGCGCCGCTGCGCGAATCGCTTCAAAGAGATGCTCGCCTTGAGGGGCACGCGGTTCGGCGTGAACCATAACATCGGAGGGAACGATCTGGCCGATACGCTTCTCGATGGCGTCGCTGAGGGCATGCACCTGTTCGAGGCTCGCCGTGCGCGCCACACTCACCGTGGCGTCGACAAAGTGGCGATTGCCGGCGCGACGCACACGCACACGATCGACATCCAGCACTCCGTCCATGCGCGCGACGGCCTTGGCAATCTCCTGCTGCAATCCTTGTGGCGCCGCGTCTAGCAACGCATCCAGCGTGCGTCTGCCGAGTTGCGCGCCCACCCAAAGAATGACGGCTGCAACCGTCAGCCCCGCCAAAGCATCGGCGTAATTCAGCCAGGGCAAATTCCACGTTTCACCCGCCCATACCAGCCCAATGCCGACGATTACGACAATCGTGCTCCACACATCAGTCGAAAAATGCAGTGCGTCGGCCTCCAGGGCATCGCTGGAATATTTTCGAGCCACATTTCCGAGGGCCCGCGCCCGCGTCAGATCAATCGACAAAGCGACCAGCAACACCAGGATCGCCGTGATGCTCGGCTGAATGTGCACGCTGCGAAAGAACAGCCGGTCAAACGCCTCATAAACGATGTAGAGGGCTGTCAGCGCGAGCAGGCCGGTCTCCACGAATGCCGAGAAGTTCTCAAATTTCCCATGACCGTAAGGATGCTTCTCATCCGCCGGCTGGTCTGACATGCGCACGGAGAGAAACGTGATGATCGCGGCAAGCAGGTCGAGACCGGAGTGCAAGGCTTCCGAAAGGACGCCCAAGCTTCCCGTCCGGACGACCAAGAACGTCTTCAGCGAGACCAGCAGCAAAGCCGACCCCACGCTCAAGAGCGCCGCCCGCTTCTTCTCCCGGCCCTCCTCGATTGGGTAGGTTGCAGCCATCGCCCGCCTAGACTATCTCAGATGAAACTTGTTCGCTGGCAAGAGGGAAGGGCAGATCGCACGCCCGTGCAACCACGAGCGAAGCGGTATCCATTCCTAAGACATTTTGCACGATCTAGCTTTTTCGAAGGACAAAGGTCAGCGCCGCGGAATTCATGCAATAGCGCAAGCCGCTCGGCTCGGGTCCATCCGGGAAGACATGCCCCAAGTGGGCGCCGCAAAGTGTGCATTTGACTTCGGTTCGCAACACGCCCGCGCTGAAATCTTTTTTCGCACGTACGTTCTCCGCAGCGATGACTTCCCAAAAGCTCGGCCAACCGGTTCCAGAGTCGAATTTCGCTTTCGAATCGAAGAGCGCGTTGCCGCAATCCACGCAGCGGTATAGCCCCGGCGCGTGCTGATCGTAGAGCGCCCCGGAAAAAGCAAACTCGGTCGCGGCTCGCCGCGTGACATCGTATTGCAGCGGCGTAAGCTGCTTCTTCCATTCGGATTTGTTCTTGCGCACTTTCGCCAGCGTGTAAACACCCAGCCGCGCGCCATCGTCCGCAAATTTCACAATTTTGACCGGGCCCGGATCATCCTCCGGCTCGTCGTCATCGGCGAAAGCCGATAAGCAAACACGCTCCACGCCGACCAGCAAGCCGTACGCTGCGGCCGTTGCCGCCCCAAAGATCAATCCGCGTCGCCCGATGTCATTCATGGAAGCAATTCCTGAAATGAACTTACTTTGCCCGGCTCATCGGCGGCGGTGGCAACAGCGGCAGCCGCTTGCCTTCTCCGCGCGACCCACGTACTTCCAGTTCCTCGAACAGCAGCGACGGCGCCACCACCGAAGCTGGTAAGCCGCTTTGCGCCGAGCCAAACGCTCCCAGCGCTGTGCCCGCAAATCCGTTGATCTGGCTTTGCATGTAGTTGAATACGAACGTATCGTTGCCGATTCCGGCGAGATTGCGCAGTGCGCGCGCATTCAATCCGATGACGCGCGAGCCGCGAATCATCTCTTCCTTGCCGGTTTCCGGATACACCCGATAAACCACCAGCGGCAGGCGATCGCCGGTCCCGGCACCGCCGCCGTAGCTAGCCAGAAGTTCAGAGAAATCTTCCTGGTGCAGCAGCAGCAGGCTCACCGCGGGATTGTCCATTTCGCGCACGACCAGGCAATAGGTCAGTTTTTCTGCTCGGCAGGTGTCCAAGAATTTCTTCTTCAACTCCGCCGCGGAAAGCGTTTCCGCCGAGGAAAACAACAGATTGCTCATCGTCGGTTTGGCATCGTTCAAGTACGCCGCGCGGGCGTGACCGTTGGATTGATCGGAGTCTGGTCCGGGCCGCCGGGACATCAACTCGCTCTTGAAGTTGCCGCCTTCCACCAGCGTGACTTTCTGTGCGCGTACCCCTTCGTCGTCCACGGCGTAGCCGCCGATCAGCGGCGTGCCTTTGAATTCCTTTGCGCCCGGATCATCGACGACGGTCACACCGGACGGCAGAACCCGCGCACCCAGCCGCCCTATCCAATCGCTCTTACCACCCAGGTTGCCGAGCATCTGTTCCATCACCGGACTGAACGAAATGGGTGGTCGTGCACCGTTCACAGCGGGTCCAAGCACCTGCGCTAACATTGACGCCGCAGCGCGCGCCTCGAAAAGAACCGGACCGGTATAGTCCTGCGCGGTTGGCGCAGCTCGCAGCGTCATGAGTTCGGTACCGGTAACGTTTAGCCCCTTGCGCACCGCCTCCACGCTGGGCAAGTCTGCCGGGCGCGTCGCGTAGGTAGCATAAAAATGATTCAGCGGCACTCCGTCGTCGGCGAATGTCCTCAGTGCGGCTTCGATCGCTGCAAAATGACGATTCTGCCGGATTTCCGTTCCTTCGCTGGTCAGCAAGTATTCCGTCGCATAGACGATGTAATAAGTCACGCGCGATTCGTGAATCTCGGAAAACGCTCGCAACGTGGCCGAAGTCTCGCGTGCTTCTTGCTCCCAGTTGCGGTCAGTCCAATCCGACGTCACCAGAGGTTCGATAAGTTGCACCGGTTCCGCTTTCGCGAGATCGTCGATGTCCGATTGCCGGGCCAAACTGCTGAGATACGCCTGCTTCCGCGAATAGGTCTCCACCGCCTCTTTGAACGCCTGGTCGGTCGCGATCCACAAGTCCTGCCGCAATGAGTCGTAATCGCGGTCGATGCCCACTTCGCCGGTCGGCCCGATGAAGCCGCGGAACGCGTCTTCGCCTACGAAATTTGAGCTATCCAACTTGTAGCTGCCTACGCGCGCTCCCACATTCATAAACCGGTTCCGGGTGTGCGTGCTGGAGAGCAACGTGCCGTATTCCGCGACGACTTCGCGCACGTCGAGGTCGAGCAACCGATATTCGACGTAATACGGCCGCACGGGCCGGTCGATATTCGGAATTTTCAATTCCAGCCGAGTCTTGGCGCGGTCCATCTCGTCGCGCATGGCCTGCAGCGTGTGGTCGTTATCCTGCGGAACCTGCGCGCCTTTAGCCACGGTGGGCCTCATCGCAACCAAAAGCAGCATCAGTCCTGCCATTCTCTCTGCGCGCCTCACTGCTGGCCTCCCGTCTTGATTGCGTCGTGCGCGGGCGGCGGCAGGATCGGCGGCCGGTCCGTCGAACTTTCTTTTTTCTGTACTTCCAACTCCGAAGTTAAAATCGCGGGCGACGCGGCGGAAACAGGAACGGATCCCGACTCCGCACCGCAATAGCCGTTGAAAACTTCTGTTGTATCGCCCGTCGCGACAATCTTCGTCAGCGCCGCTAGCGGCGTGCCAACAATGTCCACTCCCCGCACCAACTCATCAGGCCGTCCGTCTGCAAATACCTTGTAGACCACCAGCGGCAGCACCTGGAACGCCTGCGGCTGTCCGCGTCCAGTAAACGTAAATCCTCCCGCGATGTCATCGATCAGCAAGCCATAAGGCTTGCCCTGTGCTTTGATCAATTCAATGAGCTTGGCCCGGAGCTGCGCGTTGGTTACCGTTTTGCTGCTCTGCACGATTAGGTTGCCTTGCCGCGAAACCGGCGTTGCGCCAAGCTGCCGCCTCCCGTGCCCGTTGGAATGCGGAAATCCGACTAGCGGCGATCGCGACATCTCGAAACCCTTCAATACACCATGATCCACCAGCGCCACTCGCTGTGCCGCTACGCCTTCATCATCGAACTGGTAATAGCCCAGAAGGTCTTCTTTCCCCAGCTTTTTCATTGTTGCGTCGTCGGTGATGCTCAGAAATTCCGGCAGGATCTGCTCGCCGACTTTTTTCGAGAAGGTTTGTCCTTCGGTCACGTCTTTTTGACGGTGACCTTCGGCGCGATGGCCAAAGACCTCATGGAAAAACACTGCCGCGGCGCGTCCCGTCAGTAATGCCGGCCCGACGGTCGGATCGTTGATCGGTGCGGCGACCAGTCCTTCCAACTCCTTGCGCATCGTGGCTTCCGCTGCGTGCACTGCTTTGTCGTCCGGCGCGTCCTTGGGGTCCACCCAATCAAAATTGTAGTAGCGGTCGATGTCCATCCCGTCCTGCGCCTTGCCCTGGATGAACAGCTCCAGCCGGTAGCGAATCTGTCCGAATTGCAGTTGTGTCCCTTCGCTGGTCACCTGATAGGCGTTTTGCGCTTGCGCCGCGAACGTCACGATGGAATTAATGATCGCAGGCGATTCGCGAAAAGCCTTGGTATACGTGCGAACCCGTTCCTCCCACGGTTTGCGGTCCACTGCGATCGAAACTTGCGCCCCGATCGAAACCTGAGATTCTTCCCGCGAAAAATCCGGCGCCCGCCCTTCCGCCGTTTCTACTTTTACTTCCTTGCCCGTCTTAATCTTGATCAACGCTTCGGACGCGGCCCGGTACTGCTTGTCGGTCTCCAGCCAAATCGTCCGGCGCAGCACTTCAGCATCATCGTCGATCGGTACTGGTGGCGCGCCCGGCCCGCCGCTGGCCATCTGCCGCTCGCCGACCTTATGCGAATTGTCCAGCGCGTACGATCCCGTTCGAACCGAAACTTCCAGCCAGCGGTTCCGCGCTTCGTTGCTGTTGAGCAACGCCCCGTTCGAACCGGACACATCTATGCGCTGCGTCTCCGTCACCGTATACCCCATGTAGTAGGCCGGCGGGTCCAGCTTGCTCAATGTCTTCATCGAGCGTTCCAGCTCGGCTTGCAGTGCCGCGAGAACCGGTGAACGCTTCCCCTGTGCGTCCGGAGGCTCAGCGTGCGCCGATGGAGCAATACCGCAGAACAAGGCCAGCGCACAAAGGTACGAAATCACGCGACTACCAATCGATTTGGTCAAGGGGTGCCTCACTCGGGATTAGACGGAACCTCGAAACATTCAGTTTACGCTATAGGCAGGCGCATACAAAGCGCCCACCAGGTACATTATTGCCCTTCAGACAACACTTCTTCGACGGCTTTTCCGCGCCATTCGTTGCATGCGCTCGTAGGTGCGCAAAACAAAAAGCCCTGGCTGCTCACCACGGCCAGCGCCCACCTCGTCTGTTCATTCGGTCTTGTTAGAACTTGGAAAGCTATCAGCAGCCCTTCCCAGTAGCTGGCACGCAACCCCTCTGTACCGGCGTGCCACTGCGCGTCAACCCAACACCCAAACCAACTCCCACAGCTCCTGCGACGATTCCCACCGTTCCCAAAACGCCAAGGTGCGCCCCGGCCGCGGTCACTCCCACCGGTACTCCCGGATCCGTATCCTTGCTGGAAGCCACCAGCAGATCCAGCGTGGCTTGCTGTGGCGGCAACGGTCCGGAATTATCGCCGCTGCGCACGCTGGTCATCTGCCCGGCCTTGACCAGCACGCAAACTCCCGCCAGATTGCAAACCTTCACCAATCCTTCGAAGGTGATCACGTTCATCGTGCCGGTCGTGTTGTCGAAAGCCACGAAGAAATCCGTTCCCACTACTCCGGCGACGCCTGCCGGTGTGCGCACTTCAAATTTCCCGTCCGGCTTGGCGATCTTTTGCGCTTGCGTCCGAAGCTTGCCGTAAGTTAGCTCCAGTTCGGTCTGTTGCGCTCCCGCATCGTGCTTGACCACTTTCATGGACGATTCAGAACCCACATTCAACACCGAGCCGTCGTCCAGCGCGATGCGCGCTCGCGCATTCACCTGGGTATTCACCAGATCTTGCCAATCGACGGCGGTCTTCGCCGCCGCCGTGATCGTTTTGCCGCTGCGCGCTATGCTCACCGCTGGAATTACACGGGAGACTTCGCCAGCGCGCTGTCCCGCGGCCTGGGGAGCGGCGCAAACGTCAGCCGGAATCGCAATTAGAATCGAAAGGGATAGCGCCAGACCGTAGGCACACGGGGGCTTTGTCTTCATCGAGGACTCTCCTTATCTTGCAGCTTGTATCTATCGTAGTTACTGGAGAGCACTGAACATGTCAACGCCAAACGGCAAGCCTTTGCTCACTCTCTACATGCTCTTGTGAGCACGTACGGCCGCTAATCACTCAATCGCACACGCGAAACAGTGCCGCAGCCATATCGTCATGTTGTTCCCGCCCGTGGGAAAAATGTTCGACAGCGGCGAAGATGCGGCCCAGCAGTTCGGTCGGCGAACCGAGCCGCGGCGCTTCGCAAAGTTCTTGCAGCCGCGCGATTCCGAATTGTTCTCCGTCGCGGTCAAATGCATCCGTAATCCCATCCGTGCAGAAAAGCACCGAATCACCCGGTTGCAATTGCAGCGTCAACGTATCGTAGCTCGTCGCGGGGAATAAGCCTGGCGGGATTCCGTTGATTTCCAGAACGTGGCAGCCGTTTGCGCAAAGATGTAAGGGACCGGGCATGCCTGCGCTGGCAATCTGCAACTCGTGACTGTGCGGGTTGAAAACTGCATACTGGATCGCGCTGTGCCTCCGGGGCATGCCGCGAATCATCAGCCGGCGGTTTAAAGTCGCGAGAACGTCGTGCGGTGAAGTGCCCGTCTTGTGCACCCCGCGCAATGTTCCTACGGCCAGTGCCGCATAAAGCGCGGCGGGCAGCCCCTTGCCGGAAACGTCGCCGAGGTATAAACCAACAGTCGCATCCGTCAATTCGAAATAATCCAGGAAGTCGCCGCCCACCGCAGCGATGGGCTGGAATTCGTTCGAGATCATCACCGCCCCGGCGCGCAGCGATTCCGCGGGCATCATCATGCTCTGGATCGCGCGAGCTTCTTCGAGTTCCTCTTCCCTCAGTTTTTCGAGTGCCTGCAGTTCAAGCGGTAGCGTAGTCGTGTTCATTCGTCTGTCCGAAGGGCGAGCGTTACACCGGAGAGGGAAATTCGGCGGTCAAAAACAGTCTAACAGAGCGCATGAGATTCAGGGCAAAAATGGAGATGTTGTTCCCTTACGCAACCTGCCTGGCGCTCCGCTTGAACTGCGTCTCGGGCCGCGCCACAATCCGTTCATGCGCTCTCTCGTCGGCCTCCTAGTCGGTGCCGCCCTTCTCTTTGCCGTCTATCAATTCTCGTTGAAGAAAATGCCGTCCACGGATGAAGGTACGGCTGCAACGCAAGCCATCAGCCTGACCGGCGTTCGAAGCGACCTCCTGCAAATCGCCCAGGCCGAACGCCTCTACATCGCCGCCAACGGCCAGTGCGCTTCGCTCGGCGAACTCATCTCCTCCAACTCTCTTTCGATGACCCGCACCGAACGCGACGGCTATTCCTACGCAGTCGAATGTTCCGGCGTCGCTTTCACTGCCACCGCGCGCCATTCGCCCGCCCCTGCCGGCTCCCCCATTCGCTATCCCAATCTCACCGTCGACTCCTCCCTGGAAGTCCACGAAATCGACTGACACTTGGCCAGCACAGTCATCGCCCCACGGGCAGAGCAAATCGAGAGACTTCTCCTACATTCCGGGAACTTTTCCTGCAGGTCCCACGTACCTCCTAGTGAAAGCGGTTCCCCCAATAAAACGCGCCTGACGGGCGCCTAAAAGAGAGAAAGAAGGAACACACCATGGGCGGAGAATTGATTGGATTAGTGGCCGTGATTCTGGGGATGGGAGTCCCCCTCGGCGCGCTGTATACCTATTACCGGGTTCGCAAATTGCGTAGCGAAGAACGGCTTGCGGCGATTGCTCGCGGAGTCGACATCCCTCTGCAGCCTGAATTGAACCAGGCGGCTCACTCCCGTCGCGCCGGCATCCTGCTCGTCAGCGGCGCGCTCGGCTACATTGCTACTTTTGGATTGATTGCAGGCATTCAGGCGGATCGCGACATCTGGACAGTCGCTGCGTTCGGCATTATTCCTCTTGCCGTCGGCATCGGCTACTTCTTGGACTGGTCCATGATCCGGCGTGACGCTCGCGCCTGATAGCAATAAGAACTCAGCCGCCATTCTAATGATTAGTGCGAATCGGTCCTCACGTTTCCCGCGAAGGGCCCGTCCGCACTTTATTTGATTTCGAGCGACGTAAATGTGCCTCCCTTCTTCACCGCCAGCCGGATCGGCCGCGGCGGTCCTTTTGCGGGAACCGTCACTTCGATCCACAATTCTTCCCCTGCTTGGCGCCGCGACGGATCGATGGCGTGTTCCGGCAAGAAGAAATCCACTGGCTCGCTGAGGCCTGCCACTATGTCTCCGTTGCGCGTCTTCCATCGTGTCACGCGAACGCCAGTCGGGGTAGGAGCAGGATATGCCACCAGATGTCCGCCATCGGCGCCCAGAGTAACATCTCGTTGGTCGCTCCAAAAATTGGCCACGTTGCCCTTGGGCAGTTCCGAACCCGCGTAGACTCGGTCTGCGTCCACGCGCACTCGCACACTCAAATACCGGCCCCGAATTGGCAGATCAGGATCGTAGGCCGCTGTCTGTGCCCACACGCGCGGGAACCTACCGCGATCGATCGCGTACTTGGCACCCAAGCTCACGACGATTGCCAATTGCAGCACCGCGAGAATGATTCCTTTCCGAGATGGACTCATTGATTTCCTCCCGCGACTCGGGCGACCAATTGCCGCCGCGTGCGCTCCAGCGCCCATCCGCCGAACAAAAACAGTACTCCCAGCCCGATCAGGCTTGCCGAGCGGCCCAGCTTATCCATGACATCCGAAAAATAGAAAATGATGACAGTGAGCGCAAACCCGGCGACTCCCAGGTTGATGCGTTCACGCCGCCGCTCCAGCAATCCCCAGCCCACCATGGCGAGCGCGCCGATCCCGGCCCAAAAATAGGGGCCAATTGAATTCCATGCAAATAACGATAGGCTTCCACCGGTGTCCTCATGCTTGGCGCCAAACGTTCCGATCACCAAGACCCACACTGCCGCGATTGCATTTGTCCACGCCGCGTTCTTGCGCAGCACGAAGGCCAGCGCAAGTGGTCCACAGATCGCGATGGCCCACCCAGTGATTTGGAATAGAGATGAGGCTGGCGTGCGATTCTGCCACCATCCCCAGGTTTCCCGCCCTTCGAAGAACGCCCACACGGCTAGTGGCAACACTGCTAGTCCGCCGATCCACGCCAGCGCACGCCGCGTGTTGGAATCTTCTTGGCTCGTCCTCGCACTCAGGTAGGTGATCGCGATCAGCACCAACCCTTCGGTGATCAGCCGGTTGCTCACGGCAAATCTCTGAGTGCGCACTTCCCATTCGCCCACAAGCCACCCGGGCACCAGCAAAGCAAGCAGAGCGGCCTGCGTCCAATGCTTCAAGAGAAGCCAGCCCGCAAGCGCTCCGGCTGCCCACATCAGAATCCCCGTTGGCCAGTGCTCCTGAAGATTGAAAATTTGCGCCGTCAGAAAAATTCCCGCACCGACACAGACCGTTCCGATGGCATAGAATGTCGTTGCCAGCGCCGAGAACCGTTCCTCTGTTAGAGCCCCGGCAATAGGGAACACAGCTACAAGGATAAGAACCAGCGTGAAACGCCACGCCGGTGAGAGTTCGTCCCAGTGCGCGGCCACAAACAGCAAGACTCCAGCGCAAAGCAGTACCCCGCCTAGCGCTACCGCCAACAGCACCGGCCAGCGCAGGCGTTCGCTTGAACTCTGCGACTCCTCAAATGTCTTAATGCGCGCGGCGGTCCCTGCGTCCACAATTCCGGCGGAAACCCATCGCTCGAGTCGTTTGTCCAGTGCGTTCGCCATGCGAGGTCCTCCTCTCGCCCAGCTACTTTTCGCCACTACAGCGCCAAACTGCAGGTCTTCGATCGAAGCAAGTTGAAACATCCTACCGCACGCCAAGGCTCATGGCGTGCGTTTCTGGTCGACCACCAGCACTCCGGCTTCGGCGTAATTCGTCGATGGAACGTCGTGAAACGACACGTGAATGTTTTCGCGTTTGGCTTTGCCATCTTCGATCAACACATTTGTGACGCGTTCCGCAATTTTCCTTTTTTGCTCCGGCGTCCGGCCCTCCACCCAGGTAATTTGCACGTGCGGCATATGCCCTCCTCCCTAAAACGAGTTCTTGTCAATATCTTGCATGCTAAGCGCTGGCATTCTATCCGGCGTCGCGGTTCCCGCAAAGCCTGCCGCGTCCCTGTGCTAGAATTGTCTGCTCATGCATCCGGCGATTCCTCACCTTATCGAGCTGCAACGGGTTGACCACCAGATTGCCGTGCTGCGCGCGGAACTGGAAGCATTTCCCAAGCGTATCCGTGAAGCGGAGACGAAACTCGGCGGCGCCCGCGCCGACGTCGCCTCCGCGAAAGAAGCCCACGCCCAGGTCGTCGCGGAGCGCAAGAAATTCGAGTTCGACGCGCAGCAGTGGAAAGACCGCGCGCGCAAATATCGCGATCAGAGCGGCGCTGTAAAAACCAACGAAGCCTTTAAAGCTTTGCAACATGAGATTGCCAACGCCGAGGCCGAAGTTGCAAAGGCCGATGACCGCCAGCTCGAGGTGATGATGGCCGCGGAAGAAGTCGAACGGCGCGTGAAAATCGCGGAGTCGCGGCTGAAAGAAGCCGAGCAAACCGTTTCCGCCGAGCGAAAAGAAATTCAGGCGCTGGGCGCGGAGAAGAAGAAACAGCTCGACGCCGCCACCGCCGAACGCGAAAAAATCATCGCTCCCGTTCCGGAAGATTTGCGCGAACTTTACACCCGCATCGCCAAGCGCCACAACGGCACGGCCATGGCCGAAGCCCGCGACGGGCAATGCCGAGGCTGCGGTATGCGCGTCCTGCCGCATATTCTTCAAGAACTGCGTTCGGAAACCAACGAAGAAGTTTTCCGCTGCGAAAGCTGTGGCTTGATTCTCTACACTTTGGAACCGATTCCCGTAGCGAATCCTTCCATTGGTTCGGCAAATTCAACTTCGGCGGCTTCGACAAATTCCTGATGCCGCGCCGTCCGCCAACAACCCGTGGAAAAGATTTGTTCGGCGAGGCTCCCGCGGAGCCCAAGCCGACCGCTGCCGCGCATCGCGCGAACATTGACGGCGGTTCGCGCGGCAATCCCGGGCCGGCCGCTTACGGCGTGATCATCCGAGATGGCCGCGGCGAAATCGTGGCCAAACTAAAAAAATATATCGGCCGCATGACCAACAACGTGGCCGAGTATTACGGCTTGATCGCGGCGATGGACTACGCACAATCTCACGCCATTCGCGCGCTGCGCATCGAAAGCGATTCCGAACTTCTCGTCAAACAAATGCGCGGGCAATACAAAGTGAAGAGCGAGGATTTGCGTCCACTTTTCGAGCGCGCCCAAAAAATGTCCAAGACTTTCGATTCTTTCCGCATCGAGCACGTTTATCGCGAGCAGAATCGCGAAGCCGATGCCCTTGCCAACGAAGCGCTCGATGAGACGGAAAACAAGGCTGCCGGCGCGGCCACAGCAAAGAAAACTGCGGCGACTACTGCTAAAACCGAACCGCTCAGCTCCAAACCGGAACCCGCTAGCTCCAAACCAGAGCCCCGCAAGATTCAAGCACGTTTCCGCGGCGGCGTTCTCTATTTACTGGAAGACGTCGAGTTGCCCGACGGCATGGTCGTCGACGTTTCCATTCATCTGCGCCCCAAACCTCCCGCTTAATTCCTACCCGTTCTGCAACTTCTAAACTCACTTCAACACGTAACTACGATAAAGCGTGTCGCGCTGGGCGGGGATGAAGCCCGCATCTGAGATGACGTGGCGGAGTTCGCCTTCGTTGGTGCGATTTTTTACGCCGGCGGCGAAGACGACGTTTTCTTCGATGAGGATGCTGCCGACGTCGTCGGCGCCGAATTGCAAACCGACCTGGCAGACTTTAATTCCGGGCGTGAGCCAGCTCGATTGGATGTGGTCGACGTTGTCGAGATACAGGCGGCTGACGGCCAGCGTTTTCAGATAATCGACGGCAGTGGCTTCCTGCACTTTTTTTCCAAGCGCAGTATTTTCAGCGGCAAACATCCACGGGATGAACGCTGTGAATCCGCCGGTATCTTCCTGTATGCGCCGCAGCCGTTCCAGATGGTTGACGCGATGGCGCAATTCCTCGCCACAGCCGAACATCATGGTGGCGGTGGTGCGCAGTCCGAGCGAGTGGGCCACGCGGTGCATTTCTTCCCAGTCGTCGCTGGTGCACTTCAAGCGCGCAATTTTCGCGCGCACTTCATCGTCGAGAATCTCCGCGCCGCCGCCGGGGATGGATTGCAGGCCCGCGTCCATCAAGCGCTGAATCGTTTCGCGGATGCTGAGTTCGCTGACTTCCGCGATGCACAGAATTTCAGGCGCGGAAAAGCAATGCAGATGCACTTGCGGGTAGCGCGCTTTCAAGGATCGCAATAAATTTTCGTAATAGCCGATCTGCAAGTCCGGGTGCAGCCCGCCCTGGAGCAAAATTCCGGTGCCGCCGAGTTCCAGCATTTCGTCGATCTTTTTATAGATTTCCTCGAACGATAAAATGTAGCCGTCCTTCGCGCCGAGCGGGCGGTAGAACGCGCAGAAGGAACAATACTCGGTGCAAAAATTTGTGTAGTTGATGTTGCGGTCGATCTGGTAGGTGACGACGCGGGGATCGTTTTTCTTCAGGCGCATTTGGTGCGCGGCCATGCCGATGCCGACGAGGTCATCGGATTCGAGCATTTCCAGAGCTTGTTGTTTCGTCAGTCCCAAGATAATCCTTTGCGATCTTTCGATTCCATTGTAACCAATGTCTTATTCAATCTCGATGGAGCAATCTCGCCGAGAGGGGCGCCACTACAACTTCACGGCCTCCGCTTTCGCAGTGGCCCACTCGATGGGCTTGGCCTGCGGAATTAAGCCGAGGTTCGCTGCGTACGCGAAATACAATTCCAGGCCGCGGCGATTTTCTTCGTCCAGAGAGAAATCGATGTTTTGGCGCAGGTACGATTCCAGTGTGCGCTGCGGCAATTCCAATTCGCGCGCGGCGTCAAAACAAATTTGAGGAATGCGCGACAAACCGTAATCCCGGGAGGCCAGGAAATCCGCGGCGACTTCGGGAGTGGCAATGTCTCGCCTGGCCGCCCAAACTGCCAAGACGGCGGGCAATCCCGTCAAACTCCGCCATTCGCTTACGACATCATAGACGTAGAGAATCTCCGCGCTGGTGATTCCGAGCTTTGCTGCCTGGCATATGGTTTGGCCTTCTGCGCCGGGCCAACTATGCTTTTCAATCCCCACGGCAATGCGCAAGGCAGGATCACCGATCAGGAGCGCCGCGTCGGCTTGCTGCAACATGGCGCCCAAGTCCGGCGATGCTTCAGCGAACTCCGGCGCAATCTTCCACTTTTCCGCGCACAGGATGCGCGTCAGCGTCTGCGTGCTGCGCGAACTGGCATCCAGCGCAAAGGTCTTCACCTGTTCGATCGGCTTCTTCGCAATAATCAGCAGGCTGCGCACCTGTTTCTTGGAGGCAATGGCCATGTCCGGCAGAATCACCAAATCGGGGATGCGCTGGTATTCGATGGCCGGGATGATCGCAACGTCCACTTTGCCGGTTCGCAACTGCTCAGCGCACTGCGAGGGGACAGTGAACGACAAATCGTATTTGCCGCGCAGCGGGCCGTTGGTGAAGCCCCAGACGAGCGGCGCGGTGTTCAGGTATTGAACGATGGAGATGCGAAGTTTGGTCACGGTTCGTTGGCTCATCTAAGTTTCAGTATAACAAAGCCAGATTTTTGGGCGGCAAGCTTCTGGCAGGAGGAATCCTCCGGCGAATTCGGAAGGTTGGAAGGCGATGAAATATCCGGGGATTTGCTAACCAAAGCGCCGATCGGGAGATCGGCGTTCCCGTTGGAAGAGTATAAAGTGCATGGCGAGTGGCTACCCCCTCCCCTCCCACCTTTTTTATAAAAGATTGAGCCATAAAGGTTTAGGGGGTGGGGGTCGGCAAAAATGTTGAGAGCAAAAGACTTAGCGTCCGCGCGTCGAAACGTCTGAACGTCTAAACGTCGGACCCTCCCCTCCCCTTTTTTGCAACAATATGATAGGACAGAGTTTAAGGGGTGGGGGTCTGCAAACGATATGTGAGTAAAGGGGTTAGCGGAACCGGGGACGATCTTGCGACTAGTTGTTGCTATGTTCGAGGAGGCCGAGAACTTGAGCGATTTCGCGGAAGTGTGGCAAGCAAAGGGTTTAGAGAGTGAAGGGCAATAATTAGGGGACGGTGCTTTAACCGGGGGAACCGGTAGGGAGACCATCCCGCCTGACATACACCTATTATAGCACTTTCATCAAGTAAGTCAAGGAGTAACTGCAAAAATTTAGGCCTACTCTGCGCCTGGCGGAAACTTGCCGCTCCCGCCTCCGGGCGTAAGATCAGACATCGAGCGGTCGTAGACCAAACGGATCTGTTCCATTCCGGACTCGAAATAGACTTTATCGATGTTTGAGAGACACGAGAAATCGATATCTGAGATGGCCTCTTGAACATCCTCGGTTCTGGTCGTCCCTTCCAAGCAAACAATAAGCACAATGCGCTCATAGCCTGCGACGGAGAGTTGGCGATTCTTGTGCGGAAGTTTTCGCCGCAATATAGATTGTATTAGTTGCCCCCCAGGGTCGGGGTATCCACAATTGAGGTTGCAAGCTGACATCACCCAGCCAGAACCCGGGTAAGAGCTCACGGTGTACGGATATCCGCGAAAATGAAAGCGCACTTTTTGATCGCAGGTACAAGACTTGGCAACGGACGCCAATCGGGCAACTAAATCGCGCACAAACTGTTTCCGGTGGGCCTTGGACACTTTGAAATAGGTTGGCATATAAAAGATGAAATCCCTATCCTTAGGGACACACCTCTTCAATTCCTTCAGAACTGCAGAATTGATCTCATATCTGGCAATAAACTCAGCGAGGCCCTTGCTGTCTACGACTAATCGCATAATTTCCAACGCAATTCGTCGTGGTCCTTGACAGAGTTCGTAGTCGAAATTCGTGCCGATCTTAGGCTCTGTCACGACGTCTGCTGCGAATACGTCCCATCTTCTTCCACGCTCGCGTTCTATGTGTCCTAGAAAGCGATCCTTCGCCTCTTCTTCATAAATCTTCTTAGCCATCTTCAATTCCTCATCTGTCTCAGTAATGTCATTACGTCCAAGGTTGTTTGGCCAAAAACAGAAACGCCGCTCACGGGGGAAACCCGCGAACGGCGCTATTCCACTGCCTAAGTTCTTTCAACGCCATTCTAGCACGACTGTCAATTGGGCGAGCAGGTCTAGCTCTACCGATAAGGGTTAGCCATTATTGTGGTTTGTGATGTAAAACCATTCGGCTGGTTTGGAGGGTGGTCATGGCGAAGCTTTGGCTGGGTGTTTTGTTGGTGGCGGGTGCGCTGGCGGGGCCGCATGGGGCTTGGGGGCGGACCGAAACGGGACAGACGCCAGCGATGGCTGAGAAAACAGGAAGCGCCCGGGCGGAAACAGGGAGGACGCCGACGATTGAAGAGAAGACGGCAGGGATGCAGAAGCTGCCTGGGTATTTCAACCTTTATTGGGATGCGAAGCAGGGGAAGCTGTGGCTGGAGATCGACAAGTGGGGGAGCGAATTTCTTTACCAGAGCGGGCTTTCGGCGGGCATGGGCTCGAATGACATTGGGCTGGACCGCGGGCAGCTTGGCGCGCGGGGGATTGTGCGATTCGAGCGCAGCGGGCCGAAGGTGCTGCTGATCCAGGAAAACCTGGAGTATCGCGCGGTGAGCGACGACCCCTACGAACGGCGCGCGGTGCATGATTCCTTCGCGGAGTCTGCGTTGTGGGGCTTCAAGGTGGAAGCCGAGGAGAAAGATCACGCGCTGGTGGATGCCACGGATTTTTTTCTGCGCGATGCGCATGGGATTCCCGCGGCGCTGCGGCGATCGAAGCAGGGCGCTTATCGGCTGGATGCGGCGCGGT
>Ga0209648_10001849_pt1 | contig 17264 bp, 16 predicted proteins | sample GraSoi2013_115cm_FD_185830 | JGI IMG/M metagenome (GOLD analysis project Ga0209648, IMG submission 185830) | Grasslands soil microbial communities from the Angelo Coastal Reserve, California, USA - Sample 9_17_2013_115cm (SPAdes) (version 2) | ecosystem: Environmental > Terrestrial > Soil >...
ATCGAGAGCGAACAGGGCACATTCATGCTCGCCGTGCCGACCATGCTGACCAGGCTGCTCGACCACCCCGATCGAGCGCGTCATAGCCTCTCGGCTTTACATACCATCATATCGGGTGCCTCGATGGTCCCTGCCGCGCTGGTCCGTCGCGTTCAGAAGGAACTTGACTGCCAATTTTCGATCGTTTTCGGACAGACGGAACTACATGGGATCATTAGCCACACGCATCACGACGATACCCCGGAGGACCAGTCCGAGACGATTGGTCAGCCGATGGCGCAGGTTGAGGTCAAGGTCGTTGACATTCACACGAATCAGGTGCTTCCGATCGGTGAGCAGGGCGAGATCTGTGCCCGTGGCTACCAGACGATGCTGGGCTACTTTGACATGCCAGAGGCCACGGCAGCGGCGCTCGAATCTGATGGGTGGCTCCACACGGGCGACCTCGGCACGATGGATGAGCGCGGTTATCTGCGCATCACGGGTCGGCTGAAGGACATGATCATCCGCGGAGGCGAGAACATCTACCCGCGCGAGATTGAGGCTCTTCTTTCTGAACATCCCGGGGTCGCCAGCGCCGTGATCATCGGGGTGCCGGATGAGAAATGGGGCGAGCAAGTAGCAGCCATTATTCAGCCAGTATCGTCCGAGGAGCCACCAGCGCCAGCGGAACTGCACGACTACTGCCGGGCGCACCTGGCAGCCTACAAGACACCGAAGCTCTGGTGCTTCATGGACCAGTTCCCGCTGACAGCGACTGGCAAGATCCAGAAGTTCGTACTCCGAGAGAGCGTCGAGAAAGGCGAACTGATTCCAATCAGTGTGGAGAAAGCAAGGGGAAGTATTTCATAGATACCACCACTATTGGCCATTTGATGGGCAAGGGCTTGCTCAACATGGATCCCCCGGAGCACACTCGGCATCGCAAGCTGTGGAATCCAGCATTCACTCACGCCTATATGGAACGCTACCTCCCGCTCATCCAGCGCGTGATTGCTGAACGCACCGCTCATTGGACTGAGCCAGGAGAGATAGACCTGTATCAAGAAGTGCGGGAACTCACCTTTCACGTGGCTGCCGCAGCGTTGGCAGGATTTGAGCATGGCCAGAAGGCTGAGCATCTCCAGAAGCTCTTCTATACGCTGATTGGAGAGATGGTCGCTTCGCTCCAGAACTATGACGAGCACTTACCAAAAGCGCAGCGGGCTCGTGGCGAGTTGACCACAGTGCTGCTGGAACTGGTCGCGGAGCGGCGTCGCATACCCTTGGACGAGCAACCGCGTGACGTGTTGGGACTCATTGTCCATGCCCGCGACGAGGACGGGGAGTCACTGAGTGATGAACAGATCCTGGGACATCTCAACATCCTGCTGGTCGCCGGTCACGAGACAACTACCATTCTGGGGGCGTATGTCCTGTACCTGCTGGCAACACTCCCCGAGCAGCGTCAGCGCGTGGAAGCCGAACTCTCTGCCTTGCTAGGAGACGAGGGGAGTCTGATCTCGGTGGCTGCGACGCGCGAGATGAAGGCCCTTGATAATTTTATCAAGGAGGCAGGTCGGTTATACTCGCCGGTCTTTACCGTGCCCCGTCAAGTGGTTGAAGACGTAGAATTTGCTGGCTATCTCCTGCCAAAAGGCACCATCGTTCGTCTCGCTCTGGCCGCGGGGCACCGGCTATCTACTGTGTTTGACCATCCAGAGGCATTTGACCCCGACCGCTTCGCATCTCCACGCGAGGAAGACCGGAGGACACCCTTCGGGCTGGTCACGTTTGGGGGTGGTCCGCGCCTTTGCATCGGGGTTCACTTCGCCAATATCGAGGTCAAAGCGCTGGCAGCACATGTGTTGCGTTCCTTCCAACTGGAACCGGCGAACACTCAGTTCCCGGCACAAACCGGGTTCATCTCTACCGTCGTTGCGAACGGTATTCCGATGCGCGTACAGCCACGAACCGCACCATCTCGGTCTACAAGCTTAGTGACATAGGCAAACAGACTGACTGGCTCTACAATACTGCGATCCAGATCCAGTAATGGGATGACCACGCTGCTACATGGGGAGTGATTACTGCTGAAATGAGGCCTATTCAGCAAGGAGAAGAGGCGTTTAGGAGACGGACGGGAGGTTCGTCTCTCCACCTATGGAGAAGAGAGGCACGCTCTGCTCCTATGGGTTACACGAGAGCACATTGAAAGATTTTTTACAGGGCGCTGGCTTTTGGGATCACCTTTAGCACCACAACAAGAAAGAATACAGTATAATAGAGGCGAGACCTTCATCACCACATCTCTGAATATGGTGCGCATGATTCCTTAATTCTTTTCAAGCAGGCACTGTGGAGAGCATGCACCATGCAGCAGAAGACCACTGCACTTTCTTCCAGCCGGGGTGCCGGCTCTGAGTGGGCCTTCACCCACTTACTGGCGGTACCATTCACACCACTGATCGGGCGTGAACGCGAGGTAGCAGAGATCTGTACACTGTTACGCCGTCCCAGCGTTCGCCTGCTGACCCTGGTGGGAACCGGAGGGGTCGGCAAAACCCGCCTGGGGCTGGCGGTGGCGCGGGAACTGCTGGATGATTTCGCCGAGGGAGCCTGCTTCGTGCCCCTTGCCCCGGTCAGTAATCCCGAGCACGTCCTCACCGCCATCGCGCAGGCGCTTGGCCTGTGGGAAGCCGGAGACCTCCCTCTGAAGGAACAGGTGCAAACCTCTCTTCGCGATCGGCACCTGCTCCTGCTGCTGGACAACTTCGAGCAAGTCGTGCAGGCGGCACCACAACTCGCTGCCCTGCTGGCCTCCTGTCCGCTCCTCAGCATGCTCGTCACCAGCCGGGCCGCGCTTCACCTCTCCGGGGAGCAGGAGTTCCCGGTCTCCCCCCTTGCCGTGCCCGATCTCAGGCAGCTTCCCGAACCACAGACCCTTGCCCAGATGGCAGCCGTGCGCCTCTTTGTTCTGCGTGCGCAGGCCATCCAGCCTGCCTTTGCCCAGGCGATGGCCAAAGGGCGGGCGATGACACCTGAGCAGGTTCTCGCGGTGCCTGAGAGCAGGCTTTCATCGACCTCACAGAAGGTCCAGTCCGCGCCCGCTTCCTCTTATCCTTCTCCAAAACGTACTTCTGCCTATCCTGCCGGACTCACCACCCGCGAGGTGGAGGTGTTACGCCTTGTTGCACGGAGCCTGAAAGATGCCCAGGTGGCCGAACAGCTTGTAGTCAGCCATCGAACCGTGACCACGCACCTGACCTCTATTTACAACAGGCTAGGCGTCAACTCGCGCGTGGCCGCGACCCGCTTCGCGGTGGAACACAACCTCAGCTAACAATGCCCCTGTGCTTTGTCAGACACACAAAGGACACCTCTGCATTGCCCTACGTACCAGATAGCTGGATACGTATTCACGCGCTGCTGCTCCCCCCACTCGAAACAGTGAACGAGTTCTACTCGAAAACATGCCCATATCAATGGAGGTGTCTTATGACCTATTATCGCCTGGCAATACAAAATCAGCAAACGGCCATGTGGGCCTGGAAATCAACCGTCGTTACCTCGCTGCAAACGATATTCCAGCTCTTGAGAATCTATAGCGTTCTTCCCCAGGATCGCATTCGTGTGTTTACCTTCACGTGCAAAGAAGATCTGGCATAGACCATGCTCAACTGCGAGAAGAACACCCTGACAGCTTACTTCGTCACCGCAACAGAGTTTTTGTGCACACGAAAATTGCAGACACGTGAAATGGCACAAAGTGGATCAGATCGAGCAACAGCAGAAACCGCTGCTCGACGAGCAGCCGCTATCGCTACCGCCTTATCCTGGCGACCAAACAGCATGGCACCTTCTTCTTTCACGGCCAGTGGTCTGAACGTGCTCGAGAAAAAACGCCTGGAGAGAGAAATAGGGCTTGGAGGCGACCACAATCTGCCATACACATTCACGCTGCCAACCTCTATCCCCCAGGTCCTCGCATGGATGAAACTGCTCGCAAAAGTGCGGAACGGCGAATTACAACTGTAGAGCGTTTTTGTAGAAATTTGCGTAGAGATGAGAAAAGCAGCCACAGGAGCAATCACCATCACGAGTACATCATCATCGCCCAACAATCTCGACCATCAGCACGCCGTGGTGATCGGCGCTAGTATGGCCGGATTACTGGCAGCACGCGTGCTGTCCGATCACTTCGAGCAAGTGACCATCATCGAACGCGATTGGCCTTCTGAACAGATCGAGCCGCGCAAAGGGGTTCCTCAAGGACGGCATGTACACATTCTCTTGATGCAAGGAGAACTGATCCTGCGAGACCTTTTCCCTGATCTCTATCCGACGCTTGCGCAGGAGGGTGCCGTGCCTGTCGCCTCTGACGAAGTGCAGTGGTATGATGCTGGCCTCTGGAAAGGACCTTCCCCCAATCCGATCAAGGGCTACGCCGCCAGTCGTCCTTTTCTCGAACAGTACGTGCGTCGTTTCGTCGAGGCCCGTGCCAATGTGCGCTTTCTTCACGGATGCGAAGTCAATGGCTTGTACGCCAGCAAGGAGAGCAGGCGCATTACCGGTGTGTCGCTCATCCATAGCAACGAGGACCGGCGCGCGGAAACCCTCACCGCCGACCTGGTAGTTGACGCCAGCGGGCGTGGTTCGCGTGCCCCTCAGTGGCTGGCATCCCTCGGGTACGGCAACGTAGCAGAAGACCGCGTCAACGTTGATGTCGGCTATGCCACACGCATCTATCACCACCCACCCTCCTTTGCGCCCAGCTGGAAACTGTTACTCATCTATCCCACTCCTCCCCAGGAAAAGCGGAGTGGCCTGGTGTTCCCCATCGAAGACGACCGCTGGATGGTCACACTGGCAGGCCGGTTACGCGATTACCCACCTGATGACGAAGCAGGCTTTGTCGCCTACGCTCGCAGCCTGCCAGAGCCGAGCCTGTATGAAGCGATCAAAGAGGCCGAGCCAGTAACTCCCATTGTCACCTATAAATACACTGCCAACCGCTGGCGGCACTACGAACGCATGTCTCGCCTCCCGGACGGGTTTATCGTGCTGGGCGACGCCGTCTGCAGCTTTAACCCGGTCTATGGACAGGGGATGTCGGTAGCGGCGCTGGAGGCCAAACTCCTGGATACCTGTTTGCGCCAGCACCAGAAGGCACACCACAACCTGGCCGGTTTGCCACGACACTTCCAGCAAGCGCTCGTCAACGTGGTGAAGACGCCCTGGCGGCTTTCAACGGGCGAGGACTTTCGCTATCCAGGAACGCAAGGAAACCGACCGTTCGGCATGCACCTGCTGCACTGGTATACCCGCCGGGTCAACGAACTGACGGCATCCAATCCTTTCGTCGCGGGGCGCTTCTATCACGTCCTGCACTTACTTGAGCCACCAACCACGCTATTCGATCCACGCGTTGTCTGGGCCGTGCTGCGCCGGGAACTGGCCGAGCGCCGGCTTATGCTCGCGGCAGCACCAGCGGCAGGTCAGGCAGATGCACGCAAGTCCGACAATCGTACGCCAGTACAGAGTGCCAGGTAAACTCAAAAGGAGCTATTACCTTGACAACGACCGAGAACAAAACCGATGCCGCCTACATATGAATGAAAGGATTTCAGCCATGATTCACACCCAACCTGTTCGTAACAGTTTCTTTCTTTCCTCTAACTCAACAGCGATGGGTGAGGCAGAAGCTCTCTTTAGGCGGAGCTACCCGGCATTTGACACCACCTCCTTGCTCGACAAACTCAGGATGACAGAGTATTCGCGCCTGGATGACCAGGAACAAATGAAAGCTTTCAGAATAAGTCGGAGATGACTCCAGAAGAGTATCTCGCCGCCCTGGGCTGGCAGAGCGCTGGCGCGGTCAAAGTCTCGCTCGGCCTGGTCAGCAATTTTGCTGATGTCTACCAGTTTGTGCAATTCGCCGAAACCTTCCTGGATGCTATTCCGACCGAGAGCGATTTACCTCCCAGAAGGCATTGCTGAGCATGTGTCAACGCCCTGCTTCCCACGATGAAATACGACTGAGCGATACACCAGGAAATAGAATATAATAGAGGCAATAAGCAGAATATCCTATTTCTGAGAGATGTAAAGAGATGTCCTTCATTCTGTGTGAAGCAGTCGCTGTGGAAAACCGGTGATGATGCAACGTAAGAGCATCACGCTTTTTCCCAATCAAGCCGCTGTTTCCGGGCAGGTCTCCATACAGAAATTACCTCTACCACCCACGCCACTGGTTGGCCGCGAGCGTGAGGTAGCGGAGATCTGTGCCCTCTTGCAACGCACGGAGGTACGCCTGCTCACCCTCATCGGGGTTGGAGGGGTGGGCAAAACACGCCTGGGGCTTGAGGTCGCGGGTGCTCTGTGGGATGTCTTTGCTGATGGAGTCTGCTTCGTGCCGCTCGCTCCCCTCAGTGATCCAGAGCGCGTCGTACCGGTCATCGCCCAGACACTGGGCCTGGGAGAGATCGGAGACCATTCCCGGTTGGAGCATGTGCAACACTATCTGGCCAGGCGACAGATGGCGCTGCTCCTGGACAACTTCGAGCAAGTACTGGATGCTGCTCCCCACCTGGCGGACCTGCTGGCCTCGTGTCCTCATCTGCGCCTCCTAGTGGCGAGCCGGGCTGCCTTGCGCCTCTCCGGCGAGTATGAGTACCCAGTTCAGCCCCTGGCGGTGCCGGATCTGGCACACCTGCCGGAGTGCGAGGCGCTGGCTAAGCTAGCAACGGTGGCGCTTTTCCTCCAGCCCGCCATCGAATGGCTACTCGGAAAGCAAGAGCTGTCTGGGCGCTGGAAGAATCAGTATGCTTACAACGGCAAAACCTGGGTGGATATTGACCAGCAGGGTCAGCTCAGCAAGTGGGTGACCTTTCGTGCATGTGCTGTGCTGAAGGCAGTGGACGGGTAGAGGTGGATAATGAGCTCACCAGATTTACCTCAAGGAGGAGCACCGAACACGATTCCCCTCCTGCTGGGCCATCCAGACCCGGCGACGCTGCTGACCCCTGAGCTGCGCCTGGCTATGGAACATGTCATCAGCTCCCCTCACTCCTATGCAGCCCTCCAGTACGGTCCAGAGCAGGGAACGCAAAACCTGATCGAGGTGCTCGTCGAAAAAATCAATCGAGAACAGGAACTCTCGCTTCAGCCTGGGAATCTGATGGTGGTTGCAGGCTCGACGCATGCCGTCGATATGCTCGCGCGGCTGTATGGCAGGCCGGGAGGAGTGGTGCTGGTGGAGGCTCCGACCTACGCGGACGCCCTGCACATTTTTCGAGATCATCACATCGAGCTGCGCTCTATCCCTATGGACGACGATGGCCTCATCCCAGGCGAATTAGAAAGACAGCTGGCAGGGCTTCGTGCGAGCGGCACAGTACCCGGCATGCTCTATACCGTGCCGACCTATCACAACCCGACGGGTCGCACGTTGCCCGAAGCGCGGCGTCTCGAGGTGATCAGGCTGGCGCGCCACTATGGCTTCCTGATTGTGGAGGACGATGTCTATCGCGACCTCTCTTTTGAGGGGAAGGTACCGCCTAGTTTCTACACCCTGGCGAAGGGCCAGCAAGCGGTGAGCATTGGCAGTTTCTCCAAAACGCTTGCGCCCGGCTTGCGGCTGGGGTGGCTGCTCGGTTCCGAGAGCGTCATCGGGCGCTGTGTCAACTGCGGGACGACGCAGATGGGCGGGGGAGCGAACCCGTTCACAGCACACATTGTCGCGGAGTACTGCCGGAATGGCTCGTGGGAGAAGCACATTGAGCGCGTGCGGTCGCTGTACAAAATGCGCCGCGATAGTGCGCTCTCCGCTCTGGAGCACTACATGCCTGTTGATGTGAAGTGGTCGCACCCTGCTGGGGGCTTTTTCATTTGGCTCAGTTTGCCTGGAGATATCTTTGCAGACCACCTCAGGCGCCTGGCCCTCCAGGAGGGGGTAGCGCTGGCGGCGGGAGCAGGGTTCTTTGTCAATCCAGTCGATGGCGACCACCACGTGCGCCTAGCCTACAGTTGTGCCACGCCTGAAGAGATTGACATCGGCATACGCGTGCTGGGACAGGTGATGCACAGGGCCAGGCTGGGTGAGCAGTGAATGAAACAGCCCCCTATGGCATACTCAGCTTGCCAGTTGTGATAGGCTTGCTGATCGCGCTAGCACTGCGAGTCCTGGTCATACCGGGTTTCATTTTTCATATACTTTGATTGCTTAGGAGTCTCCACTATGCACGTCACCATCGTCTGCGCCCCCTATCAAATCGACGTTTCCCGTTGGGGTTGTGCCCTCGGTCCCCAGGCATTCCTGGATCACGGCTTGATCCAACTACTGGAAGCAAGGGGCCATACCGTATCTCAAACCATCTGGATTGAACTGCCCAAAGCAGAGCGCACCCGCGATTCGGTGACCAACCTGGGGCGGATCGCTGGGCGCATGGCGGCGGCTGTACGCACAGCATTGCACCAAGAAAACAGTTTCGTACTTGTACTCGAGGGAGATTGCACGCACGCGGTGGGAGCTATTGGCGGGCTGGCGCAGGCGAAAGGCAATCCAGGCGTGGTGTGGTTTGATGCGCATGGCGATTTGAATACCATGGAGACGACCACGAGTGGCTTCTTAGGCGGATTGCCCTACGCAGTTGCGCTGGGTTGGGACTTTGAGGATTGGCGATTGGCGGCTGGATTGGAGCAACCTGTGCGGCCAGAGGCAGCTGTGCTGATTGGAGCGAGCGACCTCGACCCGGCAGAAGTTCAGGCGCTGGCACGTCACCCTATTTTACAAATGGATGCGAAGGAGCTGATGCAGCCAGGCGTAGGAGAGCGTATCCAGAGCGCATTACGCCCAAGAGCAACCGAGGCGGCAGCGTGGTACTTGCACATTGACTTGGATGTGGCAGGGCCAGAGGAATGCCCTGGCGGGTTCACGCCTGCTCCATACTGGCCTCCACGCGAGCATATACTTGAAGCAGCCAGGGAGACGGCTCAAACAATGCCTGTCAAGGTGGCATCCCTAGCAGTCTACAATCCGTCAGCCGACACCGATGGACGAGGTGCGCGCTTCGGGCTGGATATGGCGCTGGCGATCGTTGGATAGAAAGTATACCTGTAAGGGCTACCTGGTACATCCGCTCGCAAAATTACCTGTATTGCCTTCCCTTGCACCATTTACTGATGTGTTTTGTAACTGCACTTTCCAACGGTCCTTTTTCTAAAATTAGTGCGGATTCCGGTACTTTTTCTAATTTTACGGTGGAAATTTCTAAGCCGAGAAGGCCGTTTTTCCGCACCTTCACGCTCATTCTATTCTAAAGATATGCCAGACGGCAAACTTCAATATTGTCATTTTTGAAGCGTTTCGCCGACAGAGATATGGGACGCAAGCGCTGCAGGCTCTGGAAGAGAGGGCACGGCAATTAGGACTCGCGAGCATTTCCTTACACGTCTTTGGTCATAACCATGCTGCTAGAGCCACGTATGAAAAGCTGGGGTATGCGACCACCAATGTCATGATGAGGAAGATGCTCAAGCCACAGGGCGACTAGAAGCGTATTCCCCTCACGCTCGTATCCCCGAGTGGCAAATGCCTGCAGTAGCTATGTCTAGCGTCAACTAAATGCTTCCATGTTGAACATGCGGAATATCGAGCCGGAAACAGAGATGTCATCTGATACGAGGCGGATGAAGAACAAGAGCCGTCCTGCAAGTTCACCTCTGCGCCCAGAGGTGAAAAATGGGTATTCTTGCCGATATACCTGCTTCCCTCTGCAAGGTAAGCTAGCCACAGGGGACGAAGGTCGTCCCCTAGTGCGCAAGTAAAGGAAGCATGTAGCTCATCTGTCAATAGAATTTGGCATTTGAAAAAGTGAGAGTTGTCTCGTCTGAACAAGCAGAAGATGTGGGAGAGTTCAAGTAATTGAGATTGTGAACCGTTCAACATCTTTGCTGTGAGGTGGCTCCTCGTCAGATGCTTCTAGAACTGGCATACTAGAGACATAGACTCTCTGTGAATGAAAAGGAATATGCCCTATGAATACTCTTGATATCCTGTTTCTTGTGACGATTGCTTTGCTTGTTTTTAATGGGCTGCGCAATGGGGCTGTTTTTAGCTTGATCCATCTGGTCACGCTTCCGGTGGCATTTGCGGGTGCCGCATTGTTTGGGCCTTCTCTCACTGGTTTGTTCGCTGCTCATCACTTGCTTGCGAATCCGCTCATTGCCTACGTGGTGCTCTTCTTTGGCATTGCGCTGGTGCTGCATGTGATCGGGTCAAGTGTGCGACGAGTGCTTCACGCGGTTCCATTCATTGGCGCTGGGGATAGGCTCATTGGCGCTGGGCTTGGCTTCGTCGAGGCGTGGCTCTTGTGGGTGGTGCTGCTGGCAGTGCTGCACGGCTTTTTGCAAGGGACGCACGCTATTCCAGGCATTGGGCCTTCGCTGTTTCAAAGTTGGCAACAGACGTATGATAGTGCGGTTTCACAGAGTCTGTTTGCGCATGTGAACAGTGCTTTTGTGCATACCCTGCATGTGTAAAGAAATGGGCTGAGTGACGGAGGTGCGTGATAAATTGAGCCCAATGGGCATCAGCCTAACGAAAGTGCTGCGCAGAATTTGAGGATAGCTCTTTCCATCTTCGGTGAGCATACATGAAGAGGTTTTGCTCAGTAAGCAAAACGCGGCGTGTTCGTTTTATTCATCTGGCAAATACGAGGGCAGATCACCGAAAAACACGGGACTGCCCTGGCACCATCGTTCTACTCGACCGAACATGCCTCACGCATCCACAGCTACCACACGCTTTTCAGCGCTTCTGCTGCTCTTCGATAGTCATGATGCACCCCCTAAAATGGCAACAGAGACGACGCGCAGCTTTCAGCCATAGACGAGAGCATTGCCAGCCTGATTTGGGGAAGTAGGGCTTTGGGATCAATTAATCCCGGGATGTACATCTCCTTGTGCAAGCCCAGCGCATTTTCATATCTGGTACAATACATCAGCAGGAATCAGACTATTACATCCAGGGAAAGGCGAACACACTATACTCATGCACCCACACGAATCGATCGACTGGTACCCCATCGTCAAACGCTACACAACCGGGCTTGTGCATATTCGCAGCGTCAGCCCTAGCAAAGGCGAAATTCAAGTGGCCCGGGAAGTCCTGCGCTTGCTGCAAGAAGACGGACTCGAATCTTCCTACACCGCCATCGGCCTCGACCCGCTCATCGACGATCCTGACGGGCGATGCAATGCCTATGCCTTCCTGCGCGGCAAGCATCCCCAGACCATCGTCCTGCTCGGTCATATCGATACCGTCGCTACCGGCGATTTCGGCGCGCTCGAACCATTCGCGCTCGACCCCGGCGCGCTGGCCGCCCATGTCGATCAATTAGCGGCAATAGCGCCCGGTTTAGTGCAAGACCTGGCCGCACACCCGGGCGACTGGATGTTAGGACGCGGCTCTGGCGACATGAAGAGCGGCGACGCCGTGAATATCGCTGTGATGCGCCGCCTGGCGGCTCTAGCGCGAGAGGACAGGCTGGAACTCTCGGTCGTCTTGCTTGCCACGCCCGACGAAGAAAACGAATCCGCTGGGGTGCTGCAAGCTGTCCAGTTTCTCCTGCGCTTGCGCGAACAATACGGCCTGGAGTACCTCGGCGCTATCAACACCGACTACGTTACCGCGCTCTATCCCGGCGACCCGCACCGCTATATCTACACCGGCACCGTCGGCAAGCTCCTGCCCACTTTCCTCGTCATTGGCCAGCCCTCGCACGTCGGCGACCCCTTCGACGGCCTCGACGCCAACCTGCTCGCATCGGAACTCATTCGCGACCTCAGCATGAACGATGAACTCTGCGATCATGCGCGCGGCCAATCGACGCCACCGCCAGTCACCTTAAAGTTCACCGACCTCAAAACTAGCTACGACGTGCAACTGCCTTTCGCCTCCTATTTCTATCTGAACGTGCTCACCCTCTCGACGACACCCGCGCAGTTGCTCGATAAACTCGTCCATCGTGCTCAGTCCGTAATGGAACGGGTACTGCGCCGCGTGGACGAAACAGAACGCAGGTGGAAGAGCAGACGCCCTCCTGTCTACCAGGACACACCACCCAGACAGCGTACTGGCGAGGTGTTCACCTATACCCGGCTCCACCAGGACCTCAAGCGGCGCCTGAGCGAGCAGCGCATGGATGCGGAAATAGCAGCCGCGTGGGAATCCCTGCCAGCCGGACTCGATTCGCGCGGGCGTTGTCTGCACCTTGTGCTACATCTCTGGTCATTGAGCGGTAGTCACGGCCCTGCCATCGTCGTCTACTATTCTCCGCCCTTCATCCCGCACGTCGCCACAACACCCAGCCCGCTGCACGAAGCCGTGCATGCAGTCTCAGCAGCCCACACAGAACTGCACCTCGAGGTGCAGGAGTACTTCCCACTGATCTCCGATATGAGCTACCTGCGCCTCGATCCCGATATCGACCCCGCCGCGCTCATCGCCAACCTGCCAATCTGGAACGACGCTCCAATGCCCGCTGCCTCTGCGCGTCCCGGCTCCTATAGGCTCCCCTTAGAAGCCATGCGGCAACTCAACCTGCCTGTCGTCAACTTCGGCCCCTACGGCAAAGGCGCGCACCAGCCAGGGGAGCGCGTGCTGATGTCCTATTCTTTTGGCGAATTGCCTCAATTGTTATACGAGGTAATCGAACACCTTGCCCGTGAGACGAAAGATTGGAGCGATCAATAATCAATCGTCCTGGCTGTGGAAATTCTAGTGTGAGCACCCATTCCCCTCCCATGCGCTTCTTTCCCCAACGGATGTCCTCAGGCAGTCAGCACGCGGGTTGTCTTAAGAGCGCGGTCCTAGAAGCGGCTCATGGAACCGCCATTGACGTACAGCGTCTGCCCGGTCACCCAGACGGCATCCTCACTGCACAGATAGCGCATGCAGCCATACATATCTCTGCTCGTTCCAGCCCGCTTGATCATCCCCTGCTGGACGAGTTGCTCAAAGGCTTCCGCAGAGTAATGGCGCTGGGAAGCCTCGGTGTAGACCGGACCCGGAGCGATCCCATTGCAGGTGATGCCCGCATCGGCCACCTCGTGGGCCAGGCTGTAGGTGAGCTGATTGAGGGCAAGCTTGCTGACCGAGTAGACACCACCCGGCTTGTAGGCCCCGCCCGAGGATATATTGATGATGCGTCCCCACCCTCGTTGGCGCATGAGCGGCACCAGGGCGCGACAACAGAGCAGAGCGCCTTTTACATTAGTGGCCATCACACGATCCCAATACTCAGGGTCCGTTTCCAGCAGTGGGCTCTGCTGCAAATCTCCCCAGATCGCGGCATTGTTGACCAGGATGTCAGCGTGCCCGAAGGTCTTCATCACCTGCTGGGCCATGGCTTGCGTGCTGACCACGTCAGTCACGTCCAGGCAGATCCCAAGGACTCTACCAGATGCTTGGAGACGGGCAGTTGCCTCGTGAACCGCAGCACAGTTACTATCACCCAGGACCACACATGCGCCATCCTGAAGAAAGAACGTGGCGTAGTCTAATCCCAGCCCGCGTGCTGCACCGGTAATGATCGCCACTTTGCCGTCAAACGATCCCATGTCAGTGTCCCTCTTCTCGATTCACTGTTTCGTTCCAGAAAAAATGTGGGTGAAGACCCAGAGAAAGCCGAAGAGCAGTCAGCAAGCACAGTGTAAGTTTCCCTTTGGTCAAGAGATGAGCTGATGAATGCATTCCGATTCTACGCTTTCATTCAGAGAATCCGCAAGAAGGAGGGGACAAGATAATTTGTTGCGACGTCTCTCTTTGGAGAACGGATACCTGATGGAGCTAGCAAAGGGGGACAGCCGACGTCGTATCATCCCTTGCCCTCGGTTTCAAGGTACAATAGAAAAACAGACAGGCGATACAAACGAATAAGGAGCACGCATGAACCGACAGTTTTGTCTGACCCATACCGTTCGCTATGACGAATGCAATTGTGATGGCGCGCTCACGCCCGCCGCTTTTTTACGCTACATGCAAGAGCTCGCGGCGCGCGATGCCGAGGACGCCCGGCTCGAAGGAGGTGGCTACTGGGTCATCAAAAGAACCGTGATGTCCTTCGCCACGCCCATTCCCATTCACGCCAGTCTCGAATTAAAAACCTATGGCATCGGCTTCACACGTATTACCGCACAGCGCGGGTACGAGGCACACCAGACCTGCGCGCCTCAAGAAGAACCACTGGTTAGTGCGCGCACCCTCTGGGTCTACGTTGATCCCAATGGCCGCCCGGCGCGCCTGCCAGAACGAACGGCTCAGATCTGGCAGCCTGACGGTGTGCTGTCGCCCCAACCAGAACAACCCTTTCCCGCTGCGCCTTTGCGTCTGCCAGTCACGACGTCAGCAATGGTGCAGTTCTCTGAGATCGATCTCATGCAGCATCTGAATAATGCGTCCGCGGTGGAACTGTTGGACAACGCAGGCTGGGAAGCCTTGACCAGGAGCGCGATCACCCCCGCTGGGGCCAAGTTCACCATTCGCCACTATGACATTGAATACGTCGATAGCCCACGCTTCGGTGAACACCTGGAAGTCCAGAGTTGGTTTGAACCTTTCCCACGGCAGGACAGGAATGTACCAGGCTCCAGCACATCACGCGTGAGGGCAAGACGATGGTCCGCGCTCGCTCTCGCTGGCTCTGGCAAGCCACGCAGGAACGGTGAGACGTCCAGGGCGATGGAAACGTCAGCAAAGAACCAGGCAAAAGGCGTACGGCCAGCCAGGGTTGTGCATTGAAGAGGCGCATCTACTTGGAAACATGGGAGACGCCGCAGAAATCGAGGAGAGCCAACACGTTTTGAAAACTGTCTAATCGAGCTAGGAAGCTGCAAATGTACTTTTTCCACGCTCAGCGTATTTTCGCGTACTTTTTCTACGTTTTATCATGTGAGCGTGACCTCCATTTCAGCCAGGCGTTGGGCCTCCTGAAACACCCATTGCGCCCCTTCTTGCCTGGTACCTGTCGTTTGATCGATCTGCCCAGAAAAAGCGGACACTGCATTCATTTGCAGATCGTTGAGCAGGCTGAGAGCCATCGGTTGCTGAAGTTGCTGGTTGGTCATCCCGAGTAGACGCCTGTCGTCATCTCGCGCCTTCATGAGCCAGGCATTGATCCTGTCCATCACTGCCAGGATTTTTGCCGACTCTTGCTGCTGGTCAGTACTGACTCCGGGAGAAGCTGCGACCCCTTGCAGGTGGAAGTCAACATCGGTGACCAGTGAGAAGGCATCCTGCCCAGGCTCGATCGGCAAGAGTCCGATATTCCCTATTGGCGGATCCACAAGTCCGGCATACGAGGTGTTCGCAGGCAGTTCCCTCGGTGCGTAGGAGATCCCGTCGAGAGCGATCAACAAGCGCATCAATTGCTGTCTCATCTGGCTGATAGTAGTGTTGCTCCCCGTGCGCCAATCATCTCTCGCGCTGGTCGACCACTCGATGAGATTGCTTGTGCTGCGCTCCAGCCAGATCACTAATCCTCCATGGAGCCCATGATCCTCCAACGTCGGCTCTTTGGCGAGTAGGTGTCGGACGTGATCCAGCAGGCTGTACGGGCTATAGGCTGTTCCGGACGGGTGAATCTGGGCGATGGCAGCGAGGTAGCGCCAATCGCGATGATCCGTGGAGGGCGAAAGGGGGGTGATACTCGCGTCCTGTTCGGTCACAAGCAGACGAGACGTGCTCGCCAGCAGGTTGGTATGCTGGGGATCGCTGTACGTCACCAGGCCAACCTGCCCCCGCCGGTTGACCGTTCCGAGCAGGATAGCCGGAGCCTCCGGGGTCTCCTGGTCAGGGAGTAACCAGGCGTAATACTGCTTGCCAGCAGCGGGACCGTACTGCAACTGCAACTGGAGCCGGACAGTATCGGCGATTCCCTGGCTACTGTTGTCCCGCACCTGCCCTGAACTGAGGAACAAGAGCTGACCCACGACCGCGGGGCTACTTGGAGGAACATGGGATTCAGGTCTCAGTAACAAAACAGAATCATGTATCCTGGTCCTCCCTCTCAAATGGCGAGAAGACGTATGTCAATAGGGCCACTCTTCCAAAGAGAGGATGGTAGGGCCCAGGGCCTCTTCTTCAAACGCAAGATGCGCCAGCAAATCGGTGGCAAGGTCGCCCAGCGCAGTGACGATCCGCACTCGGATGCTCGTGCCGTCTTCCACCACCAGGGCGTTGGCGCTGGCTTCGATCTCGTCGAGGAGACCTGAGACCTTCCGGTGGTCGGCCATCAGCTTGTCCACCACCGGGCCAAGGTCGGGATTGACCTGCTGGAGGGTCGGGAACATCATCACGTCCTCAATTGAATGGTGGGCATGCACGATGCGACAGTAATACAGGCAGTTGACCCGCAGTTTCCAGAGCGGGCTGCTGGTCTGCAGCGACGCAATCTGCGCCCTGATGTGTTCGGGAGGCGCCCCGGCCGCGACCTGCTCAGCGAGCATTTGGCAGACCGCGAGATCGTGCCGCAGATGGGCATGGATCGTTTTCAACGACTCCAACAGGTGCTCTCCCGGTTTCCGGGACTGCGGATGATCAGTGGATGGCTGTGTCATACATGCCTCTCCTGCGCTGCTGCGCGTCGGGCGGCTACTCGCTCGCGCACTCGCGGAGCGACCTCGCCAATGAAGGTGCGCAACGCACGCGGGTCGGGAGGGCCAACGAGCAGAAAGGTGCTGAACCCGAAGTCGGCGGCCAGGTGTTCCAGCACCTGCACCCAGTGGTCAACCGGACCCACGATCTGCTGATCGGTGTCGCTCGCCGGACGTGTGCAGACGTGGTAAACGCACCAGGGATGGGATAGATGCGCCGAATGGCTGCAGGGGAACGTCCGGCTTCGCGAGCAGCGTCGTCAATCACGGTGCTGAGCCTGGCGGAAGCTCCTGGCGGTCGGTAGCCCATCGTCTGGCTGACCCAGCCATCGGCGGCGCGTCCGATGAGCTGGAGGGCGCGAGGTCCCCGCGCGCCCACCCAGATGCCGATGTCGTGAGCAGGGGTCGGACCAGGATGGAGCCCAGCGAGCTGGTAGTACTTCCCGGAGTAATGAGTACCGGGTGTGCCCCTCCACATAGCACGAATAATCTCGATGGCCTCGGTGAGCGCCTGGAGGTTTTCTCCGGGACTTCGGTCAGCGCCGCCCATCGAGGCAATCGCCTCCCGGAACGCGCCGGTGCCCAGGCCAAGCTCAAAGCGGCCCCCGCCTGCGAGGCTGGCCAAGGCG
>Ga0209648_10001850_pt1 | contig 17260 bp, 9 predicted proteins | sample GraSoi2013_115cm_FD_185830 | JGI IMG/M metagenome (GOLD analysis project Ga0209648, IMG submission 185830) | Grasslands soil microbial communities from the Angelo Coastal Reserve, California, USA - Sample 9_17_2013_115cm (SPAdes) (version 2) | ecosystem: Environmental > Terrestrial > Soil >...
GCCGTCCGCGCCTTTCAAAATGAGCTTGCGGCTGGCTTCATAGAACACCTGCCCGGGCACCGTATATAAGTGAAAGCGCGTCTTGAACCCGCGCACCGTTCCCAAATCCAGTGGCAGAAAGTCGAAGAAGAGCGTGCGGTCCGTCTCTGTCGCCAAAGACACCATTTTGCCCTTCTGATTCTGTCCCGTGTGGTCGTAGATCCACTGCAGGTTGGCGGTTTTTCCGCCCAGACCTGGACCGTAATACACCAGCTTGCAGTTAATTTCGCGCGCGGGAAAATTAATGAAAGGCACTTTGTCGTTAACCAGAATTAGGCCACAAACTTATAGCATACGCGGCGCAGGCAGGCCACTTTTCCCGTCCCGCGTGTTGTCTTCCCCAACCTGCATATAGTGTCCGTGATTCTGCGCTGAACTCCACGTCCTATTTTTGGCCATGCCTCCGTTCGGTAACGCCTGACGCGCGCCATCAAGCGCCTCCCTCGCATCATTTGACGCCAGAATCGTGCTCTGCTAGCATTCGCCCAATGGCAAAAACGCGCAAGTCTCATTCAGGCTCGTCAAGCCGCTCCAAAGGGACGGCCCACAGCCAGTCTAAGCTACAGAAAAAGAAGTCTTTAGGGACGCCGGCACCGCCCCAGCGTGGCGGCGTCGAATTGGTCGATCCGCTCGTTCAGGCTCAACTCAAGACTTACGATGAGGCTTTGTCGCTCTTCCACCAGCAGAAATTTGCCAAAGCCAAGCAGGAACTCGAAGAAGTTTTGAAAGGGCCGAGCAAAGAGCTGGCCGATCGCGCGCGCATGCATCTGAAAATCGCCGAACAGCGCATGAAGCCGTCTCACGAACAGAATCCTCGCACCGCCGAAGAGCATTATCAGCGCGGCGTCGCCATGATGAACATCGGGCGATGGGACGATGCCCGCGAAAGTCTCGACAAGGCCCGCAAGGCCGCTCCCAAAGCCGACCATATTCACTACGCCCTGGCCGCGCTCGATTGCCTCACCGGCGAAGCCGATTCCGCACTCGCCAATCTGAAGGTCGCCATCCAGCTGCGTCCGGAAAATCGCTATCACGCGCGCAACGACGAAGACTTTGCCTTTCTCCAGGAAGACCCGCGCTTCACCGAACTGCTCTACCCGGAGAAAGACGGCCTCGCCAGCTAGTACTCCTTGCTACTATTTGCAACGGTCCAGCTTTCTTGCTGTTCTTGTAGTGGCGGGGCTTCATACCCGTGTTTTTGTCTTCTCTGTGTTCTCATTGTCCTCCGTGTTCTCTGTGTTAAATTCTTCTCTGTAAGATGAAGCCTGCTGTCATACCGAATGTCAGCATGAAAAAGAGCCCCTCCAAATCGAAAACTCTTTCCCCCGGCTTCCGCGTCGTTGCTCTCGGCGGCGGCACCGGCCTCTCGACGTTGCTTCGCGGCCTCAAGGAACTTGTCATCCGCCGCACTGAAGAACATGCCAGCGCCAATCGGCCCATTTCCGATCTCGCCGCCATCGTCACCGTCACCGACGACGGCGGCAGCTCCGGCCGCTTGCGCAGAGAGAATCGTATCCTCCCTCCCGGTGACATTCGCAATTGCATGGTGGCTCTCTCAAAAGACGAAGCTCTTCTTGGCCGCCTCTTCCAATATCGTTTTCATGCCGGACGCGGTCTCATCGGCCATAATTTCGGCAATCTTTTCCTCGCTGCGCTCACGCACGTTACCGGCGATTTCACCGAAGCCATTCGCGTCAGCAGCAAGGTCCTGGCCATCCGTGGCCGCATTTTCCCCTCGACACTTTCAAACGTTCATCTTGTCGCCACGCTCGAAAACGGCCGCACCGTCCACGGCGAAACTCGCATCACCGCCAGCCGCGCGCCCATCAAGAAAATCAAGCTTTCGTCGCGTCGCGTGCGTGCGCTCCCCCTGGCCATCGAAGCCATCAAGGAGGCCGACCTGATTCTTCTTGGCCCCGGCTCTCTCTACACCAGCATTCTCCCGAATCTGCTGATCCCGGAAATTGCCGGCGCCATCGCCAAGTCCAAAGCCCCGCGCGTCTACGTCGCCAATCTGATGACTCAACCTGGCGAAACCGCGGGCTACGCCCTCGCCGACCACCTTCGCGCCATCCAGAAGCATGTCCCCCGTCGCGTCATCGATTGGGTCGTCGCCAATCGCCAGCCTGTTTCGCCCGACGTCGCACGCCGTTACCGCTCCCAGGGTGCCGAACCCGTGGCCGTCGACGTTCCTGCGCTCCAGAGGCTAGGCTTCCGCGTCATCCTCGACGACCTCCTTGAGGAACACGCCGTGATCCGCCACCACACCCGCCGCCTCTCCCGCCTCCTCCTCGAACAATTCCTCCATCACTAGCCACACGACAAGCATTCGCAATTGTGAACCGGACAAGATTTTTCTTGACTTTCCGTTGCCTTTTGGTATACTTATTGCCGTATAAAACTATGTTCGATGTCTGCGAGCCTGTTTACCCCCAGCGCGACCGAGCGGCTCCCGTTTTTTGAAACCCTTCATCCTTACTTACAACCCACAAGCAACCAAAAACGCGCCCTTTAGAATCAATAGATTACGAATTGCAAATTTTGTAAGCCCTTTCTTTTGACATTCATACAAAATGATGGGGGGGTACCCCCCCACCAAGTGGAATCCGGGCGGCCACCAACGTTCCAAAAAGCAAAAGGGCCCTCCGACTTAGTCGGAGGGCCTTTTTGTTAAACGTTTCGTGCTGCCGTTAAAAGATGATCTTCGCAACCAGCTGCATGTTGAAAGCTTCGCCGGGTCCGATGCCGGGAGCCCCGTTGAAGTCGCCGATCGTGTCGTTGACGATCCCACTCCCACTAACTGTTCCAGTTCCAGACGCAAGATTGATGCGGTTGAACAGGTTATACATCTCCGCGCGGAGTTGTACCTTGAGCCGCTCACGAATCGGGATGTTCTTGATGATCGACAGATCCACATCTTTAAAGTTCGGCCCGTAGTACTTGTTGCGCGTGACGTTTCCGGGGAGCGAAATTCCAGTGACGGGGTCAGTTCCAGCCGAGACGAATGCATTCGGGTTGAACCACGTCACCCCGCTCTTGCTGAATGCGTGGGAGACGCCGGCGAAGGGATCGGCAAGAACCTGGTTAAGTGATGGCCGGGGCGAGCCACCGAACGGTTGTCCGCTATGCAGGGAGATCAAAGTACTCACCTGCCATCCGTTGACGAGTCTGCTTGACCAGCCACTGGCCCAGGGGGCCTTGGGCACGTCGTACGCAAAGAAACTAGTGAAGTTATGGCGCGTGTCGAAGTCACCGTTCCCGTACTCTTGCTTCAGGTTGGCGCTATCCAACGGAAGGACGTGCCTGTAATCCGTGACCATGTCCAAGGCATGCGCCCAGGTGTAGGCAAACTGTCCCGACACCCCATGCCAAGCTCTGATCCGCAGAGTTGTCTGTAGAGAATTGTAATTCGCGTTGGCAATGCTATTGAGCTGGTTGATGTGCCCGTAGCTGTTAAAGGGGCAGCCCACCGCGCAACTTACGGTCCCATGCTGGTTGATGTCCAGCATCACCGACTGCTTTCTAGTCTCGCTGCCCACGTATCCGATCTGCAAAACGGCTGCGCTGCTCAGGCTTTTTTCGACCTGCAGGTTGTAATTAAAGGTGTAGGGATCCCGGAAGTTCTGGTTGACGCCGAATACATCGAAGGGGGCATTCGCGCAGTTCAGGCCGCTCGCGCACGTCGAAACCGCTGGAAATACTTGCTGGCCGGACTGCCAAGTAAAACCGTTGCTAAGGGGGTACAGCGAAACGGCCGCTGGGCCTGCCGGGTTGTCCTCTAGGCCATCAGCCCCGCTCGGCGGGCGATAGTCCAGAAATGGATTCATATTAATTTGCGCAAAGAAGACCCCAACTCCCCCGCGCACCACGAGATCACCCTTCGACGTGGGCTGGTAAGCAAACCCGATTCGCGGTGCAAAATTGTTCTTGTCGGGCGGGTAAATCTGACCAACAACTACTCCCTTCCCCGGTATAAATCCCGCCAGGGTCCCGTCCGTGCTATGAATCGGACCGAAGTATTCGTAGCGTAGTCCTGCGGTCAGGGTCAACCTGGGAGAGAACTTCCAGGCATCCTGGCCGAAAAAGTTGACTGCGTTGACGGTGACGTGCCGCTCCTGATTGCCCACGGCAATGGAAGCGCCGCAGGCGGAACTCACCGAATTCTTGGCGGTGTTACAAGCAGAAACATCACCGGCGAGGAAGTCAGCTAGAGCTAAAGCATCGCCGTTTATTCCTGCGCACGCGGGGGGCGGAGTAGCTCCGCCGCATCCCGTGAGCCCCGCCCAGGGACCAGCTGTTCCGTCAAACGCAAAACTTCCGAGCCCGTGGCGGTAGTAGAACTCGTCCACACGTCCTTGCCGGAACTCCCCTCCGTATCGGATTTCATGTTTTCCAACAGTATAGGAGACGATGTCTGTTAAATGACCGACAATATCATTCCTTCCTTCCGGCGGAGTAATTCCCACTTGTTCAAATCCCCCTCCACTCGATGAAGGGAAAGGAGTCATGATGATATTAGACGCTCCGGCAAGCGGTATCCCAGTGGGCAGCCCGTTGTTTGTTGCGGATGGGCTCAGGAACAATCCCAGGGCCTTCATATCAAAAGAATTGTTGAAATCGTGGAAAACCTGGTTGAAATAGTTGACGCCGAAAAGAATTTGGTTCGTGAGGTGCGGAGTAAAGACGGAATTCAGAACCAATGAGTAGTTCTGTACGTGGATCGGAGCCTCTTCAAAATAGAACTTCAGATTCGAGCTGGCGGAACCCAGCGCGGCGCTTCCGCCCGTCGGCTGTATTTGGTTTCCTTCTCCTGAGAACATATGAAAGGAAAGATGGTGTTTGTCGTTGAAGTTGTAGTCAAGTTTTCCAAGCCCGTTGTAACTGAAACCCGTCGATGGCGACGAGCTGAAGAAGTTATTTTCCACCGCCCCGGCGGCGACCACCGCGGGGTCAGCCAAGACCGAAGACGGCCAAAGAGTCGAAAGGAGTTTATTGGAAAGCGCACTTGCTGCTACAGGGGCATAGGTACCAAATTTAGAAGTGCAAGATGGCGGATTTGCACAATTATTTAGCAAATTGGTCGCGAGAGTCTGCCAAGGAGTGGAAGGCTCCGTAGCCTTGCCCGACAGGCCGATGATGTAGTCTTGTTTCTCGTATCCAAGGAAGAAAAACGCCTTGTTCTTGATGATCGGACCGCCGACGGTAGCTCCGTAATTTTCATTGCGCAGCGGAGGTGCTTTCTTGCCCGGGGCGGGCGAAAAGAACGGTGAGTGTGCGCCGAAAAATTCGTTCCGGTTGTAGTAGTAGAGGGAGCCGTGGAAGTCATTCCCACCAGACTTGAGGGCAAGATTTATCGTTCCGCCCGGATTGCGTCCGGTTTCTGCGCTGGATTGCGTTTGCGCGGAAAATTCGTCAATCGCGTCAACTGGCAAAACGACTCCGGCGATACCGGAGACGCCGCCCTGGTTGACCGCTGGAATATTGTGCCAGAAGTCGTTATTGTCTACGCCGTCGATTTGCCAGTTCATTCCGTTGGCGCGGGATCCGTTAAGCGATCCAAATCCGCCGACAGAGTATCCGCCATATCCTGGCGCAGTTGCGATCAACTGTGTGAAATCGCGTCCATTTAGGGGAACGTCCTGGATGGTGTCCGAAGGAATGGTCATATTCTGCGTTTGCGTTGTGGTGTCCAGCGTTAATGCCGCAGCGGAAACTTCCACAGTGGTGGCCTGTTGCTGCAACGATAGTTTGACGTTCAGCGTGTAGATCGTTCCTGCTGCGACTTCCACCTTATCCACGGTGTACGCCGGGAAGCCGGAAGCTGTGACCGTTAACTTATAAAGCCCAAGCGGAATATCCTGGAAAGAAAAGACTCCATCGGTCGTCGTCACGGTGTTGTGATCGATTCCCGTGGCGCTCTCTGTGGCCTTCACCGCGGCGTTCGGCACGACGGCGCCGGATGGATCCGTCACCGTTCCGTTAATCGCGCCGCGAAAAGTCTGCGCATTTGCTCCCACTGCAAGCGACAACACAACGAGAATTGCTAGAATTAGGCGCTTCATAGGATCAACACCCCCCTTATCGAGATCGAACTACAACCAATAGCACCCGCGTCCTGCCTTCGACAGGGCGCGTGAAAAAATGAAATTCGTTGAAAAGCCACATGGCCAGCCGTTCGCATTCAGGTGAATACGCTTGACCTGTTCATCGACATAAGGACAAGCTCCCCAGACCAGCTCGCCCCTACTTGGTTCAAAAACAGTACAGCCTTACTGCCAATATGGCTTTGGTGTCTGACGTTTTAACCCTCCCACGCCAGCCTGTCAAGTAGAATGAATTGCATTCGACGAACCCAAAAATTTCATCGTCGATGCGCTCCTGTGCCGCGTTTTTTCATTGACTCTTGCCGGACGTTTGCGCCCTTACAGCGCACTTCTTCGCGGTACTATTCCTCTTCGCAGCGCAACTTTTCTCATAGAGTTCTATTTCAAATAATTTGGGAGACTTTCATGGCCACATTCGGATTGATCGAATACAACGACGCCTCACCCGAAGTGCGCGCCGTCTACGACGACATCATGGCCACGCGCAAAATGGACTGGATCAACAATTTTTGGAAGGCTATCGCCCACGATCCCGCTTTGCTCAAGCGCACTTGGGAAAGCATCAAGCAAATCATGGGACCGGGCGCGCTAGATCCACTCATGAAAGAAATGATTTACATCGCCGTCAGCGTTACCAACAACTGCAACTACTGCATCGCGTCGCACACCGCTTCCGCCTTCGGCAAAGGCATGACCGATGCCATGTTCAAGGAGCTTCAAGCCGTCATCGGCATGGCCAACGAAACCAACAAACTCGTCACGGGCTATCAGGTCGAAGTTGACCAGCGCTTCCTGGCCCCGCTTCCGCGCTAGCTTTTACAATTTCTCTCTGATACCGCGCTGATTTTTCATACGAAATTTATGCCTGTCCGTCCGGACAGGTGTTTCCTGCGGTGTGTAGTACGCACGTACTATGGTTGGCTCTCGCAGCTGAGGGGGAACATATAGATGTTACCGGGAACCTTGCTTTGCGCAGGGTAGGTCCGAAAATCCAGTCTCGCGAGTGTGCAACCCATGCCTCCTACCGTCAAAGAGAGCGACATTTCGACTGCCAGGCCGGAGGCGTCGCAGAAACCCTCGTCAACCTCCATCTCGACCGGCGAGACGGCCATCAAACAGCAGCCTGTCGCGTTGGAAGTTCCAGTTTCGGTCAATGGCGCGCGTGCCGTTGATGGCAGCGACAAACGCGAGCCTTTCTCCGAGTCCACAAAGACCGTGCTCATTTTCGGCAGCGGTGCGGTGATCCGGCTTTCCTCTTCCGTTGCTCCTGGCCAGCTGCTTTTTCTCACCAATGAAAAAACCAAGAAAGAAGTGGTCTGCCAGGTCGTCAAGTCCAAGAACTATCGCAACGTAAGCGGTTACGTCGAACTCGAATTCACCGAGCCCGTGGTCGGTTTCTGGGGCATGCGTTTTCCGGGTGACCGCATCGGTTCTGCTCCGCAGCCCGCAGCTCCGGCGCCCGTCATCAATTCTCCTGCAGCCAGCGGCTCGCCGGCAGCCCCGCGCCCCATCGCGCCCAGCATCGTCGCTGCGAAGCCTGCCGTCCCTGTTCCCGCCGTGAAAGTTGCTGCACCAAAGCTCGTTGAACAGAAACCAATTGGTTCCGGGACGCCGAAAGTGGAAGAGCCTCTCGTGCAGAAGCCGGTCGCGCCCGCCGCGCCGCTTTCGTCGTCACTGTCCACGTCCTTCGATCCGGAAGCGCCTCTGAGCCGTCCGTCGGCAACGCCGCCTCCGCCCGTCGTTCCGGTAGCGCCCGTTGCGCCTGTCTCCACTACTCCGGAGCCATCGGTGAATTCCGCTCCCGCGGAGCCGTTTACTCCCTCGTCTGTGGTCGTAGATTCGCCGCGCGCTTCGGAAGTTCAGGCTTCCTTTCTCGAACCGGCCAAAGCTCCGTCCGCTCCGAGTGCGGTCGTTCCAAATCTCCTGGCCCTCTTCGAAGGCAAACAGGCTGCCTCTGGGGACGACTCTGAACCCGCCGTGCAGGTTTTTGTTGATCCGGAAACCGAGACGCTCAAACAGCATACGGCGCGCCTTCAGGAACAGCTTTCGAACATGGCGTTCTCTGAAGAACCTTCGAAGTCTGAAACAGTCTCAGCGCAAATTCCACACGCACCCGCGGTCATCATCCAGAAAGAACTTGCAGACAAGGCCGCAAAAGCTTTGGAGCAGTCCAACATTCACAAGCCGGAACCCTCGGCCGTTGCGCCAGCGAAGCTGGTGCCCCCGCCCGCGAAGTCGTCGCTCGACGATGAAGAGCTGAAAATTCCGGCGTGGCTCGAGCCTCTCGCGCGCAATGCCGCCGCGCCTTCCTCAACCCACGAACTAATCGAACGGGAAAAAACAAAGCGCCTCGCGGAACAACCCAAAGCATTAGAAGAAGAAAAAACAGAAGAAATTGCCGCCGAGATCGCTACAGCTCCAGAGGAATTCAAGCTTGCCGAGCTGCCGCTTCCTACGTTTGGCAGCGCACTTCCGCTCGATGAAGAAAGAGCCGTGCGGGAAAGCCGATCCAGAAATTCGAATAAAGGCCTTCTGATCGGAGCGCTTGCAGCGAGTGTCCTGCTGCTCGCCGGTGGCGGCTGGTGGTATGTGCAGCAGCAATCCGGCGGCGTCCCTGCCGGTACCACTGCACCTTCGAACGTGCAGGCTTCCGTGGCCTCTCTTCCGGTGACCAGTTCACCATCGCAATCTCAGGGATCCGCGCTGCCGCAAACGAATCCTCCGGCGCAAACAAATCCGCCGGCGCTCACCAACACTTCCGCCGCCCCTAATTCAGCCTCGAACAAATTGAGCGTCGTGCCGGCAGTTTCATCGGCTGTGACAGCGCGCAAAGCGCAACCTGCTTCAAGCCCGGTAAACACGAGCCGGGACACGACAGCTGCTGCCGCTCCCCAGCCGGCTATGGAGCAGCCAAAGAAACCCATCCTTGGCGAAGTTCATCTCCTCAAACCCAAGGTCACGCCGGGCCGCCGCACCCAAAATGTGGGAGAGCCTGATGCAGGCATCCCCTTGACGAGCGACGAACAGCCTGACGCGGAAGGCCTCAACGCCGGTCTCACTGGTGGCAACGCGCAGCCTTCGGCGCCCTCCGCACCGCTTCCCATTGGCGGTGACGTGAAGCAGGCAAAACTCATTTCTTCCGTGCCTCCGGTGTATCCGTCGCTCGCCAAGACCCAGCATGTTTCGGGCAATGTACAAATCGACGCGCTCATCGACGCGAGCGGCCGCGTGACCACCATGAAAATTGTTTCCGGGCCCACCTTGCTTCAGCAAGCGGCCATGGACGCCTTGAAACAATGGAAATATCAACCCGCAACGCTCGACGGCAAGCCCGTTCCCATGCATCTGACCGTCACACTCCAGTTCCGCTTGCAATAATCCACGGCGGTTCCCGATAGAGTTCTCAATCCACGAGGTCGTGCTCCCACCGCTCAAGAAAGCCCTTTCACGAGCCCTCACAGTCTTTCCGATACAACATTTGGATTGCTCCGAGTCTTTCGTGATGGAAGTGCAATCGCAAAAATAACCAACGAAATTGACCCTCTAGAGGACAGCAGTTCCAGATCGGCACGCCGAATCCCATCCGGAACAATCCACAGGGAGAAGCGCCTTTGGTCCTCGCCGGTACCCCCTATCTCATTGATTCTACAAACCAAGGTGGTCCAGTAGCACTGGGTTAGTGGTCTTCGGGGTGCACACACGGGCCAAGGGCCCGGGGCGTGTTCCACCTGCATGGGGAACTATGAAACTCAAAATGCAAGGTTACAGGTACATTCGTGCGGCTGGCTGCCTTCTTTGCGCTCTAGTTTTCTGTGTTATGTCAACGTGGGGCCAGGAAGCAAAGCAACCCGATTTGAGCGGAATGAGCATTGAAGATCTTGCGAAACTCAAGGTGGATGCAGTCTACGGGGCTTCAAAGTTCCTGCAAAAAGCCGCCGATGCCCCAGCCTCGGTGACTGTAGTTACTGCGGAAGAAATTCAGAAATACGGCTATCGCACGCTTGCGGATGTCCTCCGCAGCGTTCCCGGCTTCTACGTAATTTACGATCGAAACTATACCTATGTGGGCGTTCGCGGGCTCTCACGGCCCGGTGACTACAACGCCCGCATTCTTTTTCTGCTTGATGGCCACCGCGTGAACGACAACATCTACGATGGCGCCTTGGTCGGCACAGACTTTCCCGTGGAGCTGGACTTGATTGAGAGGATCGAGATTGTCAGAGGTCCGAGTTCCTCGGTCTACGGTACCGGAGCCTTCATCGCAGTCGTTAATGTTATTACCAAGCGCGGGCGCGACCTGGACTCTGCCGAGATCTCCACCGAGGCCGGCAGTTGGAATTCCTATAAAGGAAGAGTCAGCTACGGGAAGCGATTCGACAGCGGGCTGGAAACTCTGCTCTCGGGCACGTTCTATGACAGCCATTCAGAGCTCGCGAGATCTCCAAACGGGGGACGTTCTGACGAACTCACCCAAACAGATCGCGAAAGCCAATCTGAGTATCCCACTGGCCCGGCAAAAATTCTTCGCCAACTTAGAAGCTCAATATATCGGTGAGAGAAGAACGATTGCCGGGACCGATCTGGGCGGGTTCTTGCTTGTGAACGCCACGCTCTTCGCGAGGAAACTGAATAAAGATTTTGATTTTTCGGCAAGCCTCTACAATCTTTTTAACAAGCCGTACGCGGAATCTGGCGGCATCGAACACGTACAAGCATCCATACCGCAAGACGGACGAAGCTTTCGCGTGAAGCTAGTCTACCGGCCACGCGTCGGCGACAGGTAGAGCGGAAGATTCCAGTGATGAAATGAATTTCCAGCAGCCAATTCGAAGAACGAGCGGGCCCTGCCGGAAGCGGCTATGCAAGCGCTCGTTGCATGGACCATATGAGTGGCTTTTGGTGATGACGGTTCTCTTGGCCGTAGCCGCCGCGCTGACGGTCAATGCCCACCCGGCGCCGGGAGACGAGGTTGGTGAATACGAACTCAAAGCGGCAATTCTCTACAATCTGAGCAGATTTGTTGAGTACGCTGATCCCCAGACTCCAACTGTGCTTTGTATCCTGGGACAAGATCCGTTCGGCGAGTCTCTGAAAGCGCTAGGCCAAAAGCAAGATTCCAACGGCAGAGCAATGTCGATCCGGCGGCTGAAAAAAGAGAACGAAATTCGCGGCTGCCATGTTCTGTACATCAGCACGTCGGAAAGAAAGAACGTGGCTCAGATCTTATCAAGGTTGAAGGGATCGAGCGTGTTAACGGTCGGAGAGATGTCTCAGTTTGCGGCGCAAGGCGGAATCGTCCAATTCACGCTCGAGGACAAACAGGTGCGGTTCGAAATCAATCTGGACGCGGCTTCTCGAATGACGCTGAAGATCAGTTCAAGGCTGCTGGTACTGGCGCGAATCGTAAAAGACCAAGGCGGCAAAACCGGCAAAACTGGAGAACCTGGGGCAGCCACGCCTTTTGCAATGGCCGGCGCTAACTTCCCGTCGCCGCCCGAGAAGGGACAGCCGGCGGGACGATATGGTGTGAACACTCCAGACAGGACGCGTGGGAGCCAAGATAAATGAAATCGTTCCGGAATTCCTCGATCCAGCGGAAATTAGCGGGAGTGATCCTGGGGACAAGCTGTCTGGCCCTGGCGCTGGCGTGCGTGGGATTTGCATTTTACCAACGCACAAGCGTTCGCGCCACCATGACCAGCGAGCTTTCAACGCTGGCGGACACATTAGGCGCTAATACAGCCGCTTCACTCATGTTCAACGACCGGAAGTCGGCTCATGACATGCTGGGTGCCCTGGGGGGCGAGAAACATATCGTTGCCGCCTGCTTATACGACAACCAAGGAAAGATATTCACAGAATATCGCCGCACTGGGCTCGCCGCCTCTTTTGATATGCCGGCATGGCAGGGAGACGGCGCGCAATTTGATTCGGAGCATCTCAGGCTCTCACGGAGTGTTTCACTGGAAGGCACCAAAATCGGCTCGATTACGATTATTTCGGATCTCGGTCTGCTTCACGCGGCAATTAAGGAATACACGCGAATCTCCGCGCTCGTTCTCGTAGTGTCCGTTTTTCTCGCGTTTGTCGTTTCTTCGCGTCTTATCCGGGTGATCACTGCGCCAATTCTGGAGCTGGCCAGAATTGCCGGAGGGGTTTCCGCACGGAAAGATTACTCATTAAGGGCGTTGCCACAGGGGAATGACGAAGTCGGCATGCTGATAGGCGCCTTCAACCAAATGTTGGAGGGTATCCAAGAGCGAGATGCCGCCCTGCAAAACGCGAATGAAGAGCTAGAAACGCGGGTTCTGAAAAGAACTGAAGAGATGCGCCGGGCAAAAGAGGCTGCCGAGGAAGCCAGCCGCGTGAAGAGTGAATTCCTGGCGAATATGAGCCATGAGATACGAACGCCCTTGAACGGCATCATGGGAATGACGGATCTGGCCCTGGGAACTGAAATTACGGTGGAACAACGAGAATATTTGGATACCGTCAAACAGTCGGCTGATTCCCTGCTGGTCGTAATAAACGACATCCTTGATTTTTCCAAGATCGAAGCGGGCAAAGTCGACCTCGAACTGGTCGATTTCGATCTCCGCGATTGCCTGGAATCTACATTGAAAATACTCGCCTTCCGCGCAGATGAAAAAGGCCTGGAGCTGTTATGCGAGATAGCGCCGGAAGTCCCGGACGTCGTGCGCGGGGATTCCAGCCGGCTGCGACAAATTGTCACTAATTTGGTAGGAAACGCCATCAAGTTTACGAACGAAGGCGAAGTGGCGATAAAAGTTGAGATAGCGGCGCGGGACGGCGATGATCGCACACTACAATTCACGGTGTCCGACACAGGAATTGGAATTCCTCACGAGAAGCAGGTTCTCATTTTTGAGCCGTTTTCGCAGGCAGACACCTCGACAACACGAAAATACGGCGGAACGGGATTAGGCTTGACGATTTCATCGCGCCTTGTGGAACTAATGGGCGGAAAAATTCGACTGGAGAGCGAACTGGGGCGAGGAACTCAATTCTACTTTACCGTGCAGATGAAAAGTTCGGAAATGCCACCCACGGTGGGAAACATGGCCCCGCCTGAGATCCTGCGCGGAGTCAAGGTCCTGGTCGTAGATGACAACCGCACGAACCGTCGAATTCTGGATGGCATGCTGAAACGCTGGAAGATGAGGCCTGTCTTGGTCGAAGGAGGAGAAGAAGCGCTCGCGGAATTGTCTGCCGCGCGAGAAGCTGGGGAGCCCTACGGACTGATTTTGACGGACATGCACATGCCGAAGATGGATGGATTCTCGTTGATCGAGCGGATCCGGGAGAGGCCGGAGCTGGCCACAGCAACTATCATGATGCTGACGTCCGCGGGTCACAGGGGCGATGCGGAAAGATGCAGGAAGTTGGGTGTGTCAGCCTACCTGCTAAAACCCATCCGGCAATCGGAATTGCGCGAAGCCGTTGCCCGGATCCTGAGCGCGCATGAACAGGGCGGTGCGATTCCCTTGGTCACCAGGTATTCTTTGCATGATGCGCGCGACCCAATGACGGTTCTCCGAATACTGGTTGCGGAAGACAACCTCGTGAATCAACGACTAATAGTACGCCTGCTTGAGAAGAGAGGACATCGCATGGCCTTGGTAGCCGATGGGCGCCAAGCCATCGAGGCGCTGGACCAGGGAAGTTTTGATCTGGTTTTAATGGACATTCAGATGCCGGAGATGGATGGGCTTGAAGCGACCGCGATCCTTCGAGAGAAGGAAAAGAAGACCGGAAACCATCAATCGATTGTCGCTTTGACCGCCCATGCTATGACCGGCGACCGCGATCGATGCCTGGCCGCGGGAATGGATGGCTACCTGACGAAGCCCATCCGGCCGCAGGAACTCGATCAGGTCTTGAAAAATTATGTGGATCAGCAAACTTCAGCGAGTGAGTTAGCCAACAAAAAATAGCTCGCAATCGGCGCTTTCTCATGCCTTTTTGGTCATTCCGAGGTTTCGCAATCACTTTAGCCGCTCAGTGACCCGTCGAATTCGCCGAACAGGTTTTCTGAGCTGCAATCGTACTTGTGGGATAAAATGCCGCTCCTGATATGGAGCGTACTTGTTTTCAATTTCGCGTGGGGAGGCGATCTTGTTCCAGCGGAGAATCCTATACGCAATTCTGATGATCGGTGCCGTAGGTCTATCGGCGCGTTGCGTTCGCGCGCAGCAAAGCTATGCCGTGATCACGCAGAATGGCGTCGCGATGAAAACGCGTGACGGCGTAACACTCTATTCCGACATTTACCGTCCGAAGGCGGACGGGAAATTCCCAGTGATCCTGATGCGCACGCCGTACGACAAAAGCGTGGGCTGGGCTGCCGCGTCGGCCTATCAGATTGCTACGCACGGCTACGTCGTCGTCATTCAGGATGTTCGCGGGCGTTACACATCGGAGGGCGAATGGTATCCGTTCCGCCATGAGTCCAACGACGGCTACGACGCCATCGAATGGGCGGCTGCGCTGCCATCCGCGAACGGCAAAGTCGGCATGACGGGCGGTTCCTATGTTGGCGCAACACAAATGCTCGCCGCGATTGCGCATCCTCCGCATCTCGCGGGAATCTGCCCGGTGGTTACGGCCAGCAATTATCACGATAACTGGACGTATCAGGGCGGAGCGTTCGAACAGTGGTTCGATCAGAATTGGACCACGCAGCTCGCCACGAACACGATGTGGCGATTGATTGCGAAAAACACTAACGCGCTGCTGGGTGCGCCCGTGCTTCCCCTCGCCAACTATCCGGTCTTCAATTACGCCTCGCTTCCGGCGGGCGCCGACGCCACGGCCCAGCTTGCACCGTATTATCTTGATTGGCTCGCGCATCCTGACTACGACGCGTATTGGAAGCAGTGGTCCATTGAGGAGCATTTTTCGGACATTCAAGTCCCGGCCCTCCACATCGGCGGCTGGTACGACATTTTTCTAAACGGCACATTCAGGAATTACATGGGGATCAAGGCGCACGGCGCCACGGACGAGGCGCGCAAGGGCCAGCGCCTGCTGGTTCAGATCGGCGGACACGCCGGCTTCGGACGCCACATCGGCGACGTGGAATTCGGCGATGAGGCGCTCAAATTTCCCTCCACGGATGTCGTGCTTGCCTGGTACGACTATCTCTTCAAGGGTGTGCAGAACGAGTTTGCCACGGTTCCCGTGCACGTTTTTGTGATGGGAGAGAATAGATACCATCAGGAATCGGATTGGCCTCCGCCCGAAAACAAACTCACTCGCTACTACTTGCACTCGGGCGGTTCAGCCAATTTGGTGCGTGGCGACGGTGGTCTTTCCGTGACGCCGCCAAAAAAGGAAACGCCGGACAAATTCACGTACGATCCGGCTAATCCCGTGCCAACGATCGGTGGCTCGCTCTGCTGTGATGCCGCGCACTACGAGCCGGGCCCGCGCGACCAGCGCCCCGCTGAAAATCGCAACGACGTGCTTGTTTATTCCACCAAGCCGCTTACTGAGGACATGGAAGTCACCGGGCCGGTCACGCTGGAACTCTGGGCCAGTTCTTCCGCAGTGGACACCGATTTCACGGCCAAGCTCGTAGACGTCTCACCCAGTGGCTTCGCGATGGATCTCACCGACGGAATTCTCCGCATGCGCTATCGCGATTCGCAGGAGAAACCCGAGCTGATGAATCCGGATCAAGTTTACAAAATATCGGTGGACCTAGGGGCGACCGGCAACGTGTTCAAAAAGGGCCACATCCTGCGCCTGGAAGTTTCCAGCAGCAATTTTCCGCGCTTTGATCGCAACCTGAACACCGGGGCGGTTCAGGCGACGAGCCGCGAGTTCGTCTCCGCCACCAACACGATTCTGCACGACGCCCAGCACGCCTCGGCGCTCTTGCTTCCGGTGATTCCCGCCGGAGCCGCCGCGCCCCGATAAACTCGAGAGGAAATTCGTCAGCCACACTGAGGGCCCGATCGCCAGAGTTCACAGGATCAACAAGGGGCGCTCTGCCACTATCACGCCCACAACCGGGCCAATGACTGAAATCGCCGGTTTACGTCAGTTACTTCCAGGTTGCCCGTCATTCGGGCACAATCCCGCAGGGGCACTCCTGATCGGCTGCGATGGAAGTTACTTCTACGCCCTCTACCAGGCCGATTACAATCTGACATCTTCGAGCGTGAGCGTGAGTACTCTCATTACTGAATTTTATACTTGACAAGTCTGGTTTACGAACGCAGAGTTCCCTCAGGTCTCCCCAATCCCCTTTCGCATTGTCCTTTCTCTTGGTCTATCTGTCCACAATTTCGGGACCCCGGGCCATTACTCTCCGGCGAGTACATTCTTTCGCTTACATTAGCGACGCGTCAAAGGAGAACGACGATGATCTATAAAAAACACAACAAGGAAGACTTGCCGGTAAAAACTGACCAAGCGAAAACAGCCGATCCAGAATTAATGCGGAACGCCATTGGCACGGCAGGCCCAGCCTCGTCATTGAGCAGACGTAAGTTTTTGGGGCGCATGAGTGTTTCGGCCGCAGCGGTGGCCACAGCTGTAGGCGTTCCCTCTTCATTGGCAAACCAAAGGCTCGATTCTGGGAGCGCGGAACAGCGTGACGCTTTGACGCACGCTTCCGAGGAGGACGGCGACCAGCCGCGAAGGGAGCGTGCCTTTCGGATTCGCCTGAAGACGGCGATTGCCGAACGCGACGTCCCCGTTCCGCCTCAAGTCGATAACGGCGACGAACTCTTGTATCCGACCAGGATAGGCAATTATTCCAAAGGCCTTCCTCACAACAGTATCGGAGAAGTTGATTCAGCCGCTTACGAGGCTTTACTTACGGCTGTCAGGAGCGGTGAGCCTGAGGATTTCGCAAAGATTCCTCTCGGAGGAACGGTCAAATTGGCGAACCCTCAGTCAGGATTGGCCTTTACTCTGGAGGGCACGGATAGCGGCCAACTGACTTGTCCGCCAGCTCCCGCTTTATCCAGCGCGGAGAGGGCAGGTGAAATGGTTGAAAACTACTGGATGACCCTCGCGCGGGAGGTTCCTTTCTCAAAATATGGAAGCGACCCCGCTGCACTAAATGCGATTGCTGACCTCAACAA